>LSQX01265499.1_pt1 | contig 55973 bp, 47 predicted proteins | sample 654561 | NCBI WGS metagenome assembly LSQX01 (sample SAMN04489861, study PRJNA283612) | anaerobic digester metagenome | isolation source: 4 biogas reactors fed with cattle manure at either 37C or 55C with and... | place: Denmark: Kongens Lyngby | collected 2014 | reverse complement strand
CAAACCCTTGGAATCAGTCATCTAGGCTCCCTGGACATGACCGCCGAGATCCGGGCCTCGCGCCCACCGCAATTGTCGTCCCGGCAGCGGACTGCGATGGCGAAGCGACTGCAGGGTCTGGCGGGCACGATGGTGCAGGCCGCGACGGCCGAGATGGAGGCCCGGCACCCGTGGTTCACCGCTCTCGATGCGGACAACCGATCGTGGGTGGCGGTGGTGGCACGAGCCGGCATCGACGGCTTCGTGACCTGGTTCGCGGACCCCGAGGCCTCGGCGCAGGGCCTCGACATCTTCGGTTCCGCGCCCAAGGCGCTGGCCCGGCACGTCACGCTCCACCAAACCGTCGAACTCGTGCGCACGACGATCGAGGTCGTGGAGCTGAAGCTCCAGGAACTCCTCCCCCGCGGTGATCGCCCGATCGCCCAGGCGGCAATTCTCGGCTATTCACGGGAGGTGGCGTTCGCAGCGGCGGAGGTGTACGCCCGCGCAGCCGAGACACGGGGCGCCTGGGACGCGCGGCTGGAGGCGATGGTCGTGGACGCGGTCGTCCGCGGCGAGGCCGACGAAACGGTCCTCTCCCGCGCCTCGGCACTGGGCTGGGCCTCGACCCAGGCGGTGTGCGTCACGGTCGGCCCCGCACCTGCCACGGACAATCCCCGGCTCGGTGAGGATCTGCGGGCCAGGTTCGGCCCGACGGTCGATGTGCTCACCGGCGTCCAGGGCGACCGCCTCGTTCTCGTCCTGGGCGGGGAAAGGGTCGCGGAGCCCGGCGGTGCCCTGCTGCTCGTGGACAGGGTCCTCGACGCGTTCGGCCCTGGTCCCGTGGTCGTCGGGCCAACCGTCGAGCACTTGGTCGATGCGGTGGGCAGCGTACGCGCAGCCCTTTCCGGGCTCCGCGCCGCGGTGGCCTGGCCCCAGGCGCCCCGCCCCGTGGCCGCCGACGATCTCCTCCCCGAACGTGCCCTCAATGGCGACGGCCACGCACGGCGCGCGCTCGCCCGCGGTGTGTTCCAGCCGCTGCAGGACGCCGGGGGCGGCCTGCTCGACACCCTCGTGTGCTTCCTGGACCAGGGCTCGGCCATCGAGGGCGCGGCACGGCTGCTGTTCGTTCACCCCAATACGGTCCGCTATCGCCTCAAGCGCATCCATGAGGTCACCGGGTTCAATCCGTCGGACGCCCGGGACGCCTATGTCCTGCGGCTCGCGCTCACCCTGGGCCGGCTGATCGGCTGAACCGTTCACGAGCGGGCCATCGGAACGTCAAACAGTGTCCATGGATCCGATAAATCGCCGTCACATCCCGTGCACCGACAATCCGTGTTTCGCCAGCCGGTCCGTTTGTAGGAACCCCACAAGTTCGGCACGACACACTTTGGCTGGGTCGCCCGGGGCGCAGCGGGCCAGAAGGCGCCAGAGTTGATCTCGTGCTCGCAATCGTTGCGCCGGGACAAGGCGCCCAGACCCCCGGATTCCTCAGCCCGTGGCTGACAGAGTCCTCGTTCTCGCGACGCCTGAACTGGTTGTCGGCGGCTGCCGGAATGGATCTCGTCCATTACGGGACCGAGGCCGACGCGGAAACCATCCGGGACACGGCCGTCGCCCAGCCCCTGTTGGTGGTGTCCGGCCTCCTGGCCGCCGTTGAACTGTTCCCATCCCCCGCGGACGCCTATCCGCTGATCGGTGTCGGGGCCGGCCACTCGGTCGGTGAGATCACCGCCGCGGCGGCCACCGGCGTACTCACCGCCGAACAGGCCATGGTCCTCGTCCGCGAACGCGGCAAGGCGATGGCCGAGGCCAGTGCCGCGACCCCGACCTCCATGACCGCGATGGTCGGCGGCAACCCCGAGGAAGTGCTCGCGGCGATCGAGCGCCACGGCCTCACGGCCGCCAACAACAACGGCACCGGCCAGATCGTGGCCGCCGGCACCGTCGAGCAGCTCGCCGCGCTGGCCGAGGATGCCCCCCGCCGATGCCGCATGGTCCCGTTGAGCGTCGCCGGCGCGTTCCATACGCACCACATGGCGCCCGCCGTCAACCATCTTGCTGCTCTCGCCGCCTCGGTGCCCACCAGGGATCCGCGCGTACGCCTGCTGTCGAACGCCGACGGACAGGTCGTCCAGACCGGCGAGGAAGTCCTGCGCCGCATCGTCAACCAGGTCGCCAACCCGGTCCGCTGGGATCTCTGCATGGAGACGATGGCCGACCTGGGTGTGACCGGCCTGCTCGAGCTGCCGCCCGCGGGCACGCTCACCGGCATTGCCAAGCGCAACCTCAAGGGCGTCGAGCTGTTCAATCTCAACACCCCGGACGACCTGCCGGCAGCGGTCGAGTTCGTCCACAAGCACGGGGAACAGTCCACCCCGGCCGAGCTGACGGCGACCCCGAGCTTCCTCCTGGTCGTCTCGCCCGGCAAAGGCACATTCAACCGCACCGAGGGCGTCGACGTCGAGACCATCCTCCCCCCGCTGAGCACGATCGGCACCGTTGCTACATTGCGCGACGAGACGCCGGTGTCTGCCCCGCATGGCGGTGTTGTCACCGAATGGCTCGTCGAGGACGGGGATCCGGTCAGCCCCGGCCAGCCTCTGTTGCGGCTCCACCCGACCATTGAGAACAATTCCGCCACGGAGGTCACGCGATGAGCGCCACAATCCAGTCCCCGCCAGGGGCCCCCTACAGCCGCATCATGGGCATCGGCTCCTATCGCCCCTCGCGCGTGGTCGACAACGCCGAGATGTGCACGATGATCGAGTCGAGCGACGAGTGGATCGTCCAGCGCACCGGCATCAGCGAACGCCGTTGGGCGAACGAGGACGAGACGATCCAGTTCATGTCCGTCGAGGCCGCCCGCCAGGCGATGGAGCGCGCCGGGGTCGCTGGTGAAGACATCGACTGCGTGATCGTCGCGACCGTGACGCACATGACGCAGTTCCCGGCGATCGCCCCGCAGATCGCGCTGGAGCTCGGCGCCCAGGGTGCGCCCGCCTATGACATTTCCGCTGCCTGCGCCGGCTTCTGCGTGGGTCTCGCCCAGGCGGACGCGCTGGTCCGTTCCGGCGCGGCGAGCAAAGTCCTGGTGATCGGTGTCGAACGCCTCACCGACATCACCAACCTCAAGGACCGTTCGACGGCGTTCCTGTTCGCCGACGGCGCGGGCGCTGCGGTCGTCGGCCCGAGCGACGAGCCGAAGATCGGGCCGGTCGTCTGGGGTGCCGACGGTGCCGCATCCGACGTGTTGAAGATGACGGAGATGTGGGACGAGTACGAGGGCGGTGAGAAGCCCACCGTCTCCATGGAGGGCCAGGCCGTCTTCAAGTGGGCCTCCCAGACCGTTGCCCGCAAGACCACCGAGATGCTCGACAAGGCCGGACTCAAGGTCGAGGACCTCGATCTGTTCATCCCCCACCAGGCCAACAACCGCATCACCGATGCGATGATCCGGACTCTGAAGATGCCGAAGTCCGTCACCGTCGCGCGCGACATCAAGCGGCAGGGCAACACGTCCGCGGCGTCGATCCCGCTCGCGATCGAGACCCTCTATGAGGAGGGGCAGGCCAAGAGCGGCCAGACCGCCCTCATCGTGGGATTCGGCGGCGGCCTGATCTTCGCCGGTCAGGTCATCGTCCTCCCCTGACCCCGAGGCAACCGCCTCCCCTCAGTTCCCCAGCCATCAATCACAAAAGGAGAAACCCATGGCTACCACTGAAGAAATCCGCGCCGAGCTCGCCGAGATCGTCCACGAGGTCTGCAACGTGCCGGTCGAGGACGTCCAGCTGGACAAGTCCTTCATCGACGATCTGGATGCCGACTCCCTCGCCATGAGCGAGATCATCTATGCCGCCGAGGACAAGTTCGGCGTCTCCATCCCCGACGAAGAGGCCAAGAACCTCAAGACCGTCGGTGACGCCGTCGCCTACATCGAGCGTTCGCAGGCCTGATTTTTTTGCAGTACGCCGGCTCCGCGCCGGCACTGGACCCGCTCCCGGCGTGAGTCCCCTGCGAGGGGATTCCGCCGGGGCCCGGGTGCTCCCCCACCATCTCCATCCGCACCCAACATGAGAGCAGGACATGAGTCGCACCGTTGTCATCACCGGCCTGGGCGCCACGACACCCCTGGGCGGCGACGTCGCCAGCACCTGGGAGAGTCTGCTGGCCGGGCGTTCCGGCGTCCACGCGATCACTGAAGACTGGGCGGCGGATCTGCCCACGAAGTTCGCGGCCCGCGTCGTCGTCGAGCCCGACACCGTCATTCCGCGGGTCGAGGCCCGCCGCATGGACCGTTCCAGCCAGCTCGGCGTTGCCGCGGCCCTCGAGGCCTGGGCGGATGCCGGGTTCGCACTCGGCGAGGAGAATGATCTCGACCGCGAACGGCTGGCCGTTTCGATCGGCACCGGCATCGGCGGTCTGCAAACGATCCTGGAGAACTGGGACACCCTCAAGGAGCGCGGCGTGCGCCGGGTGTCGCCCTACACGATCCCCATGCTCATGGCCAATGCACCGGCGGCCCAGGTGGGCCTGCGCATCGGCGCCAAGGCCGGCGTACACACGCCCGTCTCCGCCTGTGCATCCTCCAACGAAGCCATCGCGCAAGGCCTGGACATCGTCCGCTACGGCCGTGCCGATGTCTGCGTGGTGGGTGGCACCGAGGGCGTCGTCCACAAGCTGCCGATCGCGGCCTTCGGTCAGATGCAGGCCCTGTCACGCCGCAACGACGAACCCGAGCGGGCCTCCCGTCCCTGGGACGTCGACCGGGACGGCTTCGTCCTCGGTGAAGGCGCCGTCGTGATGGTCCTCGAGACCCTGGAACATGCCCAGGCCCGCGGGGCCAAGATCTATGGCACCCTCGCCGGCGCCGGCATCTCCGCCGACTCCCACGACATCGTCCAGCCCGATCCGACGGGCTCGGGCCAGGCGTCGGCCATGCGCCGCGCGCTCACCGACGGGGACCTGTCCCCGGCGGACATCGACCACGTCAATGCGCACGCCACCTCGACCCCGCAGGGCGACATCACCGAGGCCGGTTCGATCCGGGCCGCGCTCGGGGATGACAACCGGGCGATCGTCACCGGCACCAAGTCGATGACCGGTCACCTGCTCGGTGCGGCCGGCGCCCTGGAGTCGCTCGCCACCGTGCTCGCGCTGCGCCACCGCATCGTTCCCCCCACGATCAACCTCGAGAACCCCGAACCCGACCTCGGCATCGACATCGCGGCGAACACCCCGCGTGAGCTCGCGGCCGGCGATCTGGCGGCTCTCAACAACTCCTTCGGCTTCGGCGGCCCGAACGTCGCCATCGCCTTCACCAATGCCCACATGACGGAGGCCTGATCCGCGTGACCGCCACGCAGTCCCATCCGATGGTTCGCCCCACCGCTCCGGAGGCCGGCGCGCCTCCGGTGCCGGCGCAGAAGGTCAAGGTTCCTCGCGACCAGGATCCACGCAACCCGCACTATCGGCTGGCGGCCCTGCTCGACGAGGGATCGATGGAGCTCATCACCCCCGATGACGGTTCGGGGATGCTCGCCGCAATGGGGACCGTCCAGGGTTGCCGGGTGGTGGCCTTCTGCTCCGACGCCACCGTGATGGGCGGGGCGATGGGTGTGGACGGCTGCGCGGCGGTCGTGAAGGCGTACGAACGCGCCATGACCGACCGGGTCCCCATCCTGGGGATCTGGCACTCGGGTGGCGCACGGCTGGCGGAGGGGGTCCTCTCCCTGCACGCCGTCGGTCAGATCTTCCACGCGATGACCCGCGCGTCCGGCAAGATCCCGCAGATCTCGATCGTGCTCGGCGCTGCGGCCGGTGGTGCCGCCTATGGTCCGGCGCTCACCGACATCGTCATCCTCGCGCCCGAGGGCCGGATCTTCGTGACCGGCCCGGACGTCGTCCGCTCCGTGACCGGTGAGGACGTCGACATGCTTCGCCTCGGCGGGCCGGACACGCACTCGCGTCGCTCCGGCGTCGTGCACGTGGTCACCGACGACGAGGCCCAGGCAATGGCGCAGGGACGCCGACTGGTCGGGCTGATTGCGAATCAGGGCGTGGTCGCGGACGACGTGGCGGACGAGGACCTGGCGGCCTACCTGCCGGCGTCGCCCAAGCGGGCGTACGACGTCCACCCCCTCATCGAGGGGCTCCTCGACGACGGCTCCGTCATCGAACTCCACTCCCGCTGGGCCCCCAACGTCACGATCGCGCTCGGCAGGCTCGCGGGCCGCACGGTCGGCGTGATCGCCAACAACCCGCTGCGCCTCGGCGGCTGCCTCGACTCGCTGTCGGCGGAGAAGGCGGCCCGGTTCGTGCGGATGTGCGACGCGTTCGGCATTCCGCTCGTCGTGCTCGTGGACGTCCCCGGTTATCTGCCGGGGGTGGGCCAGGAGTGGGACGGCGTCGTACGCCGCGGGGCCAAGCTGCTGCATGCCTTCGGCGAGGCCGTCGTCCCGCGTGTGACGCTGGTGACGCGGAAGGCGTACGGGGGTGCGTACATCGCCATGAACGGCAAGTCCCTCGGTGCGACGCAGGTGTTCGCCTGGCCGGGCGCGGAGGTCGCAGTGATGGGTCCGGTGGCCGCCATCCGCATCCTGCATCGCCGCAAGCTTGCTGCGACCCCGGAGGACCTGCGCCCGCAGGTCGAGGCCGAGCTCGCCGCCGAGCACGAGCGCATCGCCGGTGGAGTGGAGAAGGCCGTCGAGATCGGTGTGGTGGACGAGATCATTCCCCCCGACGAGACCCGGTCGGCCCTCGCGGGGGCAATCGCCCGCAACGATCGCGGTGACCGCGGGAACCACACGAACATCCCGCTCTGACCTCAGTTCTCGGGAGTGATGAGCTCCACGGTTGGGAAATAGGTGGCATAACGACGACGGTCACGGGTGAGCAGGCGATAGCGGGCCACGGCAGCGTGTGCTCCGATATAGAAGTCGGGGAGTGGCGTCAGTCGCTGACCGACTCGCTTCCGGTATGCCAAGAACGCCTTTCCTGCGACGAAGCCCGCTGACCACGGCAGGTGCTCGCGATCGAATTGAGCGACAGGCAACGCATGATCGAGGTCCTCGATGCGATCGAATGCAACGGAAACCTCGGCATACACAATCGGGTTGATCACGACTGGCCCGCGATCCAAGGCGTTGGCCAGCGCGGACGCGGACCAGTTCGCCCACGTGGGGTCGTCCGTTGTGATGTCCAACAGGACGTTTGAGTCCACGAGCGTCGTGTCAGTCGTCACGGAGCAATGCCATCAGCTCGTCCGTGGACATGGACGTGCTTGCCGTTCCTCGCATCCGCTCCACCAGACGCCTGCCCCGGGACGCCTCGCGCCCGGCATGCACGATTCTCAGCGTCGCGCCGTCAGCGATCACCTCGACCTCGTCGCCCTCGACGAACCCGTGACTACGACGCAAATCAGCTGGAATCGTCACCTGACCCTTGCTGTTCAACTTCATCGCGCTTCCTCCAGATACGTACTACGTCTGATACAGGATACGCGAAGGTCTCATGCTCAAAGCCAAGAACCGGCGTTGCCGAACGTCAGGCGGGGCGCGAGTTCACGACGCGCTCCTCCACTCGTGTCCCCCGATAGAAGTCCTTCCCTTCAAAGGACGATTGCGCATCGAGGTACTGGCCGGTCGTGGAGCTGAAGTAGTACCGATCCACCCTGCCCTGCCGGCCGGGCTCCGCTCGGCTGATGACCACGGCGGCACGACCGAGACTGTCGGTCTGGTTCGTCTCCGCCGTCACATGCGAGATGCGCGGCAGGGTTTCGATCATGACCGCCCGCAACTCCGGGTCCGGATTGTTGCTGCGCAACATGTCGGTCAGCGCCACGAACACCGCCTCATCAGAGTTCAACGAACCGGACACGCGCGGCCGCAGCCAGCGCTCCAGCGCGGCGGGATCCCTGGGCATGTCGGCGTTCTTGTCCCAGCCGGTAGGGCTGTCCGCCAAGGGATCCGGGCCGTACGTCTCCGGCTTGCCGCCTGTCCCAGTGCTCGTCCGCACGACCGTGCTGCCGTCCTGCGCGGTCCACAACTCGTGCCGCTGCGCAAAGTCCCCGTTGTTCTCGAGCGCGGTCTGTTCTTCGTCGGTGACGACGTACAGGTACTGCCCCGGCCCCACCACCAGCGGCTCCGCATGACGGGCGCTCTCGGCGAGCAATTCCAGTTCGGCGCGTGCCTCGGGCGAACCCTGCGGCAGCACGATCGGCGCGACCCCGCCCACGACGAGCGCGGCGGCCGCGGCGGCGATGCCCACGCGGAGGAACGTACGCCGACGCAACCGGGCCGGTCGCGTCGCTCGCCCGGGTGCGGTGGTCCGGTCATCGGCCTGCGCGGCGCGGTCGGTCACCTCGTGCTCGGCCACCGTGCGCTCGGCGACCTGTCGCCAGAGCTCCGCCTGACGGTGATCCCAGTCCGGGACTACGCCGCTGAGGTCGTGGGGCCGGAGCTTCTCGATAATTCGCTGCTTGGTCATCATGACTCCTGTGGGTGGATCGCGAGGCCCTGCGGTTCGGCAAGGCGGAGGTTGAGTCGACGGCGGGCGCGGTGGAGGCGTAGCTACATGTACCTCCCCTACGGCTTCGGCGACGTCTTCCTCAACCAGATCCTGCTCGCCAACATCGAGCAGGCGGGCATGCCGACCGCCGGCATCAACGTCATGCAGGCCATGGGGATCCCCGCCCTCGGCATGGTGGCCGGTCTGCTCATCGCGGTCTTCATCACCTACCGCAAGCCCCGCGACTATGCGGATCTTCCGATCGTCGGGGATCGATCGGAGTCGGCGGAGCCGCGCGGACGCTGGGCGTTGATCGTCTCCGGGCTGGCCATCGTCATCTCGCTGGTCGTCCAGATCGTGGCCGATTCCCTGCTGCTCGGGGCGCTGGTCGGCTTCATCGTCTTCGTCGCGGCACGCGTGGTGCGGTGGGGTGAGATCGACAATGTCTTCGATCAGGGCATCAAGCTCATGGCGATGATCGGGTTCATCATGATCTCCGCCCAGGGCTTCGCCGCCGTGATGACGGCCACCGGGGACGTCGACGCGCTCGTCGAGTCGAGTGCCGCTGCGTTCGGCGGCAACAGGGCGATGGCCGCGTTGGTCATGCTGCTCGTCGGACTCCTGGTCACGATGGGCATCGGGTCGTCGTTCTCGACACTGCCGATCATCACCACGCTCTATGTGCCGCTGTGCCTCTCACTCGGCTTCTCACCGCTGGCGACCGTGGCGATCATCGGAACCGCCGGCGCCTTGGGCGATGCCGGGTCCCCCGCGTCGGACTCGACTCTCGGACCGACGGCCGGCCTCAACGCCGATGGGCAACACGACCACATCCGCGACACGGTGATCCCGACATTCATCCACTACAACATCCCGCTCCTCGCTGCGGGCTGGGTCGCCGCGATGGTCCTCTGACCCGGGCGACGCTCAGACGACGTTGTGGAGCCAGCGCACGGGGGCACCCTCCCCTGCGTACCGGAACGTCTCCAGTTCCTCGTCCCACGGCGTGCCGAGCAGTTCGGCGAGACCCTGGCTGAGGGGCGTACGCCCCACCGCGTCATTGGCGATCGCGGCCTTGAGCCGCTCCTCGGGGACGAGGATGTCGCCGTGGATGCCGGTTGTGGCGTGGAAGATGCCCAGGCGCGGGGTGTACGACCACCGCATGCCCTCGCTCGCTGCCGTCGGTTCCTCGGTCACCTCGAAGCGGATGCGGCCCCAGCCCTTGAGTTTGGAGGCGAGCTTGGCACCGGTGCCGCTGGGTCCGGTCCAGGACAGCTCGGTGCGATAGCTGTTGCGTTCGGCGGATTGCGCGGCCCACGTCATCTTTGTGGGCGCGCCAAGAATGCCGCCCACGGCCCACTCGATGTGAGGGCACACCGCAGACGGCGTGGAGTGGACGTACAAAACGCCACGAGTCGTGCTCATCGAGTCCTCCCAGGCTTCGAGGGTTGCCTTCCCCGACATCCTCGACACAAGCGAACTCGACACGAGCGGACTCGACTCCCGTCCATTGTGCATCACCCGCCCGACCATTGCCAGTGCGGGTGTGTCGCTGGACGCCCCTCACTCCCGGGCGGCTCGGGAATCCCAATAGGCGTTGGGATCGAGGCGGTCGCCGAAGACTGCCTCCCCGACGCGTACGCAGGTCGCCCCGTGCTCGATCGCGAGCTCGAAATCACCGCTCATGCCCATCGACAGCTCGTCGTAGCTGCCGGCTGCGCGGTCGTTGTCCCGCAGCCTGCGCTGCAACTCGGCCATCCGCACGAAACAGGGCTCGACCTCGGCACGCTCCCTGGAGAACACCGCCAGCGTCATGAGGCCGATCACGTTGAGGGAGTTGAACGGGCCGAGCTGCTCGGCGAAGCCCTCGACCTCCTCCGGCGGCAGCCCGAACTTCTGGGGCTCCGCGGAGGAGTTGACCTGGATCAGCACGTCGATGGAGCGCCCCTCGTTCTGCAGCCGCTTGTCCAGCTCCTTGGCCACGCGCATCGAGTCCAGCGCGTGGAACTCGTGGGCGAACCGGGCGAGGTTCTTGGCCTTGTTGGTCTGGAGATGGCCGATGACGGCCCAGCGGATGTCGGTGTCGGCCAGGTCCTCCGCCTTCGCCTCGGCTTCCTGGATGCGGTTCTCGCCGAACGTACGCTCCCCCGCCGCGTGCACGGCAAGGATCTTGTCGATGCCATGGGTCTTGGACACCGGCAACAGCCGCACCTCCTCGGGTCGGCGGCCAGCGGCAACGCACGCGGCGGCGATCCGTTCCCGGACGGAGGTCAGGTTGGCGAGGAGGTCGGTCATATGGCCACCTTAGGGCCAGCGCGCACCCAGTGACACGATCCCAATGGCGGCGAGCAGCCCGAACACCAGCCCGATGCCGACATAGCGGGATGTTGCTTCCTGGAAGACTTTCTCGGTGCCCGCGCTCCGGCGGATCTCCGAATAGACCTCGCGCAGCCGCTCGGCGGAGGGCGCATAGAACCCCTGGCCGCCACCAATGCGCGCGATCTCGGCCAACTGTTCGCGGTTGACCCGCACCCACTCGCGGCGCCCGGTGCGGGGGTCGATGATGTATCCCCGGTCGGTGCCGAAGGCGATGGTGTTGACGGGTACGCCGGCTTCCTTGGAGGTCTCCGCCGCCACATAGGGGCTCCGGCCCCGCTGCGATTCGCCATCGCTGAGCACCACGATCGTCGCCGGCGGGGTCGCCTCGGGATCCAGCGGGTCGGGCGGGACCATCAACAACGCATCGAGCGCGGCATAGATGCCCTCACCGATCGCGGTCGATTCGCGTAGGCGCAGGTTGTCGATGGCGGCATTGACAACCCCGCGGTCGGTCGTGGGTGGCACTGCGATCGAGGCGGTGCCGGCGAACTCGACCAGCGAGACATTGAACCCCGGCGGGAGGGAGGTGGCGAACTCCTTCGCGGATTCCTTGGCTGCCTGGAGCCTGCTCGGCGGCACGTCGGCTGCCTCCATGGACAGCGACACGTCCATGACAATCACGACCGTCGCGCGTTCGCGCGGGACTTCGACCGACTGTCGGGGGATGGCCCAGGCCACCGTCAGCATCACCATGCTGGCCAGAGCGAGCACGACCGCAGTGTGGCGCACCCAGGTGCGGTCGGTGTTGATCGGCAGGCGATGCGTACGCCTGCCCCCACCGCGCAACCGCAGCAGCCCCACGTAGAGCAGACCCAACGCCGGGATCAGCGCCAGTGCCCACAGGCGGCCCGGGCGCTCGAAATCCGGCATCTCGATCGCCAGTGGGGCGACCACATGGTGGACGAGCAGGAACGAGGCGGTCATGCGGGCCACCTCGCGGCCAGGGAGATCGCGCTCAGGGCTGCGAGCGCAGCGAAGCCGAGCCCCCAACCGGCCCAGGCCGCGGTGGTCTCACGTTCAGCCTTTTCGACGCCAACGGACGAGCCGATGTTCGCGTACACCTTCTTCAACTGATCCGGGCTCGCCGCCCGGAAATGCTCCCCGCCGGTGCCCTCGGCCACGCGTTCGAGTTGCTCGTGGTTGACCGGCACCGGTTCGCGCTGACCGTCGAGATCGACGAAACCGTTCTCGGTGCCATATCCAATCGTGAAGATTGGCACCTCTTCCGTCGCGGCCACCAATGCGCCCTGCTCGGCCGGCCGGCCAACCGTGTTCTGGCCGTCGGTGAGCAGCACGATCGCGCCGGGCGCCGGCTCGTCGTCGGCGCCCGGCGGTTGGGGCGCCTGCGCCAACGCCTGCAGCGCGACGACGATCGCTTCGCCGACCGCAGTGGAATCCTGGAGATCACGGGTTTCGATGCCACGAATCACGGCCGCGCGATCGGTGGTCGGCGGGATCACGAGCGCCGGATTGCCGGAGAGCGTCACCAGCGAGACGTTGAACTGCTCCGGCAGGCTCTCGACGAACTCGGTCGCCTCGGACTTTGCCACGCTGAATCGGTCCGGCTGCACATCCGTGGCCTGCATCGACAGTGAGATGTCGAGGACGACCACGATGGTGGCCCGTTCGCGCGGCACATCGACCTGTGCGAACGGTTTCGCCCACGCCCCGGTCAGGGCGATCAGCGACAACAGTGACAGGGCCACGGCGAGGTGGCGGCGCCACTGGGATTGTTTGCGCACCACGGCACCGAGCATGCCGGTGTTGGTGAAGCGCATCCCGCGCTTGTTTCGCTTGCGGCTGCCCCAGACATAGAGACCGAGCAGGATCGGGATGGCGAGCAGCCAGATCAGCCGTGACGGCTCGGTGAAGTTGGGCAACCATTCCGGCCATGTCATCGGCTCACCCCCTGCGGTGGTGCGTGGAGCATGCTGGCGACCCTGCGATAGGCCAGCACGAAGCGGGCGATGTCGACCACCCAGTCCCGGTCCGTCCGGAGCTGGATGTGTCCCACTCCCGCGCGGCGCAGGGCAATCCGGATCCGCTCGCGCTGGGCCGCGCTGGCGGCGTCCATCCGCTGTCGGGCAGCCGCGTCTCCAGTATTCACATAGCGTTCAAAGTCCGTCTCCGGGTCGCGGATCAGAATCTCCCCCACATCGGGGAACTCGAGCTCGAACTTGTCTACCACTTCGATGGCCAGCACCTGGTTGCGGACGGCGAGATGACGCAGGGGGCGCTCCCAGGGCGGCGGCACGTTCGGGTCGAGCTCGTGGTCACCGGGGGTCAGGAAGTCGGAGACGACCACCCGCATGCCCCGTCTGCGCTGGGTGCGGATGAGTTGTTCGATGCCTTCCGGCAGATCCAGGTCGCCGTGGGCGTGATCGGGCACGATCGGCGCCTCCAGCATGCGGCGCAGCAGGGCATAGAGCGCCATGCGTCCCGAGCGTGCGGGCAGCCGGGTCACCCGGTCGGGCCGCATGATCATGCCGCCGAATCGGTCGCCCATCTTCTGGGACAGAAAGCCGATGGTGGCGATCGCGGCGATGCCGAGGTCCCGTTTGGTCACGCCCGCGGTGCCCCAGTTCATCGACGGGGTGACGTCGAGCAGCGCCCAGACCTCCAGCTCGCGGTCCGCCATGGTGTCGCGCACGTGCGGCACGGTGGTGCGGGCGGTGACCGCCCAGTCCATCGCGCGCACGTCGTCCTGTCCCGGGACATATTCGCGGGCGTCGTTGGTGTCCGAGCCGGGGCCCGGCAACAGTCCGAGGTGGTCACCGTGCAGGAAGCCCTCGAGCCGGCGTACGACCGCCAACTCAAGCCTGCGCAGCGCAGCCTCGGGGGCAAGTTTGTTGAGGGGCAGGGTGGCTTTGGTGGGGACGCCGAGCACTGACGCGTACGCCTCCGGGCGAGCGTCGGCCGACGCAGCCCGGTTGGTGGCAGGGGCACCTGTGGGCGGCGCCCAATCGGGACGGCTCATCCCTGCTGGTTGGGCCAGACCGGTTTGGGCGGCGGCACCATCGCCACGATCCGCTCGATGACCTGGGTGGGCTGGATGTTGTCCGCGACCGCGTCGAATCCGAGGACGAGACGGTGGGCCATGACGTCCCGGGCGACCGCCTGGACATCGGTGGGCAGGACATAGTCGCGACCGTGGATCAGCGCGAGGGCTCTGGCGGAGGCGACGAGACCCAGTGTCGCGCGCGGGGAACAACCGATCTGGATGACCCCGGCGAGATCGGGCATGCCGAACTCGGCGGGCGTTCTGGTCGCAAGCACGAGCCGGACGATGTATTCCGCCACCAGATTGTGCACGTGCACGTTGGCTGCCTGGTCCTGGAGCTGGCGCACGAGATCCGGGTTGAGCACCGGCCGTGCCTCCGGCGGCCGCACACTCATCCTGCGCAGGATCTCGAACTCCTCGTCCCCGCGGGGATAGGGCACGTCCACCTTGAGCAGGAAGCGGTCCCGCTGGGCCTCGGGCAGCGGATAGACGCCCTCGGATTCGACGGGGTTCTGGGTGGCGATCACGATGAACGGATTGGGGGCCGCATAGGTGCGGCCCGCGATCGAGACCTGCTTCTCCGCCATCAGCTCGAGCATCGCCGACTGGACCTTGGCGGGCGCTCGGTTGATCTCGTCCGCCAGGACGAAGTTGACGAACACCGGCCCCAACTCGACCTCGAAGCGCTCCTGCGACGCGAGATAGATCCGGGTGCCGACGATGTCGGACGGGACCAGGTCGGGCGTGAACTGGATGCGCGCGAAGTCGCCACCCACGACGGTGGCGAACGATCGCACAGCCAGCGTCTTGGCCACTCCAGGGACGCCCTCCAGCAGGATGTGGCCCTTGGCCAGCAGCCCGACCATCAGCTGTTCGACCATGTGGTCCTGCCCCACGATCACCCGCTGCACCTGGCTGATCGCTTCACCAATCAGACGGGCAGCGTCCGAGGTGCTGACCTGGGCATGCGTGCTCGGGCTGCTCAATGCACCGTCTCCTGAGGGTTCCTGGGGTCGCGGGACCGGACCAGACTACCTGTCGGGTGAAACGAGGAGGCGTCTCGTCCGGACGCGATGCGGCACAATGGACCCGATGTCCGACCCTGCAGACCCCACCTCCGCTCCCGGTTCCGAGTGGCCCGGCCTCGAAGTGACCCCTGCACGGCTCGACGACCCCGCCCGAATCGGCGATTTCTGGCTGGACGGACGTGTGGTCACCCGCCCCTCGGGAGTTGCCTGGCTGGCCCACTCGAACGCACCGGAGGCGCATGGTGCCGCGGGCGAGACCGGCGTCCGGCGCGTCATCCTCGTGCAACTGGCCGAGGGCGCCGCGGCCGACAAGGCGGCCCGGGACCGATTCTCGGGACTGATCAATCGGCTGCACATCGATGACGTCGTTGTGCGGGGTGGACAGGACCAGGACGAGGGACGACTGGGGCGCCGGTTCCAGGAGCGCGACGAGCCCGTCGACCCCGATGACCTGCATCCGTTGGCACCCTGGGTGGCACTCACCTATGCCGATGACCCGGCGATCATCGAGACCGCCGATGCCCTGCTCGCGAACGTCGATCTCGGCGATCTCCCCCCGCGGGGCCGACCCTCGGGACCGGACTTCCATCTCCCCTGGATCGAGGACGACAACCCCGGTCACAACCGGGTCTGGCCACTGCCCTGGCCCGGCCGCCATGACCGGGCGGGGTGGCTGTCGATCCTCGCCTCCCTCGCGCTCATGCTGGTGCTGGCGGCACTCGCGGTCCTGATCGCGATTCTGCTCTTCAAGGATTCCCCGCCCATCAGCCCACCGCCCCAGGCGCAACAGAGTGAGCAACAGCAGTCCCCGGATCCCAGCGCCTCCCCCACACCGCAACCTCCCGACAGCGCTTCCCCGTCCCCGGAGCCGACCGACACCCCGGCCTCGGCCACGCCCACTCCGTCCCGGACCGCCGGTGGTTCACCGACCCCGCCGTCCAGGTTGTGAGTGGGATGCGTACGCCACGCTTGGTCGCGACCGACCTGGACGGAACGTTCCTCTCCCCCGATGGCTCGGTGAGCGCGGAGAATGCCGTGGCCGTCGCCGAGGCGGCAGCAGCGGGACTGCCGGTCGTGTTCGTCACCGGCCGTCCGCCCCGGTGGCTCGGGGTGATCGCCGAGCTGCCCATGGCTCATCCCACCGTGATCGCCAGCAACGGTGCCCTCGTCTGGGACCTCGAGGAACAGCGGCCGCTCTGGGCGGAGACGATCGAGGCCGACGTGGCGCGGGACGTGATCGCGCTGGTGAAGAAGGAATTGCCCGACGCCTCGTTCGGGATCGAGCAGGGCATGCGGTTCGGTTTCGACGAGAGCTATCGGCTCGGGTTCGATCCCGCCATCGCCCTGCGCCGCCCGGAATTCTTCACGGGCCAGCCCGAGGACATGGTCACCGAGCCCTTCGTGAAGATGCTCATCCAGCACGCGGACATGGACGCCGACGAGCTCAGCCGCCGCGTCACCCGGGCGATCGGCTCGGCCCTGACCGTCACCCACTCCTCCTGGGGGTCGATGGGGCTGCTGGAGCTGTCCGCACCGGGGGTGACCAAGGCGGAGACGCTCGCGCGCTATGCCGAGGAGCTCGGTGTCGCACGCGCGGACGTCGCGGCGTTCGGGGACATGCCCAACGACCGGACGATGCTCGCCTGGGCCGGACAGTCGTTCGCCATGGCCGAGGCACACGCCAGCCTGCTGGACGTGCCGCACGTCGTGCAGATCGGGTCCAACACCGAGTCCGCGGTGGGGCGGACGATCCGGGGGTGGCTGTGATCCGTCGGGTGGGCCAGTTCCTCTTGGTGTGCCTGCTGCCCACCATCGCGGCCCTCTGGGTGATGACCGGGCGTCAGGCACTGTGGCCGTGGACCACCGAGGACCTCTGGGTCTATCGGGAGGCCGCGAACTATCTGCTGGCCGGCCGGGACTTCTATCAGCTCGAGGATGCCTTCCCCTACATCTATCCGCCGATCGCGGCCATCCTGGCGATCCCCTTGACCCTCGTCCCGTGGTGGACCGCCCAATTGCTGTGGACGATGCTCAACGTGTCGCTCATCGTCGCCGTGCTGCGGCATCTGCGGATCGGCCCCCCGTGGGCGGTCTCGTTCGCGGCGACCGTGACCGTGATCTTCGTGGCGCCCGTCGTCGACACCCTCGGCATGGGCCAACTGGGGATCCTGCTCCTGGGCCTCGTCCTGCTCGATGCGGTGGATGGTCCGCGGCTGTTCCGCGGCGGGGATCGCCGGGTGCTGCCGGCCGGCGTACTCACCGGGATCGCCACCGGTCTCAAACTCACACCCGCCGTCTTCATCGTCCACTATTTCCTGACCCGCAGGTTCCGCCAGGGCTTCGTGGCGCTGGGCACCTTCGTGGCGACCGTCGCGATCGGGATTGCGGTGTCGCCGGCGTACAGTCCCGGCTATTGGATCCGGCTCGCGAGCGGGGACTCGGGGGCGAACCCCGACGCGTACGGCTGGATCAACAACATCTCCGTCATGTCCGCCGTCTATCGCTTCACCGACGTGACAACAGTCGGGTCGGTCATCGGGCTGGGCCTGTCCGGGCTGCTGGTCCTGGGCGGGCTGGCCGTCGCGTGGCTGTCCCACCGCACAGGACACAAGTTGCTGGGGATATCCATCCTCGGCATGGTGTCGTGCGTGGCGAACCCCATCGCCTGGATGCATCACCTCACGTGGGTGGTGCCGCTGCTCGTGGCGGGGGTACGCGACCGGCTGCTCGCGCTCGTGCGCTGGCCGGTGCTGGTCGGTGTCCTGTGGAGTGTCCTGCAGCCCCAGTTCGCGCTGGGCGGGGCACCGTGGGCGCACCGGGAGATACACGAGTACACCGTGGCGCAGAAGGTTCTCGCAGCAGGACCGGATATTGTCGTGGCGCTGATGGTGATCGCTGCGCTGCTGGCGGTGCGATGGATGCCCGCGGCTGATTCGCCGGCCGATGAACCGGAGGATGCCGACCGGGCCCTGATGGATGGAGTGGACCAGAGATGAGTGCGGTCAAACGGGTCGCCCTTGTGGTGCTGTACGCCATTCCGCCGCTGTTCTCCGCCCTCTATGCAGGTGCCACCGAGATCGCCGACGGCCAGTTCACCCCGTGGCGTCCAGTCATGATCGACCTCGACGTCTATGTTCGCACCGCCGAGCTGGTCCTGCAGGGACAGGACTTCTACAACGTCGAGGGCGCCTGGCTGCCGTGGTTGTACACACCGTTCGCCGCTCTCCTCGCCATTCCGTTCGCGTTCATGAGCACGGTCGGCGCCCAGGTGTTCTGGCTGCTGGTCAACGGCCTGATGGTGATGGCGATCATCCATCGCCTCGGGTTCAAGGGCTGGCGGCTCAGCCTCCTGTCGGTCGCCGCGATCTGGCTGATCGAACCCATGCGGGTCACGCTGGGCTTCGGCCAGGTCAACCTGTTCCTCATGGCGCTCGTGGTGTTCGACCTCATGCCCGGGCCGCGGGTGCTCGGCGACCGGAAACGGCTCCTGCCGCAGGGTTGGCTCACCGGCATCGCCGCTGCGATCAAACTGACCCCGGCGCTGTTCGCCGTCTATCTGTTCCTGGCCGGCCGGGTGAAGACCGCGATCGTCACGTTCCTGTCGTTCCTCGCCGCGACGATCATCGGCTTCATCGTCCTGCCCGGCGACTCCATCAACTATTGGGGCCGGCTCATCGGCGGTGACTCCGGGCTCAACACCGGGATGAAGTACTACACCAACCAGTCCATCATCGGGTCCTATATCCGCTTCTCCCAGGAGAACCCGGACAGCATCCCGCTCGGCGGCCTGGTGTTGGCCATGCTGGTGATCATCATCGGGGTGTTCGCCGCGGTCCTGTGGCATCGCCTCGGGCACATGGGCTTCGCGGTCGGCCTCGCCGCCATGACCGCCCTCCTCGCCTCCCCGATCTCGTGGAGCCACCACTTCGTGTGGATTCTCCCGCTCGCCGTCGTGCTGATCACCGACAAGAAGCTCCCGGATGCCGTCCGGTTCGTCGGGCTCGGGTTCTCGCTGTGGGTCATGTACGCCCCCTTCATGCAGTTCAAGGACGGCGAGGACGAGTTCCTCTATCCGTTCAGCAAGAAGCTCATCGACGCCGGCTCGGTGATCTTCGGACTCACACTGTTCGCCGTCGCGATCTTCTGCGCCCTCCGCGCGCGCCGGGCCCAGGGGTTGCCCTGGCTGCCCCTCACCTTGCGGGAACAGGAGAAAGGCGGCGTACGCGAAGTCGAACCTGCCGGGGCCAGCCAGACCACTGGGCCCGCCGACGGGACCCAGCGAACCGGTGGCGCGAACTGAACCGTCGGCTAGGATCGGTCCGCACCTCGCGCGGCGTTAGCTCAGCCGGTCAGAGCAGGGGACTCATAATCCCTGGGTCGCGGGTTCGAGCCCCGCACGCCGCACCAGTCCCAGCGCAGCGAACTCCACTCAGCGCGCGGGCTCGGCGTACTCGATCGTGACCTGCTCATAGCCCAGCCGCTCCACCAGCAACGTGAGGAACCGCGTGCCGTTGGCCTCGGCAGTGGCGCTGAGATCCGATTGTTCGGCAGCCCTGGCGATCGCATCGACGGCGGCGCGGTCGAGGTCCTCCTTCACGGCCAGCGACCCGTCGCCGAGCGCGTCCTCGACGCGTTGGACGACGCCGCGCTGGTGCGAGATGACGCCGGAGGCCTCGTGGTCGATGCGTGGTGGGGTGAGTCGCGGGGAGGGTACGCGGACAGTGATGGACCGCGCCTCCGGATCGGCCCGGATCCCCTCGGCGGTCAACCCGCGGAGATCGATCGTGGCATCCACGTCACCCTGATAGATCGCCACGATCTTCTCCCCGTCCACGAACTCGGGCAGTCGCTGCCGCAGACCGGTGCGGGGTGCGTCGATGACGACCGGCACGGAGAAGCGGCCGGTCGCGACGTTCAGTTCGGCGGCCTCACGGATCTCCAGCAACGTCACATCGCCGGCCGCGGCACCAGCGTCCTCCTCCGCGACCGGGTCGAACCAGCCGAACGGATCGAGGCTGCGCACGAGCAGCGCCACCAGAAGCAGCGCGGCCACCGCGAGCGCGATGGGCAGGCGCGGGTCGGCGGCCGGTGGTTGTGGCGCGGGGGCGGGCGCGGGGCTGTCCGCTCGAGCACCCACGTCAAGAAGAGTGGCTTCGGGTCCTCGATCAGCCGCCGCCGGTGCCCGGTCCGCAGCAGCTTGCTTGTCAGGGTTTCGCACAGGGGCCTCCGGCGTCAGTGCTGCTCAGCGAACTGGGTGCGATAGAGGTCGGCATAAATCCCGTTCTGTTCGAGGAGATCGGTGTGCCGGCCGCGCTCCACGATACGTCCCTGGGACAGCACGAGGATCTGGTCGGCATGCCGGATGGTGGAGAGCCGGTGCGCGATGACGATCGACGTGCGTCCCTCCATCGCTGTGTCCAGCGCCTGCTGCACCGCGACTTCGGACTCGGAGTCCAGATGCGCGGTCGCTTCGTCGAGCACCACGATCGGTGGCGCCTTGAGCAGCAGGCGGGCGATCGCGAGCCGTTGACGTTCGCCACCGGAGAGCCGATAACCACGCTCCCCCACGACCGTCTCGAGCCCGTCCGGGAGGTCCTCGACGAGCCGCCGAATCTGTGCAGATTCGAGCACCCGCCACATCTGGTCATCGGTCGCACCGGCGCGCGCATAGGCCAGATTGGCCCGGATCGTGTCGTGGAACATGTGGGCGTCCTGGGTCACATAGCCCACCGCGTCCTGCAGTGACCCGAGCTGGAGCTCGCGCACATCGTCACCGCCGACGCGGACGATGCCGGTCGTCGGATCGTACAGCCGCGCGATCAAATGCGTCACCGTCGTTTTCCCGGACCCGGAGTGGCCGACGAGCGCGACCGTCTGCCCCGGCTCGGCAAGGAACGACACGTCCCGCAGCACCGGCTCGTCATTGCGGTGTTCGGGCAGCGCCAGCTCGAGGGACGCGAGGCTGCCGCCACCTCCCCCGTCGGGATAGGCGAACGTCACGTGGTCGAATTCCACCGACCCCGTACGCCGCACTGGGCGCGCATCGGGTCGGTCGGCGATGGCGGGTTCGAGGTCGAGGATTTCAAACACCCGCTCGAAGCTGACGAGCGCGGTCATGACGTCCACGCGGAGGTTGGTGAGCTGGGTGAGCGGACCATAGAGGCGGGCCAGCAGCCCGGCGAGCGCCGTCAGGGTCCCGACGGTCAAGCCACCACCGATCGCGGCCCAGCCGCCGAAGCCATAGACCAGCGCCGTCGCCAGCGCGGCAACGAGGGTCATCGACGCCATGAAGAACCGGGTGTTCATGGCGATCTTCACCGACACCTGTGCCACGGCATCAGCCTTGCTCGCGAACAGGTCGTGCTCACGACGTGCGTCGCCGAACAGTTTGACCAGGAGCGCTCCGGAGACGCTGAACCGTTCGGTCATCGTGGCGGACATGTCGGCGTTGTGGGTCATCTGTTGCCGGGTGAGCCCGGCGAGCCTGGCCCCGACGATCCGCGCGGGAATCAGAAAGACCGGCAGGAGCACGAGCGAGGCGAGCGTGAGCTGCCACGACAGGATGAACATCGCAGCCAGCACGAGCGTCAGCGAGATGATATTGGACACCGACGTCGACAGCATGGACGTGAACGCCTGCTGGGCACCGATGACATCGGAGTTGAGCCGGGACACGAGCTTGCCGGTCTGGGTGCGGGTGAAGAAGGCGATCGGCATCGACTGCACGTGGTCGAACACCTGCGTCCGCAGGTCGAAGATCAGTCCCTCCCCGATCCGTGCCGAGCACCACCGCTGGATCAGTGAGCTGATCGCGTCGACAAAGGCCAGCACCGCGACCAGCACCGCCAGCCACACCACGAGCCGCAGGTCACCCCCGAGCACGCCTCGGTCGATGATCTCCTTGAACAACAGCGGCGGCACGACACCGAGCACGGCGGAGATCACGATCAGCACGAGGAACAGGGAGATCATGCCGCGATAGGCGCCCGCGTACCCCAGAATCCGCCGCACCAGCCCCGGCTGCAGCTTGTGATGGACGACTTGGCGATCCCGGCGCATCCCGCTGAGCGGGCCCATGCCCATCCCGCCGCCCATTCCGATGCTCATCGGCTCAATCCTGACTCAGGCATCAAAAGTGGGTATTGCAATAGGGCCGTCGCACCCCGCCGAACAGTTGGCCCAGACGCGCCGCTGCGATGTCGTCCGCGCGGAGCCGGCCGGCGACGTGGAACTGACGCGCGGGCACCCCACCCAGGAAGAGGGATCCGAGCTCCTCCACCCCGACGACCGCATGGGGCCGATCGGCACTCCTGGTCACCTCGGCCCGACCACCGCGCACCTCGATGCGATAAGTCCCGTTCGCGAGCCCCAGGTCATCGGTGACGGCGAGGACGAATTCGGTGTCGGGGCACGCATAGGTCCGCGCGGACAGTGCGACCACCGGATCGAGGATCCGCACCCACAGATGGTCGGAGATGCCGGTCACGGCATAACCCCGCTGATCAACCAGCGCCCACAGCAGTGGGTCCTCGGTCGGCGCGCTCGCCCAGTCGATGCGGCTCACCCGGTCGATGTTGCCCAGATAGTCCCAGAGCGCCAGATAGGCATCCGTCCCGACCGCGACCAGGTCCCGGATCGTCAGGATGTGCTCACCGTCCTGTTTGCGCACGTCATAGCAGACGAACCCGTCCGGTTGGCCGTGGTCGTCGAAGTGGAGGGCGTTGCGGACCCGTCGGTCGCGGGCCGACTCCCGCGGGTCGAAGATGCCGGCCGCCTGCTCCGCGTACAACGATCCTCTGCCCACCGCACCCGGCGTGACCGCGAGGTGCCGCGCGAAGACCTCGGGCGCCACCCTGCCCATCGTTGCCTGGGTGGTGAGTTCGACGCGGCCGACGGTGGGCGTACGCAACGCGAACCGCATGCTCGAATCCACCCGCACGGACTGCACGAACGTGGCGGGACCGAACCCGAAACGGCCATAAATGGTGGCCTCGGTGACGGTCAGGGCAGCCAACGCGTGACCCGCCGCGTGGGCCTCGGTGAGGTCGTCCACCATCATCCGGCGCAGCATGCCTCGCCGTCGGTGGGTGGGGCGGACGGTGACATCGGTGATCAGGTGGATCGGGATCGTCGCACCGCCGACGTTGATCGTCTTGTCGAAGGCCATGAACGTCCCGACCGGGTGATCTCCCCCGACCGCCTCCGCCGGGAGGCTCTCGTCATAGAGCCCCCGCTGGAGCCACCCGTCGGCGAAGCTCTCCCGCAATGCCCACTCGACACCGATTTCCTGTGGACTGGGCGCGAGGAAGCCGAGCATGACCGACTCCCACCAGGCAACGAACTCGGGGTTGTCCTCCACTCGGTCGGAAACAGCCCGGAATGTGCGCTGGGTCAGGTCCATTCATCGAGCTTAGGGCAAGCCGACATCCGTGAGCGTGCCCATCAGTTCTTGCACCCGGGCGGCACTGACGGAGGTCTGGAACCGTTCGATGAAAACGCGGCGCATCTTCTCGCCCAATGCCACCGGGTCCGCGGACCGGATCAGGGCGGCGACACGTTCGGAATCCGACCAATCCGGGACCGGCAGATAGGACCCGGCGCAATATTCTTCAATCACCGGGGTCGGGGTCGCCGCGACGGCCACCCCGAACGCCGCCGCTTCCACGATCTTCGCGGGCAGCTGGTTGCGGGCGGCAGGGGATGTGGGGTCTTGCGGCACGAGGGTGAAGTCGATGTTCGCGTACACGTCCTTGAGCCGGGCCTCGGGCGGGACCCCATGCCACACTGCCTTGGCATTCGGGGGTTGGAAGGACCCGGAGAAGCTCCAGAATTCGATGTCCTCCATCGTTTCGACCAGCCGCAGCACTCTGTCGCCGCCCTTGTGTGGCCGCACGGTGCCCAGATAGGACAACCGCAGGGCGCCAGGCTGTCGACCGGTGCGCTCCGGCACCAGCCAGGATGTCGGCCTGGCGTGCGACACCACCGCAGCGGGCCGCTCGGGCAGCCCGGCGGCACTGAAGGTTTCACGCAGCACCTCGCTGGAGAACGTGTACGCGCAGGCCGCGCTGGCCGTGCGCCGCTGGGCGAGACGAACCTGCCGCGGCGACTTGCGATGGAACACGTTGAGGTGCAGCGCTGTCTTGATCGACTTGCGGACCTGCTCCCGCATGAGACTGACGTCGTCATCGTCGAAATCCGCGACGACCTGCACGTTCGGGATGTCCTTGACCTGCCACGCAACCTGATCGAGTGGTGACAAACCCTTGGAGATCCACACCAGGACCGGCTGCTGTTCCGCGACCGTCCGGACCGCCCTGACGAGACCCGACAGGTTTCGTCCCCCGAACCGTTTGATGTCAAGGTCGAAGTGCCTGGCGCCGACCCAGATCGGCCCGTCGTCGTGGGCCCACAGCTCCACGGGGCCCAGCTCCTCCGCGATCAGGGCCATGCTGATCGCCCGGCCCAGTGAGTTCGTCACCGTTGATTCGGCGACCACGAACGTGAACATGCTCAGTCCCCTTCGTTTTCCGTGTTCGGCCGGTTGGTCGGTTGGTTGGCGTCGCTGACGACGCTGTCCGGCGCGTTCACCTGTTCCCGGGTCCCGGCCATCACGTTGTCCTTGATCGTCCCGGTTCGGGAAGCTGACGCGACTCGTACGCCGGTTTCGGCGTTCTGACCGTTCAACCGGTTGCGGGAGATCAGGAATTGGTCGCTGTCGCTCACGCTCACACCCACGGCCGAGAAGCCGGACAGATTGTTGTCCGTCACCGTCAACCGTTCGGCCCTGCCGACCGCGGCAACCCCGTCGGGAACGTTCCCGCCATCGTTGAAGGCCGTGTTCGAATCGATGGTGATATCGGACGGACCTCCCGCTCCATCGCCTTGGGTGACGATGAAGGCACGGGCATCGGAGTCCGGTTTGGCGACAATGGAATTGTTGCTGATCCGGGTCCTTTGCACGCCGCCATAAACCATGATGGGCGCGCGCATGGGATTGTAATTCTGCCCCTGCTTGTCATCGCTGGTCCGGGTGTAAATGATGGTGTTTCCGTTGACGACATTGTCATGCGACTGAAGAATCACCGCGATGCCCCACCACGTGGCGTCAGCCACGGTGTTGGCAGTGATCACGGCATTGGTGATGTTCTCGCTGACGATCGAGCGTCGGAATGTCCCATAGACGACGTTGCCGGTGATCGACACCATGGATGCGGAATGGGGAGCATCTTCCTCATTGCCGACGGTGGTGTCCTCCGCGTGGATGCCGACGCGGGCATCGGTGCCCGGCTTCGCGTTGACGACGTTGCCGGTGATGGTGGCCTGGGCGCCCCAGACCACGATTCCGTCCCCGCGGTCCTCGCCAATGCCTTCGTTGGAATTCGCGCCGCCGCCCACGCCGATGATGTCCTTCACTCGGTTGTTGGCGATGACAATGTTGTGGAATTCCCCGCCGTGGCGGACCGCGATGCCGTTCTGGAAAAGCTCGATGTGGTTTCCGATGATGCGCACATCGGATGCCTTGATCTCAATGCCATAGTTGCGCTCACCGTCCGGAGCACCCAACTCCTCGGGATTGGTGAGGGTCACACCGCTCACCTCGACATTGTTGCCGACGATGCTCATCGCGGCGGCGTTTTCGATCCCTCCGGTCCAGCGCAGCTCGCCCCCGCCGCGGACGATCGTGTTCTCCGGAATCTCGATGGTCCCGTCGAGCCGGATGACGGATCCCGCCGGCACTTCGATGACCCGTACGCCGTCGCTGTCGAGGTTCTTGATGAAGTCGCGCACACCGTCCGTCGACACTTCGTCGCCGGTGGGGTCGATGCCCGGCCCGGACAGCACATGCGCAGCTTGCCCCTCGGGCCCCACCGGTGCCGACGTCCCTGCGTTCGAACGGATTTGATCGCGCACTGCCAACGGCGCGATGATCCAGATCGCCAGGACGGTGACCAACGCACCGACCAGAACTGCAACCGCGGTCCTGAGTACCTTGGCTGACGTCGCCGGCTGAGGGGTCCGTGCCGGGGTCACCGGAGGCTCGTTCGATCCATGTGGGTGTGCTCTGCGCATGCGCCGCAGCATATTTTGGAGCCCGATGGGTCGCCAACACGAATACCTCCTGACGGCACGACGCACAAGGGCCCGTAGGGCCGGCCCCTCCACCAGACCCGTTTGCGGCCAGCGGAACGCCCTCCCGCTGCGTCAGGGTTCCGCCTCTAGGATCGTCGTGATGAACACCCAATTCCGCTTCACCTGCATCGCACCTGCGACGACGGTGACGGCTGTTAGTGGGTGCCCGGGCCAATGAATCGGCTTGTCAAACTGGTCGCCTTCCTCGTCATTCCGGGCCTCAACGCCGTCACCCCGCTCATTGCGATCCCCGCGATCACTGCGACCCATGGCGTCGAAGGCTGGGAGGCGTATGCCCTCGGGATGTCCATCGGGTCTTCGGCTGCGGTCGTCGTGGAACTGGGCTGGCCGCTCACGGGACCACAGCGAGTGGCGGCCCAACGTGGAGGAGAGCGGTGGGCGACCTTCGTCTCTTCCGTCCGCACGCGTCTCCTCGCCTTCCTGCTGGTCGCGCCGTTGGCCACGATCGCCGGCGTTCTGCTGGCCCGCACCGCACAGGTGGACGAGGTGTCCACGACGGCACTGATGTCGCTTGCTTCAGTCAGTGTGGGCCTGTCGGGAAACTGGTATTTCATCGGCACGAGCCGGCCGATGCGCATCCTGGGGTCCGAGGCAGTGCCCCGTGCGCTGCTGATCACTGCGGGATCGGTTGCGGTGTTGGCGGGCGCGCGTCTTGAGACGGTGCCCCTCTTCTATCTTCTCTCCGCGATCTTCAGTCTGGTCGCCGGGACGCTGATCGCCCGGGCGGACCGGGAGTCGAGAGTGAGATTCACCCTCGCGGAGGACTGGCGTGTGATCAGGAGTCAGTTCGCGGCGATGGGGGTACGCACTGCCGGTGCGCTCTATACGGCACTCCCCATCACACTCGTGGGCGTCTTCGCTCCATCCGCGCTGGCGGCATTCGCGGCTGTGGAACGGCTCATGAGGATGTGGCTCAGCCTTCTGCAGGCTGTGCCCAACATGTTGCAGAACTGGCTGGGATCGGCAGCCGGTCCTGACGAGCGGCGCTATCGAGCGACCAGATCCATCCTCATCAGCGGCGGGGTCGGCGTGTTCGCGGGTGCCCTGCTTGCCGTCGGGATGCCACTGATCGCACCCCTGCTCTTCCAGGGTGCCGTGGATGTGCCGTGGAGCCTGGCCGTGCTGAGCAGCATTGTCGTCGTGCTCGTGTGCATCTCGAGGGCATCCGGCGCTCTGGCGCTGGTGGCCTATCGACGCGTTCCCGCCCTGACGATCTCGACCTCGATCGGCGCCGTGGTGGGGGTTTCCACTATCAGCATCCTGGCGGCCATCGGGGGCGCGGCTGGTGCCTTCGTCGGCGAGATCATCGCCGGAGTGGTCGTGGCCGCGATTGAGCTTCTGGTGCTGCGGGCGGCGATCAGGTCCGAACGTGTTCGGCCCCGAAGGGCCCTGCCCTCGGACCGTTCAGCTTCCCCGCCCATCAGCCGGGCGCAACCTCGACGAGGTCTGGCACCAGTCCCATGGAGAGGACGTTGATGCCCGGTTATGTCTTCAGATCAGCAACGAACGGCGGCTGGCAGGGCCTCGGACTGTAACAATGCGGAAGGGTTGTCCGGCTAGACTGCCCGGGCGCAACGGACACACATCCATGAATCGAATCTCAGGAGCAGATGCAGAGTGACATCCCCACTGGATGAACACGCGAACGGCGAGTCCGCAGCAGAGCAGCATCCCCGCGCAACTGCGGGCGAGACGCCCGCTGCTGACGCAACCTCACCGACTCCCGGAGACGACAGCGCGACCACAGGTCAGCAACCGGTGATCGAGGAGCAGCCGGACTCCGAGACCCACGGGGAGACGTCGGAGACGGTGACTCGGCGCACCATGCTGCGAGCCGGCCTGCTCGCCGCGGGTGGCTTGGTGCTCGGCGGAGCAGGTGGGTTCGCTCTCGGTCACCGAGTCGGCCGGTCAGGTTCGGCACCCACTGCGGTGGACGGCCAGCCGCTGCCGGTGCCAGCGGATGTTTCCGTCAGTTTTCCGATCGGGATCACCGCGGACCGGCGGGGCTTTGTTGACGCCCATGGATCGACGTTCCACTATGTGGCCGACACGGCCTGGAATGCGATCAGTCGCTTGAACGACGAGGATTTCGAAATCTTGGCCACGAGCCGTCGCGAGCGGGGCTTCACGGCCCTGCAAATGTCGCTGCTCGACTTCTGGCCCGCCAACAGGAACGTGTCCGGACATGCTCCCTTCGCCGCCACCGGCGCCCTTGACCGCCCCTTGGTGAGCGCGCGGGAGGACGACTATTGGAAGCACGTCGATCGGTGCCTGGACACATGTGACCGCCTCGGTCTGGTCGCATGCCTCGTGCCGGCGTGGTATGGCGGGTTTGGCGACTCCTGGCGCGGCTATCTCACAACCCAGAACGTGGCGACCTATGCCGAATTCCTGGCAGAGCGCTTCGGTGGCCGGAGCAATGTCTGGTGGCTGCTGGGTGGCGACAACGTGCCGACGGCCGACGGGAATGCAGTAGCCGGTGTCCCGGGAGATCTCGATCGAGGTCCCCGCGTGGAGCACACCAACATCATCGGCAACACGCTGTTCAATGAGTCGGCCGTCACCCCACTCATGACCTACCACACGGCGCGCCATGAGACCGTGACCGAGATTTTCGGTGGCGAGGAGTGGTATCAGATCGCTGCCGCCTACAGCGGGACCGACCCCGTGCCCGCGGTGACAACCGAATACGCCCGGGAGCCGGTGCGTCCGGTCGTCCTCATCGAGGCCTACTACGACCAGCGGGAAACCACCCCGATCCTCGATCGCCGCACCCTGCGGGCGCAGGCCTATCACTCGTTCCTCAGCGGGGCAGCGGGGTATTCGTATGGGCATACGCTCGTCTGGCCGGTCGCGGACGGTTGGAAGGAAGCGCTCGACGCCGCATCGGCGCGAGACATCACCACACTGTCGACCGTGCTCCGTACTTTTGCCGACGGGCCGCTGGAGCCCGTCTCCGAGCATGACGGCAGCGCTCGTCTGCTGCCCACGGACTACTATTCGGCGGAGGGCGGCACAGGGACAACCACCGCGGCGCTCCTGCCCGAGGGCGCAGGCGCCATCGCCTATTTCGGTGAGCCCCGGGACAGCGTGGACATCAACACCACCGCCCTTGATCCGGAGGCTGAGTTCAACATCAGTTGGGTCGACCCGTCCACCAGTCAGCAGTTCTTCGTGGGTGGCCGATCAGGCAAGCGGATCACCGTCAACTGGCCATCGCCGTGGCGGGACGCCCTATTGGTCCTGCACCGCTGACGCGGGGCCGCCACCCCCGAACTCGGCATAGATGTCCATCGACCGTTGACCGAGTGAGGCCCCTGAAAGGCGCTCGCGCTGCATGCGCAGGGCGTTCTCATTCATGGTGGCCCACGTCTCCGGCTCATCGATCAACGAGGTGACGGCAGGGACAAGCTGGGCGGCGTCGGAGCAGAGCACTCCCGTCACGCCGTCCAGGACGATGTCGCGGTTGCCGACGATGTCCGTGGCTACCGAGGGCAACCCGATCGCCTGTGCCTCCATCAGGGAGATGGGCATTCCTTCCCAACGGGAGGCCAGGACGAAGATGTCAGCCGTGGCCACCCTTTCGATCACCTGATCACGGGACAGCCAGCCCGTGACCTCGACGGGCGCTGACCCGAACCAACGTTCCCGATCCTCAGCCGTGCCGTCGCCGATCCACACGAAGTCCGCACGATCAGCGAGCGCCATCGCGAGCTCAGCAAACCGGTCAGGAGCCTTCTGTTCGGTGATGCGACCGCTGGTGATGACGACCGGCCGGGACCGACCGCTGGCCTGTGCACGCGGCAACTCAGCGGTGTCGATGCCGTTGCGAAGCACTGCACATCGCACGTTTCCGAGCTGCGCGCGAGTCGTTTCCGCCTCCGAATCGGAGACGAGGACGAGCCCATCGCATCTCCGGGCCAGGACCCGCTCCACCGCGAGCGCTGCCCGATTCGACAGAGTTCCGGCATCACCGCGGAGGAACGCCCACCCGTGCGGCGAATAGGCGATCACGGGTGCCCTGCCCGCCCAGCGTGGCATCATCCGGCCGGCCAAGCCTGCAAAGGTCGAGTGGAGATGGACCACGTCGGCGTCACGCATCAGCCCATTCAGTATTCGGCCGAGCGAGGCTATCGCGCGGATACGCCCTTGATAGGGAACTTCCACGCGGCGTACCGCACTCAAGAACGCTTGGTCCAGCTCCTGCGGAACGGGTACGCCCGGTTTGCGCGAGTAGACAACGGTGACGTCACAACCCAGCTCGCTCTGCCGGTTCGCCAGCGTCGAGACTGCCGTGAACACCCCCGCTACCAGCGTCTCCGTCACGTGAACGATCCTCATGCTCTTCCTCTCCTCGAGCTCCCGACCTGACGTGCACCGACAACAGCAGGGGCAGCATCGGACAGATATGGCGAATGTACGAACCATAATCAGGCTCGAAAGCAGTCTGGACCATGAGGAACGAGGCCAGGAAGGCCAGTGGCACGACTCCGGAGGAGCCTCCGTGCTTGAGAATCTGGGGGACCCGGCGGAAGAAGAGGATCCAACACACCGCCATGAACGCGCCTGCAAGCGTCTGCAGTCCCGCACCCGACAACAGCAGCGGGAAGGGAAGGGTCATCGAGGCCATCACCAGCAGGGCGTTCACCCATTGCACCGGGATGCTCTCACCGGGGATGAAGTCGTCGATCTGAGTGGATCGATCAAAATCCAGTGAGTTGTTGATGTCTGTGCGGAAGAACGTCAGAGGCTCACCCAGAAAGATTTGGAAAGCCACAATCATCGCGATGAAACCGAGTGCCACGGCCAGAAGGAGCACCCAGGTTGACCGCACTCTCGGCACGATGAACCGGAAAGCGACATACAGCGCGACCACCAGGAACCAATAGGGTCGCACGGCGAACGCATAGGCGAGTGCGAGCAAAATCCAGACGATTTCCCGACCGAGGGAACGGTGTGCCGACAACAGCAGAATGACCAGGGGGATGACGAAGAATTCTTTCGAATACTGGGACAGGTACGCCGCCCCGAGGAGCAGCGAACCACTCGTGATCAGGACCCCCAATGGGCTCATCTTCCCGATGCCGCGCCACGTGACCGCACGGAAGATCGCGAACACGAACAGCAGATAGGAGATCACCGGGAAGAGCTCTGGAATCGATCCCAGTCCAGTCACCCGATAGAGCAAACCCGTGGTGCCATAGGAGCTGAATCCATCGGCCCGCAATTCGCCGGTGACGAAGCGCAGAATGATGCTCTCGTCCAGAAAGAACTTCTCTGGCAACAGGTCGTGGCTCGTCCAGGCGAGCAACGTGCCGACGGCTGCAAAAATGATGACGGCCCAATATTTCAGCGCATCGAAAACGCGCGGCTCCCGGACCAGTTCGGGCGCCGATTCCTCATGAGAAGTGATCGGCTCAGTCATCGCTCACCACCTCAAAGGAGGTTCCGGAGGATTCCGCCGTGGGTTCTCGACCCGACGCTCGAAGCACCACCCGCGTCAGAATCGGCGCGGAGGCCGCCCAATCATAGCGTTTGACTTCCTGGCTCGCCACACTCACCAAACGCTGCCGGAGTTCGGCGTCGGCGTGCAGATCGGCGACTGCCTGAGCGAGCGCCGCCGGATCGCCGGGGGGGATGATCACCGCTCCACCGAGATCTCGCGCGAGTTCTGCCTGTCCCGGAACGTCAGTGACGACACTCGGCGTACCCGCCGCAGCGGCTTCGATGATCTTGAACGGGGACACGCCTGTGGCGCTGGCTCCGTCGGCATGTCGGGTCGCCAGCACGAGCTCGGCCCGCGCCGCTTCTCGGGCGACCTCCGCCTTCGGCAGCCGGCCCAGATAGCGCACGCGCGGGTCCGAACACTCACGCACCGCCTCGGCCATCTGACCATCGCCGATGAACCACAATCCGAGATCCTCGGGCCAGGCAGGATGTTCCAGCGCCGCCAGAACGGTGTCGATGCCCTGCCACCTCGCCATGTTCCCGAAAAAGAGCGCATGCCCGCGCTTCGCCGCGGTCTCGTCCCTCATCGAATGGAAGAGGTTCAGGTCGACCCCGTTGGGAATGACTGTAATGCGGTCCCCGCCGTCAGCTCGGATCGTGGCGGCCCAAGCCGCCAATCCCTCGCTCGGCGTGATGATCTCATCCGCCTCCCGAATGGACCGCAAAGCCAGATCGGTGATTCCCCGCACTCGTTTGGTCCAGGGATTCGAGTCATACAGGTCATCCAGATTGCCCTGCACGAAGAGGACTGTGGGCAGGCCCTTCCGGCGCCAACGTGTGCTGATCAACGAGATGAACGGGCTCCAACGGGCAAGGAAAACACCTCTGCGTGGAGCCAACAGCCCCCTGCCCACCACGTTCGCAATGCGAAGTGCGCGGCTGAGTTGCGCGGGAAGACGTCGGGAGCGCTCCGCGCCCTGGGTGATCACCCGAAAGGAGAAGCGTGAGTCGTTGAGCCGGGCGATGGTGCCCCGCAGATGCGCACCTGCCGCCGTGGAGTCACTGGTGCTCTCCACCCAGACCAGGGTCAGCGGCAACGAATCCGAGGTGCTGGTCCTGCGATCATTGGCTGTCGCCCGCATAAAATTCACCCTTTGGTTGCCCACGATTTCAGTGAACAGAATCACACCTGTCTGCGCACAGGCAACCGCGCGTTCCACCTCAGACGCCGTTGCCAGAGGCGGAACGAAAGCGGAACAGGGCTGTGACCCGACTCGGTCTTACGCTAACGTGCAGTCAAGGTTGAGGCCGAGACGAGCGGCATCGCATTGTAGGCCCGACCATCACGTCAGGAGCATCTCGACACACACACGGGGGAAAATCGTGTCACAACTCGCTGGAGCTCGGCCCGGAACGGACAAGCTGCTCCTGGACACGGAGCAGGAGACCAGGGGTCTGACAACTCTGCGGTCGGAGACCACGTCGCCAACACGCGCGAAGTGGCATGACAAGCTGAGCCGCTGGGTGTTGGTGGTGGACATAGCCATGATCGCCGTGGCGGTGTGCCTCACCTACCTGGCCAAGTTCGGCTTGGCACACGACCTCCCGCTCAGCGGGGTACCGCAGGTCAGCTATGAAATCGTCATCGTCATCTTCGCCGTGACCTGGTTGGCTTCCCTGGGCGCCAATGAGAGCCGCAATCCGAGCATCCTGGGCGCTGGGATTGAGGAATATCGTCGCGTTCTGAGTGCGTCGATGTACGCGTTCGGCGCGCTCGCCATTCTGAGCTACCTGGCGAACGCCAATGTGTCCCGCCTGTTCTTCGCCATGACGCTGCCGGTCGGTCTCGTGCTCATCCTCATTGGGCGCTGGGCTGTCCGACAGAGGCTGGTTCAGGCCAGGAGGCGTGGAGAAGCCACCTCCCGGACGTTGATCCTGGGCGATCAGCTGGACGTCGAGCGGGTCGTGCGCGATCTCAACAAGAACCCGGAAGCGGGTTTCCTTCCGGTGGCGGTGAGCGTCACAGACGCCTCCCCCGACGAGACGGATCGGGTCCACGGACTGCGCAATCTCCCCTATCGCGGTCTGATTCCCCACATGGCCATGTTCGGCGTCGACACGATCGTCGTGGCCGGTGGCCTCAGCTCCGAGGAAGTCCGCCGCCTGTCCTGGCAGTGCGAGGAGCTGCAGACCAACCTGCTCTTCACCCCTCGGATCACTGACGTCGCGGGTCCCCGGATGAGCCTGCGTCAGGCATCGGGGATCGAGCTCATCCACGTCGCCCTGCCGCGCTATTCCGGCGCCAAGTTCTGGGTCAAGCGCTCCTTCGACATTGTCTTCTCGGCGATTGCCCTGCTGCTGCTCTGGCCCGTGCTCGCGCTCATCGCGATCGCCATCAAGTTGGACGACGGCGGCCCCGTGATCTTCCGTCAGCAGCGCATCGGCATCGGTGGCGAGCCGTTCACGATCCACAAGTTCCGCACAATGAGCGTGGACGCGGAATCAAAGGTGGCCGAACTCATTGAAAAGGCCGGCGGCAAGGCCCTGTTGTTCAAGATGGAGAACGACCCTCGAATCACCAGGATCGGTGGCTTCCTCCGGAAATACTCGCTGGATGAGCTCCTGCAGTTCTGGACGGTTCTCCGGGGCGGCATGAGCGTCGTCGGGCCCCGTCCGCAGGTGGCACGCGAGGTCGCGGAATACACCGACGACACGCACCGTCGACTGCTGATCCGGCCCGGCATCACAGGCCTGTGGCAGGTGAACGGACGTTCGTCGCTGACCCAGGAGGAGTCCGTCCGACTCGATCTGCGATACGTGGAGAACTGGACGCTGACCGGTGACATCTCCATCATCATGAAGACCGTCGGCGTGATGCTCAAACCAGGCGACGACGCCCACTGATCGGCAGCACAAGCACGCAAACCAAAGCGCGCCAGCGATTCATCGCTGGCGCGCTTTCGTGTCGCCCTGCGCAGCGGCGTTCACTTGGCTTTCGCCGTGTTCCGTCTGGCGCTCCGCTCAATTAATCAAGCGAACTCCGACTGCTAGCCTAACGGGCAGTTAAATCGCAAAACTGCTTGATGTTAGCAGCACCACTGCTGCACAGCAGGACTTTCCAAAACTCTCGTTCAACCCTGAGGAGCCGAACTCTATGAAGACCGCGGACTACGTGCGCATCCTGCGCAGGTCTTGGGTGTGGCTGGTCATCGGGACGCTGCTCGGCGTGGGCGCCGCCGGCCTGATCACTTCCAGGATCACCCCGCTCTATGCGGCCACGAGCGGCGCAGTGGTGTCGATCGACCGAGGCGGCACCCTCAATGAGCTGACTCAGGGCAACACCTTCACCGAGCGGCGCGTGGCCACTTATGCTCGCTTGGCAGTTCAGCCCATGGTGACCCAGCCCGTCATCGAGGATTTCGGGCTCAACCTCACGCCGGGCCAGTTCGAGTCGAAGCTCAAGGTGACGGTCCCGGTCGACACCAGCATGATCGAGATCACCGTTCAGGACCCGTCGCCCGCCCAAGCCTCCAGCTTGGCGAATGCGATGCTCGCCAGTCTGCGCGAGACCGTTGACGACATCGAGACCCCGACGGTGGTCGGCACCGCACCCGGTTCTGACGAACTGGCCAGCACCCCGATCAAGATCACCCAGGTGCGCTTCGCTGAAGTGCCCGCCAATCCGGTGAGCCCGAATACCCCGCTGTTCATCATCATCGGTTTGGTGCTCGGACTCGGGCTGAGCGCACTGGCAGCCATCCTGCGGGATCTTCTTGACACTCGACTCGGTGGCGTTGAGGAACTCGAAACCTTGACCCCGGCGCCGATTGTGGGCCTGATTCCTCGGCTCCCGAAGGGCCGAGCGGCGGATCTGACCCCCGGCCCTGCCGGCAACACGTTCGATGAATCGTTCCGCATTCTGCGGACCAACCTCCAGTTCCTCGACATGGACACCCCCACGTCGTTCCTCATCACCTCCCCGCGTGGCGGCGAAGGCAAGACGACTCTCACGTCCCACTTGGCCCTGGCACTCGCTGCGACCGGCGCGAGCGTGCTTGTCGTGGACGCCCACCTTCGTCATCCGGAGCTTCATGAGCACTTCGGTGTTGATGGGTCCGTGGGCCTCACCGACATTCTGATCGGCAGGGCTGACTTCGATTCCGTGGTGCAGCACTGGGATCAGTCACCGCTGATCCATGTGTTGAGCGCCGGGAATGTCCCGCCCAACCCGAGTGAGTTGCTGGGCTCCCAGCGGATGAAGAATCTGGCCACGTTCCTCGGCAACAGCCACTATGACTTCGTCCTCTATGACACGGCTCCGGTCCTCGGTGTCCCGGACGCCACGATTCTTTCCCGCCTCGTCAGTGGGGTGTTGCTGGTGACCTCGGTCGAACACTCGAAGCGCGACGATGTCCGGTCGGCTGTTCATGCCGTCGAGAAGACCCAGGGCCGTCTCGCCGGCGTCATCGGGAACCGTCTCCGCCTGCGCCGCGGTGTCTCCCGCCGAGGTGGGAGCCAGCGGGCGTCTGCGCCCGAGCAGATGCTGGGCCACCAGCAGGTTCCGGAGCAGAACCAGACGGTGCTGACCCCTCGACGAGCTGCGAACACCCAGCGCAACGACGAGGGCCAATCGGCCGCCGACACGCACGTCCTCCCCCGCGTTGAGGCACAGCCCGGTGACTATGGCTACCACCAGCCAAGCCACACTGATCACGGCCACAACAACTATGACCACGGCCACCAGGCCACGGGCACGGATGGGCAGGTCGCTCCCAGCTATTGGCAAAACCAAGGCAGCTATCGCCAACACTGAGCCCGCACAGGCAATGCCGTGATGCTGATCCCCAAGCAGGGGTCGGCATCACGGCTTTTTGCGTACGCGGCCGGTCAGGCGAGCGAGATCAGCTCCGCATAGTCGTCGCTCCACAGATCCTCGTCCCCGTCGGGCAGGATCAGCACCCGGTCAGGATCGAGCGCCTCGGCGGCCCCGTCGTCGTGGGTGACCAACACGACCGCGCCGGCGTACGTCCGAATCGCCTCCAGCACCTCCGCCCGCGAGGCCGGATCGAGGTTGTTGGTCGGCTCGTCCAGCAGGAGCACGTTGGCGCCGGACACGACGAGCATGGCCAGCGACAGGCGCGTCTTCTCGCCACCGGAGAGCACCCGGGCGGGCTTGTCGACGTCGTCACCGGTGAACAGGAACGAGCCGAGAATTTTGCGCACGTCGGTGTCGTTGAGGTTCGGCGACGCGGAGACCATGTTCTCCAGGACGGTCCGGTCGGTATCGATCGTGTCGTGCTCCTGCGCGAAATATCCGATCCGCAAGCCGTGGCCGGCGATCACCTCGCCCGTGTCCGGCTGTTCGACCCCCGCCAGAATCCGCAGCAGCGTGGTCTTGCCGGCGCCGTTGAGCCCGATCACGATCACCTTGGAGCCCTTGTCGATCGCGAGATCGACCGCCGTGAACACCTCCAGTGAGCCATAGGATTTCGAGAGATCCGCGGCCGTCAGGGGGGTCTTGCCGCAGGCGTACGGTTCCGGGAACCGGATCCGCGCCACCCGGTCCTGAGCGCGCTCCCCCTCGACCCCGGCCAGCAGCCTCTCGGCTCGGCGGGCCATGTTGTGCGCGGCGGCCGCCTTGGTCGCCTTCGCGCCCATCCTGGCGGCCTGGGTGAGGAGCTGTTCGGCCTTGCGCTCGGCGTTCACACGTTCGCGCTTGCGACGCTTCTCGTCGGTCTCACGCTGTTGGAGATAGCGTTTCCAGCCCATCGAATAGACGTCCAGCTCCGCGCGGTTGGCGTCGAGATGGAAGACCTTGTTGACGGTCTCCTCGAGCAGGCCGGTGTCGTGGGAGATCATCACCACCGCGCCGGGATAGGTCTGCAGGAACCCGCGCAGCCAGACGATCGAGTCCGCGTCGAGGTGGTTGGTGGGTTCGTCGAGGAGCAGGGAGTCCGCGTCGGAGAACAGGATGCGCGCAAGCTCGACCCGGCGGCGCTGCCCTCCGGAGAGCGTGTGCAGGGGCTGACCGAGCACCCGGTCCGGGAGGCCCAGGTTGGCGGCGATCCGGGCGGCTTCGGACTCCGCGGCATAACCGCCGGCGGCGATGAGCTCGGCCTCGGCCCGCGCGTACGACGCCATCGCCCTGTCGTGCGTCTCCGCGTCTGCCATCTGCGCGGAATAGGTCTCCAACCGTCGCAGGATCCCGTCGAGCCCGCGGGCCGACAGGATACGGTCGCGCGCGAGTTGGTCGAGGTCGCCCGTCCTGGTGTCCTGCGGGAGATAGCCGATCTTTCCGGTACGCGTCACGTGCCCGCCGGCCGGCTGCCCTTCCCCCGCAAGAATGCGCGTCATCGTGGTCTTGCCCGCACCGTTGCGACCGACGAGACCAACTTTGTCGCCGGGAGAAACCTGGAACGACACCGGGGACAGCAACAGCCGCGCTCCCGCGCGTACTTCCAGCTCACGGACACTCAACACTCGGCCCATGTTCCCGCACGCCTCGGGCACCGCAAAATCCTGATCCGTACGCTGCCCTGATCTCGTGCGCCCGGGAGGTGCTGTGATCACGACACCCAAGGGGCTCACGAGTCGTCGGGACTCCACCGGGCCCGACACACGGAGGCCGAGGTCACCTGGCTGAGTCCTGCTCCGCCGGCCCGTCGGCCGGGGCATCCGTCACTGCCTCGGGCGAGCGGACCTCCCGGACCGCCCGCGCCAGCCGCACGAGGGTCCACAGCAAGCCGACGGTGAGCACGACGATGGCGATCCTGGTCGCCCACCGCCACGCGGCTGTGCCGGGCGCGGCAGGCACCGCGCGGGCCTCGGCGAGGTCCGCGCGCAACTGCTCGGTGTTGTCGCCGACCGACTCCGCGGGGCTGGCCGGCAGCACCCGGCGGGCGTCGACGAGCAACCGGTGGGAGTTCACCGGGATCGGTGTGCAGGTCAACAGGGTCAGCGTGTCCTGGCCGTCGACTGCGGCGAGCTTTTCCCACTCGGTGGGCAGGATGACCTCGGAGTCATAGACCTCATAGACCAACAGCGCGCCTTGCGCGACGACATAGATGCGGTCGCCCGGCTGCAGCCGGTCGATGAACAGGAGGTAGTGGTTGGAATAGCCTCCGTTGTGGCCGGCGATGACGCTGCGGGAGCCGATGCCGCCGACCGGCAGGCTTGTCCCGTCGACCTGGGCCACCCCCCGGCTCAGATGTTCGTTGGTCGCGCCGAGATAGAGGGGCAGGTTGACGTCAATGCTCGGGATCACCAGATAGCCGTAGACGTCGCTGAGTGGCTTCACATCGCTCGGGCCGAAGTCGACCTCGGTGTCGAACGGGTCGCGGGTCCCCTCCCCCGTCTGTTCGAAGGACTCGTTGAACTCCTCGGCCTGACGGCGTTCCGCAGCCAGGTCGGCGGGGTCGGCGCGTTCGAGGTCGTTCAGATAGGCCTGCAGGCGGCGTTGCCCGCTCAACGCCTGGTATTCGTGGGCGCTCAGCGGGACCAGGCAGAACAGCAGTCCGGCGATGATGAGCAGGAGGCCGACGATCCTACGCGCCACGGCGAGGGGCTTTCTCCGCCCGACGTTTCTTTGCCACAGCGACGATTCTGACCCCCAATGCGCCCATCAGCAAGGCGGCGAGTGCGGCCGGCAGAACGACGTCCCAGGGGACGACGGCGCCGGCGTCGGGCAGGGGGCCCTCGGGCATCGGGATCCTGATCCCCCGCACGAGCAGGCGGTGGGAGTTGATCATGTAGGGCGTGCAGGTGAGCAGGGTCATGTAGTCCTGCCCCGGCTGCACCAGCACGGGATCGAAGTCGTGGGGTTCCACGGTGAGGATCTGATCGACCTGATAGGCGAGGACTCCGCCCGCGTTGTGCATATAGAACGTGTCACCGATCTCCATCTTGTCGAGGTCGGTGAACAGTCGGGCGGTCGGCAGGCCACGGTGTGCGGTGACGACGGAATGGGTGTCGATGCCCCCGACCGGCAGGCTGGTTCCTTCGAGGTGGCCGGCGCCCTTGTTGAGGACGGTGTCGTTGGTGCCGGCGTACACGGGAATGTCCTGGCCGATCCGCGGCACCTCGACGTGCCCGAGGAGTTCGTTGACCTCCAGCATGCGCGCATATTCCGCGCGCCCCTCCTGCTCCCGGGGGCTGTAGGGGTCGGTGAGCCGCCCGGGATCGAGAGTGTCGTTGTACGCCCGCGCGAGCTCCATGCGCCGGGCGATCTCGGCCTCGTCCAGTGCCTCCCTGGCGGTGTCGAAGTCGGTGACCGTCTGCCGGATGTCGTTGGAGTAGTACCACTGCGAAACGAACGGATACATCAGCACCGCGAACCCGACCACGAAGATCACGATGCCGACCCAGTGCTTCCGCGGGCTGAAGCGCGGGATCGCACGTCGGGCCGTGGTGTCAGCTCGGCGCATCTGCATCCTCCTGCGGTGTCTCCGCGTCTCCCGTCACGTCCCGCGTCCTGCTTCGCTCCCCCGACAATGCCTCGACCCGGGCCGCGAGCCGGCGTCGCTGGCGGGCGTTGCGGATGAGCAGGATGATCGCAATCACCAGCAATCCGGCTGCGATGAAGAACGCCAAGCGGAAATAGTACGCTGCCTCGTTCGCCGCCATCTGCGGCTCCTCGACGGCCGCCACGTAGTCGATGCGGTGTCCCCGGACGATGAGGCGGTGGGAGTTGATCATGTAGGGCGTGCAGGTGAGCAGGGTCGCATAGTCGTGCCCGGGGGCGACGAGCAGATCGCTGAAGTCGTTGGGCTCGATGACTTTGACCTGGTCGACCTGATAGGCGAGCGTGCCCCCGACGTTGTCGATATAGAACTTGTCGCCGACGACCAGTTGGTCGAGTTCGGTGAACAGGCGCGCCGTCGGCAGGCCGCGATGGGCCGTGAGCACGGTGTGCGTGTTGTTGCCGCCCACCGGCAGGCTGGTCCCCTCCATGTGTCCCACGCCCTTCTGCAGCACCACTTCGCTGGTGCCGGCATAGACGGGCAGGTTCAGGGCGAGTTTGGGGATGGTGACCCGGCCCATGAGCTCGTTGAGCTCGAGCATGCGCGCATATTCGGCGACGCCGGCCTGCTCTTCCTCGCCATAGGGGTCACTGAGGCGTCCGGCCTCGAGAGCGTCGTTGTACGCATGCGCGAGGCCGAGTCGCCGCTCGATCTCCTCCGGGCTGAGTTGGGACCGGGCATCGTCGAAGCCCGTGGTGACCTTCGCTGCCTCGTTCTCATAGTAGAGATGGGTGACCACCGGATAGGACAGGATCGCGAGCCCGACAATGAAGATGATGACAAAGGGCCACTTGCTCCGTTTGCCGGAGGTTTGCTGGGCGGCGCGCCGTGCCTTTCGACTCATTTGGTGGCTGGCCGCCGCTGCCTGGACAGGTGCATTCCCATGCCGATGAGGATAGCGCCGGCTGTCAGCGACAGGATCAGGCTCAGGTCACCGGTCTTGGGGATCGTCCCGGGCGGTTTGGGCAGGTTCACGATCTGCAGCACGACGCCGTCGTCATAGCTGGTGGCGTTGACCGTGAACTCGACCGGCGTGCTGAGCAACTGATAGCCCGCCGGTGCGGTGGCCTCGACCAGGTAGTAGGTGCCGTGCGGGACCCCGACCACCGAGAGATTGCCGGAGTTGTCCGAGTGTGCGACCAGGCGTCGACCGTTCATTGTCACGGGCTCAAGCTCTCCGTTGTCGCCACGCTGCACGACGTTGAAGATGGCCCCGGCCAGCGGCTGACCGTCGCGGGAGATCTTCTGGAACCGTTCGCCACCGGTCGGTGTGGTTCCCGGGGTGGGCGGCTGGGGCACGACTCCCGGGACCGGCAGTCCGGGCGTACCCGGCTCAGGGGTGCCGGGCACAGGCTGGCCCGGTTCGGGCTTCCCGGGCTCGGGCTCGCCGGGCTCAGGCGTCCCGGGAGCACCCGGTTCCGGCGTTGCCGGAGTGCCCGGTTCCGGCGGCTCGGGCGTGAAGAACTGCTTCGGGTGCACGACGACGTCGCGGGTGACGGTGCCGTCCGCCTCGATCTGCGGCACGTCGACGATCAGGGGCGCGATGATGCTGGTCGTGCTGGTGTCGTCGGCGTGGGTGGCGCGCACGTAATAGCGGCCGTCCGGCAGGTCGGTGAAGTGGCCGTTGCCGAGGTCGTCCACGGGTGACGAACGGAAGTTGTCGGGGTGTGCTGCGGCAAGGTCGTTGTCGGACATGCCTGCGAGCCTGGGCAGCAGGGTGGCTGCCGGGGTGGTGGTGTCGGTGAGTCGCCAGGCCTCGTACGCGTACGGGGCCCGGTGACCTTCACTGACGTGCAGGGTGAGCGTGTTGGTGCCCACGGCCTGCGCGAGAGAGGTGAAGAGGGTGGACAGGAACGCCACCAGCACAACAATCAGGCTGGCCCGCAAGGCTCCTCGGACTGTGTTCATGTCCACACCTCCTTCGTTCGTGGGTTGATTGGGACTGGGTGCTCGGGAGGGCGGGGAGCTCCACCCTCCCGAGCGGTGTTCTATCTAGNNATCTAGTCAGTCACGCCTTGACCGTGCGACGGCGCATGCCGTACGCCGCGCCACCCATGAGGGCGAGGCCAGCCAGGGTGAAGACGATCGTGCCGATGCCACCGGTCTCAGGGATGGTGACTCGCTTGTTCTCGACTTCCTGCGGGGCAGCCGCGGTCAGGGCCACCGGGTCGGACCAGTAGCTGGTCTTGGTGACCGTGAACGGGATCGGGTTCGGCAGCATTGCGTAGCCGGCCGGGGCCGCGACCTCAACGAGCTGATAGGTGCCCGGATGGCTGATCGTGTTGATCTTGTCGTCGACCGTCGCCGGGTCTCCGGACGTAGGCTCATAGCCCTGCAGGCCAGCGATCTCGAAGCTGCCGTCAGCAGCGGAGATGACATAGATCGGCTGTCCAACAACCGGAGCGGTGGTGGCGGTATAGGTGCCGTCGCCGTTGTCGGCGGCGAACTTGCCGGCGGTGATCGCGGCCTGGTTCATGGCGATCAGGTCAGCGGTCCACACGACCGGGGTGGCGGTGGTGCCGTCCAGCTCCTCGACGCGGAACACGGCACCGGCCAGCTTGTCGGTCGTGCCCTCGACAACCTTCTCGAACCGCTTGCCACCGGTCCAGACCTCGGGCTGCTCTTCCTCGGGAACAGTCGCCGGCTCGCCGGTGACGTCGTGTCCGTTGGTGTATTCCAGCGTCACATCGTTCGGGATCGGCAGGCCGACCACGGCGGTGTCGTTGATGCTGGTCAGGAAGCGAATCTCCAGATTGGTGCCCGGGGTCAGCTTGGCGATGCCCGTGGCGGTGAACTCGACGACGAGCTGCCCGCCCGCCGCGCCCACGGCAGGCTCGGTGACGGTGTAATCAGTGCCCTCGAGCATCGCGACACTGCCGTTGAGAACCCGGAGGCGGTTCTGGTAGTCGAGCGCCGGATCGATGTCGTCGGTGAACTTCAGCATCTTGTAGGTGGCGATGTCCTCAGGCAGGGTCGGCAGAATGATCCACTCGACGTTGTCCCCGACGTTCGCGGAATCGGAGTCGTTGCCGACCTCGGTAACGTCCTTGTCGACAGTGGGCTCATTGCCCACCGTGTTCTTCGGGTAGACGTGGACGTCGGTCCGGGCCTCATTGGTGGCCGGATCGATCATCGGGAGCACCAGACCGAAGGGAACGGCCTCAGAACCCGAGATCATGCCCTCGCCACTGTAGCCGCTCTCGACGAACCAGTAGTAGCCCTCGCCCAGGGTCAGCGCCGGGGTGGCGCCGCCGGTGCCGGTGGTGGTGGTCTGGCCCGCCGTGCCCAGATAGGCCTCGACCTCGGCAGCGGTGTCATAGCTGGCCTGGGCGGCCATCATGACCTCGTACTGGGCCTGCGCTTCTGCGCTCGACACCCATTGCTGAATCCTTCGCTCGGCTGGAACGCAGCACCCTGCTGCACCTGTTACCGGAACTAACACAATTTTAAGGAAACGTGTAATCGGACGATGATTAAATCTCAGCACCAAGAAGCGTGACGTCGCTCACAGCTCTTTTCGGAACGTTCCCCACCGTTCTATGCCCTCAATCTTTAGGGCATGATGCGAGAACGGGTTGAACCTTCACTTATATTCGAAGAATCCCGTGTGCAAGAGTCGCTTCACCGCGCCACCCTCACCGACCGAGCCAGGCAGGCGCGTGCCGCTGATCCTCTATGATGTTTGCCCTCTCGGCGCTCCCGGGAGGTTCCGACCGCGCCGGGGACCTCAGCGGACCAATCACGCAACCCCCGTTTTGACCCATGCCTCCCACCCCAAAAGATCGACACAACAGGAATCCGCAACGCGACGAAATCCGCAATTCGGAAGTTTCCGGAGTTGATTTGGACCAACTTTCCTCAAGCTTGACCGAGTGTGACAATCATCATGTTGACCTCAAGCTACTGGCGGGTGTCTACTTAGAAAGTTTCAGCATTTCCAGCGTTGCGCCCATCGTCACAAGGATGGCCCCGGCTCCGACCAGGAATCCGGGCACAGCCTGCGGCACGCCCAGATGCACGGTGAGCCCGAGGATCCGGGACAGCCCCAAGGGCAGCAGCGCGAGCTCGTCGTTGAGCACCGTGAGACTGCGCTCCAGCCCCGCCCACCCGAGCGCGGTGCCGGTCGCGGCCAGGGGAACCCCGAGACCGAGCAGCACAGCGCCGACGCCCTGGCGTACGCGAACCCCATAGCATCCCGCCATCGCCACCACGATCGCCGCCAGCCACCACAACAGCAGGCCGGTCGCGGCCGAGAGATACCAGGTCCGGGCGGTGGGGTCGGTCCAGAAGCGGAACCAGTACGCCCCCGGTCCCCGCGGCACCATCGCGCCGAGGAAGAGCATCGCTCCCAGCAGCCACCCACCACCCATCGCGCCCCACAGGGACGCAGCATCAACACCGGGGCGCAGCCACGCCAGCGCACCCCGCAGCGTCAGGGCGAACAGCCCGAGGAAGCCGAGGCTGAGGACGAGATACCAGGGCGCTCGACCGGCGCTGAAAAGGATCTGACTGCCGATGGCCACGGCCGCCGGCAGGGCGACAGTGAGCCAATCCCTCCGAGACGGGCCTCCGGCCCCCATCCGGGGTTTCCGCCACGGAGTGAACGCCCCCCGCCGGAGGTCCGGGACGAATGCGAGACCCAGCAACGCCAACAGCAACAGCGCGCCCGCAGCGAGACGGATGGCGTCGACGCGCTCGGCGTACGCCATCCCCGCCTCCGCGGCGAAGAAGTTGAACGGCGGCAGATCGAGGTTCCCCGTCCACTTCCGCTCATGCTCCGCGACCGCCGCCTGCCACGCGGGCAGCGCCGCCCGCCAGGCCCGCTCGGCGTCGGGAGATCCCGTGTCGAGCCACTCGCAGTGTTTGAGCACGAGCACGCGATAGGCCTGCAACGTCCGCAGCAGATCGACCTCATGGTCGACCGACTCAACGAGCCGGTCATAGTCCTCCGGATCGACGAACGCGGCCCGGTCCACCCCGTCCAGCCGAGCGCGCATGCGCTCCGCGGCCCCGACCGCTCGCTCCCCCGCCGCGATCGCCTCGTCGACGCGCCCGCGCGTGGCGACGTACACCGCGGACAGGGCCGCGGAGTCCCCGGAGACGATGTCCCACTTGAAGATCCACATCATCGGCGGCGGTTCGAGTCCGAGGGCGAAGACCTGCTGCTCGGCGTACGGGCCGATGTAGAGCCCGTCCAGCACCGCCGCGCGCGACTCGGCGAGCACCGCCCCGACCGTTGCGACGACGCCCGGGTCCCGCGAATAGGTGCGCCGGATCCAGTCCCCGTTCACCCGATCGAGGTCGGCGTCCGGGTCCCACGCCAGCCGGGCCCCGGCATAGACGTTGAGGTCATACAGCTTCCAGTTCCCCGTCTTGAGATACAGGGACATGGGTCCCGCGCGCCACGGGCCGCCATCCTGTGTCCACAGCCACACCCCGTCGAGCTGCGGGTTGTCCCGCTGCAGGGTTTGCAGCGCTGTCTGGTGCAGCGGGCCCACATCGTTCGGGATCGAGCTGAACGCCTCGAATTCGCGCCGGCCCTGCACCTCGACCAGCCGGCGCTGGGAGCCCGTCCTCAGCGTCGGGTTCAGCGGCAGCCACGAGTCGAAGTCGCCCATGACGAACTTGGTGGACACGACCAGGTTCTCACGATGGAAATCCCCCAACAGACGCTCGTACGTCTCCGGGTTCGTGTGCATGTCCCCCACATCGCCGACCCCGACGGACCAGGTGCGGAAATAGATCCTCGCGTCGTGCTCGGCGGCGACGGCGGTGGTGACGTCGAGCATGGTGCGTACGCCCTCGGCATCGGTCACTTTGAGCGCCGAGAAATAGTCCCAGCCCCGGTGGTTGTAGATCGACCCGCCCTCCCCGATCCGGATCATGAACCCGTCGACCCAGTCGAAGTCAGTGAAGAACTCGTCGAAGCCCGCGCGATAGACCTCCCAGAGCCGCGGGTCGGTCGGGTCGAGGTTCGTCTGTTGCTGGAGATAGGCCTCCAGCGGCCCGGTGAGCGCGAGCATGTCCGACTTGAACACGACCTTGAGCCCCAGGTCATGGGCATAGCGCCACATCGCGCCGACCTCGCGCTTCATCGCCTCATGCCGCGCCCGATAGGGGCTGTCGGCGGGATAGACCTCGAACCCGTCGCCGAGGTGGTCGAAGTTCACGTATTCGAGGAAGCCGTTGATGATCACGCCGTTGTACCCATAGGCGGCCACATGATCCACATAGTCCCGCCACTCCGCGGCGACGCGCTCGAGTGGGACCGGGTCGACGTAGGGGGCGTCCGCCAGGACCACATCCTCCAGCGCCCCCGAGGAATGCTGATAGTCGTCCTGCGCACGATAGGCGTCGGGGTCGGGGCGTACCCCCACCGCCCCCGTCTCCACAAACCTCTCCCCCAGCGCCGGCCGTACTTCGCCGTCGGTGCCGAGGGCCGCCCAGTCGTGCCCCGCCTTGAGCTGGTCGGCAACGCGGAACAGGCCGTTCGTCGCACCGAGCGCGGAGGCGGCTCTGATCGTCACGGTCGGTGTGCTGATGGTCGAGTCGGTGACGTCGATGCTGTACGCCTCGTCCCCGCCCGGGTGGATCTGCTGTTGGTCCGGGTCCTCGACGTGGAGGTCGATGCTGACCGGCGGAGCCGAGGCGTCGGGCTCGCGCTCGGTCACAGCCTCCCTGAGGAGGCGCTCGGCAAGCTGCGTCCGGGGGTGATCACGCAGGTGGGGCGGTGCTTGGATGTCGCCCAGGGGTGCCAGTGGGGTGATGTCGAGGTGATCGGCGTTCGCCGGTTCCTCCGGGGGGACGGACTTGTTCTCGAAGCGAATGGCCAAGGCGTTGCTGAGTTGTCCCGCAAGGGCCGCGCCGGCGACGAGCCCCAGGACCGTGACAACCGCAGCACCCAACCCCAGCCCATGACCGTGCAACAGGCGGCGCATGGGGCCACTCTGACACGGAGGGTTCTGGCACGGAGGGTCGGGGCGTCTGCATCAGCCCCTGTTCACCCGTGCTTTCGCCCGCTTTTATCGGGCCGTCAACCCACCGGCCTGGTCATCGTCCCCTCCCCGGTCCAAAGCCATCGTCCCCGCTGGTGTGCCACTTGGGTGCTGCTACGACCACACCAGAAGGGCACATCAGAACCAGCCCCGCCAACCTCCCCGGTGGTGTGCCACTTCGGTGCTGCTATGACCACACCAGAGGGGCACACCAGAACCAGCCCGCCAACCTCCCCGGTGGTGTGCCACTTCGGTGTTGCCATAACCACACCAAGGAGGCACACCAGCACTCAAGGAGCGCCTTGTCCGGCTCGACAGGTCCCCGCTCGACAGGTCCCGGCTCGACAGGTCCCGGCTCGACGGGTCCCGACGGTGCCGGTTCTCAGGCGGAACGCCGGAGGTGCCGGTGGGCCGCACATGCGGCGCCGCAGTCCTTGAGCTCTCCTCGGTACCCGCGGGCGCACAGCGTGGCGAAGATGTCGGCGGCGAGCTGGCAGGCGCCGTTGTATACATCCACCCATTCAGCGCGGAGCGTGATTTTGCCCTGCCCCGCGGAGGCTCGATCCCGGCGGATGTCTGCGCCCCGCAGGTCCTGGTGCGCCAGCCGACCGTCCACTTCGACCACAACCCCGTGCTCCTCGTCCACGAAGTCCCGCCGGATGGCCCGACCGGCGGCTTGGTCGGGAACGGCCATGCGCATCATCGGCAGGCCGTGCGCCTTCAGGACCCGTCCCACGAAGTCGACCTCCAGGACGCTTTCCGCGCCGTCTGCGATGACGCCGAGGGACAGCGACAGAGCCTGACGGTGCTGGTGGGTGCGCCGAGCTGCCAAGGCTGCGGCCAGCTCAACGGCGGTGGTTTTGCCCCGCTGAACGGCTCGCGCCGCAATCGCGATCGCGTCCTCCCTCGACGAGAGGGGATCATCCCCGATGTCCAGCACGGTGCAGACGACATCGGTGACCGTCAGCCGTTTCCGCTTCAGGGTGCGCATCGGGCTCCGGCGTCGACGCACGCGGATGCCGGGGCGGGGCTTCTTCTTGAGGCCCATCGGAACATGCACATGCAACACGGCCGGTTCCTTCTTGTCGAGACCCAGAACAAAGGCAGCGGAGTGCATCGCCAGTGCGGCGTCATCGCCGTAGTGCAGCAGCGCCGCACTCGCCCGCCCCCACCAGTCGAGCTTCCCGGTATGCGTCTGATACACACCGGGGTGCACCGGCTTCCAGATCCCCCGTTCCAGCCGCCAGCGCACAGCCGCCAAGGACAACCCCGCCTCGCGTGCCTGTGCCCGAGTGATCACTCCCCGTTGGGTGCGAGACAACCCATCCAGATCCATCCCGCCACCGTGGCGGATCCCACGTACCGTCGGGACGGTTATCCACAGGCCCCGTGCCCGAATACAGGCGTCACGGACCTCGTGTGCCGGACAGGTGTCGTTAAAGCCGCACTCAAGCGGCACACCAACGGCCCAAGCCCAGCGTCAGACGTTGAACCCCAGCGCGCGGAGCTGTTCCTTGCCGTCGTCGGTGATCTTCTCCGGAGTCCACGGCGGCATCCAGACCCAGTTGATCGTGGTCCTGGTGGAGAGACCCTCGAGGGCCGCATCGGTCTGGGCCTCGATGACATCGGTGAGCGGGCACGCGGCGGAGGTCAGGGTCATGTCCACGGTCACGGCGGAGTCGTCATCGACGTGGACGCCATAGACGAGGCCGAGATCCACGATGTTGATCCCGAGCTCGGGGTCGACCACGTCCTTGAGCGCCTCGAGGAGCTGCTCCTTGTCGGCCGCGTCGCCGTTGGACGCTGCGCCGAGTTCCTCACCCGCACCGGGGAGGTCATCGTCCACGAGGTCGGAGGGCCGGGCCTCGGTCTGGTTCACCGCGCCGGACTCCATGTTCGCGGCCGCAGGATCGGGCCGCGAGGCCACCTGTTCGGGAGCACCCTTCGGCGCGTCGCTGGCCGCCCCTGCACCGGGGATGTTCGGCTCGTCGGTCTCAGTGAAGTCGGTCATCGTTTTCTCCGTTCAGTTTTCCTGGGCGCTGGACCGCAGGGCAGCGTCGCGGAACGCCTCCCACCCGAGCAGCGCGCACTTGATCCGGGCAGGGAATCGGGCGACCCCCACAAAGGCGATCGCGTCCTCGAACAGGTCCTCGTCCGGGTCGTACTTGCCGCGGCTGTCCATCATCACGTGGAACTCGTCGGACAATGCGAACGCCTCGTCGAGGGTCTGGCCGATCACGAGGTCGGTCATGATCGAGGTGGACGCCTGGGAGATGGAGCACCCCTCCCCCGCATAGGACACGTCCACGACCTTGTCCCCGTCGAGCTCCACGCGCAGCGTCAGCTCGTCGCCGCACGACGGGTTCACATGATGCACCTCCGCGCCGTAGGGCTCGCGCAGCCCGCTGTGATGCTTCGCGCGATAGTGGTCGAGGATGATCTCCTGATAGAGCTCTTCCACATCCATGTCAGCGCCCCCTGAAGAACGAGATCGTGTGTTCGAGACCGTCGATGAGCGCATCGATGTCGGCCCGCGTCGTATACAGATAGAAGCTCGCCCGCGTCGACGACTGGATGCCCATCCGCTCGTGGAGCGGCCGCGCGCAGTGATGCCCGCCACGCACCGCGATGAGCCGTGAGTCCATGAGCTGGGACACGTCGTGGGGGTGGATGTCGTCGAGCTTGAACGAGATCGCGCCCCCGCGGTCGATGGGTTCGGTCGGGCCGAGGATCGTCAGGCCGGGCAGGGTTTTGAGTCCCTCGAGGGCGTACGCCGTGATCTCCCGCTCGTGCCGGGCCAGGGAGCCCATGCCGATGCGTGCGAGATAGTCCACCGCGGCACCCAAGCCGGCCGCTTGGGCGATGGGCGGCGTACCCGCCTCGAACCGGTGCGGCGGAGGCGCATAGGTCGACCCGGTCATCCGGACGATCTCGATCATCTCGCCGCCACCCAGGAAGGGCGGCATGTCGGCGAGCAGGTCATAGCGTCCCCACAGCACGCCGATCCCGGTCGGGCCGGCCATCTTGTGACCGGTGAACGCCATCAGGTCAACGCCCAGATCCTTGACGCGCGTGAGCATCTGCGGCACACCCTGCGACCCGTCGAGGACGACGATCGCCCCATGGGCGTGCGCCCATTCCGCGATCTTGCGGACCGGGTTGACCGTGCCGAGGACGTTGGACACCCAGGTCACCGAGACGATCTTGGTCTTCTCGTTGATCAGGCCTTCCCGCTTGGCGGCCGCGATGTCGAGCCGGCCCTCCTCGGTGATGTCGAACCAGCGCAGCACGGCGCCGGTCCGCTCACAGAGCATCTGCCACGGCACGATGTTGGAGTGGTGCTCCATCACCGAGACGACGATCTCGTCCCCGGGCCCGAGGCGGGCGCCGAGCGAGTGCGCGCACAGGTTCAGCGCCTCGGAGGCGTTCTTGGTGAAGACGACCTCCTCCGAGCGTGACGCGCCGATGAACGCGGCCACCTTGGCCCGCGCCCCCTCGAACGCCTCGGTCGCCTCCGCGCCGAGCACGTGCATCGCCCGCGCCACGTTCGCGTTGTGCGTCCGATAGTGCTGGGCGATCTTGTCGATGACCGCGTACGGCTTCTGCGACGTGTTCGCCGAGTCCAGATAGATGATCGGCGCGCCGTCGATCTCGCGGCTCAGGATCGGGAAATCGGCCCGCACCATCTCAGGGTTGATGGGATAGGGCAACGGCAGTTGCGCCTCCGAGATCGGCTCGACCTCGGGGATCTCGTCGTTCGCCCGCGACCGCGCCGCCCAGGAGAGCTGGGCGGGCGGGGCCGTGTCAGGCTTGGTGTCGGCTTGGGTCATCAGACGTTCGCCACCCGCAGGTACTTGTCGTAGCCCTCCGCCTCCAGTTCATTCGCCAGTTCGGCACCGCCGCGCGTGGCGACGCGGCCGTCGACGAACACGTGGACGTGGTCGGGCTTGATGTAGTTGAGGATCCGCGAATAGTGCGTGATCAGCAGCAGGCCGCGATCGCCCTGGCCGGTGAACCGGTTGACGCCGTCCGCGGCGACGCGCAGGGCGTCGATGTCGAGACCGGAGTCGAGCTCGTCGAGGATCGCGAACTGCGGGTTGAGCAGTTCGAGCTGGGCTATCTCGTGGCGCTTCTTCTCACCACCGGAGAAACCCTCGTTGACCGAACGCTGCGCGAACGACTTGTCGAGGTTGACGCGCTCCATCGTCTCGTTGACGGCCTTGACCCAGTGCCGCAGCTTGGGGGCCTCGCCGTCGATGGCGGTCTTCGCGGTGCGGAGGAAGTTGGAGACCGACACGCCCGGCACCTCGACGGGATATTGCATCCCGAGGAACAGGCCGGCCCGCGCGCGCTCGTCCACGGACATCGCGAGCAGGTCCTCCCCGTCCAGGGTAACGGTGCCGCCGGTCACCTTGTATTTCGGGTGTCCCGCCACCGAATAGGCCAGCGTTGACTTTCCGGAGCCGTTGGGGCCCATGATCGCGTGGACCTCACCGGAGTTGATGACCATGTCGACGCCCTTGAGGATCTCCTTGGGCCCCGATTCGGTCTCGACGGAGACGTGCAGGTCGGTGATGGCAAGAGTGCTCATGAGTGTCAGGAATCCTTCTGGGTGTCATTGATCAGGGGTTCGGTGTTCTCGGGTACGCCCACATGGGCGGCCAGTTCCTCTTCGATGGCCTCCAGCAGGCGTTCCTCGACCTCGGGGACGCCGATGCGGCGGATGATGTCGGCGAAGAAGCCGTGGACCACCAGGCGGCGGGCCTCTGCCTCGTCGATGCCGCGCGAGCGCAGATAGAACAGTTGCTCGTCGTCGAAGCGACCGGTCGTCGAGGCATGACCCGCACCCTCGATCTCGCCGGTTTCGATCTCCAGGTTCGGCACCGAGTCGGCCTTGCAGCCATCGGTCAACAGCAGGTTCTTGTTGGACTCATAGGTTTCGATGCCCTCGGCGACCTTGCGGATCAGCACGTCGCCGACCCACACGGTGTGGGCGCCCTTGCCCTGCAGGGCACCGCGATAATCGACGTTCGACCGGGTGTGCGGGGCGTTGTGGTCGACGAACAGCCGGTGCTCGATGTGCTGGCCGGCATCGGCGAAATAGAGACCGTATTGGTCGATCGCGCCGCCCGGGCCGGCGTACTCCGTCGTCTCCGCAATCCGCACCAGGTCGCCGCCCAGCGACACGGCCACGCTCCGCACGTGCGCGTCGCGGCCCACGGTGAACGAGGTCTGGCCCGTGTGGACCGCGTCGTCCGTCCAGTCGGCGATCGAGACGAACGAGATGTCCGCGCCGTCCCCGACGATGACCTGGATGAGCGCGGCGTACGTTGCCGACCCCCGGTGCCGGAGCACGATCCGCGCGCGGGCGTGGTGCCCGATCCGGAACACGAAGTGGTCGTGGACCAGGGACTCCACGGAGTCGCCGCTGAGGTCCAGGATCAACGGCTCGTCGATCTCCATGTTGGCGGGCACGTCGAAGAGCACCGCTCCCCCGGCGTGCTGGGCCGCCATCGCGGCGATCCGGTCACCGGGTGCATGTCCGCCGAGCGCCCGGGCTTCCTCGCCCGTGATCTCCGACCGCTGCACCCCGTCCGGCACGGTGAGTTCGGTCCGGAGCTGCGCACCGGTCCCCTCCGCTTCCAGCAGCCCGCGCAGGCGGCGCAATGGCGTGAACCGCCACACCTCCTCCCGGCCGTGCGGGACCGGATGGTCGGTCAGGTCATAGGAGGGAACGGGGTGCAGGTGGGAGGCGATGGTCTCCACCGCACCTGCCACATTCGGTCGGGTGTCCACGGACACAGTCGGTTGTCGCTTTCTGTCGAGGATGGGCGGGAGGGGTGCGCGGCGTCAGCCGACGGCGCCCTCCATCTGCAGTTCGATGAGGCGGTTGAGCTCGAGGGCGTACTCCATCGGCAGCTCCTTCGCGATCGGCTCGATGAAGCCACGGACGATCATCGCCATGGCCTCGTCCTCCTCCATGCCGCGCGACATCAGATAGAACAGCTGATCGTCGGAGACCTTGGAGACGGTGGCCTCGTGCGCCATGGACACCTCGTCCTCACGGACGTCCACATAGGGATAGGTGTCCGAGCGCGAGATCTGGTCGACCAGCAGCGCGTCGCACTGCACCGACGAGGCGGAGTGGTGTGCGCCCGGCTGCACTTGGACGAGACCGCGATAGGACGAGCGGCCACCGCCGCGGGCGACGGACTTCGACACGATGTTGCTCGACGTGTGCGGGGCGGCGTGCACCATCTTGGAGCCCGCGTCCTGGTGCTGGCCGGGGCCGGCGAACGCGATCGACAGCGTCTCACCGCGGGCGTGCTCGCCCATCAGCCAGACGGCCGGATATTTCATCGTGACCTTCGAGCCGAGGTTGCCGTCGACCCATTCCATGGTCGCGCCCTCCTCGCACATGGCGCGCTTGGTGACGAGGTTGTAGACGTTGGTCGACCAGTTCTGGATCGTCGTGTAACGGCAGCGGCCGCCCTTCTTCACGATGATCTCCACGACCGCGGAGTGCAGCGAGTCGGACTTGTAGATCGGGGCGGTGCAGCCCTCGACATAGTGGACGTACGCCCCCTCGTCGACGATGATCAGGGTCCGCTCGAACTGGCCCATGTTCTCGGTGTTGATCCGGAAGTACGCCTGCAGCGGGATCTCGACGTGGACGCCCTTGGGCACATAGATGAACGACCCGCCGGACCACACGGACGTGTTGAGCGCGGAGAACTTGTTGTCCCCGGCCGGGATCACGCTCGCGAAGTGTTCCTTGAACAGGTCCTCGTGTTCGCGCAGCGCGGTGTCGGTGTCGAGGAAGATGACGCCCTGGGCCTCGAGCTCCTCGTTGATCTTGTGATAGACGACCTCGGACTCGTATTGCGCGGCGACGCCGGCGACGAGCCGGGCCTTCTCCGCCTCGGGGATGCCGAGCTTGTCATAGGTGTTCTTGATGTCCTCCGGCAGGTCCTCCCAGGTCTGGGCCTGCTTCTCGGTGGACCGCACGAAGTATTTGATGTTGTCGAAGTCGATCTCGCTGAGGTCGGAACCCCACGTCGGCATGGGCTTGCGCTCGAAGAGCTTGAGGCCCTTCATGCGCAGGTCGAGCATCCACTTGGGCTCGCCCTTGAGCTGGGAGATCTCCTTGACGACGGCTTCGCTCAGGCCGCGCTTGGCCGTGGCACCGGCGACGTCGGGATCGGACCACCCGTATTCATAACGGCCGAGCGCCTCGAGCTGCTCATCCTGGCTGAGCGGCCGGTTCTGTTCGAGCTGAGTCATATCAGGCCTTCTTTCGGATGGTGTCGGTCGGGACAAAGACATGGCGGCGAGCCAGGTCCGGCACATGCGTCGTGCAGACCCCGTCGCCGTGGGCAATGGTCGCCAAGCGTTGCACATGCACGCCCAGCAGTTGGGAGAACAATTCGGTTTCCGCCTCGCACAGCTGTGGAAACTGCTGCGCAACCTGGCTGATCGGGCAGTGGTGCTGGCACAACTGTTCACCGGCCAGCGCAGGTTTGGTCGATGCCACATAACCGTCGTCGCTGAGGGCCTCGGCGAGTGCATCGACCGGGCTCCCGTCGGGCTGAGCGGCGCGGAGCTCGCGATAACGCTCCTCGACCTGTGCGATGCGCGCCCGGGCCAACTGGTCCAGCGCGTCCGAGCCCATGGCCCGGGTGAGCTGCGCCAGGGCGGCGATCGCGAGATCGTCATAGGCCTGGTGGAACGACGCCCGTCCGGCGGCCGTCAGCATGAACTCCTTGGCCGGACGTCCTCGGCCCCGCTGGCCCTCGACCCGCTGGTCCCGGGCCTCGAGGTCCCCGCGCTCCACCAGCGCGGAGAGGTGCCGGCGGATCGCCGCCGGTGTGAGTTCGAGTCGGTCGGCGAGCTGATTCGCGCTCGACGGCCCGTGTTCCATGATCGACTGCAGGACGCGCTGGCGCGTGGAGGCGTCATCATGTGCCGCCCCCGCTTCCGTTGCGGCGGCGGGACGTGACATGATCTCGTCAGTTCCCTCCTGCATGTATTTCACAACGCCATTGTTGCGTTATTTGTTCCAAGGTCAAACCCCACCCACCCGATTTGGACAGGAACCTGTGCCCACGCTCGACGATTCCACCGCTCGCTCGGTGTGGTTGGGCGACGGTCGACGGCTGGGGTACGCGGAGTTCGGCGACCCGCACGGAGTCCCCGCGTTCTTCTTCCACGGTGCGCCCGGGTCGCGTCTGTCGGGTGCGCTCCTGGACGCGCAGGCACGAGCGGCCGGCGTACGCCTCCTCTCCCCCGATCGCCCGGGGTTCGGACTCTCCAGCTTCCAATCGGGTCGGGGACGCCTCGACTGGCCGCGCGACATCCTGGAACTCGCCGACCTGCTGGGCATCGACCGTTTCCTGGCGATCGGCTGGTCCGCGGGCGGCCCCTATGCCCTCGCCTGCGCGTCCGCACAGCCCGAGCGCGTCGGCGCGGTGGGCGTGCTCGCCGGCGTCGACACGCTGCGCCATCTCCACCCCCAGATGGTCACGAACCTCTGGAGCCTCCGCCTCGTCGGGCGCGACCCGGATCAGTGGTCGGACGCGATCTCCCGGGCCTGGGTCCGGACCCGGAAGGCCGCCGGCAACAGCATCGAGGCGACCCAGGCGGCCGCCCGCACCATCGCGGCGGGCATCCGGGAGAGCCTGCGCGAGGGCACCGCCGGCGTACTCCACGAACTCCGTCTCCTCGGCCGGGACTGGGACTTCGATCCGGCGCGGATCGACGGTGTCCCCATCCGGTTCTGGCACGGGCTCGACGACACCCTGATCTCGACCAAACACACCCGTGCGCTGGCGGCCCGGATCCCCAACGCGCAGGCGACCTATCTGCCGGGGTGCGGGCATGTAACCCTGCTCACCGGGCACGGTCGCGAGATTCTGACCGAGCTCCGGCGTCTTGCCGCCTAGATGATCAATTCCAAGGGGTC
>LSQX01015415.1_pt1 | contig 56015 bp, 52 predicted proteins | sample 654561 | NCBI WGS metagenome assembly LSQX01 (sample SAMN04489861, study PRJNA283612) | anaerobic digester metagenome | isolation source: 4 biogas reactors fed with cattle manure at either 37C or 55C with and... | place: Denmark: Kongens Lyngby | collected 2014 | reverse complement strand
TGCCCGGCCACCGGTCCCAGGCGGCAGCTTTGAGCATCGCGGTAACGGGCAGCCATCTATTGGTTCAGGCGATGAAGCGACTCTTCAAACGGTCCCGGCCTTACGGCAAGCTGGTCGCTGTCCGCACCATCACCGCACGCCTGGCCGACGGATCTTTTCCTTCCGGCCACACGACAGCGGCTTTTTCCATCGCGGGCGTCTTCGCCGTCACGACGTCCCTCGCAGCCACTCCCCTATGGACACTGGCGGCGCTCACCGGGCTTTCCCGTGTCTATCTGGGCCATCATTACCCGACGGACGTTCTGGCCGGGGCAGCGATCGGCATTTCCTTTGCAGCGCTGGCAGCGGGCATCGTCATCTAAATTTCGCGCCGCTGCGCTGTTGACATGGCCGCCGATCCTCTTCTATAATGTCGTCACATGCTGCAATAGTCAGCCGACGAGTAGAGACCAGACGAGCTGAGCGAAGTCGAGATGAGCCGGAGCCAATATCGTCCTTGACACGCAGGTACCAGTGGCGCGCCGTGCGTGTGGCGTGGCCTAGGGCGTTTGGGCATCGACAGCTTGACCGGGCTCTACATTTCGAGGGCGCGGTCTTTTTTTCGTCCGCCGTCTCTGCTCGACCCCTTGGAGAGGAGCGTGCCACGATGCATCGCGCGACACCTCGCGAACACCCGCAACCCGAGTCCGGTTACTTTCCCGACCGGGAAACGTTTTGCCGCCTAGCCTCCCGGGGCAATTTGATCCCCGTCTATAAGGTTCTGCTCGCCGACTCGGATACGCCCGTCTCAGCTTTGCGCAAACTCGATACGGGCAAATACGCTTTCTTGCTCGAGAGCGTCGAAGGGGGCGACCGCGTCGGCCGCTATTCCTTCGTGGGCAGCACGGCGTCCGTCGTATTTCGCTCTTGGGGCAAACAGGTCGAAATCGAGCGGAACGGAGCGACCGAGCGTTTCGAGGCCGACGATCCTTTGGTCAGTTTGGAAAGGCTGCTCGCTACGTACCGGCCCGTCGAAGTCCCCGGCCTTCCCAGGTTTTACGGCGGAGCCGTCGGTTACTTAGGTTACGACATGGTAAGGCACTTTGAACGCCTGCCCGACAAGAACCCCGATCCTTTGGGACTGCCCGACGCGTACTTTCTTCTCACCGACAAAGTGCTGATCTTCGACCATGCAAGCCGCAGGCTGCAAGTCGTGGTGAACGCCCACGTGAACGGCGATCCCCATGCGGCTTACGACGAAGCGGTGGCGGCCATCGACGGAGCGATCGAGAAACTGCACAAGGAAGTGCGCCTTGAGCCTCTGGCCTCCCTGCACGCGGCGGACAGCGGTAACCTCGACATCCGTTCCAACTTCACGCAGCCGGAGTTTGAGGGCGCGGTGCGGCAGGCCAAAGAGTACATCGCCCGGGGCGACGTGTTCCAAGTCGTCTTGTCGCAGCGCTTCGCCACGCCCGTTCAGAGTGACCCGTTCACGCTGTACCGAATGCTCCGCACCGTCAACCCGTCGCCCTACATGTACTACTTGAAGCTGGGCGACTTGGCGGTCGTCGGTTCGTCACCCGAGATGCTCGTGCGGGTGGAGGAGGGTGACGTCTTCGTGCGCCCCATCGCGGGAACCCGGCGACGGGGCAGGGACGCAGCCGAAGACGAGGCTTTGGCCGAAGAGCTCTTGCACGACGAGAAAGAGCTGGCGGAGCATGTGATGTTGGTTGACCTGGGGCGCAACGACGTGGGCCGGGTGAGCGAATACGGCAGCGTACAGGTGGAGGAGTTCATGACCGTGGAGCGCTATTCCCACGTCATGCACATCGTGTCGACGGTGCGGGGAAAGCTCGCTCCGGGTAAGACCGCCTTCGACGCCATTCGGGCCATCTTTCCCGCCGGAACCCTTTCGGGCGCGCCCAAGATCCGGGCCATGGAGATCATCGACGAGCTGGAAAACGTGCGCCGTGGGCCTTATGGCGGAGCCATCGCCTACTTCGGCTTTTCGGGCAACATGGACAGCTGCATCACCATCCGCACGATCGTAGTGGCGGGCGGCACGGCGTATGTGCAGGCGGGAGCGGGCATCGTGCTCGATTCCGACCCGACGCGGGAGTATGAGGAGACATTGCGCAAGGCCGAGGGTGTCTTGACCGCAATCGCCATGGCCGAGGGAGGCACGGTCCATGCTCGTGCTCGTTGACCACCGCGACTCGTTCGTCTATAACCTTGTCCACGGCTTCGGCGAATTGGGCGCCGAGACCGTCGTCCGGCGCAGCGACACAGTCGACGTGGACGAACTGGCGGCCCTCGCACCCCGGGGCATCGTCCTCTCGTCGGGATCCGGGCGGCCCGAGGAGGCGGGACGTTCCCTGGACATTGTGCGCCGGTTCGCGGGGCGTGTGCCGATCTTGGGCGTCGGCTTCGGGCTTCTATGCATTGCCGCGGCCTTCGGTGCCCGTATCGTGGCGTCCGACCCTCCGGTACACGGCAGGGCGTGCCCGGTGGTGCACTTTGGGTCACCCTTGTACCGGGATATGCCGTCTCCCTTCCACGCGACGTGTTATCATTCGCTCACGGTGGATCAAGACAGCATAGGTCCGGATCTCGAAGTCACTGCCACGACCGAACGGGGTGAGGTCGCCGGCTTGCGCCACCGGGATTACGACGTAGAAGGCGTGCACTTTCACCCCGAGTCGATTTTGACGGAGCGGGGCTACGTCATGCTCGCGAACTTCCTGCAGCGGACCGGTGTGCGGACAAAGATTGGCCTGTAGACGGCAGATCGGAGGCGAAGGCGACCGGCACGCCGAAGGCCCGGCAAGCCACTTCGAGGGACATCAGATAGGCCGGCGCGGGCTCGGGCACCGGGTACGTGAGTACCGTTGCACCCGCGCCAAGGGCATGGGCGAGTACCCATACGGCCGAGCTGCGCGCGAAGCGTTCTGCGGCAACAGGATGCACGTCCGTTTGTGCGTACACCCACCGCATGACGGCGCGCAAACTGTCGGCGGTCGCCTGTACGTTAGTAGAGACTACGGCGGCTCGCAAGTGTTCTTCGAGCCACTCCTTTAGCGCGGCGCTTTCCCGGTCCAGCTCGGCTTGTACCTTGTCGATAACTTGCAGTCGCCCCTGCGCCGCCAGGCGTGCGAGGCTTTCCCAAAACGGCGAGCCGTCGAGCAGGGGAAAGCCGCGGCGTGCGGCTTCTACGAAAAACGCCGTGTCGGGAACGTATACGGTCATCACGGAGCTCCACCTCCGCCGTCCAGCGTCTGCAGGTAGTTGTGGAAGGTCTGACCGCGCAGGCCCGTCAGTTCGTACGCCTGGTTGTACAGCAGGCGGCCGTCTTCGACGGCTTCGGCCACGCGCAGCGCAAAGGCCCTGCCGACGCGCAGGTTCTGCGTCGCGTAGAAGTTTCCGCCGCCGCCCGATGCGGCTGAGCGCTCCTTTTCTTCGGAAGTGAACCGGACGAGATGCCGCACGAAATCGTCTAGGCCGATATAGCCCATATTGCACGCTCGGAGGGCGGCCACGGGCACGCTCACGCGAAACTGACGGGCCAGACTGTAAAAGGGATCCTCTTCCCGCACGACATCGGGCCAGACTTCCGCCAAGCGCCTGGCAGGCAATAAGAATTCCTCCGCGGCGGCCGCGCAGGTTCGCTCCGCGGGATCGTCGGCCGGCTGCAGATGGGCCAGGTCGAACGCGGCGCTGGCTCCAAGCAGCACGTGGGCAAAGGCGTGGGCCAAGGTAAACAGCTGCGCCCCTTTGCCGTCGGCGCCGTTGACGAACAGCCAGGGCGCGAAGGGATCGCTCAGGGCAAAGCCCCGAAATTCGTCGACGGATAACCTACGACGCGTGTTGTTCCCCACGATGCTGTTCACGGCGACCATAACGCCGGCCCTCTCGAGGGCCAAACGCAAGGCCCGCAACGTTTCGTCGGCGTTCGGTTGGCGGGCCGTCCAGCCTTCTGAAAAACCGAGGGCGCGGCGCATCCGTTCAGCGATCAGCTCGGGAGGATCGGCATCGGTACACGAGCCGACGAAGGGCAGGGGAGCGCGGCCCGTAGTTTCTAGGTCATGTCGCAGCCACAGCTGGCGGAACCGTATGACGTCCAGCGTGTCGCGAAATTCGGCGCTCGGAGCGGACGGCGCTCTCTCGGGCTGCGTGCTGTGAAGGGGCACGAACGAGGTATCGGGCGGGGGTTCGTCCAGAAACAGGGCACCCAGCGGCGTATGGGTAGCCGAGGCAAACTGCTCGAGCTGGCGCAGCGTGGGCCATTCCTCTCCGGCAAGCCACGCGTGCAGTTTCGGGAAGGATCTTTCCAAGACGTCGACGGGCTTACCGGATCTTTCCATTGCCCAGCGCAAAACCCGCTCCGCAGGTTGCACTACGACCCGGCTCACGGTGTCACGCCCCTTCTCTCTTTGCTACAAGTTTTCACGCGAAGGGACGATTCGACGCAATTCAGGTTATTCCTTCCACACTGGCGTGCACGGACGGCGCCCGGAACCCGATGCCGGTCGGCGTTCGTCCGTTACGCGTTGTTTTGCTCGAGGAACCGGTACCCGACGCCGTGGACCGTCTCGATAAAGCGCGGCTCATCGCCCGTGTCGTTCAGCTTCTGGCGGAGCCGGCGGACATGCACGTCGACGGTGCGCGTGCCGCCCGTATACTCGTAACCCCAGAGAATCCGGAGCAAGAGGTCGCGTGAGAGGACCCGCCCGGTGTTCTTGGCCATATAGCTGAGCAGATCGAATTCCTTCGGAGTTAGCTCGACGAGGGTTTCGCCCAGATAAACACGCCGGGTATCTTCGTCGATCGTCAGCTCGCCCATGTGGATGACCTTAGATTCTTGCTGCGTGACATCCCCTTCGTGCCGGCGCAGGGCGGCTCTCACCCGGGCGAGCAGTTCCTTGGGGCTGAACGGCTTCGTGATGTAGTCGTCTGCTCCGATTTCCAGTCCCCATACTTTGTCTTCTTCGCCGCCGCGGGCCGTCAGCATAATGATGGGCATGTTATGCGACTTGCGGATACGCTGGCACACCGAAAAACCGTCGAGTTCGGGCAGCATGACGTCGAGAAGCACAAGGTCGGGCGGATCTTCATCGATCATGGCTAAGGCCTCGACACCGTCCGCGGCGGTCATCACCTCGTACCCCGCGGAGCGGAGATTGTACGCGACCAGCTCCACGATGGACGGCTCGTCATCGACGACCAAGATGCGCTCAGACACACAGGTACCTCCCTCGGCGAGTTTTATCGGTAAGTCCGTTCAGTTTCAGTATAGCAAACTTGGCTTGTGGCGGCTTTCCCCCTCACGCCCTGCCGCAACGGAAGGCCGCGCCGCAGCAAGTCTGCGCACTGCGTCTCAGGGCATCTCGGCTGAGCCTTGGGCTTCCGAACCTTCCTCCGGCGCATGCTGCAGCGTAAAAATCATCCGGGTTCCCTTGCCCAGCTCGCTTTCGGCGTGGATGGTGCCGCCCAGCCTTTCCACGATGTGCCGCACGATGGAAAGACCTAGGCCCGTGCCGCCCATCTGCCGGGAACGGGCTCTGTCCACGCGATAGAACCGCTCGAAAATACGGGGCAAATCGGCGGGGGGAATGCCGATGCCCGTATCGGACAAGGTGACCAGAACGACCCCGTTTCGCACCTCTGCATCGACGGTCACTTTGCCGCCGCTGTCGGGAGTGTACTTGACCGCGTTGTCCAACAGATTGATGAAGACTTGCCGGAGCAGCGCTTCGTCGGCCCGGACCCGAATCTGAGGATCAACATTGACGAGGAGCTCGATGTGCTTTTGCTCCGCCACGTCGGCCACGAGGGGCAAGGTTTCTTCGATCAAGCGGCGCAGCGGCAGGATGCTCCAGTTCACCTCCAATTGGTCGGATTCAAGGCGCGACAGATCGAGCAGGTCGTTGATGATCGCCGTGACCCGTTCCGTCTCGCGGTTGATGATCTGGAGAAAGCGGCGCCGGGTCTCGGGATCTTCGTCGGCACCGTCGAGCAACGTTTCGGTAAAGCCGTGGATCGACGTGAGGGGCGTGCGCAGTTCGTGCGACACGTTGGCGACGAAGTCGGTACGCACCCGCTCCAAGTGCCGCAGTTCGGTTATGTCGTAGATGAGCCCGAGCGCGCCGCCGACGTAGGGGCCGGATCCTTTGAGCGCAGCGGTGTGCGCCCGTACGATGCGGCGCGTGGGCTGATCCAGCTCCAGTTCGACCAGGTGCCCCCGTTCGGTCTGCAAAGTGTCTTCCAGCGCCAACACCAAGCTTTGCAGACTGACCACGTCCTGGATGGGATGTCCGATCACCTCGTCGGAGACCAGACCGAGCATCTGCTGGGCAGCGGGATTGACCAAGATGACCCGGCTGTCCGAGTCGACCGCGATGACGCCTTCGGCCATGCTGCCCACGACGGCCTGCAGATACGCCCTTTGTTCGGAAAGCTCGCTGAGGCTTTGCTCGAGCCGGGCGGCCATCGTGTTGAAAGCGGTTGCCAGCTCGCCCAGTTCGCCTCCGCCGGGCACTTTGATGGGCGGATCAAACTGGCCCCGGGCGATGCGGCGGGCAAACGAGGTCATTTCCTTGAGGGGGCGCACGACGTGGCGTGAGAAGAGGAACGACAAAAGCGCCGCGGCGGCCAAGGAAGCGACGGCGAGGCGGAACATGATGGCGCGAATTCTTTGCAGCGATTCGTCGACGGCGGCGGTGGGCAGCGCCGTGCGCACGACCACCCGGCCGTCTGGCGTTTCCACCGGGAAGGCGAGGTACAACATGCCGGTACCGACGGTCGAGCTAAACCGCACGGACCGGCCTGGCCTGCCTTGCAGAGCGGCTGCTACCTCGGGACGGCCTGCGTGGTTTTCCATCATTTCCGCCGGGGCTTCGGAATCGACGAGCACCTCGCCCGACGCGGCGATTACGGTAATGCGCAGATCGCCTGCCTCGGTCAAGGCGGTGACGGTCCGGCTCAGGGGGTCGTTCGGCGCCGTCAACGTGTGATCGGCGAGTACTTCCAGCAGCAGACGGCTTTCCCGTTGCAGGTGGGTCTCCACCTGTTCGATGAGAAAGGTGCGCGTTACATCATGAAGCAGGAAAGACGCTATGAGCAAGACGCCAAGCGTGATGGCGACGAAGGCGCCGACCACACGCGGCATCAGCCCGTGCCAGCCTTGCGCCATAGAACCGTTGCCTCGCGCCACGGCAGGCAGTTCCACCTTTCCGCGGCCCCGGTCGGATCGGCCGGCCCGGGGCGGTCCCTGTACAGCTTTATCATATCACGGTGTCTGCGGGCGCGGGAGTCGACGGTATCGGCGTCGCAGCACGTGAGTCCGGCCGGCGTCGCCTCAGCCGGGTACCTCGGTGGGATAGTCCCCCGAGAAGCAAGCGTGGCAGAGGCGCCCGTTTCCCTCCACGGCTTTCTGCAACCCCTCGAGGCTCAGGTAGTGCAGGCTGTCGGCGTCGATGTGGCGGCGCACTTCCTCTATTGTGCGGCGTGAAGCGATCAGTTCGGCCGGCGTGGGCACGTCGATTCCGTAATGGCACGGGTGGGTGAAGGGAGGAGACGCCACCACCATGTGCACTTCCTTGGCGCCCGCTTCCCGCAGCATGCGAATGACATTGGCCGTCGTGGTACCGCGGACGATGGAGTCGTCCAGGAGCACGACGCGCTTTGCCTTCACCACGGTGCGGATCGGATGCAGTTTCAGCCGGACTCCGAACTGCCGTGTCGCTTGCGTCGGCTGAATGAACGTGCGTCCGACGTAGCGGTTTTTCACAAGACCCATCTCGTAAGGGATGCCGGCCTCTTCCGCGTACCCCATCGCGCTGGAAACGGAGGAATCGGGGGTGGGGATGACGACGTCGACATCCAACGGGCGCTCCCGGGCCAGGACGCGTCCGATCTCTTTCCGGATCAGATGTACGTTGTGGCCTTCGATCTCGCTGTCTTGGCGGGCCAGGTAGATGTACTCAAAGACGCAGAAAGCCCTGCGGTCCCGGTCAAAGAGCCTCCTGCTGCGGACGCCGTTTCGGTCGATGATTACAAGCTCGCCCGGCTCCACTTCCCGCACGGGCTCGGCCCCGATCGACGTAATGGCTGCCGTTTCCGAGGCCAGCATGTGCCCGCCCTCGAGACGTCCCAGAACGAGCGGACGGATGCCCAAAGGATCGCGCATGCCGACCAGACGGTCCGGGGTCATGGCCACGACCGCGTAACCGCCGATCAGTTCCTTGGCGGCGTCCACCATCGCCTCCTCCGGGCTCTCTTTTCGGCTGCGCACCATCAGCTGGAGGATCAGTTCGCTGTCCGTCGTGGTCTGGAGCAAGGCACCCGTATCCAGAAGCCGCTCGCGCAAGACCTTTCGGTTTGTCAGGCTGCCGTCGAGCGCGATGGCTGCGGGACCGAAGCGGGAGGTGGCCCAGAGCGGCTCGGCGTTTGTCACGTGGTTTTCGCCGGACCGGGAATAGCCGACGTGGCCTATGGCGTGGGAACCGGGAAGCTTAGCCAAGGAAGCGTCGTCGAATACCTCGGACGTGAGGCCCATTCCTTTGTGTGCATGCAACACGTCGCCCTCCGTGACGACCAGGCCCGCACTCTCCTGCCCCCGGTGCTGCAGAGCGTACAGCGCCATGTAGCCGAGCGGAGCGGCGGAGACCGACGGGTCGGCGAACATACCGAAGACTCCGGACATTCGGTGCACCTCCGCTTCTCCAACCGAACGTTCGCCGATTTGACCTTTTCTACGCTCCATGCTATCAGTACGTAGGGGCCGGGTCAACAGGAAGCGAACGACCCGATGTAAATACCATTTATTGTTCGGGTTTGCGTGGCCGGAGAACGACGAAAATCGCCGGCGGCGACGCTTGCTTACGGCCGCCAGGTATGGTAAACCAGTACCAGACTGCCTTGCTGTGTATAAATATGCACAGCGCTGCCAGGCACGGGACCACATCTTGCAATACTCTTATGAAGAGGCGGGATCCAATGCGCGCACGCGTCGTTCTAGAGGACGGCTTTCATTTGGAAGGCGAAGCGTTTGCCGGGGAAGGAGAAGTCTGTGCCGAGATCGTGTGCCATACGGACCAGACGGGGTACCAGGAGGTCTTGACCGACCCCGCAAACTACGGCCGGGCGGTCGTCTTCACAATTCCCATCGTGGGCAACTACGGCGTCAATCCCGACGATTCCGAGTCCGAGCGCATTACCCCGCAGGCGGTGCTCGTGCGGGAATACACGGACCGGCCTTCAAACTACCGGGCCACGCAAAGCCTGGGCGACTGGCTCGGCGCGGCATCCGTTCTGGGCGTGCATCGAATTGACACCCGCGCCCTCGTCCTGCACCTGCGGGAGCACGGGCCGAAAAAAGCGGTCATCACCACCAAAGGCGGGGACGTCGAAGAGCTCGCCCGCCGGGCCGCGGCAGCTCCGAGCCGAACGGAAAACGAGCTTCTCGCCGCAATCGGCCCCGAGGAGCCCTACACGTACTGCGACGGGGGTAATCGGCGCGTGGCCGTTCTCGACCTCGGCGTGCGGCGCAGCTTTCTGGCGCAGCTGGCCGAGGTCGGTTGTCGCGTCACGGTGTTGCCGGCGCGGGCTTCCGCGGACGAGATCCTCGCCCACGGGCCCGATGTGGTCGTCGTTGCCGGCGGCCCCGAAGAGCCCCTGGCCTGGCGCTCCGTCCGAAGAACCGTCGAGGCGCTTCTCGGCCGGCTGCCCGTCTTTGGCATCGGCTTGGGCCACCTGCTCGTCGGACAGGCCTGCGGGTTGGACGTGTTCCCTCTGACGACTGGGCACCGGGGCGGCGGCCATCCGGTCCGTGAACTGGAAACCGGCGAAGTGCTGATGACGAGCCAAAATCACGGCTATGCCTTGGCCGTGCCGGAGGGCGCAGGCGAGCTCACCGCCCAAGGTCCCTCGGGACCCGCGCCGCTTCGCGTGACCCACCGCAGCCTCTTCGACGGCACCGTGGAAGGACTGGCCGTGCCCGCCTGGCAAGTTTACACGGTCCAGTTCCAGCCGGAGGCAAGCAGGGGCCCCGGGCTTGCCACCTACGTACCGCGTCTATTCGAGAGGATCGGTGACGATGCCTAAGCGTACAGACATACAAAGCATCTTGATTATCGGCTCGGGCCCTATCGTGATCGGCCAAGCCTGCGAGTTCGACTATTCCGGTTCCCAGGCCTGCAAAGCGCTGCGGCAGGAAGGGTACCGGATCATTTTGGTCAACAGCAACCCGGCGACGATCATGACCGACCCGGAGCTGGCCGACGCCACATACATCGAGCCTTTGACCGTGGAGGCCGTCGGTGCCGTCATCGCCAAGGAGCGGCCCGATGCCCTTTTACCTACTTTGGGAGGACAGACCGGGCTCAACTTGGCCCTCGACCTGCACCGGGCCGGGGTGTTGGATGACTACGGCGTGGAGCTGCTCGGCGTTTCGGCGGACGCCATCGATAAAGCCGAGGACAGGCTGCGCTTCCGCCGGGCGATGGAAGAAGCGGGGCTCGAGGTGCTGCGGTCGGTCTTGGCCCGCAGCGTCGCCGAAGCCGAGGCCTTCGCGGAAGAGACCGGCTATCCCGTCATCATCCGCCCGTCCTTTACGCTCGGCGGCAGTGGGGGCGGCATCGCGTATAACCACGACGATTTGGTCCGCATCGTCCGCCACGGCCTGAAGGAAAGCCCCGTCCATACCGTGCTGGTCGAGGAGTCGGCCCTGGGCTGGAAAGAGTACGAAATCGAAGTCGTCCGCGACAAGGCCGACAACGTGGTGGTCGTCTGCTCCATTGAAAACCTCGACCCGATGGGCGTGCACACCGGCGACAGCATCACGGTCGCGCCGAGCCAGACCCTGTCGGGCCGGGAGTACGAGAAGATGCGCCAAGCGGCCTTGCGGTGCATCCGGGCCATCGGAGTGGAATCGGGCGGCTCGAACATCCAGTTTGCGGTGGAGCCGGAGACGGGACGCATGGTGGTCGTCGAGATGAACCCGAGGGTATCCCGCTCGTCGGCCCTGGCGTCGAAGGCGACCGGCTATCCCATCGCCAAAGTGTCGGCGCTCGTGGCGGTCGGCTACACCTTAGACGAAATTCCGAACGACATCACGCAAAATACGCCGGCCGCCTTTGAACCCGCCCTCGACTACGTGGTGGTGAAAGTGCCCCGGTTCGATTTCGCCAAGTTCCACGGCGTCGACGGCACCTTGGGCACCCAGATGAAGGCCGTGGGCGAGGTCATGGCCATCGGCCGCACGTTCAAAGAGGCGTTGCAGAAGGCGTTCCGGTCCCTCGAAGTCGGATGGCCCGGCGTCGTAGGGCTAGACGGCGCACCGACCGTAGACGAGGTGAAAGCCGCGCTGAAAGTTCCCACCGTCGACAGGCTGCGGGCGGTGGTGACGGCGCTGAAGAAGGGCGTGTCCGTCGAGGAAATCCACTCCCTTTCCGGCATCGATCCTTGGTTCATCCGGCAAGTGGACGAGCTAGTGCAGGCCGAGGCCACATTGCTGCGGGAAGATGACGTCGAGGCGCTGCGCGAGGCGAAACGACTCGGATTTTCGGACGCGCAAATCGCCAAGGCCCGGGGTGAAAGCGAAGAGGCCGTGCGGCAGAGGAGGCACGCGGCAGGAATCCGGCCCGTCTACAAACTGGTCGACACGTGCGCCGGCCTGTTCCCGGCCAAGACGCCGTATTTCTATTCAACTTACGAAAGGACGAACGAAGCACGCACCGACGAGCGGCCGAGCATCATCATTTTGGGCGGCGGGCCGAACCGGATCGGCCAGGGCATCGAATTCGACTACTGCTGCGTCCAGGCTGCCATCGCCGCCAGGGAGATGGGCTACGCAGTCGCCATGGTCAACTGCAACCCCGAGACGGTGAGCACCGACTACGACATCTCGGACCGTCTGTATTTTGAGCCGCTTACCTTTGAAGACGTGATGCATGTCGTAGAAATCGAAAAGCCCGTGGGCGTCATCGTGCAATTCGGCGGCCAGACTCCCCTTAAGCTGGCCATGGCGCTGCAGCAGGCCGGCGTGCCGATTTTGGGGACTTCGCCCGAATCGATCCACATGGCCGAAGACCGCGAGGCGTTCCAGGAGTTGCTCAACCGGCTGGGTCTGAAGCAAGCCCCGGGCGTGACGGTCCACTCGCTCGAGGAGGCCCGGCGGGCGGCGGCGGAGCTGGGCTATCCGGTTCTGGTGCGTCCTTCGTACGTGCTGGGCGGCCGGGCCATGGAAATCGTCTACAACGAGGAGCAGCTGGAGCGCTACGTGCGGGTCGCGGCCGAAGTCGATCCGACGCAGCCCATTCTGATCGATACGTATTTGCAAGGCGCTGTAGAGCTGGACGTCGATGCGGTGTCCGACGGCGAACGGGTCACGGTGGGCGGCATATTGGAGCACGTGGAGGAAGCCGGGGTGCATTCGGGTGACAGCGCGTGTTCCCTCCCGGCGACCAGGCTGCCGGCGGATGTAGCGGAGGAAGTAGTGCGCCAAGTGACCGAGCTGGCCAGGGCTTTGAACGTGGTGGGCCTGATGAACGTGCAGTTTGCTTGGACTGGGGATGAACTGTACGTTTTGGAAGTGAACCCGCGGGCCTCGCGCACGGTGCCCTTCGTGAGCAAGGCGGTAGGGGCGTCCCTCGCCCGGATCGCGACCCGGGTCATGCTGGGCGAGCGTTTGGAGTTGCCACCGAGACTGCCCGAGCCGCAGGATATCGCCGTGAAGGAAGCCGTGTTTCCCTTCAATAAATTCGCAGGCGTCGATCCTTTGCTCGGGCCCGAGATGCGCTCGACCGGCGAAGTGATGGCGTGGGGGAGCGATCTGGACGTAGCTTACTGGAAGGCACAAGCGGCGATCGGCATTCCCCTTCCGCTTGAGGGCGTCGTCTATTTGCACGCCGGGCCGCGGCGCATGGAGAGCCTCGTGCCGGCTGCGGAGCGGTTCCAATCCCTCGGCTTTCGTCTGCTGGGCGATGCGGAGACGGCGGCGTATATGAACAGGCGGGGCGTGCCCGTCGAGACCATGGACGAGGGGCAGGCGCTGGAGCTCATGGCCCGGGGCGAGCTGCAGATGCTGTGCAGCTTACCCGACCCGGGGCCGACCGTGCGCACGGGGGGCGATCTGCGGCGCCTGGCCATTCGGCTCAACGTGCCCATCTACACGACGGGTTTCGGCGCACACCTTGCCGCCCGGGCCATCGAAGCATGGCGCAGAGGCGGCGGCGACTGGCAGGTGCGCAGCATCCAGGAGCGCACGGGACAAACAAGCGTGCTGCCGTAGGGTGGAGCGGGGCGCCGCAGGTTCAGTCAGTCGACGTGAAGAGGAATACCATGCGTGCCCGTCTCTTGCACAGGCTGCGGGGACAACCTGTGGGCACCAGCGTGGACGCGGACCGGTGCCACGAAGCACGGGCACAAGGCGGGATCAGAAGGCCACGTCCATGGCGCCGGATTCTTGCCGGACGAAGATGCACGACCCACAGTCGGGTCGCGGCAGCGGCGAAGTGACCCGCCGGTGGGCCATCAGCTGGGCTGCGCGACCCAAACGTGGGTCACCGCGTTCCATCGGAGTCAACAGGCCCCGCCTGAGCCCTACCCGGGCCCGCGCCGCCCCGGTCCTCCCGGGCCCTACCCGGGCTCACGGCTTCAGCCGCGCTCCGGCCTTCACGGCCCACCTCCTACAGCCTTCGCCCTTTCGAGAGCGGGTTGATGCCGCCGAGGTAGACGATGCGGTCGTACATCTCGAGCACCTCGCCGGCTACACGGCGCCAGTGGAAGCGGCCTTCTGCGATGCGCCTGCCGTTTTCTCCCAGACGCCGCCTGCGCTCAGGGTCCGCCAGCAGGCCGGTGATGAGGCGAGCAAAAGCCTCAGGTTCTTGGTATTCGTGCACGATCATGCCGTTGACGTCTTCGAACACCGCCTCCAGGTTGCCGCCCCGCGGCGTCGTGACGATGGGCAGCCCCGCCGCCATGGCCTCAATCTGTACACGGGCCAAAGGCTCCTCCCACTGCGACGGGCAAACGAATAGATCGGCCACGGCGAAGACCCGCTCGATTTCCAGGGCGGGCACGTAACCGGTGAAGCGGACCCGATCGCCCAATGGATCAGCCAAGGTTTCCAGATACTTGCTGTAGTCCGTGCGCTCGGTCGCTCCGAACCAACGGCTGCCGACGATGAGCAGGACCGCTCGGGGAAAAGCTTGCAACACGAAGGGCATGGCCTGCAACAAGATATCCGGGCCCTTGGTGCTCGACAGCCTGCCCACGAAGAGAATCACCGGATCCGTGCCCAGGCCCATGTCGTGCCGGCCTTGCCTGCGCAAAGCTTCGCCTTCCGCGGTCCAATGTGGCCAGAACCGTTCGAGGTCCACGCCCGTGTACAAGGTACGGAGCTTGGCACGTGCCTGCGGGTACTGGTCCGCAATGCGCCGGGTAAGGAAGTCGCTCACCGTGTCGATGGCGCCGGCCCGTCGGATGGCGGCCGCGGCTGCGTCCGGACCGATCTTGCCGGGCGTGAACATATCGTTGTGCACGCGAAGCGCAATGCGGCTGCGGGGCGCAGCTTCGCCAATGCGCAGAAGCCACGCCGGCCGGTTGAACACGTGGATCAGATCGAACCGTTCGGAAGCAACGGCGGCGCAGACGTGTTCCAAGTAGCCTTCGGCGGAAGGAGCGGGCAGGCGCAAGTACCGCACGCCCTCCCGCACTTCGTTTACGGGCAGGTCTTTATCCTCCGTGCAGATGACCGTCGTCTCGTGTACTCTACTCAAGTAAGGCAGGATGCCGGCTATATGGGTCTGGACGGCTCCGCCCTTTATCGGCGGCACGGTCGTCAGCTCGGTGCAAATGAGGGCAAGACGCATGCTACTCGCCTCCCGCCGGCACATCGGACCACTGCACTTGACGGCGCAATCCTTCGGCAAGCTCGACCCGGGGTGCGTACCCCAGGTGCTCTCTGGCTTTGGCAATGTCCGCCAACGTCTCGGGCATGTCGCCGGGCGGGGTTTCGGCCGAAAACGTGACCGCCACCGGCTGGCCCATAACCTGCTCGAGCGCGTGGACGGCATCTCGCAGCGTGTGCCGGCGTCCGCTTCCGATGTTGTAGGCTTCGCCGACGCGCCCGTGCTCCGCCGCCAAGACCGTCCCCGCCACGGCGTCGCTCACGAAGGTGAAGTCGCGCTGCAGTGTGCCGTGGGCGTAGAGCGTGATCGGCTCCCGGGCTCGGATCTTCCCTATGAACCGGCTGAAGGCCATGTCGGGGCGCTGCCTTGGCCCGTAGACGGTGAAGTAGCGTACGATCACGGCCGGCACGCCGAACGTCTGGGCGTAGATGCGGCAAAGGTGTTCGGCAGCAAGCTTCGTCAAGCCGTAGGGCGAAACGGGCGCCGGCGGATCATCCTCGCGCATGGGCAGCCGGCCTCTGCCGTAGACGGACGACGTAGAGGCAAACACGAACCGCTTCAGTCTTAGCTGCCGGCTGAGTTCGAGCAGTTTTTGCGTCGCTTCGACGTTGCGCCGTGTGTACTGAACGAACGCCGGCCCCCAGCTGTCCCGGACACCGGGCTGGCCCGCCAGGTGGAACAGCAGGTCGGCGCCGTCTAGCGCTGCCAAGAGGTCCGAGTCCCGAGCGGTTGTGATGTCGAGCCGCACCAGGCGAAAATCCCTCGCTTCCTGCGCGGCACGCAGATTGGCCTCCTTCCCAGCGGCGTGCGGCGGACCCATCGAGTCAATGCCGACCACCGCATCGCCTTGCCGCAGCAGCGCTTCGACCAAGTGCGAACCGATGAACCCGCCGGCGCCGGTGACCACGGCCTTTCTCATGTCCATCGCTCCTCTCACAGCGTCGGTCCGCCGGGCGGCGGTTTCCGTTCCTGTCCGAACGCCTCCGCCTGCGGCACGCCCATCCCGAGATACCGCGCACCTAGGCTCGCGATCTTTGCTCCCTCGAGTTGGTTGCGGCAGTCCAGCACCACCTTCGTTCGCATGCCCGCAAGCACCCGCTCCCAAGGTAGCTCGGAAAATTGCGGCCAATCGGTTGCCAGCACGACCGCGTCGGCACCCTGCGTAGCCTGCTCCGCCTGCGGCGCCCATTGCACGCCGGGGACTAGACGCGCTGCCGTCGCCGTCGCTTCCGGATCGTAAGCCGCCACGTGGGCCGAGGCTGCGACTAGCGCTTCGACCAGCTTCAGGCTCTGCGACTCACGCACATCGTCGGTATGGGGCTTGAAGGCTACGCCTAAGACCGCAATACGCCGTCCCGCCACACCGCCCAAGGCCGTATTCAGCTTGCGAAGGGCGAGCGACACCCGGTTGCGGTTAATGCGCAGCGTCTCTTCCAGCAACGCGGCGGAAAGGCCCTTCGCTTTGAGCTGGTGCGCCAATGAACGCACGTCCTTCGGGAAGCACGATCCGCCGAAACCTAGGCCCGCAGCGAGAAACCGGGGACCGATGCGCGGGTCGAGGCCCATGCCCTCCGCCACGCGGCGTATGTCGGCGCCGCTCGCTTCGCACAAGTCCGCCATCAAATTGATGAAACTGATCTTTTGTGCGAGGAAGGCGTTGGCGGCGTACTTGATCAGCTCCGCTTCTTCGGGCAGGACGCGCAGAATCGGCACGCCCGAGCCTGCAAACAACCGCTCCAACAAGAGGAAAGCTCGGACGTCCGTTGCGCCGATGACGATGCGGTCAGGGTGCCGGCTATCTTCCACCGCGCTGCCCTCCCGCAGAAACTCCGGGTTCGAGGCGACGGCGAGGCGATCCGACGGCAGACCGGCCCGGTTGCGCTTGCAGGTGATCATATCCTTCGCCCAGCGGTTGGTCCCGACGGGTACCGTGCTCTTAATCACGACCACTGCTTCCGGGTCCAGGTGCAAAGCCATTGCTTCGAGCGCGGCGGCGAGCTGTCCCAGGTCCGTAGCGCCCAGCGGAGTGCTCGGAGTGCCGACACAGAGAAATACCAGATCCCGACCGGGGACGGCTTCGTCGTAGCGGGTGGTGAACGTCAGGCGGCCCGCGGCCAGTTGGGCGGCGAGCAGCTCCTTCAGGCCCGGTTCGTAGATAGGCGGCTCGCCTCGTTGCAGACGCTCGATGCGCCCTTTGTCGACGTCAAGGAGGGTTACGTGCCGTCCGGTTTCCGCCAGCGTAAGACCCGTTACGAGGCCCACGTAACCCGCACCGACAACCGTTATTCTCATCCCGCATTCACTCCGTATCTGGGTCTGGTCCCGGTTACCTCTTTGGCTTGAGTTTCTTGGAAACGAGGGCGACGGCGCGGCTGCGGGCCAGGTCGTTTTGGGCCGCTTCGACCAACGTGGCCTCGTCGAAGAGGTTCAGGGTAAATCCGTCCTTCGCTGCCTGGAAGAACTTGTACGGAAACTGGACGTCGATGAGGAAAACGCCGAGCTGCTCCATGGACAGGGGGCGGTGCTTCGTATACCCCTCGATCACTTGGCGGAGCCCTTCGTCCAGTGCCGTTGTCTCGCCCAGGAACGTTTCGAACAGCTTGCGCATGTCGCGGATGGGAAGGTCGTGGGTGCACGTGTCCATGTCGATGACGTACAGCGTATTGCCCGCGAGCACGGTGTTGGAAAGGCCGTAGTCGCTGTGGCAGAGGGGAGGATGGCCGCCCGCGATCTCGGCCTCGATCCAATCCCAGTAGGCCGAGCGGACGAGCTGCTCGAGAAGCTTTTCCGCATGGGCGATTACCCTGGGAGCGAGTTCCCGGTACCGGCTATAAAAGAACCCGCGCTTTTTCTGGGCCACCTGGTACCAAAGCTTGAGCCGGCTGATCTTGCTCTGGTAGTCGAGGGGCCAGCCTCCGAGTTTGCTCTTGATCCGGGTTCCGGGCGGCAGGCGCAGCCCGCGCGAGGCGTTGTGGAAGTCGGCCAAAGCTTTGCAGAAGATGGCCCAGTCGCCCGGGGCATGGGGGTTGATGGGCCGGCCGATGATCCACTGGGCGACGAATCCGACGCGCTGTCCGTCCTGCAAGAAGAGCCGGCCTGTCTTGGTCCGGGAGATGGACGGCACCGGAAAGCCCTTGGCCTGCAAATGATGGTGAGCGTAGATGCTGAACTTCGCCTTTTCCGCCTTGCGCCCGATCCACTTGAGCGCTTTCGGACCGTCATCCGTCTCGATGCGCCAGACGAAGGCCTTGTCGTTTCCTTGTACCAGCCCGTAGGCGCGCGGCCGCAGGTCGTACTGGGCCATGGTGCGGACGGCGCGTCGGAACTCAGTGTTGACCCGGTCGGCTTCGAATATAACCGCTTCGGGAAACAGGACCTGGTATTCCCTCTCTATTCTCCACCTTTCACTTACGAAACAGCCTATTGGGGACGGGCTGAGGCGGTGCACGTCGAGGGCGCCGTTCGCCTGTTTGCACTATATAAATGGGAACCGGGCCGTATTTGGAGGAACGGATCGTGACTTCGGCTCTAAATAATTGGGAATCCACCCTTAATCCAAAGAGGCGGTCTGCTTCATAGGGTGGAGCAAACAAACGGAAATGCGAGACGATTCGTATGCGCTTGGCCATGGTGGGCTCCGAGAAGCTGCCCATCCCCCCGATTCGCGGCGGCGCAGTGCAAACGTACATCCAGGAAGTGGCCCGGCTGCTCGCGCCCCGGCACGAGATCACGCTGGTCGGCGTATGTGACGATGCACTCCCTCTGGAAGAAGTGCGCGGCGGAATCCGGTACATTCGAATCAAGTGCCGGCCGAACGATCCGACGAGCTATGCCCGGGGGCTCGTGCAGAGGATGTCCCGCGAGCGCTTCGACGTCATCGAGGTGTTCAATCGGCCCTTAAACGTGTTGCCGCTGCACAAGGCCTGTCCCGGCAGCCGGTTCGTGCTGAGCCTGCACAACGAGATGTTCCGCGAGTCGAAAATACCTCGGGGTCTGGCCTTGGCCACCCTCGAAGTGCTCGAGCGCATCGTCACCGTCAGCCAGTACATCGCCGACAGCGTGACGGTCCGTTACCCCCAGGCGGCGCCAAAGGTGCGCACCCTCTATTCGGGCGTGCGGGTCGAAGATTACAAGCTGAAAGGATCGCCCGAGGCGAAGGCCATGGCGGCGGCGACAAGGCGCGAGCTGGGCCTGAAGGACGGGCCGGTCATTTTGTACGTAGGACGCCTGAGCAGATCGAAGGGACCGGACCGTCTGATCGCCGCCTTTCCGAACGTGCTGCGACGCTTTCCGAACGCCAATCTGGTGCTGGTCGGCGGCCGGTGGTTCGGGGTAGACGAGCCGGACGAGTACGTGCGGGAGCTATGGCAGAGCGCCGAGCCGGTTCGCGAGCACATTTTCTTTACCGGGTACGTGCCCCACAACAAGCTGAACCGCTATTTCGCGGCTGCGGACGTTTTTGTTTGCACCTCGCAGTGGGACGAACCGCTGGCTAGAGTACATTATGAAGCAATGGCGTCCGGGCTGCCCGTGATCACGACCGACCGGGGCGGCAATGCGGAGATCGTCCAGACGGGCGTGCAGGGCATCGTGCTGGAAGAGTGGGACGATCCCGTCGTCTTTGCCGCCAACATCTTGAGCATCCTGGAAAACCCGAAGCGCGCGCAAGCTATGGGGCTGGCCGGACGGCGCCTGGTTGAGCGGTTTTTCACATGGACCCGGGTGGCCAGGGACTTGGAGAAGGTGTTGACGGAAGCAGCTGCTGCGCCGCCCCGGCCGATCCGTCCGGCCGTCAATTTGGACGACGGAATCTTGCAGAAGAGGGGCCAACCGCCTGCGCACCTATTGCGAGGCGAGATGTTGTCGGATACGTTGCGGAAGGTGCGGACCCGCAGCTACCATACGCTCAGTTTGCTCGGTCTCGCCCGCCCCGCCGCCTCGCCGGCCACCCCGACCGGGGCCGGTGCATCCGCAGCGAAGGCGCCGGTGGTGCAGATGCCCGTTCCGAAGGCACCTGCGGCCCGGACGAAGCCCGCGCTGAAGGCCGAACCGGCAACACGCGCAGCGGCCGTACCCGCGCCGACGAAGGAGGAGCCGAAAAAAGCTGCCGTAAAGAAGGGGGCCAAGGTGAAGACTTCTGCCAAGGCCGCACCTAGGAAGGCGGTTAAGAAGAAGGCGAAAGCGAAGAAAAAGGTCGCAAAGAAGAGAAAGAGGTGACGGGAGGCACTAACCGTCTTCCGTGTCGTCGGGATGAGCGCGGGACAGGCGGCGGCTGACGAGCGCGCGCATGCGTTCCTCGATGGCGTCGCCCTTGAACCACCAAAAGACGGCTGCGCCGATGGCGCCGACGGCTACGACGGCCCACGCCCACAGGGGCAGATCGACCAGGCCCGCACCGGTGAGGGAAGCGACGAGCGAACCGGGCGAGCGTCCGAGCACCACGACGAGCGCGAAGGTGCTCCAGCGGATGGGCGTCAGTCCGGCCATGAGGCACAAGGCGTCATCGGGAAGAAAGGGCAGGAGATACAATACAAACAGGCCGCGGACGCCGTTCTTGCTCGCCGCCCGTTCCAGAAAGTCTCGGGTGCGCGGCCCCACGAAGCGGTCGACAAGAGGTTTTCCGAAGGCTCTGGCCAAGCCGAACGCGGCCAAGGAACCGAGCAGGATGCCCGCCACGTTGAGCAGGAAGCCGAGCCAGAAACCGAACAAATAGCCGCCCGCCACGCCCACGGCTTGACCGGGAATGGGCGCAAGGATAACCTGCGCAAAGTTGATCAGAACGAAGACGAGCGGCCCATACACGCCCCACGACTCGACCGTGCGTTCCACCGCCTCGCGGCTGCCGACCAGGGCCATGATGTCGGACCAAAAGTAAACGACGGCGACGACGAAGAGCAGTAGCACGGCGAGGCCCACCAGGCGTTTGGCGTCGAAGGGTTTGGAGGTTCGCATCGGTCTTCTCCTCGGGTGTTCAAACTGTGTCGCGGCAGCGTGAAGCGGTACCCTGGTCTAGGGCTAGACAAAGGTTAGCCGTTCCGCGTACCTATGTCAAGACGCCCTGTGCCGGGAGATCGGGCCGCTCATCGGGCTGCGCACCATTGCGGACCCGCCTCCTTTCCCGCGGCGGGACGTCCGTCATGCTACAATAGGACATGTAGACCTACTACTACATGGCAAAAAAGGTACCGGAGCATCACGTGAAATACGGTGCCCTGTGCCTGGAAAGCCGCGGGAGGCGACTGCTTTGGATATTGCCGTCTTCAGTTCCAAGCCGTACGACCGGGAGTACTTTCTGCGGGCCAATGAATCCCACGGCCACAAGCTCACCTTTTTCGAGTCGCGCCTCACGCTCGAAAGTGTGGTGCAGGCCCAGGGCTTCCCCGCCGTCTGCGCCTTCGTCAACGACCAGCTCAACGCACCGGTCCTGCGGGTATTGGCCAGACACGGCACCCGCCTCATCGCGCTGCGATGTGCCGGCTTCAACAACGTCGATTTGGTGGAGGCCGACCGGCTTGGCCTCACGGTGGTGCGAGTACCCAGTTATTCTCCCCACGCGGTGGCCGAGCATACCGTTGCCCTCATCTTGACGCTCAACCGGAAGACCCACCGCGCCTACAATCGAGTGCGCGAGCTAAATTTCTCGCTGGATGGCCTGCTCGGATTCGATCTGCACGAAAAGACGGTGGGCATCATCGGCACGGGCCGCATCGGCACCATTACAGCCAAGATCTTGCTCGCCTTCGGCTGCCGGGTGTTGGCCTACGACCAGCGGGTAAACGAGGAGTGCGTCCAAATGGGCGTCCGGTATACATCGCTAGAGGAGTTGCTGCGGCGGTCGGACATCATCTCGCTGCACTGCCCGTTGACGCCCGAGACGTACCACCTGATCAACGAGAACACGCTGCGGATGATGAAAGACGGCGTCATGCTGATCAACACGAGCCGGGGAGCGCTCATCGACACGCAGGCCGTCATCGAGGCGCTCAAGACGGGCAAGGTGGGCTATTTGGGATTGGACGTGTACGAGGAGGAAGCCGACCTGTTCTTTGAGGATTTGTCGAACCGGGTGGTGCAAGATGACGTCTTCGCCCGCCTCACTACCTTCCCCAACGTCCTGGTCACGGGGCATCAAGGCTTTTTCACCCACGAGGCCTTGACCAACATCGCCGAGACGACCTTGGCCAACGTGACGGCGTTCGAAAGGGGCCTGCGCTCGGGCAACGAAGTGAGTGTCGATAGAATCGTAGCGTAGCAAAGGGGAATGGAATGGATTCGCTGGAAGCTGTGCGCGACGACGTGATTGCCTGCAGACGCTGTCCTCGACTGGTCGCCCACCGGGAAGAGACGGCACGGACGAAGCGGCGGATGTATATGGATTGGGACTACTGGGGCAGGCCGGTGCCGGGCTTCGGCGATCCCGAAGCCGAGCTTCTGATCGTCGGACTGGCTCCTGCGGCCCACGGCGCGAACCGGACGGGACGCATGTTCACCGGCGACGCGTCGGGCAACTGGCTGTACCGGGCGCTGCATAGGGCGGGATTTGCGAACAAGCCCACCTCGGAACACCGCGGCGACGGCCTAGAGCTTACGGGCGCGTACGTTACGGCCGTCGTGCGCTGCGCGCCGCCGGATAATCGTCCCACCGCCGAGGAGCAGCATGCGTGCCGGCCCTTCCTGCAGCGCGAGTTCGATGTTTTGCGCAACGTGAAGGTGATCGTCGCTTTAGGCCACATCGCCTATGCCGGGGTATGGCAGCTGGCCAAGGCCCACGGCGCCGCCGGATCCCGGCCCGCCTTCGCCCACGGCCGGGTGCACCGTTTGGCGCCCGCTTTTCCGACCGTCGTCTGCTCGTACCATCCGAGCCGGCAGAACACGCAGACCGGGCGGCTGACGGAGAGCATGTTCGACGATGTGTTCCGCACGGCCCGCGCGTTGATCGACGGCAGGTGCGTGGACACGGCGTAGAAGGCGGACCTGGAAAAACAGACCGGCAGCCTGAACTCACGTGGGAGCCAGGCTGCCGATCTCGGGTTTTGGGACAAAGGGGGTACTGTTACATACCGTTATGCCGTTAGATCCGCTACCTTTTCGCGCAACTTGTCCATGAACTTGTCCCCGCTCGCCCGGAAGAACAACTTGCCTTCCTTGTCAAACAGGTAGAATGAAGGGACGAACTGGTTCTCGAAGGCACGGGTGATGGCGTGCGTATTGTCCACCAAAATGGGTTGCGTCAGCCCGTATTCCTCAATATCCTTTTTTACCAGCTCCACGTCGAGGTCGGCTTCCCTCTGCGGGCTATGGACGCTGATGAACTTTAGCCCGGGATGCGCGTCGCGCAGGGCCGTCACCTGGTCCATAATTTGGTGGCACACGTGGCAGGATACGCCCCAGAAGTGGACGAGCACGGGCTGGCCCTCGAGCTGGGACATGTCGATACCGTCGGTGTTGAACGTTTCGGTTGCTCCCTCAAGGGACGGGAGCGGGCTTCCACGACGGAGTGGCATATCGCTTCACACCTCGCAACTCAGCTTACACTTGGACGAATTCCTTGCCCGGAGTCCAGTTCGCGCCGCACAGATTGCCGGATTGCAGGGCCTCCAGGACCCGCAGAACCTCGTCGACGTTGCGGCCCACGTTGTCGTCGTGTACCACCTGATAACGTACGATGCCCTCTGGGTCGATGATGAAAAGACCGCGCAGGGCGACGCCTTCTTCTTCATTCAGCACACCGTAAGCCCGGGAAACTTCCTTGGTAATGTCAGAAGCCAGCGGGAAGTTGATGGGACCGAGGCCGCCTTGGTCTTCGGGCGTCCTGATCCAGGCCCGGTGCGAGTAGACGCTGTCGGTCGAAACGCCGAGAATCTCGGTATCCAGATCTTGGAAGTCCTCGATACGCTCGCTGAATGCCGTAATTTCGGTGGGACAGACAAAGGTGAAGTCCGCTGGATAGAAGAAGAAGATGAGCCACTTGCCCTTGTAGTCGTCAAGGGTTACCCGGTGGTCCAGCGTATCCAGGTTCTTGGTCGTCAGCATCGAGAAGTTCGGTGCGGGCTTGCCTACCAAACGCATATGCTGTGTAGCCTCCTCGTATCGACGTGGTAGTATGCGGTCGACTTTGGGACGATGTATCTGTTTCCTGGCCAGGAATAAGGTCGCATGACGTGTGCAGAACAGGACGATCGTCTCTTCATCGAAACCCGTCGATATAATTGTTATCACAAGCACAAGTAGGTGTCAACGCAGGGAGCCTATGGCAGACGGCTATGTATTAGTCAGAATTACACAGCTTAGGTCGGTTTTTTGGGTCCTTGAGCCGGAGGCTCCCCCGGGGCAGTATTTACCGCGGCGCCGTCCCGTATGCAGGGGCTCTTGGTGCTCGATCCCGGGACAGGCTGTCCGAAGGATGTAAATGAATTGACATCTAGTACGAAATGGGAATTGGGGGTTAGCACCCTGTTGCCCGCTGCGACTGTATGGTACACTCAAGCCGCGCTCTTCCGGTGGGGAGTGTCCGCTAGACCTATGGACGTTCGTCAGGGGGGTCGGCCGGACGTCCTGGGCGCATTCGATCGAGCTTGGACTGGTCCCGCTCTACTCCACTGTCCAGGCCACTACGAGCCCACAGCTTCACCCCAGGAGTACCTTAATTTCCTGACTCCCGAGAGCGGACAGGTGCCGTGGACATGCGCCTGCCTCGCTTCTATTTCGGCAGGCCACAATCATACTACCGGTACGGTGGTAAGCTTTTGCCTGTTCTCCCGTTCTTCTGCTCTCCCTCCTAAGGGGAACCTCCGGAGGACTGGCATTTGTTGGTTCACAGTAATACGGAGGTGAGATCGTGACAATACCGATGGTCGATTGTGACGTGTCCGAGGCGAAGTCCGACAAAATGCGCGTTGTGGTGGCCGATCCCGATCCGCTAGTGCGCAGGGGGATATTTGAACTCCTGCGTAACGAGCCGGACATTGAGATCGTTGGGCGCGTCGAGAGTATCCCGGGATTGCGCAACGTGCTGGCTGGCGAACGGGTCGACTCCGTGCTTGTGGAGTTCTCGCTCGTGCAGGACACCGATTTCTCGCTAGTGACCGAGCTGCGGAGCGAGTATCCCGACTGCCAGGTGATCGTGATGGGCACCCTGACGGACTCCGATGTCATCCTACGCCTGCTGCGCCTCGGCGCGGCCGGCTACTTACCGAAAAGGGGTAAGATTGCGGAGTTTCGCTGGGCGCTTCTCCAGGTGTTGGTCAACATGACTCCTTTGCTGCCCGACGTCTCGCAGCAGCTTCTGGGTCACTTAATCCGGGAAGAGCGTCCGGTTCCCACGTGCCCCGTCACTGCGAAACTGTCGGCACGCGAGCAAGAGGTATTGCACTGTCTCACCCAGGGCATGTGCAATAAGGAAATCGCGGCCGCGCTTAAGGTAAGCGACCGCACCGTGAAAGCACACGTCAGCAACATTTTAAGGAAGCTGAACGTGGCGGACCGCACCCAGGCCGTGCTGAAGGTGCTGAAGACGAAAGGCTACGGCGTGACCTGACTGATATCGGCGATTGAGCGTCCGTGGGCGCAGGGCCCTTCCGACCGGAGGGGCTCTTCTTTTTTTACCACACCGGGGAATGCGACGCCGGCGAGTTGCGTGTCCCCCCATCCTCCGGTTGGGATATATCTGCCCGAAGGACCTAGGCGAAACCACCCAATCAAGATCGGTCACTGTGACACCTTCGGCAGTCAGGCCGGGTCCTCGTTCCAATGTACCCCAAACCGTGCGACGGATGTCCAATTGTTCCGTCGAGTGGCGCACTTTATAGTGAGACCTGAGTTGAGCGCTGGAAATACGCTTTGCGGTGCGCAGCGGCCAAGCAGAGCGCTCGGGAGGACATTCAAAGTGCGAAGCCGCCTAGCAGCAACTTTGGTGCTGATGATCATTGTCACGGTTGCCCTTGCCGGCTGCCTCGACCGGCTGCCCGGCGGTTTGGGAAGCCCCCTTCCGGACCCACCGGGCGGCGGATCGGGTGCGCAGCCTCCGGGAGGCGAACCGGACCCGGATCCTGACCCCGGCCAGCCCGGCGGTGGCGGAGAGGAACCCGGCCCGGATCCAGATCCCGATCCGCCCGGCGGTGGCGACGATCCTAGTTCCGGCACCGGCGTCGTGGAACTGATCCGGATTCCCGTGAGCCGCAGTGCGGACGACGGGTGGAGGGACACCAGTTCCGACCCGGTCGGCATCTGGCTGAACACTCCGACGATCTGGTTCGGCGGCGCACCGGGAAGTTACGAAGCGTCGGCCTTCTTCCGGTGGACGAACGTGAACATCCCCAAAGGCGCTAAGATCCTGGAGGCCAAGGTGTTGGTGATGCACGCACCGCAACAGTGGCCGGGTCTTAACAAGTACGATACCCGGGTCGACATACGGGGCTTTGCTTACGACAACCTAGAGCCCTTTAGCCCGTCTCGGGACGTGGCCGAACTGCAGCCGACGACGGCGATAAAGCCTTGGGACATCGAGGAGGAATGGTCGTCGACCGAGCCCGAGTGGCACGAGACGCCGGACATCTCCCACATCATCCAGGAGATAGTGGACCGCAGCGGCTGGCGAGCGGGTAACGCCCTCGGTTTGATATTTGAAAGCCGTCCCGGGGACCGGTCTACGGAGTACAACCGTGTGATTTACGCATACGACTCTGGAAGCGACGTGGCGCCGGTCTTGTATGTCCGTTTTACACGCTGAGCGGAGAGGTGACAGCCTGATGTCGGTTACCAGACACATGTGGTTGGTCGTCCTCTTCCTAGTCTTCACGATGACCATAGGACTTGAGGGCGCCGCGGCCCAGACGACGACGATAAAGCTTTTGGGATACGAGATCTCGTTAACTGACGTCTATTACAACGCAGCGGCTGACGAGACGACGTTCACATACCTAGTCAAGGCAACAAGGGATGCGAGACGGGGATTGAGCCACTTCATCCTTGCCTTCTGCTTCGACGAAAGCGTGATCGTGCGCTCCTCACATCGCCCCATCGAAGTAGGGAAAGACCCAACGACGGGACTTACGGGCATCAAATTTGATGATTTCGAAATGGAGCCCGAAGAGGAGCCGCAGCGCGTGGTGTGGTTCGTCCTGAAAGGCGACTGGCCGGTGGAGGAAATTGAGATCGCTGCGAAAGCCGCGACGTTGACGGCCACCGGCGTCATCGCCGGCCCGGCGTGCGACCCCGGAGTTTGCTTGGCATGCGATCCGCCAGCTTGCGTAGTGGAATCCATCGTTGATGCCACTCGCATCGACTTCAGAGCGCTGCGACCCGGAACGTACGCTACCAAACTGGGGAACATCTTCCTTTACGGAAACGGCAACGGCGGTGCCAAGGTTACGTTCACTGACTTCGGCCATGCACAATACTTGGCCGACCGACCGGGCCCGCCTATTGAAGTAGCGTACAGCCTCGGGCCGACGCTGGCGCACGCCGAAGCTTTCGGCTGGCGGCCGGCCGACGAGTTCAACGGCACCGAGCTTTCGTTTTCGAAGGGCGAGGTACAGGGAGGTGTAGAGCTGACGCTCTGGATACGCTACGTTGTTCGGAGTTCCAATTTCTCTTCGGATTATGAAGCCATGGGTACGATCAACGTGATTCCGGTTTGCGAATAAGAGGCTACGTAGGCTTTCGGAACACCGTAGGAGGGTGCCGACACCCCCGCATCACCTATATCTAACGGAATGAGCATGAGGAGGGTTTACTAGATGGTCCGCAAGGTTCTTTTCTTGTCACTTGCTATAGTGGCATTGGCAGCGGTCGGTGCCTTTGCTCAAATTCCGCCGCTGAATGACTACGATACTGGCTATAAGGGAGACCTCTTGCCGGATGGGTCGACTCCGCCGGGGACGTACGAACTGCGCGACGGCGCTTGGATCCCCGCGGTCTACGCGATAGCCTGGAACAGCGGTGGAGCGGATTCGGACGGCATCAGCAACAAGCCCGTGTTCACGTTCGAGATCACCAACCACGTCTCCGTGGCGCAGTGGATCAACTGGAGCATCAGCGGCACGCGTAAGGACTGGCGAGTGCTTCGTCCCGGCACGTACGCCTCGGATTCCGTCACTGCGCGCATCCAAAGCAACAATGACGTTGTGATCGAGTTCTACGCCGAAGATCCGGAGTACTTGTCCGACGGCGGCGTCACCAGAACCATCCCGAAGTGGTTCGGTTACAGCGAAACAGACCAGATTGACGAGGTCGACAACCGTGGTTGGTGGCGCGGTTCCGACTTTAGCTCCGACAACCCGCTGGTAATTCGGGTTCGGGACAGCGCTGGTCTGCACTCCGGGTTGACGTACAAGATCTGGGAGAAGATCGAGGTTCTGCCCTCCCACAGCTCCTCCGACTACGAGGGCAAGGGCTACGTCACGATCTACCTGACGAACGTGAAGCATTGGGTCGATCCCGATACGGGCGACTTCTACGAGGGCGGACGCAGCCCGTACGACCCGGAGGTCTAAACACCTAGTTCTCACGGCGGGGGATGTCGGCACCCCCCTACGGTGTTCGAACGTTCCGTCTATTCCAGTCACGACACTGGTTGCGAGGGGCAGTGACCTCCCCCGGCCCCTCGCACTCCAGCTGCAGTGAGTGTGTGTGAGGAGTAGCGACATGAAACACTACTCAATAGTTGGAATTCAGGTAATAGTCTCTCTGCTGTTGGGCTCGCTGTTGGCCCACGCACAAGGACAACTCGACTTGATGTATTCTCCGATGGTTCTCGAGCTTGCTGGAGACCGAGGCAACTCCGTGCCCTTTGAGATTACAATCATCAATCAATCCCGGTCTGCAACGGCCTACTTCCGGTCGGAAGTGACCGGTTTGTATGAGCGGCCGGACGGTGTGTACGTGCCGAGGGATCGAAGCGATTGGACGTATGACGCGAGCGAATGGGTCGAGCTCGACGCCACGGAATTTTCGGTTCCTCCCGGTGGTTTTTACGTCATCCGGGGACGCGTCCGCATTCCCCGGCAGAGCGCCGCTTCGGGTTACGCCATGGTGGTCACGGAATTGTTGCCCGAGCCGGCACCGCCCGGGGTAGAGGCCTCGACCGAGTATTACCAGAGGTTTACGACGGCGCTCGAAGTGGCAGTCGGCCGGCAACAGAGGCGCTCCGCGTACATCGCCGAGATGAAAGTCATACCGACGGGGAGCTCTCCCGATCTCGCGCTGGCTTACGGGCGCAACGGACTGCTATTCCTCGCCACGCTGGCCAACGACGGCGACATCCACGTCCGTGCGCAAGGGCAGCTGATCATCCGGGACGCCGCAGGGCGCAGGGTGCGCACCGTCCCCCTGGGCACAGGCCGCGGCGTCGTGATACCCGACTCGGTGATCGAGCTCGGTTCGGTGATCATGAGCCTGCCTCCTGGCGAGTATGAAGCCGAAGCGCGGATCAACTACGGGGGCCACCGGCCGGCCATCGCGCGGGCGGCCTTCACTATCGACGATGCGGCAGCCGGCATCTCCGGAATCGTAGCCGGCCGTACGATGCGCGTCGATGTCATGCCGGCCCTCATTGAGCTGGTGATGCCGCGCCACGGATATCGCGCCGGCACGATCACCGTGAGCAACCTTGATTCGACCGACGTGCGGTTCAAGGTGTACGTAGAGGAGCTGCTACACGACTTAGACGGAGTGCCCGTTCCGGTCGACGAGGGCATCGTGCTTCCCTACTCCGCCAGCGAGTGGGTGACTATTCGTCCCGACGAGTTCGTGCTCAGACCCGGGCAGCGCCGCAACGTGGTCGTCGGCTTCCAGGTACCCGAGGGTACGGAAGGCGGCCGGTACGCTCGCATTCGGGTCGAGGCAGAGCGCGCCGACGGCGAGGCCGGAAGCGAAGATTACATCTCGACCGACCTGGACGTCGAGGCGTTCCTGATGATCGGCCAAAACCACGTGCGGCAGCTCGAGGTCATCGATTTCATCTGGCAGCAGGCGCCGGGCGCGCCCATCGTCATGGTGGCCAGCCTGGTTGGCAACGCAGGAAGCGTGCACGAGACGTTAGCCGGGCGGTACGTGCTGGAGCGGTACTATCCCGAGACGGAAGAGCAGGTGGGCGACGTCATCCTGGTGCGCGACGCCCGGTGGGAAGTCGTAGACCAAGTGGTAGCTGAAGTTTCGCCGACGCCTGTACTCCCGGGCGAGCAGCGCTACATGCAAGCTGTCCTGCCGACACCTCTCGAGGCCAATGTACAGTACCGGATCAGCTTCGAAGTCGGTCAAGGCAACCAGCCGCCGCAGATTCACTACCTAGATCTGTGGGTAGACGAAGACCTCGTCGTACACGCCGGGACCATGGAACCCGCGGAGACCGAAACTGTTGCCGGCTCGTTGTAGTCGTAGGAGGTTAACACACATGATGCGCACAAACACGACAAGAGCGATGTTGCGCCTAGGGCTCCTTCTCCTGCTCCTTGCGGGCGCCGCAGTTCAAGTATACGCACAAGAGGCGGACTATGCTGTTCCGGAGCCCTGGGATGCCCTCGTGAACAACGTATTCTTCGACACATATATTACCGACGCGATCCGGGACGTCTCGATGCAGACAGGCGTCCCCATTCTTACCGACGTCACGGTCGGCGGGTTCGTCACGATGGACCTTTTCGACGTGCCCTTGCCCGACGCCCTGCGTCAGCTGGTGCTTCCGGGAGGCTACACTGTCAGGTGGATGGACGGTTACTATATAGTCGGATCGGCCACTCCGGGCAGCCCGCTCTTTCCCGTGCTGTCGGTGACCGAGCGGGTCAAGCTGACGCATCTGAACGCCTCCGAGCTTCCCAATATGCTGATTCCGGCATTCCGCGACGCCGTGCGTGTGGATCCTAGCACCAACAGCGCACTCGTGGTGGGCCCGCCCGACCTCGTAGCCCGCATCGTCGAGGATATCAAGAAGCTCGACGTTGCACCTTACCAGATCCGCATCGACGCCCTCGTCACCGAGGTGAGCTCAGTCGGCCGCAAGAACCTGGGCATCGACTGGAGCTGGGAGGAGCGGGCCATCAACGATGGACTCGAGATCGGCTTTTCGAACCTCGTAGGAACCATCGGCTACTCGATCACCGGCGGCATCGACCGCTTCCTCGCGAGCCTTCGAAGCCAAGTGAGCGAGGGCAACGCCAAAATCCTCGCCAACCCGAACATTATGGCACTCGAAGGAAAGCAGGCGTCGCTCTTCATCGGTAAAGTAAACTACTACCGCATCGTCACCGGATCGGCGGAGTCTCCGGCCACGCGACTCGAGGCGATCGAGGCGGGCGTCACGCTCGATCTTCTCGCCCGGGTAGCGGACGACGGCACGATTACACTAGAGATCACACCGTCCGTGGCCGACGTGCAAGGGCTAGGCGCCGACGAGCTTCCCGTAATCGGACGCCGGCGGCTCAGCACGACCGTGCGGGTGAAGGACGGAGAGACGATCGCGCTCGGCGGCCTGCTCCAGGAGATGGAAATGGAAACGACAAGCCAGGTGCCGATCCTGGGCAGCTTACCCATCATCGGAAGGCTATTTAGCGCCACACGGACGCAAGTCGACGAAACGGAAGTGCTCATCTTTATCACGCCCACCATCGTGCGGGATGCCAACGACTAGGGAGGACGGGTATCGAAAATGAAACACGCTAAGGGACGCATCGCGACGCTGACGCTCGGCCTGCTGCTCTTGCTCGCCATCTGCGCTGCCTCGGCCCTGGCCTCCCATGAGCTGCGGGATCCGTTCGTAGCCGATCCGCTGGGTCCGTACAGCCTCTTGAGCAACCCGGCGTCGATCTACCAGGACAACCACTTCGTGCTGCGGGCCGGCCTGGCGCAGGGACGGGTCGGAAGCTCCACGACGCAGCTGGTAGCGTACGTCGAACCCGACATGGGCAACGGCGCAGGCGCCTTGTACTGGCACGGGGGGAACCTGGCCACCGGAAGCAAGCTGCGGGAAGTTGGCTACGTCGTCTCGCGAAAGATTGCGAACGGCCTCGCGGTCGGCTTTACGTTGAAACATGTGAAGGAAGACGCCATGGGCACTTGGGCCACGGATGCGGGCGTAATGACCGTAGGTCCCGGGCGGATCCGGCTGGGGCTGACGGTGCACAACTTCACCGGCGCCACCGTGCTGAACCCGACGCGGGTAACGGCGGGAATCAACTTTGCGGTCGCACCGATGTTCATGAACCTTTCCGTTGCGGTGCGAACTGCATGGATGGGCGAGCCGAAGGACATGGAAGCCGCGGTGGCGGTAGATATCCGGCCCGTTTCGTCGACGACGGTGCGCGTAGGGCGGGTAGTCAACATCGATACGTCGGCAGGGTACTGGTTCGGTGGTGTGAAGGTCGATTTCGAGCGGTTCTACATCGACGCGAATATTGCGATGGCCGGATCGGACCGTCGCATTATGATAGGTGCCGTGTACCGGTTCTAGGTAGACTCGGCGGGCCGTGCCGTTTTGACGTGGCATACCATCTTTTTTGCCCGCCAATATCGGACAAGGGGTCGTCGCGATGAGGCACAGAACGCAGCCAAGAGGTGAGGCGGTCACCATCACGATTGCAGACGACGATGCACTCGCGCGCGAGGGTCTCAAGAGCTTGTTACATGCGGATGAGCGCTTCGCGATCGTCGGCGAAGGAGCGGACCGGGTGGAACTGCTACAGCTCGTACGCACCACCCGTCCCGACATCGTCATGGTCGACGCCGACCTGCTTGCCGCCGCAGGCCTGGGACTTATCAGGGACGTGCGGGAGATATCACCCGATACAAAACTGCTTCTTATGGGTATCCGCGCCGATCCCGAAGCGATCATCGAAAGTCTGCAAGCCGGCGTCTCGGGCTATATCGAAAAGAGCAGCTCGCTCGACGTGCTGGCCGACGCGTGCCTACAAGTAGCCGAAGGTGTGCAGCCCGTTTTGCCCCAGATGGCTACCGACTTGCTCTGGTACATGTTGGAGCACCAAGGAGAAGCTCGGCGCGGACGCCAGCAGACGTCGCTCACAAGACGGCAGCAAGAGGTCTTGTATTACATGGCGCAGGGGATGTGCAACAAGGAGATCGCCGCCATCCTGAAAGTAAGCGAAACCACCGTCAAGTCCCATGTGACCGGCATACTGCGCAAGCTGGGGGTTTCGGACCGGACGCAAGCAGTCGTAAAAGCGCTGCGCGACGGCCTGGTTACCTCCGACTGGGATAACCATACGGCCATGGGATAACCGGCGGCAAAGGCACGCATGTTCGATACTAGCAGTGAAGGGATTCCGCTGCGGCCCTTGAAACTTTGAGGGAGAACACTCCTGCAGCCCGCCGGAGGGTTCAAATTCCATCGGGAATCAAGGGGGGAGCCGGGGAGAGTCTCCTCGGGCCGCATGAGTCAACCTGTCACTGCCGTCATCGTCGGGGCGGGCCATCGCGCCCTCGTTTACGCGTCTTATGCCAAGCACCGGCCGGACCAGCTGAAAATCGTGGGAGTCGCCGATCCCAACCCGCAGCGCGTCCGGCAAGTTGCGGAGATGTACGGTATTCCGCCCGAACGCTGTTTCCGTTCGGCCGAAGAGCTCGCGTCCGTGCCCCGTTTTGCCGACGCGGTCATCAACGGCACGATGGACAGACAGCACGTGCCGACCAGCATCCCGCTTCTCGAGGCCGGCTACCACATCCTCCTGGAAAAGCCGTTCGCCATCGACGAGGACGAGATGTGGAAACTCGTGGCCGCGGCGGAAAAACATGACCGCACGGTGATGATTTGCCACGTTCTGCGCTATGCGCCCTTTTACGCCCGCATTCGGAAGCTCGTGGCGGACGGCGTGATCGGTGAAGTATTGAACATCCAGACCGTTGAGCACGTGAGTTACCACCACATGTCGGTCGCATTCGTCCGGGGCAAGTGGAACAACAAGCAGGTCTGCGGCTCGTCGATGCTGATGTCGAAGTGCTGCCACGACCTGGATCTGATCACCTGGATGAAAAGCGGCGTCAATCCGAAATACGTCACGAGCATGGGAGGGCTCAGCTATTTCCGCCCCGAGCGTGCCCCCGAAGGAGCCGGGACGCGTTGCCTGGTCGACTGCCCGATTGAAGAGTCGTGCACCTACTCGGCCCGGAAGATTTACTTGAACCATCCGAACCGCTGGTCCTTCTACGTTTGGCAGGAACTGGAACACCTGGAGAATCCCACCATGGAAGACAAAATCGAATCCTTGAAGACGACCAACCCCCACGGGCGTTGCGTGTGGAAGTGCGACAACGACGTAGTCGATCACCAGTCGGTCGTCATCGAGTTCGAAGACGGTTCCACGGCCACGCACAATATGATCGGCGGCGCAGCCCGCCCGTCCCGTTCGATCCACCTGATCGGCACCGAGGGCGAAATTCAGGGCGTGCTGGAGGAGAGCAAGTTCGTCGTCCGCCGCATCGACACCCGGCCCGGTCACGAGTACTCGGAGGAAGTCGTCGATCTGAACTTGGATACCGACATGCACGGAGCGTTCGGCGGGCACGGAGGGGGAGACTTGCGCCTGGTCGCCGACTTTTGCCGTACGCTGATGGGCGAGGAGCCTTCGCTTTCGTGCACGTCGCTGCAGGATTCGGTCAACGGGCACCTGATTGGCTTCCGGGCCGACCGTGCCCTGGAGCTGCGCCGCGTCGAGGAGCTGGACGTCCCGTCGATGTGGGCGGCAGTCCGATCGTAGCCAAGCCCAAGGTGTCGTGGGCCGTCGGCCTGCGGCATATCATAAGGAGTGTGCGATGGGCGATGGGGCGGGGCTCCGGTAAGAAGAAGCGACCGAAGCGCGGGAAGGTGAACGGCGGCGGCAGACGCGGCGTCTTGCGTCAGGCCTTCTCCATCGGCGCCTTGGCCTTTGTCATAGCGGTATTTTCCGGCGGACCTCTGGGCGCAGTCTTGCAGGACGTCGACCTGTGGACGAGTGTGGTCTTGCTTCTTGTGGTCATCCTGATTGGTATTCTGGCCGACATCGTCGCGGTCGCGGCCACGGCCGTGCAGGATGTGCCGCTCAACGCCATGGCCTCCGACAAGGTGCCGGGTGCCCAGGAAGCGCTCATCATCGTGCGCAACGCCGGCAGAGTGAACAGCATTTTCGGCGACATCGTCGGCGACATTGTGGGTACGATTTCAGGTGTGATGGCGACGCCGATCATCTTTGCCGTCACCTCCGCCTATCCCGGCATCTCGCCCGTGCTGGTCAGCGCCGTGGTCATCGGCCTCATCGCCTTTCTCACTATCGGCGGCAAGGCATTGGAGAAAGATTTCGCGGTGCGCCGGTCGACCGACGTGATCTTGTGGGCAGGGAAAGTGATCTACCTATTTAAGCGCATAATGCGAATCGGCACGCGTAAACGAAAGGGCCGTAAGTAGGCGGCGCGCCGCGGCTGGAACACGACAGAGCGGGAGGTTACCTATTTTGGACGACAACGTGAGGCGGAAAGTGAAGGAACTGGCCGAGGCACTCGTCGCTTCCGAGGAATACAGGAAGCTTCGGGATGCCAGGGATGAGATCGCCAAGCACCAGGCGGCCCAAATCATGCTGCGTGATTTCTTGACGAAGCAGCAGCGCTTGCAGGAAAAGGTCATGCGCGGCGAGCAGCCTACCGAGGCGGACGTGGCGGAATACGAGCAGACGGCGCAGGTTGTGTCGATCAATCCGTATGTGCGCAGGCTCCTCGAGGCGGAGATGCAGTTCGGCCAGGTGATGGTTGACGTGCAAAGGGAACTGGCCGAGGCGGTGGGCGGCGGTCTTCCGGAGCTGCCCGAAATGGAAGCGGAGGTTCAGGCCGAAGCGCCTCCCCAGCCGTCGGCTCGCAGCAGGCTGTGGGTGCCGGGCCAAGGCTGATAGGCCGCCGGGTTCTCCGCCCGGAGCCGGCGGGGTGGGCCGGATGGCGTGCGGATCAGCTCTTCAGCGCGAACAGGACGATGCCCACCCCGAGGGCGACGAGCAGCAGCTTGCCGTAGGAGACGTGCTGGGCCAAGCCGGCTATTCCTAAGGCCGTGACGCCGATCATGACGAGAGGGCCGACGAGACCGAGCGTGGCGTTGATGCGCAAGGCCGCGTCGACTTTGCCGAGGCGCAGCATGAGCAAGGCGGCCGTCAGCTCGATCGCCGAGGACAAGAGCCGCAGCAGAGCCATGCCTTTCACGATGCGAAATTCCGGCGACATCGGGCCACCCTTTCTGTCGCGGCGTTGACCTTTACTTTGTTAACTGTATTCCGAACCGGCGTGCGCCATGCCAAGCAGGAAGCGGAGCCCGCCGGCCGAATAGAGAAGAAATCCTATTTGCTCCATGGAAGAGAAGTGTAACTTTCAAAGGAGTGACTAATTTTGGCACCGAAGCGCATCTACCTCTCGGAGAAAGACTTGCCCACCCACTGGTACAACATCGTTGCCGACATGCCGAATCCGCCGGCCCCGCCTTTGCATCCGGCCACCAAGCAGCCGTTGACGCCCGACGATCTAGCCCCCCTTTTCCCGATGGCTTTGATTGAGCAAGAGGCCTCGACGGAGCGCTGGATCGAGATTCCCAGTGAAGTGCGGGAGATTTACCGCATTTGGCGTCCGTCGCCGCTGATCCGCGCCGACCGGCTCGAGAAGGCGCTCGACACACCCGCCAAGATTTATTTCAAATACGAAGGTGTGAGTCCGGCCGGAAGCCACAAGCCGAATACGTCCATTCCGCAGGCTTACTACAACAAGAAGGAAGGCGTGCGGCGCCTTTCGACGGAAACCGGAGCCGGCCAGTGGGGCAGCGCGCTCGCCTTCGCGTGCAGTATGTTCGGCCTGGAGTGCACCGTCTATATGGTCAAAGTGAGCTACCAGCAAAAGCCGTACCGCCGCTCGTTGATGGAGACGTGGGGCGCGACGGTGTATGCCTCCCCCTCCGACAAGACCGAAGCGGGCCGGCGTTTGCTGGAGCAGGATCCCGATTCCACCGGCAGCTTGGGGATGGCCATCAGCGAAGCCGTGGAAGATGCAGCCAAGCACGCCGATACGCGCTATGCGTTGGGCAGCGTGCTGAACCACGTGCTGCTGCACCAGACGGTGATCGGGCTCGAGGCGAAAAAGCAGATGGAAATCGCAGGCCGCTATCCCGACGTCGTCATCGCGAGCTGCGGCGGCGGCAGCAACTTTGCGGGAATCGCCTTCCCCTTCTTGCAGGACAAGCTGACCGGCAAAGAGCCAAACGTGCGGCTGGTTGCGGTGGAGCCGGAGGCTTGCCCCACCCTGACCCGCGGCCGCTATGCCTACGACTTCGGTGATACGGCGGGCCTGACGCCGCTATTGCAGATGTACACCCTGGGGCACAACTTCGTCCCGCCCGGTATCCACGCCGGCGGCCTGCGTTACCACGGCGACTCCGCATTGGTGAGCCAGCTGTATCACGAGGGCTACATTGAAGCAAAGGCCGTACACCAGCGGCCGGTCTTCGAGGCGGCCACGCTCTTTGCCCGCACGGAAGGCATTTTGCCCGCACCCGAGTCGGCCCATGCCATTCGTGTGGCCGTCGACGAGGCCCTGGAGGCCCGCGAGGCCGGCGAAGAGCGGACCATCCTCTTCTGCCTCAGCGGTCACGGCCACTTCGACCTTTCGGCCTACGACCACTACTTGTCAGGCGAGCTGCAGGACGTGGCGTACCCGCAGGAGCTCATCGACCAATCCCTCGAGGCGCTGCCCAAGGTTTGATGGAGGGCTGCAAGCGCATGGCCTATGGCCCGCCCGGCGGAGGCGGGCCCTTTCATTTTCGATCATGGCTCCTTAGACCGGCCGTTTCGTTCGTGAGCATCGTCCCTGGGCAAAGGGGAATAAGAAGGATACGATAAAGACGTTGACGAATGGGAATACTCACCAGGGAGGTGCAGGCACGTATGAAGATGGAGCTTGTTCAGAAGGAACTGCAGGGATGGGGCGAAATCGTCGTCGTCACCGATGCAGGTCAGAAGTTCGAGCTGCACCTGGGCGATACTGAATTCGACTACGAAAATCGTGTCATCCGTCTGCAGAGCGTACGGTCGAAGTACGTCATCGACGGCGATGCGATCGAATCGATCGAGTTGCACCTGGGTGGCGAAGAGGACTAATCCCAGCCTGTTTCGTCACTGACGGGGCTGTCTCTACGGGAGGCAGCCCCTCTTGGGTTGTGCTACTTTCCGTCCGCGATCCCCATCGATCCGCTGCGGCTCGCCGGAAACCCTGGTCTGGGTTAAGGCGGGCTGCCACCCTATCTACACGAAACTCTCTTCCAAGGCTATTGCGGGTGAACTGACCGACGCCCCGGTCATTATGGCGATCGTCGTGGTCAATGCGGGTCTGGGCGTCTGGCAGGAGCGCAAAGCCGAACGCTCCCTGGCGGCGTTAAAGCAGGTGGGCGCGCCCGAGGCCACCGTCGTGCGGGACGGTGAGCCACAAAGCGCCCCCGTGCGGGATCTTGTGCGGGGCGATACCAAGATGCGCTGCGGGGTGCGAGCTCGCCCTTTCCTTCGGTGCAGGATGTGCAAGGCCTTACATGGGACTTGAGTTTGACGAAAGAGGGTCATTTGACCCTTTCGTGGTTGAAAAGAGCTTGCGCCGGGCCTGGGACTGTGATAAATTGATGACGAGGATAAATGCCCCTTGCACAAGCGGGGCGATGATTTTTGGCCCCGAATGTGAAAAGGATCACATTCTCAAAGCCCAGTTATCAGCGGTTTTCGCGCGGGGGATTCCCTTCCCGGCTGCCGCAGTGCGTATCGGGTACAACGTCCTTGGGAGGGAGCGCGCATGAGAAAGATTGTGATTCTCGGCGCAGGTTATGCCGGTTTGGAAGTGGCACGTAGTCTCGGCAGGGTGTTGGGCAGGACCGGCAGTGCGCATATTTTGCTTGTCAACGATAAAGAGTACCACGTCTTTGCCACCGAGTTGCATAAGGTGGCAGCCGGCACGGCGGAACCTGCCGACGTGACCGCTTCGTTGGCGGATTTACTGGACGAAACGGGCGTTGAGTTGATTGTCGACAGGGTAGAAGGGATCGACCCCGAGCGGCGTGCCGTCGAGCTGGCGGGCGGCACTGTGCTGGCATACGACCGCCTCGTCGTCGCGCTCGGCAGCACGACCGAGTACTGGGGCATCCCCGGACTAAGAGAGCGGAGCCTATCGTTGAACGGGCTTGAGGGCGCTACGGCGATTCGCGAGCGGGTGCGCGAGGTAGTGCAGCGTGCCGAGGAAGCCGGGCGACAGGCGCACATCGTAATCGGTGGCGGCGGCTTGACTGGCGTAGAGCTCGCCGGCGAGCTGGCTTTCCGGCTGGCCAAAGGCCACCGGATCACGGTCGTCGAGCTGGCGCCGAACCTTCTCGTCGGCCAGCCCGAGCGGCTGAGCCGGGAAGCCGAGCGCATCTTGGCGCAAATGGGCGTAACGATTCGCACGGGCGTCGGGCTGAACGCGGTAGACGAGGACACCGTGCTGCTCTCGAGCGGCGAGCGGATGGACTACGACGTGCTGCTCTGGGCCGGCGGTGTGCGCGGCAACCCGATCGTGGCGAAGGCCTTTCCTGCCGACACGCGCGACCGGGCGATCGTCGATTCCTGGATGCGGTCCGAGGCCTACCCGGACGTGTACATCGTGGGCGATGCCGCCGCGGCCAAAGATGCCGATGGAAAGCCGGTGGCTCCCACGGCGCAAGCCGCCTTGGCTCAGGCCGAAGTCGTGGTCAAGCACATCCTGTACGCGGGTGTGCAGGAAGAGCAAGCGGTTGCCCCGTATAGCGGTAGGAGTAAAGGCGTTCTGGTTTCAATCGGGCCGAAGCAAGGTCTAGGCAAGATTGGCGCCTTCGGCGGCTCCGGCCGAGTGTGGAAGCTGCTCAAGGACGCTAACGACATCCGTTACCACTTGCGGATAGGCGCCCGAAACGGCCGGACGCGGCGGAGGGAGACCCATGCAAGACCGAATACGGAAAGTGGCCGCCACGATCGAGCACACACTGCTTAAGCCCGAAGCGACCCGTCGCGACATAGAAACTGTCTGTGACGAGGCCGTGAACCACGGTTTCGCAGCCGTCTGCGTGATGCCGGTGTACGTGAACCTGGCCAAAGGGCGGCTCGCGGGGAAGGCCGTCAAAGTGGTGACGCCGATCGGATTTCCCCTCGGTGCCCATAGCAGCGCGGTGAAGGCCTACGAGGCGCGCGACGCGGTGGCGGCGGGGGCCGATGAGCTCGACATGGTGCTGCAGGTAGGCGCCCTGAAAACGGGCGACTACGATGCGGTGCGGCGCGATATTGCCGCCGTGGTGGAAGCGGCGGAGGGCCGTCCGGTAAAGGTGATCCTCGAGACGGCGCTATTGTCGGATGCAGAAATCGAACGGGCCTGCCGTCTCGCGGAAGAGGCCGGGGCCCGCTTCGTGAAAACATCTACGGGCTTTGGTCCCGGGGGCGCGACGGTGCACCACGTGGCCTTGATGAGGCGTATCGTCGGCGGCCGCTTGGGCGTGAAGGCCTCGGGCGGCATCCGCACGGCGGAGGCTGCCCTTGCCATGCTCGAGGCCGGGGCTGACCGGTTGGGTACCAGCTCCGGCACGGCCATCGTGCGGGAGCTGGAGGTTCAGGAGTAAGGGCAGGCGGACGTTTCGGCGGCTGCCGATGAGAAGTAAACTGCGGCCGGGTCGGCGCCGAAGAGCCTGTCGACCGCCCTTTGCAGCTCCTGCCGTGTGAGCAGCTCGACGGCGGGCCGATTGATGATTCCGTGTACCTCGCCGATCCGGCGTCGGATTTCGGCGAGCCATTCGCCGTCCACACGTCCGGTGCGGCGAGCCTCGGCACAAAGCGAAGCGACGCCGCCGGCGAGGCTGAACAGATAGCCCGCCAGGGGCTCCGCCCGCACGCCGCGCTGTGCGAGTAGCTGCTCGGCCACGGGTGCCAGGCGCCGTATGATCAGGCTTTGCTCGTAGGCTGCGAGGAGCGCAGGGGCCGCCGTTGCCGGCGGCCCGACGGCGCCGTAGGAAGGGAGTCCGGCCGAGGCCTCGGCGAGCCGCAATACACGATGGAGACCTTCCAAAGCAGCGTCGAACTCGGTCCACAGGAGAAGTTCCAGTTCTGCCCGTGCCTTGTGAAGATTGTAGGCGTAGACAGCGGAAATCAGAGCGCACGCCGCAACGAGCAGACCACACGCCAGTGCAAGTAGGGGCAGCCGTTTCATGGCGCCTCGTCACCGCCCAGCCGAACCGACATCTTCAGGGGTTTATTCATTTCTTATGCTGGAACGCAGCCGGGTAGCACCGGCCGAAGAGGCGGCAATGTTTCACCCGCTAAAGGGGAGCTCCGTCCGGTCCGCGCCGGTTGCCTCGGCCGACGCGAGGTATTCGGCGATGCGGCGCTGGGCAAGCTCTACGTATTCCGGCTCGATGTCGTAGCCCACGTAGCGCCTGCCGGTCATGAGCGCGGCGATGCAAGTCGAGCCGCTGCCGCAGAAGGGATCGAGCACCAAGTCGCCTTTGAAAGTGTAAAGCTCGATCAGCCGCCGGGGCAGCTCCACGGGGAAGGGAGCCGGGTGCCCGACCTTGCGGGCGCTTTCCGACGGGAAGCTCCACACGCTCTTTGTCAGCTCCAGGAAGTCTTCGCGGGTGATGGTCGCTTCGCGCCCCTTCTTTTCGCGCTTGAAGGGGCCCTTATTGAAGACGAGGATGTACTCGTGCACGTCGCGCAGCGTCGGGTTGCTGGGCGACATCCAGCTGCCCCACGCCGTGGAACCGCCTGCGCTCGCGCCCTTGTCCCAAATGATCTCTCCCCGCATCAGATAGCCTATGTCGAGCATGTCCTGGATGATGTAGCTGTGCAAGGGAATGTACGGCCGCCGGCCGACGTTGGCGATGTTGATGCAGGCTCTTCCCCCCGGAGCGAGGACCCGGTACGTCTCTGCAAACACGGCTCGGAGCAGCTCGCGGAAATCGGCCAGGGAAAGGTCCTCGTCATACTCCTTTCCCACGTTATAAGGGGGTGACGTGACCATCAGGTGGACGCAATTGTCGGGCAGGGACGACATGTCCCGGCTGTCCGCTGCATAAATGCGGTTGACGACATCGTCGGGAGCCGCCTGTTCCGGTCCGGTCTCCTCTTCGATCACTTGCCCTTCATAAAGCCGGCTCTGGTAGAATGCCGACGAGTCGTGGCTTTCTCGTTTTGACACACCGAAGGCGCTGGTCTCGGTCCTCTTGCGCCTCTTCGTCAATAGTGAGGCACCTCCCGCACGTTGATGGCTTTTCGAGGATGAGTCCACGAGGCGTTCATTACGTGAAACAAGTGCTCTAAGCCTGCCGCGACCTGGACTCACAGAACATTCCGACAGCGGACGCTCGGTTCCCGGGATGCGATCAGAATTTATGGGATTTGTCAAGAGGCGAAGGTCCGAACATATCCGGGACGGCTCTCGGTGAATATGCGAACATTCGTCTCTAAAGCTGCTGCCGCCTTCCGAGTACACTGGTCCCATGGAAACAGTACAGGGGTGACTTGTCTCCTTTGTCTGGAGGGAAGGCAATGGTCCGCGCGCAACACCGCCTCATCCTGGCTTTGCTCCTCGTCTCGTTGGCCCTGGTCTTGGCCGCCTGCGGGTCGGGTCCCCGAAGTGCTTCCGGTCAGGCGGCGCAAACGGGCAACGTCGCTGCGGACGACGGCGAGGTAGTTGTAGTTACCATCAAGAACTTCAAATTTGAACCGGCGCATATTACCGTGGCGCCCGGAACCCGCGTCCGGTTCGTGAACGAGGATCCCACGCCTCACAACGTCGTACAGGGTACCGTCGCCGACGTCGGGCGCAAGGATCATACGCCCCTGTTCGAGTCGCCCGAACTTCAGGAAGGACAAAGCTGGGAGTACGTATTCGACACGGAAGGCGAGTTTGCCTATGTCTGCACCGTGGCAGGCCACTATTTGATGGGCATGGTGGGCAGCGTGACCGTCACCGCTGACAGTGAGGCCGTGGCCGCGGCTGCGGCGAGCGTGCCGAGCACCGAACCGACCGACGCCGAGGTGGAGCACGACCATACGCACGACGCGGCGCCGGCCCTTTCCATGCAGGCACTCGTCGACGCCTATCCCGACCTTTACGGTCTGAAGCCCGAAGGCCTGGTTGAACTGCAGCCGTTCCGGGTCGAGGGCAACGTGAAGGAGTTCGCCCTTGACATCCAGGAGGTCCAGCACGAGCTCATCGACGGCGTGGTCGTGACGGCTTGGGCATTTAACGGCATCCTGCCCGGACCGACCATCCGGGTGCAAGAAGGCGATATCGTACGCGTGCACTTTACGAACACGCACCATCAGCCCCATACGATCCACTGGCACGGCATCTACGCGGATCAAGAACACGACGGCGTGCCCCACACGAGCGCAGCCGTGATGCCCGGTGAGACCAGGGTCTACGAGTGGGTAGCCGAGGCGCCCGGAACCTACTGGTATCATTGTCACGTCGACAGCTACCGCCACGTGGACATGGGCATGTACGGCGCGATCATCATCGAGCCGAAAGACCCGGAAGCGGTGACGTGGGCGAACGAGTACACCTTGATCCTCGACGACTGGGACAGCAACGTCGATGCGATGGCCACCCGGTACGAGCCGAACCACAATTACTTCTTGCTCAACGGCCGGGCGTTCCCCGACGTGCCGACTTTGACCTTGAAAGTTGGCGAGACGACGCGCATCCGCCTCATCAACGCAGCCTACAGCAACGTCGCGATGCACATGCACGGACCCAGCTTCATGGTAGTGGAGAGCGATGGCAAACCGGTGCCTTTGCCCTACGAAAAGGATACCCTCGATATCGCACCGGGCGAGCGGTACGACATCGAAGTGACGCCGCGGAAGGCAGGTCTGTATCCGTTCCACGCCCACAATTTGCGCTACGTGACCAACGACGGCATGTACCCGGGCGGTATGCACCTGATGCTCGATATACGTCCGTAATCGCGCCGGCTGCACCGGAAGCAAAGTCGTATGGTATGATGGGGATTGGCCCGAATCCTAGGGCCTTTCCCCGTTTTTTTATTGCCGGGGGAGGAGGATCGCCAGTGACCAAAGCTCGCATTCGCGTGTACACGGTGCCAGGTTGCCTTGACTGCGCCGCCGTGAAAGCCTTATTGCGTCAGGCGGATGTGGCTTTTGAAGAGGTCGACGTGTCGGACATTCCCAACAGCAGGGAAGCGCTCGCTCTCTTGTCGGGACTGCAAAGCGTTCCCCAGGTGTATCTCGACGGGCGGTTTATCGGACAGGTCGCCGAGGTGCGCCACCTGGTCATGACCGGACGCCTGAGCCGGCTGCTCGCAGACCGTTCGTGAAGGAAGCCGCGGGCGGGGAAGCGTATACTCAATGGGACGGGAGCACGCGGAAAGGGGAGGGTTCCGCATCATGGAGCACGAGGGCATACTGAACGAGCGCGCCTTTGAGCTGGCCAAGGAGGATGCCATGGCCGCTCACGCGCCGCGGGGACTGATCCTGGGCAGCGGTTTTTTGGCAGGCTTCTTGATCACTTGGCTGCCCCTGCTCATCTATTTGGTCCTTTTCGTGTGGCAGGCTTTGTTCGGTACGACGACGCCGGGAACGGACGAAAGCAAGTTCCAAATGGCGCTTGGCAACTTACTGCAGGGCTGGGGTGACTACGCTTCGGTCGCCTGGCTGTACAGCATCGCAGTCGGCGGACTCGGTGTGCTGTTTGCGTACCTGCGCGCTTTATCGTGCCGGGCCGATTGGTACCTGACGTTCGAGACCAGGCACCGGGCCGTGCGCCTCGGCATCCATCAGGTAATCGGACTCATCGGAATTCCCATTTTGGTCGGCGTCATCGTGAATCACCTCGTCGGCGATCCGATGGCTTTCTACATCTTGCTCATCCCCATCGCCATTTCGGGCCTCCTTTTCAACATCGTCTTTCAATGGCTGCAAAACGGTTTTTTGCGCAGGTTTTATCGCGTGGACCCTGTCGATCTGACCATCCAAGGCCTGCAGGTGTACGTACCTCGCCAGCTCGGATCGAACCATGCCGTCATCACCCGCATCGACGTCGACCGGGAGACGAAGATCGTCGAGGTTTACGGGAAATTCGACGCTGACGAGACGCGCAGAGAGGTGCGTCAGGTTGTCGAACATTTCCTGCGCGGCTACAGCCCCGTCCACATACGGGACGCCGAGCCGGATGCAGCTTCATAATGTCCCGGCCGGCAGCATAAAGTGATCAGCGCCCGGCATGACGTGACCCAAATCACGGCGAGCCACCCCTGCATACGCTAGTCTGAGGCGGGGTGGCTTCTGGATTATTCAGCCGGTGTCGATGCGAGCGCCGAAGCCCTCGTCCAACTCTTGCCCGTTACAGGAGGAATTAGCGTGACACGTCGGATACGCGTCGGGGTCCTATTCGGGGGACGCTCAGGAGAACATGCAGTCAGCCTGATGTCCGCCCGGTCCATCATTGCCGCTTTGCGCCCGGAAAAGTATGAAGTCGTGCCCATTGGGATTACGACGGACGGGCGGTGGCTCGTAGGAGGAGACCCCCTGGCCGTGCTTGCGGGAACCGAGAAGGCGGCGAAGCAGACGGTGCACGCCGTCCTGCGCCCCGACGCCAGCAAAGGGCAGCTCATCCAATTAGACGGGGGCGAACAGTTGCTGGAGGCCATCGAACCGATTGACGTCTTTTTTCCGGTCCTGCACGGCACGTACGGCGAGGACGGATGCATCCAAGGTTTGTTCGAGCTGGCGGATGTTCCGTATGTGGGCTCCGGAGTGGCGGCATCGGCGGTAGGCATGGATAAAGTCCTCATGAAGGCTGTTTTTCGGGCTGCCGGCCTGCCGATATTGCGCTACCGGGTCGTGAAGCGACGCGATTTCAAGGAAGATCCGGAAAGGGCGGCGGCCGAGGCGGCGGACGAGATCGGCTTTCCCTGCTTCGTCAAACCCGCGTGCTTGGGTTCGAGCGTCGGGATATCGAAGGCAAAGAACATGCAAGAACTTCTCGAAGGCTTGCAGACCGCGGCGCGCTACGACCGAAAGCTTCTGGTCGAGGAGGCGGCCGTCGACTGCCGTGAGGTCGAGGTAAGCGTACTCGGCAACGACGAGCCCGTGCCGTCGATTCCGGGCGAGATCGTGCCGAGCAACGAGTTTTACGACTACAAAGCCAAGTACCTCGACGACCGTTCCGAGCTGCACATTCCCGCTCGCATCGCCGCGCCGACGACGGTCAAGGTCATGGAGCTCGCCGTGCGCGCATTCAAGGCCATCGACGCGGCGGGCCTTGCCCGGGTCGACTTCTTCGTGAAAAAGGACGGCAGCGCCGTATTCGTCAACGAAGTCAATACGATGCCCGGTTTCACCCATATCAGCATGTATCCGAAGCTTTGGGAGGCCAGCGGGCTGCCGTTCAGCCAATTGGTGGACCGGCTCATCGAACTTGCCTTCGAGCGCTATGCGGACGAGGCCGAGTCGCAGCGGACCTACGAGGGGGAGTGAGCGCGAGGTGCGGACTGGAAACAGGGTTTGGCATTGGATCGGCGTCGCCGGCTTGCTCGTCTGGACCGTCCTCTTCTACCGTGCATTTGCCGGCCTGGCGATTCCGGCCTTCGGCTCCGCGGAGCAGGCTGCCCTGGCCGCCCGGCAGCTAGGCCTGCGGTACGGCGTGTGGCTGGTGGCGGGCTGCGGCCTTTGGTTCGGTCTGCGGGTCGGATGGTACAAATTGCTGGCAGCGCGGCAGCGGCGAAAAGAGAGGCCCGTCGCGGGTTCAGTCTAATGGCGTTCCGTAATCCGCTGCTAGGAAGCCTGCGGGCGTACCCCTGACGCCGGCAGGATTCAGGCGCGTCCATCCAGAATAAGAGAGCAATCCCACCGGTCAAGACGAACGGGAAGGTTCTCCTGCGCAGAATCTTCCTTTTTTCGCCTAATCACGCTTGTCGCTGCATTCCGTTCCGGCGTAAGAACGATCAACACGTCGACCTGTGTATAACCCGTTCGTGTCCGCTCCATCCGACGCAACACGCGGGCCGAACGGTTAACGGAGGAGTCATTTATGGGCAAGAGCGAAGTCTCGGCTGGCCTGAGGCTCGGCCGTCGTCGCTTGCCGTCGCTTTCGGTCCCCGGGGAGCTGTTTGAACTTTACCAACCCCTTATCGGGTCGGAAGCCGTGATGGCGTGGCTTAACCTTCGCTGGCTCATCCATACGGGCGAAGACATGTCCGACATAGAAAGCGTCCTCGTATACCGTTTCGGAATGACCCACCAAGGCATCAGCGCGGCCTTGCAACGATTGATTGAGTTCGAACTGCTCGAGCCGGACCAAGACAACGGGTATATCGTGCACGAGCCGCTGTCCGCCGATGCCTTTTTTCACCGCTTCGGCGACGGGCGTCCGCTCGTGGAACAGCCGGCGCTGCCTGCCTTCGATACGGGACAGGCTGCAGCTGCGCCCTCGTCCATGCCGGCAGCCGAGGCGCACGGGCGCGGCCTGCCGGAGGGGGAGCCCGAGGGCGCGGATTCTGCGCACGGTGCGGGTCCGGCCCATGCCGAAGTTGCGACCGTGTCCACGCCGCAACCGGCGACCGTCGTTCCGCCCGGGCCTTCCGAATCCGACGTGAAAGACTTGAAGGCCGTCGTCGAAATTTACCACAAGCGGATCGGCATGCTCGGTCCCACTCAGTTTGAAAAGCTGCGCTTCTGGGTGGAAGAGCAGGGCATGGAGGCGGAGGTGGTCGCAGCTGCGATCGAGGAGACGGTCGCGTCGGCGGAAAACCCGCGCATCAACTACTTGGAAGGCATCTTGAGAAACTGGTACAACTCGGGCATCCGTACGTTGACTGACCTGATGAACAACAAGTACGCTTCCAAGGTGTTGCATCCCCGGCCCGAGCGGCGCAGCGACACGAGCGGTGCACCCGAGGGCGCACCCAACGCGACGGCCTATCAAACGGTCAGCCCCGACATAGTCGATCGTTGGAAGGAGCTCTATCCGGATGAGTACGACGAGTAGAAGTGCTGAGGTGCCCGCATTCACGCCGAGCGATCCGGAAGCAGAGAGGCGCATTCTAGGCATTCTCATTCGACATCCCGACCACGTGGACACCGCGGTGGAAAAGCTCAAACCCGATCACTTCGTCGAGCCAGTCCACCGCCGGATCTACGAGGCCGTGCTAGATATCTACAGCCAAGGCGGGCGTGTGTCCTATACGCAAGTTTACAACCGCCTGCGGAAGGAAGGAAACATCCCCGGCCTCGACGAGGTGCTCATCCGCATTACCGAATCTTTCATCAGCCCCGCGGAGCTCGAGCCGAGTATCGAGATCCTCGTGGACAAGCAGGCGAAGCGGGCCCTGCTGAAAGCTGCGGAAGAGATTCAGCGGATGGTGCTTTTGGAGACGGAAGAGAGCTTGAGCGCGCTGCAGGCCCGTGCGCAGGAACTCGTTTTTCAGGCGACTACCCACTCGGACGAGGAAGACGTAAAAGACCTCATCGAAGTTCTGAACAAGTGCTATATGAATCTCGTCGACCGCCGGGAGGGCAAGCGTCCGAGCGGTCTGCCCGTGCGTTTTGCGGCCATCGACGCGATGACGACGGGTTTCAAGAATAAGGACTTGATCATTCTGGCGGCCCGGCCCAGCATGGGAAAGACGTCGCTCGCGCTCAACTTCGCGGTCAACGTGGCCAAGCCGCCGCGGCGCATTCCGGTGCTCATCTTCAGCCTGGAGATGGACGACGAGCAGATCGGCGACCGGCTTGTCATCAGCGAGCTTTTCCGCTTCCGCAAACCCGACGGTACGCCCGAGATCACCAGCATGCAGTACAACACACGGCTCGACGATGAGCAGTTTGCCAAGGCGCAGGCGGTGTTCAGCGAACTGTACAAGCTGCCGATTTTCATCTGCGACAGGCGGGGCATGACGGTTAATGAGATCCGCGCCAAGGCGCGCAAGGTGAAGGCGGAAAACCCGCGTCTTGGACTCATCATCATCGACTATCTTCAGCTCATCAAACCTTCGCCGGCCTCCAGCAAGCACAGCTACACGCTTCAGGTGGGCGAAATCGTACGCGAACTGCGCGATTTGGCCGGCGAGCTCGACCTGCCGATCATTCTTTTGTCGCAGCTCAATCGCAGCGTCGAGCAGCGAGAAAACAAGCGGCCGGTCATGAGCGATTTGCGGGACAGCGGAAACATCGAGGAGTTTGCCGACGTCGTCATGTTCCTGTACCGGGAGGACTATTACTTCCCGGATAAGGCCAAGGAGAACGGGACGGAAGGCTACACCGAGGTGATCTTCGCCAAGCAGCGCAAGGGGCCGACGGGCAGCTGCCACATCCGTTTCGAAAAGGAATTCACCAAGTTCATTGAGGAGTATCACCATGACCGATGAGCCTCGCGACGCCTTGTTTGAAGAGATGGAACGGGTCAAGATCCGTTTCATCGCTGCATACGAAAAGCTGCTCCGGAAAGGCCTCATCACGGAGGAAGATTTCGAAGACATTCTCGACGCGCTCGACCGCATCGACGAGCTGAGCGACGAGGAGCTCGAGCGGCGTCTGGCGCGCTTTAAGAAAATTGCGCCGCTGAATGAACCGACATAGTCTAGGAGGTTGACGATGGCACAAGTGCAGCCTAGGGAGACCGGGTCCGTTCAGAAAGGGCTGCGGTTTCCCGTGCGCCTGGTGATCTTGCTGTTGGTCGTCGCGGGCGCCGTCACTTTATACGTCGCGCGCACGGAAAAAGAGGAACCGTTTTCCGTACTCGTTCACGTCGCCGGGGACGAGGCGAAGATCGTGCAGACCGTCGGCGGTACGGTGGAGAGCGTGTTGGCGGAGGCCGGCATCCAAGTAGGGCCCCACGACGTCGTCACGCCGTCCCTTTCCGAATACGTCGGACCCGACACGGAGATTGAGATCGTGCGAGCCGTCCCCATACGCGTTACGGTCGACGGCGGCGAAAGGGAGCACTGGGTCGTTGCGGCAACCGTTGCGGAGGCGCTCGGCGAAATCGGCATCGAGCTAGGACCCATGGATCGCGTGACGCCGGGCAAGGGAACGGACGTCACGCCCGATATGTCCGTGCAAGTTGTCCGGGTGACGGAGGAGTTCATCGAAGAGACCGAAACGTTGCCTTTCAAGGTGATACGCTGGGCCGCACCGGAACTGGAGCAAGGCCAGACGCAAGTGATACGTGAGGGCCAGGAAGGTATTATCAAGAAGACGGTGCGGGTAGTCTACGAAGATGGAAAACCCGTGAACCGAACGATCGTAGCATCCGAGGTGGTACAGCCCGTCATCGACCGCATTATCGGTGAGGGAACGCGGCCACCGGCTTTATACGTCGACACGCCCCACGGGCGCTACGCCTACGTCGAGGTGATGGAGATGGTCGCTACGGGCTACGATCCGGGTCCGGCCAGCACCGGAGAATGGTCCGATGGTCTAACGTTCACGGGGCTGAAGGCGCAGCGCGGCGTGGTAGCCGTGGATCCGACGGTAATCCCCCTGGGAACGAGGTTGTACATCGAGGGCTACGGCGAGGGCATCGCAGCCGACATCGGGGGCGCGATCAAAGGCAATCGCATCGACCTTTGTTTCGACACGTACGAGGAAGCCATCCAGTGGGGGCGCCGGACCGTAAAAGTGTACATTCTGGCAGATTAGGTGATGGTTCGTGAGCGGCAGTCGGCTGGCGTCGCCCGGCACCGTGCGATCGCTCTTGCGGGCGTACGGGGTTCAGGTGAAAAAGCGCTACGGGCAAAACTTCCTCATCGATGCCAACATATTGAACCGGATCGTCGAAGCGGCGGAGCTGGGCCCCGACGACACGGTGCTTGAGATCGGGCCCGGCGTCGGGGTACTGACCGAAGCCATGGCCCGACGGGCCGGGCGGGTGGTCGCGGTGGAAATCGATGATCAGCTCGTGCCGCTGCTGCGCGACGTGCTGGCCGGCTGCGATAACGTCCAGATCGTGGCAGGCGACGCGCTGCGCATCGATTTGGAGCAGCTCGTGCAGGGGGCATCCCGCGTCAAGGTAGTCGCCAACCTTCCCTATTACGTCACTTCACCTTTGATCATGCGTTGTCTGGAAGCGCCTTTGCCGCTCGAGCGCATGGTCGTCATGGTGCAGGCCGAGGTAGCGGACCGGCTGGGCGCTGCGCCGGGCACGAAGGAGTACGGCGCCCTCACCGTCGCAGTTCAGTACCGAGCCGACGTGCGACGGCTCTTAAAGGTGCCCCGCACCGTATTCTTTCCCCGGCCCAACGTAGACTCCGCCGTGGTGGTCCTCACGATGCGGCCGTATCCCGTTCAGGCCCGAGACGAGAGGCTCTTCGAAGAAGTCGTGCGCGCGAGTTTCGCGCAGCGCAGAAAGACTCTTCGCAATGCTCTTGCCTCCGTTGCAGGTGCCCATGGAGTGGATGTCGAAATTATGCTCCGGCGAGCGGGGGTGGATCCCGGCCTGCGGGGCGAAAGCCTCACTATCGAGCAGTTCGTCGCTCTCGCCGAAGCCTTGGCCGCTGCGGTAAAATAGAATCGGTGATACCCATGGAGTTTATCAGCCCCACCCGTGGGAGACTGGATTTTCAGGCGATGTTCCAGGACATCGTAGCGTACATGCAGGAAGATCCGGACGCCCATTATAATCTGATTGTTGGTACAGATTCCCAGTTCGGCAACGAGACCTGCTTCGTCACGGCGGTGATCATCCACCGTTTGGGCAAGGGCGCCCGCTACTACTATACCCGGCAGCGGGAACGTGTCGGTAGGTCGCTTCGCCAACGGATTTTCTACGAAACCAGCCGCTCCCTCAGCTTGGCGGGTCAACTGGCCGAGGCCCTCGCCCAAAACGGGCACGCCGATCTGAACGTGCAAATTCACCTGGACGTCGGCGAGAACGGACAAACCCGCGACCTGATTCGTGAGGTCGTCGGCATGGTGGTAGGCTCGGGCTTCGATGCCCGTATCAAACCCGATTCCTTCGGAGCGTCTTCCGTGGCAGACCGCCACACCAAGTAGGCCGTTCGGGAAAGTCGCTCCGCTTGCGAGGCCACGGCTCATCTTTGCGCGTGGCGGGGAGTATTCATGATGTGAATGGCGGACCCGCCTACAAACGCACCGAAATGGGCATGCTGAAGGTAGTGCTCGGGCCTGCCGGGCAGGGTGCGTCGAGGAAAGTGTACCCGGTTGAACAAGGATGTTTTCGCCTTGACACCGATTTCGCGCCTTGGTATATTACTGGGATGCAGTAACTTTACTGTAGGACTGTACAGCAGGAAGAAGCTGGTAGGGAGAACGAAAGAGGACCTCACCACCGTGCCACCAGACGAGTACGGGAAGTACTCAGAGGGTGAGGTCGTCATGTTATCAATTCAGGATGTATGGCTGCGATTCCTGCGTGTACTTGAGGTAGTTGATGAGGCTGTCACGGCGGGCTCCTACGAGGCTCTCGAAAAGGGACTGGCACGGGAACTGAGTGCACTGGGCCGGGAGCTGATTCAACAGGCTGTTGAAGCGGTGGATGAACGCCTGCGTGAGCATGCGGGTGAACGGCCTGGATGGGTCATCGTGCGGCGAAATGACGTGAAAGAGCTTCTCACTCCGTTCGGGCCGGTTCGGTACGGCCACACGTATTTCCGCAACAAAGCGACGGGAGAGTATCGTTATCTCGCCGATGATTGGCTGGGGTTGACGCCTCATGCCCGGGTGGCTCCGTCGGTAAAGGCCACGCTCGTGGAGAAAGCCGCCGAGACGTCGTATCGCAAGAGTGGGCAATGGAGCTGGAATGCTGCCTGGCAGGTGTCGGGGCAAACCGTGATGAATGCGCAATACCATTGAAATCGAAGTGGTAAATAGTTTGCGGAACCTGTTCGGGCCCCATTACCGCTTCGAACCGATCCCCCTGGTAACGCCAGGCCACTGGTTTTACGACGGAACCGCTTCGTCCGAGATGTCATTGGTGCCGGACGGGCTCCCGGGTGAGGTTTACATTGTGCAGGGTCGCTAAGCATGTAGGTTACACGAAAACCCCATAACGGAGGTGTGCCTATGCTTCGGGAAATTGGCTTCGGCATCGGACTCGTCGTGCTGCTCGTGCTGGGGACGGCGTTCCCGGTCGGTGCGGCCGAGGTGGACGGCAAGGTGTTGCTGGGCATAGACGTGCTGCTACGGGATTACCTGCATCTGGTACAAGGCAAGCGGGTCGGACTGGTCACGCACGCAGCCGCCGTCGATTCGCAGCTGCGCAATACGGCGGACGTCCTCCATGCGCACCCAGAGGTCGATCTGAGGGCGCTCTTCGCTCCGGAGCACGGTATCCGCGGCAGCGAGGCCCACGGCGTGCACATTGCGACCTACACCGACCCCATCACCGGCATACCCGTTTACAGTTTGTACGGGTCGAACAGGAAGCCCACGCCCGAGTCCCTGCGTGATCTCGACGTGCTCCTGGTGGATTTACAAGGTGTAGGGTCGTACTGGTACACCTACAAGTTCACGATGTCCTACGTGTTAGAGGCTGCAATCGAAGCCGATCTGCCTGTCGTGATATTGGACCGGCCGAACCCATTGGGCGGGGCCATCGTGGAGGGACCGGTGATGAGTCCGTACAGTCTGTGGCGGCACCCGATCGCCTTGCGCCACGGCATGACTTACGGCGAGTTGGCCCTGATGTGGAACGCCGAGCACTTTGACGGCAAAGCCGATCTCACGGTGGTACCCATGGACGGCTGGCGGCGCGACATGCTGTGGAGCGACACCGGGCTGCAGTGGGTTCTTCCTTCACCAAACATTCCCACAGCCGAGACTGCGCTCCTTTACGCCGGAACCGCCTTGTTCGAGAACACAAACTTGTCGGTGGGCCGGGGCACCACCCTCCCCTTCCACTGGCTGGGCGGTGCAGGCATCCGAGCCGAGGACGTGGCCGCAGAATTGAATAGACGTGAACTGCCGGGGGTCGCCTTCCGCCCGGCGTACTTCAAACCGCTCGCCGACAAATTGGCCGGCGTCGAGGTCGGCGGCGTGCAAATTCACGTCCTCGATCCCCACAACTATCGTTCGGTGGAAGTGGCCCTGCACGTGGCCGACGCCTTTCGTCGAGTCGCGGGTAGCCGTTTCGCCTGGAATTCCGGCGGACCCTCCCGAACCTACGTGATGGCCGGAGTACCTATCGACATGATCCTCGACACCTACGAGCCCGAGCTTTCGCAGTGGATGGCCGTACGGGAGAAGTACTTGATTTACGAGTGAGGTCGGATGCTTGGGTAGGCGTGCCGAGTAGACGGGTACGGGGGGCGACTCCGTGGCTGGGACGCCCCCCACGCCTTCCTCAATCACATGTGATATCGCACCAATACGGGCTTATGGTCGGAAGGCACCACACCGTCCAGGAAGAAGTCGACGGGTCCAGATTCTATCACCTTGATTGGCCCAGCGTGGAATTGCCAGTCGATGATGCCTCGATACGCGGTCGTCCGTGGATCGGCGGGATATGTGTGTTGCAAGGGCGATCCATCCGTACCGACCGAATCCCGTAGACCACCGGCCCGCAGGGTGTGTATGGCTGCTCCCGACTCATTCAAATCGCCCATGAATATTACAGGCTCGTCCGGCAGCCGGAGCCTCTCGAGCGTGTCCAAGGTGCGCTTCGCCATATCAACCCGCAGGCCTGTGCCGCGTGTCTGGATGCAGTCATGGCCGTCCCAGGTGTAATGGGCGTTGGCAACGAGCAGCGTGCGCCCCAGCTCCGCTCCCTTTACCTGAAGCCGCACCCAGAAGAGGCGACGCCACGGCTCGCAGATCCCTATTTCCTCTGCGCCGTAATCCACCAGTTCGACCATCGAGTGCGGGAAGTTGTCGGTGGTAAAGATCCCCGACACGTACTGCTCCACGATGGTGTTGGCGTTCACCTTAATGCGGAAACGGTACGATACGGAGAAGGAGTTAGCCAGCTCCTTAATGCGGATTGAGGCCAAGAAGTGCCATATCCCATTTATCGGGACGGTGTATTCAGTCTCAGCCGCCCCGCTATGGCCGCCCGCAGTGTCAACAATCTCCGTATCCCACTGCAGCACATTGGTCCCGGCGGCTATCGCCTGGTCGGTAGAGTGCATCCACCTGAACGCGATGCCGGTAGCAGATCCGAAGGTGAGCCGGTTCCCTGCTTCGGTGATGGTTGTCGGGTTACCAATGAACAGATCCCCCGACACCCCTGAGTTGAGCAGGTCATTGTTGGTGACGAGATTCCTGTCCCCGGCGGTCGCATCGACGGCAATCCCATAGCGCACTTGGCCTGTGAGGCCGTTTCGGCACACATTCCCCTGAATGTCATTGTCCTCGGCGCCGCCCACTACAAAGATGTTATCGTAGGTGTTGGCGCCATCGGTCCCGTTTTGCTCGATGTTGTTATCGGCCACCACGTTGTCATGGGCGCCGCCTGAGAGGATGATCCCGTACCAGCCGTTGCGGGTCACGGTATTACTCGAAACCGTGTTATTACGGGCCTGTACAGCGCTCAGGTTAATGCCGTAGGAACCATTCATCTCCACCGTGTTTCCGGTGATGCTGTTCGATTCTGAGGTGATGTTAATCCCCACAGAACCATTTTGCAGGATGGTATTCGATACGACCGTGTAGCTGCCGCCAAAGAGAAGCAGAATCCCATCCCCGCCGTTTCGGAGGATCTGATTTCCGGTCACTGACATATCAAAGCAGCTAAAAAGGTGCATCCCACTCCCATCGTTGTCATGGATCACGCAGCCCTCGATAAGCCCTTCTTCGCAGAAGTCCCAAAGGGCGATGCCACTCTGCTCCATGTTATGGATCACGACGCGCTGAATCGTGGCATTCTCCACGAAGGTGAGTGAAATGCCGTGCTTAAATCCCACAGGCGGTTGGTTCGCTTTGTTGCCGTCTATGGCAAGGTCTGCGATGGTAATATCAACGTTGCCACTTAACGGATCATCGTTGACCAGTACACTGGTCAAAATCGAGTCATCTGCATTATCGACCACCCGCAGAATCGTCACCGGCCCTTGGCCCTGCAGTACGATGTTTGACGGCAACTCAATGGGTGCCGCCACATGAAAGGTGCCCTCAGTTAAGGCCACCTTCCCGATGCCGGTATTGAGCTTGCCCCGTATGAGTAAAG
>LSQX01301620.1_pt1 | contig 56024 bp, 57 predicted proteins | sample 654561 | NCBI WGS metagenome assembly LSQX01 (sample SAMN04489861, study PRJNA283612) | anaerobic digester metagenome | isolation source: 4 biogas reactors fed with cattle manure at either 37C or 55C with and... | place: Denmark: Kongens Lyngby | collected 2014 | reverse complement strand
GTTCAAACTTACCTTTTGCCATGATCTATTATCCAATAAACTATATTTGAATGAGATTGAATTGTCCGGCCCCATAAATTGTTAAGAGCCGGACGCTTAAATTAAATTACTACTTGGAACGTGCGCTGATAACTTCATCAGCCACGTTTTTAGGAGCTTCAGCGTATTGCTTGAATTCCATTGTATAGGTTGCGCGACCTTGTGTCAGGGAACGCAGGTTGGTTGCATAACCAAACATCTCGGCCAAAGGAACTTCTGCCTTGATGACTTTACCGCCACCAGGAATATCGTCCATACCCTGAACCATACCACGACGTGATGACAAATCACCCATCACGGTACCAGCATAGTCTTCAGGTGTTTCCACTTCAACTGCCATCATAGGCTCGAGCAGCACGGGCTGTGCCTTGCGCATACCTTCCTTGAAAGCCATTGAACCAGCCATACGGAACGCGTTCTCGTTAGAGTCAACGTCGTGGTATGAACCGAAGAACAGGGTTACTTTAACGTCAACAACGGGGTAACCGGCAACCACACCAGCACTCAGGGTTTCCTGAATACCTTTATCTACGGCTGGAATGAATTCACGTGGAACCACACCGCCCTTAATGGCATCAACGAATTCATAGCCTGCGCCACCGGGTTCCAGCGGCTCAAGTTTCAGAACAACGTGACCATATTGACCGCGACCACCTGACTGCTTGACGAACTTGCCTTCAACCTCTTCGCAAACCTTGCGAATGGTTTCACGGTAAGCAACCTGAGGCTTACCAACGTTGGCTTCAACGTTGAACTCACGCTTCATGCGGTCAACCAGCACTTCAAGGTGGAGCTCGCCCATACCTGAAATAATGGTTTGGCCTGACTCTTCATCACTGCGAACGCGGAATGAAGGATCTTCCTGGGCCAGACGGGAAAGGGCGATACCCATTTTTTCCTGGTCAGCCTTGGTTTTTGGCTCAACGGCCTGTGAAATAACAGGCTCAGGGAATACCATGCGCTCAAGGACGATATGATCGCCAACGTCACACAGTGTTTCACCGGTGGTAACATCTTTCAGGCCAACAACGGCAGCGATGTCACCCGCCAGAATTTCCTTGATTTCTTCACGGCTGTTCGCGTGCATTTGCAGAATACGGCCAACACGCTCTTTTTTGCCTTTAACCGAGTTGAATACGGTTTCACCCGCATTCAGGACACCTGAATACACACGAACGAATGTCAGCTGGCCAACAAACGGGTCTGTCATCAGTTTGAATGCCAGTGCAGAAAATTTCTCTTTGTCATCAGCTTTACGGTGAATGACATTGCCTTCATCGTCTTCACCCTGGACAGGAGGAATATCAACAGGAGATGGCAGGAAATCAACCACGGCGTCGAGCATACGCTGTACACCTTTGTTTTTAAAGGCGGTACCGCACAGCATTGGCTGGATTTCGCATGCGATGGTACGGATACGGATTGCCTTGATGATTTCCGCTTCGCTCAGGGTACCTTCTTCAAGGTATTTGTTCATGAGCTCTTCGGAAGCCTCTGCTGCTGTTTCCAGCAAACTTTCGCGCCATTCATTGGCCTGATCAACCAGATCGGCAGGAATGTCGATATATTCGAACTTGGTACCCTGACTGGCTTCGTCCCAGATGATCCCTTTCATTTTGATCAGGTCAACCACACCTTTGAACTGGTCTTCGGCACCAATCGGGATAACGATAGGTACAGGATGTGCACGCAGACGGGTTTTTAATTGATCGTATACTTTGAAAAAGTTTGCACCGGTACGGTCCATCTTGTTGATGAAAGCCAGACGGGGAACCTGGTATTTGTTAGCCTGACGCCATACGGTTTCAGACTGGGGCTGTACACCACCCACAGCGCAGTAAACCATACATGCACCGTCAAGAACACGCATTGAACGCTCTACCTCAATGGTAAAGTCAACGTGTCCGGGGGTGTCAATAACGTTAATACGATGCTCTGGATAGTTGCCGGCCATGCCACGCCAGAACGCTGTTGTAGCAGCAGACGTAATGGTAATACCGCGTTCCTGCTCCTGTTCCATCCAGTCCATGGTGGCGGTACCCTCGTGGGTTTCACCAATTTTATGGTTCACACCGGTATAAAACAGAATACGCTCTGTAGTCGTTGTTTTACCAGCATCAATGTGAGCGGAAATACCGATATTACGGTAACGTTCGATGGGGGTTTTGCGGGCCATTGTAGTGTCCTTAAATTACCAGCGGAAATGGGAGAAGGCTTTGTTGGCCTCTGCCATTCTGTGAGTGTCTTCACGTTTTTTCATTGCAGCGCCGCGACCTTCTGCAGCATCCATCAATTCACCGGCCAAACGCAAATCCATGGATTTTTCACCACGTTTTTTGGCAGCCTCGCGCAACCAGCGCATGGCAAGCGCCAAACGGCGAACCGGACGCACTTCGACGGGAACCTGATAGTTGGCTCCGCCCACGCGACGGCTTTTAACTTCGACAATAGGTTTAATGTTGTTGATGGCCAGGTTGAAAACCTCAATGGGTTCTTTGCCTGTTTTGGCCTGAACCTGGTCAAGCGCACCGTAAACAATACGCTCTGCAACTGCTTTCTTGCCTGAAAGCATAACAACGTTCATGAATTTGGCGAGATCTACACTACCGAATTTTGGATCTGGCAGGATCTCACGTTTGGGAACTTCGCGACGACGAGGCATCTTACTTCCTTTGTGACTGTTTCAGTTGAACCACTTTCGTGGCCGTGGCTGGCTATTGAGAACTCAGCCCCTTACATACCGCAGTAAATTTTTTCTCTCGCAGCTGCGGCTGCACGCTTACCACCTTTTGGCAGGAAGCATTGATTCAAACCAGCTTAAGCTTTCTTAGGACGCTTGGCACCGTATTTGGAACGAGACTGTTTGCGATCTTTAACGCCTTGCAAGTCAAGGGAACCGCGAACAATGTGATAACGCACACCTGGCAAGTCTTTTACACGACCGCCGCGCACCAGCACGACAGAGTGCTCTTGCAGGTTGTGGCCTTCACCACCGATGTACGAAATAACTTCGAAACCGTTGGTTAAGCGAACTTTAGCTACTTTACGCATAGCTGAGTTTGGTTTTTTAGGTGTTGTTGTGTAAACACGGGTACAAACACCACGGCGTTGTGGACAGTTTTCAAGCGCTGGGCTCTTACTGTTCACGCGGCTAGTTTCACGCGCCTTGCGCACGAGTTGACTAATGGTAGGCATGACCTTGCTTGTCCTATTAATGTACAAAAATGTACTGGATTTATATATCGTCTGTTTAACGTACTGACTTTAATGTACGCCAGGCCTTAGAAAGATTGACATGCGTGATTGCAGATCAAGGCTATTCTAAGCTAGGATTTGTTGTTATATCACCCGAATAGCCAACTTGCCCGCAAATTTTGACAATCTGCAGATAAGCAACCACAAAGAGCGATAAACTGACCATGGCCTTGTTAAATTGAAAAAATCAACCTAACAATCAACCACTTACCAACCGGTTAAAACCCAAAACAAAACGGGCTTACACCAATCAGCCCATCACAATACCACATTTAACAAAAAAAAGTCAAGAAGAACAAAACTTATTGTGCTTTTGATAAAAAAGTGCAATTTTACAATATCAACTGAAAGCGCAATTTTGCAAAATCAACTGTAAAATGTCAAAGATTGTTAACGATATTTTGTTAAATGAATTACCAATTCTTTTCCTGTTATCTTAGTCCAGGCAAAACCAATCATTAAAAACCAGTCACTTATTTACATTTTATTTACATTGAAACAAGTCATATAAATTCATAAGCATTATTGCGAGTAATTTATACCGCGTTAATATTTTATAAGAGATTTACATTCAATGATCATTGCCTCATTAGAAGACGACCCGGTCCAGGCACAATACATAGTACACACCTTAGCTGAAGCCGGATTCAACAGCAAACATTTTGCAACAGGCAAGGATTTACTGGTTGCCCTGAAAAAATCGGAAAAACTTGATTTATTGTTGATAGATTGGGAATTGCCCGATATTTCCGGCAAAGACCTTGTCATATGGATACGTGCCAACCTGGACAACCAGCTGCCTGTGATATTCCTGACCAACCGTAACCAGGATCACGATCTGGTTACCGGACTGAATGCCGGTGCCGATGATTATCTTGTCAAACCCTTCAAGGCGCCCGAACTGATTGCCCGTATCAAGGCACTGCTGCGCAGGAATAACGCAGGAAACACCTCAAACATCATCAAACAGGGACCCTATCAGTTAAATCAGCAAAAGCGCGAAATCACCCTGCATGGAGAGCCTGTCCAGCTGGCACCCAAAGAGTTTGACCTTGCCTACCTGTTTTTCAGCAATATCGGGCGGCTTTTCTCACGGGATACCATCAGTGCCGCCATCTGGAACCGGGAAATACCGGCCACCTCACGCACCCTCGATACACATCTGTCAAACATTCGCCAGAAACTGCACATCAATCCGGAAAATGGTGTTCGCATCGTTTCATCCTATGCTCTGGGTTACCGGATGGAATTATTCAATCACCATACAGACGATACACCAGTAACCACGGTCTGAATGACAAAACACCTCCATCAGTCTGAATGACCCAACACCCCCATGAGAATCAACACTTTCTTACGCCTCCTGCTGTTAAATATTGCCTGTTTGCTAACACTTGATATCCATGCACAGCCTGCCGGTGCCCATGAAGACCATTTTCTGTATCAGATCAAACCCGGAGAAACCCTTTCCTCACTGTCTGAAACCTTTACAAGCAAACAGTCCAACTGGAAAGCCATCCAGAAAAGCAATCGTATTGCCAATACCCGGAAAGTACCTATCGGCATGACACTCAAGATCCCCTTCTCACTGATTGATGAAGAGCCCGACCAGGCAAAAGTCCTGTATCTGACCGGCAATGTGCTGGTCAATAATCAGCCTATAGACAAAAATCGTGTCATTGCCGAGGCAGACACCATTATCACCGGCACACAAAGCAATATCACCCTGGTACTTTCCGATGAAAGCAAGGTACAAATCCCCCCTGACAGTACGGTGCTCGTGAAACGCTTACGAAAATTCCGTGGCACTGGCCTGATCGACTCCATCTTCAATATTGAAACCGGAAAGCTGGCTGCCCATGCCTCCCCCAAAAAGACCGGGGTAGACCGTTTTGAAATTCGCACCCCCGTCAGTATTACAGGGGTACGGGGCACCGTGGTTCGGGCAGAGGCTTCCCAACAGGCAGGCTCGTCAAGCGAACTGTTGAACGGTAAAGCGGCCTTCATTGCGGCCGCATCCCGTGACCAGTCCGTGCATCTCAATGCCAATCAGGGCATTACCGCTACTCCCAAAGGCCAAGCCGGTGATATCATTGAGTTATTGCCACCACCGGAGATCCAGCTGAAGCAATCCAGTCCCTTCGAATTCAAGGTAGCCATCCAGCCGGTTACTGGCGCAACATCCTACCTGGTACGCGTATCCAATGACATTTCCGGCTACGATGTCCTGTTCACCGAAACCGTTAAAAAACCTGAAGCCCGCGTTACCGGGCCAGGCAAAGGCACTTATTATGTTTCAGTTCGCTCCATTGACAGCAACCAGCTTGCCGGTGCTGATGCCGTCCATCCCTTCACCATTACTGCCACAGGCATCATGACAGAATCCGGCGTTTCAATTGGCACACAATCAGGGCCTTTGCTGCAAACGCAATACTGATGCCGGTCCATTAAAAATGAAACGAATTAAAAAGCGTTATGGTCTCGAATGGCTGGTCATCAGCCTTCTCATTCTGATGATCACTGCTTTTCTTTCCGTTTTTAAAAGTTTCCCGCTGCTTGACGCCCGCATTTACGATATCGCCATCCAGCTAACCCAGGACAAACCCGCTTCCGAAGACATTGTCATTGTGGCCATTGATGACAAAAGCATTGCGGAAATCGGCGTCTGGCCCTGGCGACGCTCGGTCCATGCCGATCTTCTTGCTCGCCTGCAGCAAAGCAAGGCCGTTGCGTTCGATATCAGCTTTATGGGCACGCAAGCCGGCTATGAGCAGGAAAATGCAATATTTGCCAACGCCATCCGTAATCATGGCCGCGTCATCCTGGCCAACTATTTCACTGAAGCCGGTAACCTGCCCAATAACCCTGAGCCTGAATTCGTGCAAGCCGCCCAGGGACTGGGCTTTATCAACATCAAGATTGATCCTGATGGGCTGGTGCGACGCGTCCCCCTGCAAAAAGTGCAAAATGACGGCAGCCCGGCCTACCATCTGAGCCTTGCCATGTTAAATGCGGGCGGAGAACATGAACTGGTTAAACAGACCCTGCAACAAACCGGTAACCGCGAAACGGCCATTCCGTTTGCCGGTGCTCCCGGTCATTTTCAGATGCTGCCTTATAGCGATGTCCTGAATCAGCGCATTCCCGCCAGCTTTTTCAAGGATAAATACGTCCTTATTGGTGTCTGGGGCAGCGGACTGGGAGATCAGTTTCCCACGCCTACCTCATCAAAAAGCCTGAACATGGCGGGTGTGGAAATACTGGCCAACAGCTTGCAGGCAAGCCTTGAGCAAACCTGGATTAAAGAAACCAGTCCGCTCATTGACCTGCTGCTTGGCCTGTTGCCAATGCTGGTTTTATGTGTCTTTCTCAAAAACTCGTCCCCCAGAACCATTCTACTGCTGAGCATCCTGACAGCGATCCTCATTATCCTGCTTCATGGTCTCCTCATGTTTCAATGGGGCATCTGGCATAGCCCCTTGCCTGCCATGCTGGGCATCTTGCTGTTATATCCGCTCTGGAGCTGGCGTACCCAGGAAATGGCGCTTTATCAGATGCGCCGCGAAATTGCCGAGCTTAACGAAAAAGAACCCCTGTTTAAAACAGAAATCAAAAACTGGCAGCAAGTCAATTACGGCCGATCCCTCAATGACCGGCTTGCCGAGTTCAGGGAAATCATGGAGCAGGTTCGCAGTTTGCGGCAATTCATTATGGATGGCATCAACCGCATGCCTGATGCTATCGCCGTATTCAACCTGGATCATAAACTGCAATTCACGACCGATACCACCAAAAACTATATGCAAAAAGTGGGGAGCCCTACACCCGAAAAAAACCAGACCTTGGCACAGTTTCTGATACCCGTTGTCTCAGACAATGAACAGCGGGCTGAAATTATGGCGGTCATCAACAAAATCAGCACCCCTGAAGAGCGACAAACCGGCCTGCTCGATGAACTCAGGAAAAACGGTGTCGAAATCAAAGACTGCATTGAACAGAACCTGCTACTGAAATATGTCAACACCTACTCTGGCAGCGGTGAGCATATCGGCTATATTCTGAGTCTGAATAACATTACACCCATCCGTCAGGCCGAACGCAAGCGGGAAGAAACACTGCGTTTTCTTTCGCATGACATGCGTGCCCCACAAAGTGCCATCCAGGCACTCATTGAGCTGCAAAGAAATCCCCAAACCGCGTTACCTGATGAAGAGTTTTATCAAAGTATCAACAATCTTTCCAGTCGAACCCTGAAACTGGTTGATGACTTCCTGCAATTGACACGTGCTGAATCGATGGAACTGAACCTGGTACCCGTCAACCTGACAGAATTGCTGGAACATATCATCAGTGAATACTGGGGAATCAGCCAAAAACGCCATATCAATATCACCAGCGACTTTGGTAATGAACTTGCCTTTACCCAAGGAGATCATGTCCTTTTATCACGCTGCTTCGTCAATTTAATTGATAACGCCTTCAAATACAGCCCCGATAACACCACCATCCATTGTTCCATCCATCGTCAGGACGCCTATTGGCAGGTCAGGATCAAGGATCAGGGTATTGGGATTTCCGAAAAAAACCAAGCCACGATTTTCAATTCTTTTTTTCGTGTATCTGGCCCGGACAGTCAGGTCAACGGCGTGGGACTGGGACTGTCTTTCGTCAAAACCGTCATAACGCGTCATAATGGCCAGATTCAGGTTGAAAGTGAGCCTGGCCATGGAACAACTTTTATTATTAATTTGCCACCGGACGAATACGAAGAATCTGTTTAGCCTTCTCAATCACGGGCATATCCACCATCTTGCCGTCCAACTTGAAGGCGGCAAGGCCGGTTTCATTGGCCATCTCCAGCACGCGCGTGGCCCAGGCCTTTTCTTCCTCAGTCGGTTCAAATACCCCATGAATAACGGCAATCTGGGAGGGATGAATGCACAACACACCAGCGTAACCCATGCCCTTGGCAAACGCAACCGCTTTGGCCAGACCCTGAGTATTGGCAATATCCGGAAACACACCATCCAGCGGAGGCAAAATACCTGCCGCACGGCTTTGAATGGAAATCTGACAACGTACATGATCGAGCAAGGCGCGAGCCCCTGGCGAATCGTCATCCATATTCAGGTCCAATGCCAGGTCAAGTGCGCCAAATGACACCCTTGCCACACCGGGTGTACGGCATAATTCGGCAAGATTGGCAATCCCAACAGCACTTTCAACAATGGGATAAACCGGTTTACCGGCACGGGCAGCCAATTCTATCTGACGTGAATTTTCCGCCTTGGGCAACATGACGCCGGTAATATTGTCAAGGCGTCCACACATGGCAATATCCGCATCAAACCACTGGGCCCTGGCATCATTGACCCGAACCAGAAAACGGGCTTCGGGGTTAGCCTTGGCGAACGCCTCCAGATTTTCCCGGGCGCTGTCTTTGGCATTAACCTCAACGGCATCTTCCAGGTCGACAATCACACAATCGGCACCACTTTGTAGCGCCTTGGGGATACGATCAACCCGCGTTGCGGGGACAAACAATGCTGATCTTGACAAACTCATCACACCACTCCCTGTTCACGCCAACCCGCAATGGTTTGCTCGTCATAACCCAGCTCCCGCAGGATTTTTTCAGAATGCTCACCCAGGCCCGGCACCGCATCAATACGATATTCGTAAGCATTATTCACGCCCGGTGGCAACAGCGTTGGCAGCTTGCCCACCGGACTGTCCATTTCACGCCAGCGATTGCGTGATTTCAATTGTTCATGCTCCCACACCCCTTTCATGTCGTTCACAGAGGCGTTGGCAATCTTGGCCGTTTCCAGCAATTCGATCACCTGATCTTTGCTCATACCGGCAAAGGTGTCAACAATAATCTGCTTCAAGGCCTCACGATTGGCAGTACGCAAGGTATTGTTGGCAAAACGTTCATCAGCAGCCAGTTCAGGTTTACCCAGAACCTGCTCGCAAAACACTTTCCATTCGCGTTCATTTTGCAAACCCAGCATAATAGTCTGGCCGCCCCCGGTCGGGAAAGGACCATAAGGATAAATCACGGCATGCGCCGCCCCTGCTCGCACCGGAGGCTCCTGGCCTTCAAACGAATAGTACAGCGGAAAATTCATCCACTCGACCATACTTTCCAGCATGGAAACATCAATACGGCTGCCCTTGCCGGTTTTTTCACGCAACAATAGCGCGGACAGAATATTGCTATAGGCGTACATGCCAGCGGCAATATCGGCAATGGAGCAACCCGCCTTGGCCATCTCATCCTTGCTGCCCGTGACCGATACAAAACCGCTTTCGCTTTGAATCAACAGGTCATAGGCTTTTTTCTTCTCATAAGGGCCACCCTCACCATAGCCGGAAATATCACACACAATCAATCGGGGATATTTTTCATGCAGGGCCTCAAACGACAAACCCAAACGGGCAGCCGCACCTGGAGCCAGGTTTTGCACCAGCACATCCACCTGAGGCAACAGTTTTTCCAACACATCACCAGCCGCCTCATTTTTAAGATCCAGCGTCAGACTTTCCTTGGAACGGTTGGTCCAGACAAAATGAGACGCCATGCCCTTAACGCGCTCATCATAATTACGGGCAAAGTCTCCCACACCCGGACGCTCCACCTTAATTACGCGTGCGCCCAGATCCGCCAGCTGACGTGAACAGAACGGTGCCGCAATGGCGTGCTCAAGACTTAATACGGTGATACCTTCAAGCGGTCTAACACTCATTTGATTCATTCCTTAAATAATTTTATTTATTTGAAAAGCACTTCGCCAAGCTGGGCAACCGAGCCATCCTGCTGGGCCCATACCGCTGCCTTGCCCTCTTCTTTAATCGTCCCTTCGACCCTGAACGGCAAGGGACTGATCAATGGACGTGCACCACGATAAGAAAAACCGGTCACTGTTTTATCCGGGTTGGCATCGGTAAATGCCCGTAACACACAAGTGGCAATCAAGGGACCATGCACCACCAGACCGGGATACCCCTCAACCTCGGTCACATAGGGGTAGTCATAATGAATACGATGGCCATTGAAAGTAACCGCAGAATACCTGAACAGCATGGTGCTGGTCGGCACTATCTGGCTGGACCACTGGGCCGCTTCGGCTTCAGGCGTGCCTGACAGTTTTGGAGGGCTGGGCTCGCGGTAAACGATATCCTGCTCTTCGGAAATGCATAATTCATTGTTCTGGGTGTAGTCGTGCTTGACTGTGACAAACAACAGCTTGCCGGTTGAACCGCTTTTTTCTTTAATTGCCGTAATCGTGGACGTCCGGGTTGCGTCCTGACCCACCACCAGTGGCTTGATGAATTGAACCCGGCCACCGGCCCACATACGGTTGCGATTGTCAGCAGGCGGCAAAAAACCACCCCGTTGCGGATGCCCGTCAGTGCCCAGTTCATCCAAGGGTAATGGGTCCACGAACAGCGCCCACTGCCATAAATGTGGCAAAGGCTGGCCATTTTCGGGAACCGGCGCATTCAGGCTAAGGGCAATTTTCTTGACATGGGCCGGGTTGATAAACTCGCCATAACTTTCCTGACGGCCCAGCCAATCATTCAAATTCACACCATTCTGTTCATTACTCATTTCAGTCTCACAATTACACTTTTAAATATCAGTAATCATCAAGCATGCCCCAGAAACAGGCAAATGTGAATTCTTAAAACCGAAAAGGGGGCTTTTCAGAAAGATAAGGCCGCTAACAACTAACCGGTGACTTGATCTGTCTTTTTCTCTTCCTGCTCAGCGTCTTCGCGCATCAGCTGCACCAGATCCTGGGCAAAGGGCGGCAGTTTGTCAAGATTGCGCACACAAACATGCAATTGGCGAAAAGCCCAGGCATCGGTTAAATGAATGATTTTGACCGGCATGGTCACCGCGTAACGAAACGCTGCAGTTTCGGGAATCACACCAATCCCCACCTGCGCCGCCACCATCCGGCAGACCGCTTCGAAGCCACCCACCTCCACCCGGAACTTCAAGGGCACACCCAGCATATCGGCAGCATTGCGCAAAAACGCATGAATGGCACTCCACTCCGACAAACCGACATAGTCGTATGACAGGGTATCGGCAAAAGCGATCCGATCAACCTTAGCCAGCGGATGGTTCTGATGCGTCACCAGAACCAGATTATCGGAACGGTAAGGCATAAAGGTCAGGCCATCGGCCACCGTGTTTTCAGAAGGCTCCACGCCGGCCACCACCCCCACATCGGCCGTGCCTTCGGCCACCGCCTGGACGATCCGGTAACTTAGCCGCTCGCGCAATTCGATACTGACATCAGGATGACGGGCCAGGTATTTACCCAGAATGGCCGGCATGAACTCATTCATGGCCGTGGTATTGGCATACACCCTTACCTTGCCCTTGATCCCTTGGGCAAACTCACTGATATCGCCCCGCAGGTGTTCGAGCTGGCGTAAGACAATATGTGCATGACGCACGAAAGCCTCACCAGAAGGCGTTAGCGTAACCCCCTGGCTATTCCGGTAAAGCAATGCGGTACCCAGACTGTTTTCCAGATTCTTGATCCGGTTACTGGCGGCCGGCAATGACAGAAAAGAACGCTCCGCCCCCTTTGTCAGGCTATTAACCTCACTGATATTAACCATCAACTGCATATCCGTCAGGTCAAAATGCATTGCCATTTTTCAGCTCCTTAATAATTTGCAAAGCCATACTTAATAAAACATCAATAGTCAAAGCCTCGGAACTCAGGCACATTTACATCATTGAATATATCCATTTACCGTTATTACCCGTTATCTAGGAAAGATCTACTATGCAACACCAAGCCGATGCTTATCAGGATATTCGCGATGCCATCCGTGACCTATGCTCACAATTCCCTGCGGAATACTTCAGGAAAGTCGATGAAAAACGCGCCTATCCTGAGGAATTCGTCAATGCCTTGACCGAGGCAGGCTGGCTGGCCGCATTGATTCCCCAGGAATACGGTGGTTCAGGCCTGAGTCTTACCGAGGCCTCCGTTATTATGGAGGAAATCAACCGCAACGGGGGCAATTCAGGTGCCTGCCACGGACAAATGTATAACATGGGCACGGTACTGCGCCATGGTTCCCTGGCCCAGAAACAAAAATACCTGCCCAAAATCGCCACCGGTGAATTGCGCCTGCAATCCATGGCGGTTACCGAGCCCACCACCGGCACCGACACCACCAAAATCAAGACAACCGCTGTCAAAAAAGACGGCCGCTATGTGGTTAATGGCCAGAAAGTCTGGATCTCCCGTATCCAGCATTCCGACCTGATGATTCTGCTGGCGCGCACCACGCCGATCGAACAGGTCACCAAAAAATCCGAAGGCATGTCAATCTTCATCGTTGACATTGCCGAAGCCATGAAAAACGGCATGACCGTCCGCCCGATTCCCAACATGGTCAACCATGAAACCAACGAATTGTTCTTTGACAATCTGGAAATTCCTGAAGAAAACCTGATTGGTGAAGAAGGCAAAGGCTTCAAATACATCCTGGATGGCCTGAACGCAGAACGCACCCTGATTGCCGCCGAATGTATTGGTGATGGTTACTGGTTCATCGACAAGGTCAGCGCTTACGTGAAAGAACGCGTCGTGTTCGGTCGCCCGATTGGCCAGAACCAGGGCGTGCAGTTCCCGATTGCCAAGGCCTTCATCAATATTGAGGCTGCCAGCCTGATGCGTTACGAAGCTGCCCGCCGCTTTGACGCTCACCAGGCTTGTGGTACCCAGGCCAACATGGCCAAATTGCTGGCCTCTGAAGCCTCATGGGAAGCCGCCAACGCCTGCCTGCAATTCCACGGTGGTTTCGGCTTTGCCAATGAGTACGACGTAGAACGTAAATTCCGTGAGACACGTTTGTATCAGGTAGCGCCTATTTCCACCAACCTGATCTACTCGTTTGTGGCCGAACACGTACTGGGCCTGCCACGCTCATTCTAATACAAGCGGGGCTGCGGCCCCCTGGCCAGCAACGCAAAATGTGATGGCCACTATAAAAACCGGGCGGCTTTCGGGGCGCCCGTTTCTTCACCCCATTATTGAATTTTATTGCGATCATGACTACTCAAAGTGAACAGCTGGCTACGTTTGCCGCCAATTTGCAATTCAGTGATATACCCGCCCATGTCATCGCCCGCTGCGAAGACCTGCTGCTGGACACCCTTGGTTCAATCCTGGCCGGCTCTACCGCCCGCCCGGTAAAAACCATTGATGCTTTTGCCAAGCTGCAAGGCCCCACCACCGGCAAAAGCCAGGTATTGGGCAATGTCCGCAACACCACTGCCCTGTTTGCCTCTTTGGTTAACGCTGCCGCTGCCCACATGGTTGAACAGGATGACGTGCATAACGGTTCGGTATTTCACCCTGCCGCTGTTGTATTCCCCCCCGCACTGGCGGTAGCCCAGGAAATTGGCGCCTCCGGCAAAGAATTACTAACCGCCTGCGTGGCCGGTTACGAAGCGGGCATTCGCGTGGGTGAATTCCTGGGCCGTTCACACTATAAGATTTTCCATACTACCGGCACGGCAGGCACCATTGCCGCTGCCGTGACCGTGGGCCGTTTGCTGAAACTGAATCCTGAACAAATGCTGGATGCCATCGGCTCTGCCGGCACTCAGGCCGCCGGTTTGTGGGAATTCCTGCGCACCGCTGCCGACTCCAAACAATTGCACACTGCCAAAGCGGCTGCCAACGGCCTGATTGCCGCCTACCTAGCCAAAGACGGTTTCACCGGTGCCAAACAGATTCTGGAAGGCGCGCAGGGCATGGGTGCCGGCATGTCTACCGACGCCGACCCACGCAAACTGGTTGATGGCCTGGGAACACGCTGGGCACTGCCTGAAACCTCGTTCAAATACCATGCCTCCTGCCGCCATACCCACCCGGCTGCCGATGCCCTGCAAGTAGTCATGAAAGACAACAATCTGTCTGCCAGTGACGTTGCCAGCGTGGTCACCCACGTACACCAGGGTGCGATTGACGTACTGGGCGCAGTGCTTGTACCGGAAACCGTCCACCAATCCAAATTCTCCATGGGCACGGTACTGGCCCTGATCGCCATCAAGAACTTTGCGGGTCTGGCTGAATTTGACGCAGCCCTGCACAATGAGCAAGTCGGTGCTTTCCGCGACAAAGTAAGCATGGAACTGGACGAAGAAGTGGATACCGCCTACCCCAACCGCTGGATTGGCAAGGTTACCGTGACCACCAACGATGGCCGCGTGTTCAAGGGTCGTGTTGACGAACCCAAGGGCGACCCGGGCAATACCTTAAGCCGCCCTGAAATTGAAGACAAGGTCATGCGCCTTGGCCAATACGAAAACGCTGCCTCTACCAACACCATCAGGCATCTGATTGATTATGTCTGGGATTTGCAAAACAAGAATGTGATTGAGGCCCTAGTTTAAGGTTGGTGCCATTACGCTAAAAAGTTTGAATTTGAAAGAACCCTAGTGGAGTAGACTTTTCCCTGCTTAACGGCAGGGATTTTTTTGCCTGGTGGATTCTTAACCGCCTTGCCAAGGATAATTCGCTTCCCCCATAGAACACTACGTTTACTCTCCCAGCCAATAGACATCAATAACGAATGGCCTATACAGTTAATGGATTTATTCAGCACGCATTCTGACATTTCTCAGACAGAACTTGGCTTTCCTGCCGATTGGGCGGATGACCCCCTGTGGAATTAAGAATTAAAAATAAACTGTTGCAAAGTTTTTTCTATTAATATACTATTTTATATAATATTTATTAATATAATAAATATACGGTACTCATTACATATAAACTACCTGCACCAGGTTCAGTCACTCGCTGACGCTAGCAGGATCCATACAGATCCTATTATTAACTCACTAGGGATTTCAATATGTCACTTCGCATCAATGATATTGCACCAAACTTCACGACCGACTCTACCGCCGGTGAATTAACTTTGCACGACTGGATGGGCGACAGCTACGCCATTCTGTTTTCACACCCCAAAGACTTTACCCCTGTTTGCACCACTGAATTCGGTGCAGTTGCCCGCCTGGCCGGAGAGTTTGCCAAGCGCAACACCAAAGTCATGGGTGTTTCCGTAGACAGCGTTGAAGAGCACCACAAATGGAAAAGTGATATTGAGACATTTTCCGGTGCACCTGCCGATTTCCCCATTATTGACGACACTTCCCTGCAAGTAGCCAAACTGTACAACATGCTGCCTGCCGACGCCTACCTGCCCGATGGCCGTACCCCCGCCGATAGTGCCACCGTACGCACCGTATTCATTATTGGTCCCGACAAAAAAATCCGCCTGACCATGTCTTACCCCATGTCAGTAGGCCGTAACTTTGCCGAGATTTTACGTGCCCTTGACGCCATTCAGGCAACCGATGGTGTGCCTGTGGCCACACCCGCCGACTGGCAACCAGGCCAAGACGTCATTGTGGCCTTAAGCCTTAACGATGAACAGGCCAAAGAAAAATTTGGCGAGATTGACGTTAAACTGCCTTACCTGCGCTTTGCCAAGGCCCCTGCTGCCAAGTAAGACGTTGTTATGCTTCATTGAACAGGCTGGCGGGTTTGGCCTGTTCAATGAAATACATAATACTCAACCCCCTTATACAAAGAAGATCCCGTTCCACACTTCAAACCGCCCGACGCTGCAAAGAAAGGCCGGCCAGCATCAAACTCAAACTGACTAAAATGGCAATGGTCGCCATGGCCATGCCCTGGCCAATAGAACCCTGTTCAAATTGTCGCCAGATAAAAATAGAGATGGTTTGCACGCCCGCTGGGGCCAGCAACAACGAGGTGACCAGCTCACGCGAAGCCACCGCAAAGACCATCAGCATGGCTGCAATTAAACTGGGCAAGGACAAGGGTAAAGAAATATGCCAAAGTGTTCTGGCCAGCGAAGCACCGTGTACACGAGCCGCCGCTTCAAGGCTGTCGCTAATTTGCCGGAATGCTGCGCCTACATAGCGGACAGGGTAAGGCAACAGCAAACAACTATATGACAGCAGCAGAATTAGCCAGGTCCCGTATGGTGTAGCAGGCCAGAACGACTGGTTCCAGGCCAGAATCAAACCGACCCCCACCACCACGCCCGGAAGCGCAGCCGGCAGTAGCGAAGCGGCATCAATCAGGGCAGCACCAGGCACACGCCCCTTGGTAACTGACCAGGCCGCCAGGAAACCCACTGAACCGGCCAGCAAAGCGGTGCCGGCTGCCAAAGACAAACTGGTGCCTAACGCCTGGATGGCTTCATTGCCAACCATAAAGATCGTTGAGAAATTAGCGACCGACAAATTAGGCAGCGCCAAACCACCAGAAACGGTACGCGATAAAGAGGCAGCCAGCATGGAAGCCAGTGGCAGGCCAACAGCGACCAAAGCCGTAAAGCCGAATAACAGGCACACGGGCACATACCAAACGCCCAGACTTGCCTGATTACCGGCAGCTGCCTTGCCCGTAGTTGTTTCATAATCGCGCCCCGCCACTATGGCGCGTTGGGCCCAGTAAGCGGTCATGGCCAGGCATACAAGCACCAGCGACAGCAATGCCGCCCCTGGCGGGTCGATCGGCCAGTCGGCCAAGCGTCGCTCAATAGCAGTGGTCAACATGCCAACGCCCGCTTGCGAACCCAGGGCTGCCGGTACACCGTACTCTTCGATGGCCAGCGTAAATGCCAACAGCAGACTAGCCGCTATGGCCGGGAGCGCCAAAGGTAATGTAACCAACCGGAAGGCGTTCCAGGGTGAAGCACCGCAAACACGGGCAGCCTCGGTCAGACGTGTACCGGCAGCCATCATACTGCGCGAAACGGCAAAGTAAACAATCGGAAAGGCACTGAGCCCCATGATCAGGATCATGCCGGTTTGCGAAAACAGCAGTCCGCCCAGATTGAAGCCAAACAATTGCTGCATATAGCCGTTAGGCTGCAAGGCCAAAATCCAGGAAAGAGCGGCAATATAAGGTGGCAACAAGAAAGGGATCAGAAAAAGCAGGTCCCACAATGCCGGAACAGGGAGCCTGAATTGAGCCCGCAAGGCACCCAATGGAATGCCCAGGCAGGCAGCCACAAGCGCTACCCCTATGCCGGTACCCATTGTGTTTCCAAGCAATGTCAGCGTTGCCGGATCAGAGAAAGTTGAGGAAACGGCCCCAAACGGGTGCTGCCAGGAACCGGCACCCAGGTTGGGGAAGATGGCTTGCAGCACGACGAAACCCATCGGCAAAACGACGAGCACCCCCAGCGCCGCCAGCGTAATAAAAGCGATGACGGAAGCAGATCTCATGGGAGATTAGTGGCGATCGATGAGTGTATTGAAGCGTTGTAGCGTGTCGCTACGTTCAGTACCGGTCTCTGCCTGCTCAGACGGAAGGACATTCAAGTCTTTGAACAAGGGACGACGGGCGCCAACATCGCTACGGGCGGGCATGAGCCATGCATCGGCAACCGTTTTCTGGCCGGCTTCAGACAACACATAATCAATAAATTGACGCGCTTCATCTTGCCGCTTTGAGGACTTGAACACCATCATGGGGCGTGGGGCAATCACGGTTCCGCTGGTTGGAAAAATCACCTTGACGCTCTCGCCTTTAGCGATACTGTTATAAGTAACGTAATCTACACCGCCAAACACGGCGGCTTTGGCACCTTGCAGTACGGGCGTCAACGCCTGGGCGTTAGGCCCGGAAACCACCATACCGTTATTGCGTAACTGTTCAAGCAATGCCCAAGCACCTTTTGGGTCGGCTTGTTGCAGCCCCAAAAGCAAGTCAAGGGTAGCCCCCGACAGGGACGGATCGGGCATCGTCACCTTGTCGCGGTAAGCAGGTGCAAGCAGGTCAACCCAATCTTTGGGCTCGGGCGTGCCACTATTGCTGTTCCAGACAATGCCCAGGGCGGTAATACCCTGCGCAATGTAGTTGTTTGCCTTGAACTGCTCTGGTACATGCACGGCGTTTTTACTGTGATGCGGTGCCAGTAAGCCCCGTTGCTCCATGTTTACAGCCGTATCCCAGGAGGCTGAAATCAGCAGGTCAACACGCGGGTTTGCCGCTTCAGCTTCAAGCCGGGCCATTACTTTTCCGGTGGTGGCTTGGAATACATTGACCTTGATACCTGTTTCACTTTCAAAGCCAGAAGCAAGATTTTTGATCAGGGCGCCGGGACCGGCCGTATAAACAGTTAAAGATTGTTGGGCTTGAGAAGTAGACGCGAATAACGAAATGGCCATGAAAATGCAGCTGGAAACAATGTGCTTGGTTTTGATAGAAGTAAACATTTTATTGGGTATCCTTAAATGGTGCAAGAGAGAGCCGGGTAATGCGACCCAGCTCCATATGAGCAATCTGATGGGCGAGAGCCAAAGCCTCTTCGTGGTCATGGGTAACATAAATAGCGGTAATACCCAGTTTCTCCAGCAATGTGCCGATTTCCCGGCACAGTACTTCGCGAAGGTTGCGATCCAGGTTGGACAGAGGTTCGTCGAACAACAACACACGCGGTTGTGCCACAATGGCACGTGCCAAGGCGACGCGTTGTTGTTGGCCGCCGGAAAGCTGTGCGGGCCTGCGCCCGGCATGCTCATCCAGTCCAACCATGGCCAGGGCATCGCGCACTTTGCGCTCCCGCTCTGCGCGAACCACGCGACGCATTCGCAACGGAAAACTCACGTTATCCTGAACGGTCATGTGCGGCCATAGGGCATAGTCCTGGAATACCATGCCCAAACCCCGGTTCTCAGGTGGTTCAAAGTGAGTTCCGTTACACATGACCTGGTCATCAAACTGAATGATGCCTGATTGCGGGTGCAGCAGTCCGGCTACCGCTTTAAGCAAGGTGCTTTTGCCACAGCCCGACGGTCCCAACAAGGCGGTAATCGTGCCCGCTGGTACGGTCAGGTCCACATCATCCAGTACAACCCGGTCGCTAAACGCATGACGCAGGCCACGTAGAGTCAGGGTCGTGCCCTGTTTGCCTGAGGTCTTCATCAGAAGCGATGGCGCATGCCAAGTTGCAGGCCGAACTGGTTATGGCCAGGTTTAACGTTGGCGCCATAGTTACCCCCTGCAACGCTCAGCGAAGAGCCGTGCTTATTGATAGCGTAAGCACCTAGCGCATACAGCGTTGTGCGTTTGGACAGGTCGTATTCTCCGCCCAGTACAAACAGGGTGGGCTTCTGGTCTTTGCCAGCCCCTTGCAGGGCGGGGCACATGGCGTTGTTCAGGTTGTCGCAAACGGTACCATTAACATGATAAACAGCCAGCGAAAGACGGACGGGCTTACTGGGACGGTACTGCACGCCTGCCCAATACATATCACTGCGCAGGTCTTGATGCGTCAGGCGTTGTTTCAACCAGCGATAACCGCCGTATACACTGACATTGTCAAATTTGTATGAAGCGCCTGCAACGATACGGTCTTCACGGTTGCTGCTGTTAGCCCCCGCTTTGGGTGCATTGGCATGCTTGCGATGGTAAAGCACCGCTGCATCCAGCGGGCCGTTGGCATAGCGCAAACCCAGGCCAAACATGCGACCCAGCTTTCGATCGGTCAAAGATTGCTCGTTGTTCCAACCCGTGCTGTAGTAGGCCCCAACATTAATGTTGCCAAATTTGCCAACATATTTTATGGAGTTGTCCATACGGTCGGAGAAAGCAGGATCAGCACGCTTGCCCGAAAAATTGGCATTGCCGAACGGATTGTATTTGCTCATCCAGTCGATCATCAGCGTATTGTGTCGGCCTAATGAAACCTGCCCCCACTCTTTATCGGCCAGGCCAACGTAAGCCTGGCGACCGAACAAGCGACCGCCCTGTAGCGATTTGCCGTTAGTCATATCGAAGCCTGATTCAAGTACAAAAACGGCCTTGAGTCTGTCACCCAGGTTTTCACTGCCTTTAATCCCCCAGCGTGAACCACTCAGGTTGCCAGAGCTAAGGCGGAATTTTCTGCTATCACCGGGGTCATTGCTCAGGTACTGCATGCCGGTATCAAGAATACCGTACAGCTGAACGTCAGACGAAGTTTGTGCTTGGGAAATTGCGGGGGCCAGAAGTAACAGGGCGCAAGAAAGCCCCTTGCCCACTTTGGGAAAAGAAAAATGCATGATAAAAGTTGTCCTCTTTGGGATTTAATCTGAGCCGTCAGTATAGTCAGCACGCATGACAAAAGCGTGACATTGACAGGGGGTCAAATTTGAGAAGAGGACAGCATTTATTGATGCCTTTGAGACGAAACACTATTACCAGGATAATACTACCCCTATTTCCTGGCAACCCACCAGCCCAAAGGTTACTATTCACAGGGTCAGTTCGCTTCTTATAACCCCGGTAAATTAATTTAATACTTACCCTTGCGTAAGTCCCAATTTGGGACTAAAATTAAAAAAAATGAAAATCATTGCCATCAGTTATCTAAAAGCGTTCTGGGAGCAGCACCCTGATGCAGAACAATCCTTATTAGCGTGGCTTGATGAAGCCAAACAAGCCAATTGGACTAGTCCCGCTGATATAAAAAAACAGTTTCGTAATGCGAGCATTCTTAAAAATCGCAGGGTTGTTTTTAATATCAAAGGTAACGATTACCGACTAATAACCGCTATTGCATACCAATTTGGCGCTATTTACATCAAATTTATAGGCACACATAAGCAATACGATGCCATTGATGCCAACACAGTTGACATGGAGTAAGCAAATGAAAATTCGTCCCATTCATACCGATAGCGAATACCGTGCGGCACTCAAGGAAGTATCCGTACTATTCGATAATGAGCCCGAACCAGGTTCGCCTCAAGGTGACGCATTTGAAGTCATGATTACCCTGATAGAAGCCTATGAAGCGAAGCACTTCCCCATAGACCTGCCTAACCCTATTGATGCAATCAAGTTCCGCATGGAACAATCAGGCCTGACTGCTGCAGACCTGGCTCCTGCCATTGGAAGAAAAAATCGTGTTTATGAAGTACTGAATGGTAAACGCGCACTGACGTTACCAATGATCTGGAAGCTGCATAACATGTTCGGCATCCCGGCAGAAAGCCTGATAAAACCTATGCCTCGCTCATAGAAATTGATTCGCAAATCAGGATTTTGGGCTTGTGAAATATTTCAATGCTGAATCCCCCAGCGCCGGATAGTGACCCGTTCCAAAGTTTTAAAAACCAGCCCTTCCACCAGCAGGCCCAGAATAATCACCATCGCCAGACCGGCAAAGACCTTATCGGTATTCAGTTCATTACGGTTCTGGAAGATATACCAGCCCAGCCCCCCTTCCCCTGAAGATGCCCCAAACACCAGTTCGGCCGCAATCAGGGTACGCCAGGCAAAGGCCCAGCCTACTTTCAGGCCCGACAAAATGGAAGGCAAGGCAGCAGGAATAAGGATATGCACCACATAGCCAATGCCACTCAAGCCATAATTGCGCCCGGCCATGCGCAAGGTAGCCGGCACCCCCTGAAAACCCGAAAACGTATTCAGGGCCAATGGCCACAACACTGAATGCACCAGTACAAAAATAAGGCTGCCCTCACCCAGGCCAAACCACATCAAGGCCAGGGGCAGCAAGGCAATCGCTGGCAAAGGGTTGAACATAGCCGTAAAAGTAGACAGAATATCGCGTCCCAGCTGGGTTGAAACCGCTACAGTGGTTAGCACAAAGGCCAGCACAATCCCAAGGGCATAACCCTGCACCAGCACCCCTAGCGAGACACTGACTCGGTCAAGCAATTCCCCGTTGGCAATTCCTGCTACAAAAGCATCAAACGTTTGTAAAAACGTCGGTAACAGCAAATCATTATCGGTAACACGGGCAGCCACTTCCCAAACCAGTGCCAGCACCAGAAGAATACAGGTTTTACGGATGCCATCAATGTGCCACAACCTTTGTGCCAAAGACCGCTTTTTCTCAAGCACAATTTGGCTATTTACGTCATGATTAAAGGGTTTAAGATCAATCTCATATTCGGGACGAACAGGGGGTTCACCCGGAATAACGCCACTGGCTGCTTGGGATAAGGTACTCATAAAACTACGCCTGTTCGTTGAATAATAAATGATGGATACGCTGGGCTGTCGCCTGGAACTCGGGACTGCCCGCACTGTCCAGGGAAAACTGGTGGCTGTTGATTTCAGCCTTGACCCTGCCTGGATGCGGTGACAGCAAAAGGATGCGGTTACCCAATACGAGGGCTTCCTCAATCGAATGCGTCACAAACATCAGGGTAAATTTGGTGTCTTCCCACAAGGCCAGCAACTCTTCCTGCATTTTGCGGCGGGTTAAGGCATCCAGCGCGGCAAAGGGCTCATCCATTAACAGAACTTTGGGTTCCATCGCCATCGCCCGCGCAATGGCAACACGCTGCTTCATGCCACCCGACAGGGTATGCGGGTAAGCATCAAAAAAACGGCTTAACCCCACCTTATGTAAATAATGTTCGGCCCTTTCCCCCGCTTCTTTTTTCCCCAGGGTACGGGAGGCCTGCAGGGCAAACATGACATTTTGCTTGACGGTTTTCCATGGCGCCAGCTGGTCAAACTTCTGAAACACCACGACCCGGTCAGGTCCTGCCTTGCGAACCACCTGGCCATCCAGTTCAATCGAGCCGGAACGGGGCGGTAAAAACCCCGCGACCGATTTCAGCAAACTGGATTTTCCACAACCTGAAGGACCCAGCAAAATAAAGCGGTCAGAGCCATACACATTGAAACTCACATCATGGGTGGCACGCACAATGCTTTTGTCGGTTGCATATTCCAGATGAACATTCTTGACAGCCAGCAGGGGTTCCACCGTAGGCCATGATGGTAGTTTCGGGCTCACCTCAACACCGTCAGCCACTGCTGCCAATGAGCCGTTATCCACAAAATCCGTTCGTGCCTGAAAGGCCAGGGTAAGACCGTGACTCATTATGCTCAGCTCCCCGACGCGTTGTGTGCATCGTCAAAGAAATAATCCTGGGCCGAGGCGGGCTTGTTCTTGATGGCACCGACACGATGCATGAAATCAGCCAGGGTAAACGTATTTTGTGGCGTCAATTTGACCTCAATGTCAGGACTCTTGATAATTGCCAGCAACTGATCACGGTCTATATTGCTTTTATTGACCCGAAGATAAGCATCGGCCGCACCTTCAGGATTGTTTTTAATATATTGGGCGGCTTCATCCAGCGCGGCAATAAAAGCCTGATAGGTTTTGGGGTTTTCCGCACGGTACTTTTCTGTGGCATACAAAACGGTTGCAGTGGAAGGCCCACCCAGTACATCATACGCCTCCAGCACCACATGGGCATTGGGGTTACCGGCCAGCTCCTGGTCCTGGAACGGAGGTGTCGCAAAGTGTGCGTTGATTTCCGTACCCTCTTTCAGAATGGCAGCTGTTGCCTCGGGATGCGGAACAGTGACCGACAGCCTGTCCAGCTTTTTATAGTTTTCTTCGCCCCACAGCTTGGCAGAAGCCAGCTGCAAAATGCGTGACTGCACCGAGACACCTGCATTGGGCAAGGCAATACGGTCTTTTTCCGTGAAATCGGCAATCGTTTTCACATTGGGATTGGTGCTAATCAGCTTATAGGGATAATTCCCCAAAGAAGCCACACCACGTACATTGTGTTTGCCTTTGGTTTTATCCCAAATGGTTAGCAAAGGGGCAACACCGGCACCGGCAATATCAATCGAATTCGACAGCAAGGCATCATTGATGGCAGCGCCACCGGACAGCTTGACCCATTCCGGCCTGATTTCCAGACCCTGTTCCTTGCCATGCTTTTCAATCAGCTTCTGGTCTTGTGCCACATGCAACAACAAATAAATAATGCCATGCTGTTCGGCAATACGGATCTGGCCTTCGGCATGAGCCGGGGCAAAAGACGTGATGCTGAACAGCGTCAGGATTGAAGCCAACAACCGTTTTTTTGAATTTTTCAAAAACATATTCCCATCCTTAAATTTTAATATTGAATTATTATTTCTTCATTCAGGCGGCTACTGGCCGGGTCCCTTCAACCGTGGTGCGGTACAGTTTTCGTGGTAAATGGTCAGGTGTACCTGCCGCCAGGTGAATCACGGAACGGTTATCCCAGAACACCAGATCGTTATCCTGCCATTGATGGATATAAACATTCTCGGGCTTGACGCTATGCGCAAACAACTGCGCCAGCAAGTCATCACTTTCATCCTGTGGCAGACCAATAATGCGTGAGGTGAAGTTTTCATTCACAAAAAGCGTATTCAAACCTGTCTCAGGATGACGGGTCACCACCGGATGCACGACTGGTTTAACTTCTTCAAGCTGTGCTTGCGTAAGATTGGGCCGCCATGGCGAGCGGGCCTGCAACTCGGCATATTTCTTGATATAAGTGTGCTCAGCCTGTTTGCCTTCAATCGCATTTTTCAGGTGTGTCGGCAAGGTTTGCCAGGCCAGATGCATATCGGCAAAGTGCGTATCGCCCCCTTCAGCCGGTAATTGACGCGCATACAACAATGAGCCCAGGCTGGGAATTTCCTTGTACGATAAATCCGAGTGCCAGAACGCCCCGGCATCACCCAGACCAATCGGCTTATCATTTTCTTTTATATTTGAAATAGTTAAGACTTCAGGATATCCTGGCAACTGGAACTGCTTCAGAACATGAATTTGCAAAGGACCAAACAAACGGCTGAATTCAATATGCTGCTCTGGCGTAATGTCCTGGTCACGGAAAACCAATACATGATGCGACAACAAAGCCTGTTTTATCCGTAAAAAATCATTTTCATTCAATACCCTGCCAAGATCAATATTTACAATTTCAGCCCCCAGGACAGGCAATGAATTTATCTTGAATGATTGTTCGGTTGTAAAATTGGTCAGGTCGTGAATGGTTTGTAAAGAAGCTGCCATGATAAAAACCCATATTTATTAAGATATGTTTACAACTATAAATAAGGTTTACTGGCAGACAAAATACAAGAAAGTCATTTAGATATTTTGGTATTAGCTTATGTTTTACTGTAATTAAATAATTATTTTTATTTAATATATTAAACTTAAATTATTCAGGGCAATTACCCGCCTTGCGAAAACCGGCTGTCCTGGCTTCTTTCCCAGTTTTACATACTACCGTAAAAAACCTCTTGCAGTGTCTTAAATTACTTGATCACTGCAGCATTAGAAACCTCATCTTCCACCCTAAAATGGCGCAGATCATCACAAACTGCGCCATTTTCCTGTTTAAATCTGGCGCAATTTAATAAATTGCGCCATAATTGCGCCATATAAATCCAGAATGGCGCCACAACACTATGTCATCCACAACAGATTTACTGAACAGCATCCGGGTATCCCCGAACGGATTGTCGCTGGCCGAACTGCTGACCATACACCCTGATATTGCCAGGCGAACAGCACAGCGTTTGATCGCAAAGCTGATCGATAGCGGCCAAATCACTGCAACAGGTAAAAGTCGGGCCCGTCGCTATTTCTATGCTGATACCCAGGCTGACAACAGTGTACTAATCACTAAAACAGATCGCTTCCCGCCTTTTATTCCCCTGTCTGCCGACAGCCAGGACATCCTTGCCTATATTGATCAGCCTGAGGAAGCACGCAAACCGGTAGGATATCAGCGGGATTTTCTGGACGCTTACCGCCCGAATGAAACCTGGTATTTGTCTGAGCCGCTACGTCGCCAATTACAAAAAATGGGCAGAACCACTGACGCTGACAAACCAGCGGGCACCTACAGCCGCGCCATTCTCAATAGATTACTGATCGACTTGTCATGGGCCTCAAGCCATCTGGAAGGCAATACTTACTCCCGACTTGACACACGCGAACTCATTGAACATGGCAAGGCCGCACGGGGCAAGGCTGCCATTGAGACGCAAATGATCCTGAATCATAAGACGGCGATTGAACTTCTCGTGGACAACATCGACAGCGCAAGGCTCAACCACTACACCTTAATGAATTTGCACAGTGCTTTGGCAGAAAACTTGCTGCCCAATCCTGCTGATGAAGGACGAATTCGCCAGCATGCTGTCGATATCGGCAAAAGCGTTTATCGCCCGCTATCAACACCACAACAAATCAAAGATACGCTGGAAGTGCTTCTGGGTAAAGCCAATCAGATTAAAGACCCATTTGAACAATCCTTTTTCATGATGGTGCATTTACCCTACCTGCAACCCTTTGCCGACATCAACAAACGCACCTCACGCCTGGCCGCGAATTTGCCGCTGTTCCATGCAAACCTTTGTCCGCTGACTTTTCTGGATGTACCTGAGCAAGCGTACAGCCGGGCCACCCTCGGCGTATACGAAATGACCCGAGTGGAACTGCTGCGCGACCTGTACGTTTGGGCCTACGAACGCTCCACACAAGAATATCTGGCGATCAAACAAGACCTGGCAGAGCCCGACCCCCTTCGTTTAGCCTGGCGTGATTTAATCAAGCAGACCATCCGCGAAGTCATCACACATCCAGAACTTGAGCCACTCTCCTGCATTCAACAAGCCGTGGCAAAACATGTTCCTGAAAATGAACAGGCAAGTGTCCAGGCACTGACTGTCGAAGAACTCCGCAGGCTGCATGAGGGCGTGCTGGCGCGCTACGGTTTACGACCATCCGAATACTCCGCCTGGAAGATAGTCCATGGGCATTAACAAGCACAGAAGGCATACTTATTTAGGGCAATTACCCGCCTTGCGAAAACCGGCTGCCCGGGCTTCTTTTTCGGTTTTAAAAGGCTGCACATTTTTAGGGTTCATCGCGGTATAGCCCGGGCAGTTGGATAAATGGTAAACCTTGGAATTTTTGTTGCCCCGCACGTCACCGTTTCCCACTTTAGGGCCTGTCTGGCTGGCAGCCCGCGCGGTTGTCTGCCCCTTGCGCCAAAGCCATGGCGCAACCGGATTGGCATCGGCCCACAAACCCTTGCGTGCTTTTTTGGCCTGGCTTTGCACGTCATACAGGCTTTTATCCTTGGCATAACTGTCGTACACCCAGGCCATGCCACGGTGCAGCTGCTCTGTATTGGCATCCACGCCATTACAGCTGACCCGCCCCACCACACGGCCATAACGGTCAATATCCTGCACCTGTACCACGGCGTTCTTGCCACCGCAAAGCTGGGTTAATGACTCCTTAGCGCGCTGTCCGAAAGCCTGTTTGCTTTCCGGTGCATCAATCTCACCCAGGCGGATGCGTTTTTGGGTTTTATCATTTTGAAGAAGGGTTAAGGTATCACCATCGGCAATATTCACCACCTTGCCTTTCAGTTGTGCGGCCTGCACCTGCCCAAACAATGCATTCAACACCAGCACGAATACAGTCAAACTTTTTTTCATCTTGATTACTGCTTATTTTCCAGTCAAAGGGCTCACGGTTATAACATAAGCAGGCACCAAGCGAAAGTTAATCATTATTCATTTTTTTCCGTTTCCGCTTTTTTCCTGGCTTCCAGCATCGCCAGCACGGCACGCTGCCTGCGCATCTGACACAAACGGATCACCTCGCGTTTTTGCGGGTCGGAATACGTCTGCCAGTTAAAACGCTCTTCACGGCTGCGAAAGCAGCCTTTACAGTAACCCCTTGCATTGGCTTCACACACCCCAATGCAAGGGCTGGGAATTTCAAAGAACTCCAGTTGTTCCATATGAATTACAAACCACCCTGTGTCAATGTCATCGGGTCAAGCAGGCGTAGCAGCTCATCCCGCGGGATATCCGTCTGCTCGGCCGCCACGTCTACAATCGGACGCCCTTCTTTATAGGCCTGCTTGGCAATTTCCGCCGCTTTCAGATAACCAATGATCGGATTCAGCGCTGTCACCAGAATCGGGTTGCGGGCCAGAGCCTCTTGCAAACGGGCGTCATTCACCCTGAAGGTTTTAATACTCTTGTCAGCCAGCAAAACGGCAATATTGGCCAGAAGCTCAATGCTATTGAGCAAATTATGCGCAATCATGGGCAACATCACGTTCAATTCAAAATTGCCCGCCTGGCCGCCAACGGTAATGGCTGCATCATTGCCTATCACCTGTGCCGCCACCATGGCCGCCGCCTCGGGGATAACCGGATTGACCTTGCCCGGCATAATGGAAGAGCCCGGCTGCAAGGCCTCCAGCTCGATCTCGGCCAAACCGGCCAAGGGCCCGGAATTCATCCAGCGCAAGTCATTGGCAATCTTCATGATGGAAACGGCCGTTGTTTTCAACTGCCCCGACAGGGACACCGCAATATCCTGTGAACCGATGTGGGCAAAAAAGCTTTCTGCCGGTGTAAAGGACAAACCCGTTATTTCACTTAATTGACGGCTAAACTCGGCAGCAAACGCCGGATCGGCATTAATGCCCGTCCCCACTGCTGTCCCGCCCTGTGCCAGGCTGTGCAACAGGGGCTGGCTGGCTTTCAGCTGGCTAATATTCTGTTCGATTTGCACGGCCCAGCCGGTCAGGCTCTGGCTAAGGCGTACCGGCATGGCATCCATTAAATGCGTGCGGCCGGTTTTAACATACCGGTCTACCGTTGCCGCCTTGTCACGAATCACGGCAGCCAGGTGGACAAGCGCCGGCAGCAATTTTTTATCCAGCTCAATCGCGGCACTGATATGGATCGCGCTGGGAATAATGTCGTTGCTGCTTTGCCCGAAATTGATATGATCATTGGGACTGACCGCACTGCCATAAACCTGCGTTGCCAGGGTCGCCAGCACTTCATTGGCATTCATGTTGGTGCTGGTGCCCGAACCGGTCTGGTATACGTCAACGGGGAAATGTACCATGAAATCGTTGCCGGCCAACAATTCATTGACTGCGGTTTCAATGGCCTGGCCCATGGCTTCGGGCAGGTGCCCCAGCTTGACATTAGCCCTGGCCGCCGCCGCTTTGGCCGTTAACAGCGCGGCAATGAATGCCTTGGGCATGTGTTGTCCGCTTACCGGAAAATTATTAATGGCCCGCTGCGTTTGTGCCCCGTAAAGCGCCTTTGCAGGTACTTCAAGCTCACCCATGCTGTCCCGTTCAATGCGTATTGTCATCTCTGGTTCCTTAACATTTCATAGACCCGATCATGCTGCCAATCCATGCCTGTCACGGACTGATACTCGTTCATTATACGTCTCGCAGGCCGGTTTCCCTAAACATCCCCTGATACACTATGACCTTTTCCGCCCGGGGTTTCGGTTGCAACAGCGATACCCACCCGGCAGATACACTACAATTGGCTATCACACAAGTATATTGCCAGGAGACACGCATGCAAACCAAACTACATTATATTTACGACCCTTTATGTGGCTGGTGTTATGCCGCGGAAAGCCTGCTGGAAGCCGCCATGGCCTCGGGCAGTCGTTTATATGAGCTGGAATTGCATGCGGGCGGCCTGTTCCAGCGCATGCACATTCCTGCGGACAAACGTGACATGATCAGGCAGTCCGATGCCCGAATTGCCCAAATGACCGGCCAGGTTTTTGGCCCGGCCTATCTGAACGGACTGTTGGACAACCCGCACACCATTTTTGATTCCCTGCCCCCGATTGCCGCTATTCTTGCCGCAGAAAAACTGCAAAGAAAATATGCCCCGTTTATGCTCAAGGCTATTCAACATGCGCATTACCGCAGTGGCAAACCGATTGTACAGGTGGACGTGTTAACCGATATTGCCGAAACAATCGGACTGGATCGCCATGAGTTTGCCATGGCTTACGAAGAAATACTTTCAGGCCCCATACAACACCATATTGATGACACCTTAAGACTGATGCATTACGCAGGGGTGAACGGGTTCCCCGCCTTTGTGCTGCAAAAAGGTGATCGCCTGGAAAAACTGGAACACACCCAATACTATGGCCAACCCGAGGCGTTCAGGGATTTGCTGACAGACAAATTTGTCATGCCAGGGGCCTGAACAGGCAGATTCTCAGGCCAGAACCAACAAATACGCGGGTATTGATCACTTTAACTTTAATTAAGTATGAGCCTGTCCGTACTTCTGTTATTCGGCAGACACCCGCTATTTGGCAGGCGTCCTCCGCCTGCCCGGCCACTTCAATTTCAGTTCACTCACCAGCACGCCCAATAGAATCAGCCCGGCTCCCAAAAATGCCAGGGCGGGCAAACGTTCACCATAAATACGGCCTATCACCCCCGCCCAAACGGGTTCTCCTGCGTAGATCAGGGTGGCCCGTGTGGCTGAAACATATTTTTGCGCCCAGTTCATGGTGACCTGGATAAATGCGCTTCCAAGACCCAGCACCAGGGTACACACCAACAGCAGCCACGAAAATGCAGGCACCGTTTCCCCCACGCCAGCCGACACAATAAAGGAAATCAGCGAGGTGACTGCCAGCTGCACAATCGTGACCCTGAACAGGTTGATGGCACCGGCAAAACGGCTGATCAGGATAATTTCTGCCGCAATGGCCAGCGCTCCCAGGGCCGTTAACAACTCCCCCTTGCCAATACCACCACTCACCCCCTCGGGCCCGGCCAACAAAGCCAAACCGGCAAAAGCCAGAAAAATACCCAGCCAATTCATGACAGAAGGCTTTCTTTTCAGGAAAATCCATTGCAGCAGTGGCACTAACGGCACATACAGGGCCGTGATAAAGGCCGATTTGCTGCTGGGAATGGTTTGCAGGCCCACGGTTTGCAGACTGTAACCCAGAAAAATGCCAATCCCGATTAAAAACCCTGCCCATAATTCCTGGCGGGTGAGCCCTTTAAGCAGCTTAAAGCTCAGCATGCTCATGGCCAGGGCGGCACAACCAAACCGCAGCCCGACAAAAAAGAACGGCTCACTCACCGTAACCGCCAGCTGAACAATCAGAAAAGTCGCCCCCCAGAACACGGTCACCAACATCAGGGCAAGTTCCGGCTTTCCGAAAGAGTTTGAAGCAGGCTGGGTATTCATATTCATGATGGATGACTTACAATAAAAAATCCGCGCGAGGGACAGGAAGAAAATAAGCGCCCATCATAGCAGAATCCTGCCCAACCACAGCCCTCGTGATTGACATACCCAACCCACCTTCGGGAGCCCCATGAGCTATTGCGAATATGTTACCCGTTTACCCGCCCACCAACCCTCGGTTCACCGCGCTTACCATGACACCCAATACGGTTTCCCGCTGGATGATGACAATGAACTGTTTGGTCGGCTGATTCTTGAAATCAACCAGGCCGGGCTTAGCTGGAACACGATTTTGATGAAGCAGGATAATTTCCGGCAGGCCTATGACGGTTTCAGCATAGAAAAAATCGCTGCCTACCAGGACGCAGACCGGCAACGCCTGCTCAATGACGCGGGCATTATTCGCAACCGCCTGAAAGTAAACGCAGCGATTGAAAACGCCCGCACAATACTGGCACTGCAAAAAGAATTCGGCTCATTCCAGGCCTGGCTGAACCACCATCACCCTTTATCAAAAGAAGCGTGGACACGCCTTTTTAAAAAAACCTTCAAGTTTACCGGTGGGCAAATCGTCAATGAATTCCTGATGAGTACCGGTTACCTGCCCGGTGCCCATGATACTGACTGCCCGGTTTACCGGCAGGTGCTGGCCAGCAAACCGGCCTGGCTGGACAACACGGGTCATCTACTTCCCGAATAAAAGTAGGGGCCATCACACCTGGCAACAAACCGCGTTTTAATCAATCCCGATATCCAGGCAAACAATTTGACCGCAATAGGTCTGGGCCTGCGCCTGTAAGTGCGCGGGTTTGTAAGCGGCAAAGGTATAGGTAATATCGGCCATAAAGGTGTTTTCAGCAGCCTGCCCGGTATCACAATTCAGGCCCGTGGGCATGTCCAGGGCAATCCGGGTACCTGACATTTGGTTCAGTGCCTTCATGCATTGCCCCACTTTATCGGGCAAAGCCCCCGAAAAGCCGGTTCCGAAAACGCCATCAAGCAATAAATCATAAGATTTTTGCTGCGAAACCTGCTGCAGGGCCATGATTTGCAAACGCTCGGATTGCGGCAAGCGCTGGCGATTCAGCTCAGCCAATTCAGATAATTGCTCCCCAAGCAGGAACACGATATCCACCTGCCAGCCCTGCTCGTGCAGGCAACGGGCAATGACCAGGCCATCGCCCCCGTTATTACCCTTGCCACACACCACAAGACAACGCCCAGGTAGCGGAAAGCGCTGCAAAATATCACTGGCCGCCGCGGTTCCGGCATTTTCCATTAATTGCTCAAAACTGGTACCGGCATCCACGGCTGCCTGTTCCCGTTCACGCATTTGTGCAGAGGTATAGATTTTCATTTTCAGGCCGCCGCCAAACGCCCCCAGTAACGGGCACGCAAGCGGTCATAAATCAGGTTATACACATAGGTATAAGGCAGGTAAAACATCACCAGCCCAACATCCAGAATAAGCGCTTCAACAAGACCCATATCCAGCCACCAGGCAATAAAGGGTATGGCCATCACCAGCAGGCCAAACTCGAATCCGGCCGCATGCATGCAGCGCATGAAGGTGTTCTTTACCCAGCCAAATTTCTTCAAAAGGCGCTCAAAGAAGATGTTGTAAACCATATTCCACAACAGGGCCATTACCGCAATCACAACGGTAACCACCCCCATATCCACCATGGATTCACCCGAAATCCAGGCTGCCAGGGGGGCACTGATGCCAATGGCCAGCACCTCAAAACAGAAAGCATGCAAAAACCGTTCAAGCACCGATTTGTCTTTTTCCAATTGCACAGCAAAAATCTCTTATTTAACGTTACGACGTACCAGTGTACTTTGCCCAAACAGGCTTTCCACCATATCCAACGCAATTTCCGCCGTTAAATTGCGCACATCCAGGGCCGGATTCAGTTCAACAATATCCAAAGAGGCCATCATTCCTGTATCGGCAATCATTTCCATGCATAACTGGGCCTCACGGTAATTGGGTCCACCCCTTACCGTTGTTCCCACACCCGGTGCGATATCCGGGTCAAGAAAGTCCACATCAAAACTGACATGTAAATGCGTATCCTGGTCCAGGCCATACAAGGCCTCTTGCATAGTCTGACGCATGCCGGTTTCATCGATATGACGCATATCGAAAACCTCTATGCCCGCTTCATGGATGAAATGCTTTTCACCGGCATCAACACTGCGGATGCCAATCTGGCGGATCATGTCCGCATTAAGCGCAGGCCTGGTGCCCGACATATTGACGAGCGCCTCGGGGCCATAACCGAACAGGCAAGCCACCGGCATACCGTGGATATTGCCCGTGGGCGACAGCTCGGCAGTGTTGAAATCGGTATGGGCATCCAGCCACAATACCCGCAGCCGCTTTTGCTGTTCCCGGCAATAGCGGGCCACGGCACTGATGGAGCCCACACCCAGGCAATGATCGCCCCCCAGCATGACCGGCAAACGGCCTTCCTGCAGTTGGGCGTAAATGGCATCATGGGCCAGCCGGTTCCAGGCTACAACCTGCTCAAGATGGCGGTAACCATTGACGGGTGACTGCCAGGGATTGGCCGGACCGTGAATATTGCCACAATCGCGCACCTCAAGTCCCAGTTTCTCAAGGGACTGGGTAATGCCCGCCACCCGCAAGGCTTCCGGGCCCATGCTGGAACCACGATGGCCGGCACCCACATCGGTCGGTACGCCAATCAGGCTAAGCCGTTTATTTTGAATATCCACCACTTCATCTTCCTTAAGAATCCGTTGGCCTATTTTCTCACATCGCGCAGGGGCTGGCAAAAATCAATTGGCACACCCGCATTTATTTTGATAACATATCTGTGATCACAGATGTGTTATCAAAATAAATATAATTCGGAGACATGAATGAAGCTGAACGGAAAAAAAGTACTGGTCACGGCAGGCGCCAATGGCATTGGTCTTGCGATTGCAACGACTTTCAAGCAAAGAGGCGCCAATGTTTATGTGACGGATATCGATCCAGAAGCCTTAAGCCGTTTACAACAAAACCATCCCGACATTTACAGCAGCCAGTCTGATATTTCCAAAGAAGAAGACATCAGAAACATGATGGCGGCTGCCGAAAAAACACTCGGCGGCCTGGACATCCTGGTCAATAACGCAGGTATTGCCGGGCCTACCAAACCCGTTGAGCAGATCACCCGTGAAGAATGGGATAACACCCTTAATATCAATCTTACCGGGCAGTTCCTCTGCATCAAGTATGCCCTTCCCCTGCTACGCAAGGAAAAAAATGCCGCTATTATCAATCTCTCTTCTGCCGCTGGCAGGCTCGGCTTTGCCGGCCGCTCTCCCTATTCCGCCTCTAAATGGGCCGTTATCGGCTTGACACGATCCCTTGCCATTGAACTGGGTCCGGAAAATATTCGGGTCAATGCCATTTGTCCGGGTGCCGTTGATGGCCCACGAATTCAACATGTCATCAGTGAGAAAGCCCGCATGCTGAACAAGCCCCATGAAGAAATTGAGAACCTGTATAAAGGACAATCTTCCATGCACTGTATGGTGACCGCACAGGATATCGCCCATCAGGCCCTGTTTCTGGCCAGTGACCTGAGTATGCATATTTCAGGACAAGCCCTGGCTGTGGATGGTCATACCGAAAAACTCTTCTAGACGTTGATATTGATTTGTTCTGGTTGAAAAAGTGATGGTTTTTCTTTGGAAATATACTCAAAGCTACTCAAAATATCTCCATGCAAGGCTGCTATGGCAGCTTTGCCATCGTGTGCCCTCAAGGCCTTGATCAGATTCTCGTGATGGATCACGGCTATTTTATCAGTGGTCCTTTGTGAACCCTGGCGCAAGTCGTAATTTAGCACTGGCCCTATCCGTAACCACAGGCTTTCTATCAATTTCAGCAGTACCGGCATCTGCGCGGCTTCATAAATCACGAAATGAAATTTCTGATTCAACAGGACCAAGGCCGATTTATTCTGGCCCGATGACGCCATCTCCTTGGCCAGCTGGTCATTAATTCGCGTAATTTTCCGAATCAGGTTTTCATCCGCATGTTGTGCCGCCGCCTCTACCGCCATCCCTTCCAACTGTAAACGGATTTTAGTAATTTCGGCAAAAACCTCCTGACTCAGCAAAGGAACCCTGACCGATTTGTTGGGTGCCACTTCCAGCGCATAATCGGCCACCAATTGGGCAATCGCCTGCCTGACAGGCATAACACTGACGCCCAGACTTTCTGCCGTCGTTCTCAAAGATAAATGCTCACCGGGCATTAATAGACCCGTCCAGAGCATTTCCTTAATCCGATTGAGAATATCTGTACTCAAAGTTTTGCGCGATGTTGTCATATCAGAAGCCATATCAGGGTAAATACTAAAATAAAAACTGTGATCACAGTTGTATAGTGTCGTTATGTTTTAAAAATGTTCGAAATTCATTTCAATGGTTCATCATAACCGAGGAGCAGGCATGAAAATAGTAACACTACCGTTCGTACTGGCATCAAGTATCCTTTGCACGACGGTTGCACAAGCCAATGGCATTTCCAATGATGCCATCCGCATTGGTTTTATTACCGATATGTCAGGCGTTTATGCCGATACGGACGGACCCGGTGGAGTGCTAGCCATCAAAATGGCCATTGAAGAGGCGGGTGGTAATATTAATGGAAAACCCATTGAATTACTAACCGCTGACCACCAGAACAGGGCCGATATCGCTGCGTCCAAAGCCCGGGAATGGATTGACCAGAACAAAGTGGATGTCATTATTGGCGGTACCAACTCCGCCACCACGATTGCCATGATGGGTGTCGCTGCAGAGAAAAAAGTGCCGGTCATTTCAGTAGGTGCTGGCGCAACCTCCATTACCAGCGAACATTGCACACCATACACCATTCATTATGCCTATAACACGCAAGCCACTGCCTATGGCGTTTCTTCCGCCGTACTGAAACAAGGGGGCAAAGATTGGTTCTTTATTACGTCAGACTATGCCTTCGGACATGCACTGCAAAAAACAGCCTCGGATGTTGTCAACACCTCCGGTGGAAAGTCAATGGGTAACGTGCTGGTCCCTTTAAATACTGCCGATTTTTCTTCCTATATGCTGCAGGCACAAACATCAGGGGCCAAAATTCTGGGCTTGGCCAATGCGGGCAATGATTTTATCGGTTCCATCAAGGCGGCACATGATTTTGGCGTCACCTCTTCCATGCGTATCGCCGGTTTACAGGTATATATCAGTGATGTTCATGCTCTGGGGCTGGATGCCACCCAAGGTATGTACCGCACCTCTCCCTGGTACTGGAATCAGGACGACGCTTCACGTACATGGTCCAAGAAATTCCATGAAAAACAAAAAACCATGCCTACCTTCAACCAGGCAGGCAACTACTCTGCCGTTTCCAACTACCTGAAAGCCGTCAACCAGACGGGTACTGATGATGGCGCCACCATCATGGGCTGGTTCAAATCCACACCGATTTCCGACATGTATATTAAAAACGGTAAAGTCAGGGAAAATGGCCTGATGGTACACGACATGTTTCTTCACGAAGTCAAGACACCTGCCGACTCCAAAGAACCGTGGGATTATTTCAATATCATCAGCACCATTCCCGGTGAAGAAGCCTTTGGCCCTGAAAGCATGTCTACCTGCAAACTAAAATCTGCATAGGCGAAACAACAATGATCAAAACAGCCATTATCGGAACCGGCCTGATTGGCCAGGCATGGGCCATTGTTTTTGCGCGGGCAGGATGCCAAACCATCCTGTGGGATGGTAATTATCAGGCAGCTCAGAAAGCGCTTGAACTCATTGCCCTGCAACTGGAAGATCTGCAACAAAATGGGCTGGTATCCGAACCAGCTGCTATTTTGCAAAACATTCGTGTGGTACAGCATCTGGATGAGGCACTGGAAGACGCCGAGTACGTTCAGGAAAATCTTCCCGAAAACCGTGATGTGAAGCGGGCCATTTATAAAGAAATGGATGCCCTGGCACCACCCGGAACGATCCTGGCCAGCTCCACATCCAGTATTCCGGCGTCTGAATTTACCCAAGACCTGAACGGACGCCATCGTTGTCTGGTTGCTCACCCAGTCAATCCGCCCTACCTGATTCCTGCCGTGGAAATTTGCGGTGCGCCATGGACTTCTGAACAGACCATCGCCAAAACCCGACAGATCATGAATCAGGTTAAGCAAAAACCCGTTGTCATCCATAAAGAACTGGAAGGTTTTATTCTGAATCGTCTGCAAGGTGCCCTGCTGCGTGAAGCTTATCGGCTGGTTGAACTGGGTTATGTCTCTGTTGAAGACCTTGATGTAACGATCAAAGACGGACTGGGCTTGCGCTGGGCTTTCATGGGCCCCTTTGAGACCATCGACCTTAACGCTCCAAATGGCATAAAAGAGTATTCGGAACGCTACGGCCCTCTTTTCCAGTCTATATCAAAAGAACAGACCTCTACCGAAAGCTGGTCGGAATCCCTGATCACAAAACTGGAAAACAGCCGCAGGGAACAACTGCCAAACGAGCAATTGCTACAACGCCGTTTATGGCGTGATAAGCAATTAATGGCCTTATTAAAACACAAACAAAAACAGTCTCTTTAATTTATATTCAAATCAGGATTTCTCAAAATGTCGTCAAAAGTCATTATTACCTGCGCAGTTACAGGTGCCATTCACACCCCCAGCATGTCTGAACATCTACCGGTTACCGCAGATGAAATTGCCAACGCTGCCATTGCTGCTGCCGATGCCGGTGCCGCCATTCTTCACCTACATGCACGTGATCCCGAAAACGGCAAGCCCACTCAGGACCCGGATTATTTCCGTCCATTTCTATCGCAGATCAAAGAAAAAACCAATGCAATCATTAATATTACAACAGGTGGCAGCCCACACATGACGGTTGAAGAACGCATGCTACCCGCTACCACCTTCAAACCGGAATTGGCCTCACTCAATATGGGCTCCATGAATTTCGGCCTGTACACCATGCTGAACCGTTTTACCGAATTCAAACACGAATGGGAACGTCAGCATCTGGAAAACAGCCGTGATCTGGTCTTCAAGAATACATTTAATGATATTGAAACCATTTTACGTATCGGCAATGAAAACGGCACCCGTTTTGAGTTTGAATGCTATGACATCAGCCATCTGTATAACCTGGCTCATTTTATGGATCGCGGACTGGTCAAAACACCGCCGTTTATTCAATCAGTTTTTGGTTTACTGGGTGGTATCGGGCCCAATCCCGAAGATCTGATGCATATGCGCCGTACGGCTGACCGACTGTTTGGTAATAATTACCAATGGTCTATTCTAGGCGCTGGTCGCAACCAGATACCATTAGCCACCATTGGTGCCGCCATGGGTTCCAATGTACGTGTCGGGCTGGAAGATTCCCTATGGATTGCCCCTAAAAAGCTGGCCCAATCCAATGCTGACCAAGTCAAACAGATCAGAACTATTCTGGAAGCCCTGAACCTTGAAATTGCCACCCCAGCTGAAGCACGCCAGATATTGCAATTAAAGGGTGCCGATAATGTTAACTTCTAAGGCATGATGATTATGTTTAAACTTACCGGCCAAACGGCCTTCATTACCGGAGCATCCCGTGGCATTGGTTTTGCAGCAGCAAAAGCACTGGGGTTACAAGGCGCAAAGGTCATTATCAATGCCCGTAATCCAGAAAACCTGCAACAGGCCAAACAGGTACTGGAACAAGCGGGGATAGAAACCATTGCCGCTCCCTTTGATATCAGCAACCCACACGAAGCAGTCGCTCATCTGGAAAAAATTCTGGAGACCCATAAAATTGATATTTTCCTGGGCAATGCCGCCAGCCAGCACCGTCAAAATCTGCTGGACTATCCCCTGGAGAAATTTGAAGAAATCATTCAGGTCAATTTAACCTCACAATGGGCCATGGGGCGCCACCTTGCCCGCCATATGGTTGAAAACGGCCATGGCCGCATTATTTTCACCGGTTCAATCACCGCCCTCTCAGGACGCAAGGATGTCACCGCCTACTCCATTGCCAAGGCAGGCTTGCATGCCATGGTCAAGCAATGGTCGGTTGAACTGGGTAACGCCGGTGTTACCATTAATGCCATCGCCCCCGGTTATATTGCCACCGAATTTACGGAAAAACTGAAACAGGATACTGAATTCACGTCATGGCTACACCAACGGGTTCCCCAACAAAAATGGGGAAACCCCGAAAACGTAGCCGCTGCCGTTTGTTTCTTTGCCTCGCGTGAAGCCGATTTTATTACCGGACAAACGCTGGCCATTGATGGAGGGCTGTCATCGGCGCTTTAAGCGTTGCACCATCACAGATTGACATCATCCCCTCCCTAAAGGAGCAACACCAGCGCCTTGTTGTAGACGAACCAGCACGAGCCAGCGAAGCAGCGTATTTGCCGCTCCTGCTGGTCGTCGGGCATCAATTCGTACTTGTAGTCGAGCAGCAGCAAACCCCACACTGAAACCTAAAGACAAGGACGGTTACACCGCCCTCGCTATCCTTTACGTTTGGCAAAAGCCACCATAAAAAACACCCCAAACCCGGATATCGTTCCGGGCTTGGGGTGTCATTCCATTTTACCAAAGAGACAATGGTGTGACGCTTGAGCTCAAAAAGAACCCGACACCATTTTTTTATTTCATCCTGTTATTTGCCATGGTCAGGGCCAAATCCTCAATCATGTCTTCCTGACCGCCAACCGTACCCCTGCGTCCAAGTTCAACCAGAATATCCCGGGCAGAAACACCGTATTTCTGCTCTGCCCGTTTGGCAAACAGCAGAAAAGAGGAATAAACACCCGCATAACCCAGCGTAAGCGCATCCCGGTCCACACGAATGGGTTGATCCATAATGGGCGTGACCAAATCCTCGGCCACATCCTGTGCCTTAAACAGGTCAATACCCGTAGGAATTTCCATCCGGTTCAATACCGCAACCAAAACCTCAAGTGGTGTATTGCCAGCCCCGGCACCCAAACCGGCCGAAGCGGCATCAATCCGTGTGGCACCGGCCTTGATGGCTGCCACCGAGTTGGCGACCCCCATGGCCATATTATGGTGGCCATGAAAACCCAATTCTGTTTCCGGCCTTAAACCATCCCTTAACGCGGTAACCCGGGCAGTAACATCTTCCGGCAACATATAGCCAGCCGAGTCCGTTGCATAAATACAGTTGGCTCCATAAGATTCCATGAGCCTGGCCTGTTCCAGCAGTTTTTCAGGCGTGGCCATATGGGCCATCATGAGAAACCCTACCGTATCCAAGCCCATTTTTCGGGCAAAGCCAATATGTTGTTCAGAGACATCCGCCTCGGTACAATGCGTGGCCACGCGAATGGTTGAGACCCCTTTTTCACATGCCATTTTCAAATCATCAACCGTACCAATGCCGGGTAACAGCAAGGCTGAAATTTTTGCCTGTTTCATTAAGGGGATAACGGTTGACAGATATTCTTCATCGCTATGGGCCGGAAAACCATAATTGACAGAGCTGCCCCCCAAACCATCACCGTGAGTGACTTCAATAAGGGGAACACCCGCTTCATCAAGCGCACAGGCAATGGATTTCATCTGTTCTAAAGACATCTGATGCCGCTTGGGGTGCATCCCGTCACGCAGCGTCATGTCGTGAATCTTGATTTTTTTCATGTCGACCATTTTTATTTAATCCTTTATTATTGCGCCACAGCCGTATTTGCCAGTACATTTTCTGCAAACATTTCAGCAGTCCGGGTTGCGGCAGCGGTCATGATGTCCAGGTTTCCGGCATACTTTGGCAGGAAATCACCCAGGCCTTCCACTTCCATAAACATGGATACCCGGTTTCCGTCAAAAACCGGCCCGTTAACCAGCTTATAACCCGGTACATATTTTTGTACTTCCCGGATCATTTCCTGTACGGAAGCCGTAATGGCTTCACGGTCGGGTTCTCCAACCACCAGACAATGCACCGTATCACGCATCATTAATGGTGGTTCGGCCGGGTTGATAATGATAATGGCTTTGCCTTTTTTGGCCTTGCCCACTTTTTCAACCGCACTTGCCGTGGTTCTGGTGAATTCATCAATATTTTTACGCGTACCGGGCCCCACTGAACGACTGGATACCGTTGCAATGATTTCCCCGTATTCAAGTTCTTGCACCCGGGAAACCGCTGCAATCATGGGAATCGTGGCCTGGCCACCACAAGTGACCATATTCACATTCATGGCCCCCTGCTTCAGGCAATCATCCAGGTTAACCGGCGGCACACAAAAGGGCCCAATTGCCGCGGGTGTCAGGTCAATCATCAGGACACCCAATTCGTTAAGCTTGCGGCTGTTTTCCGCATGTACATAAGCGGAAGTGGCATCAAAGGCAATCTGGATATTGTCTTCTTTGACATGCGGCAACAGACCATCCACCCCTTCGGAAGAGGTTTTCAGGCCAAGCTCACGGGCACGGGACAAACCGGCAGAATCAGGATCAATACCCACCATCCAGACCGGCTCCAGAAACTCACTGCGTTGCAATTTATAAAGTAAATCGGTTCCAATATTACCCGGGCCGATAATTGCACATTTAATTTTATTCATCGTATTATTCAAGAAAAGCAATTTATTATTCAAACACGGTGGTAACCGTACCCAGCCCATCAATGCTAACGCTGTAAGTGCCAGCCGATGACACGGCCACCATTGGCCCCAGTGCACCCGTCAGAATAATGCTGCCAGCCGTCAAGGGACGCCCGCATTGCACCATGACATCCGCCAGCCAGACAGCCGCATTCAATGGATTTCCCAAGCAAGCAGCCCCTTTTCCGACCGATACCTGCGCGTTATTGTGCATCATGGACATGTCGCATTCAGTCAGGGAAAAATCTTTAAGCAAAACGGGCTGACTACCCAATACAAACAGGGCACTGGACGCATTATCCGCCACAGTATCCGTAATACTGATTTTCCAGTCAGCAATACGGCTATCCACAATTTCAATGGCCGCCAGCGCATATTCGGTTGCACCGATAATATCCGCATACGTATGGCGTTCATGGTTCAGGTCTTTACCAATCACCAGTGCGATTTCGGCTTCAACCTTGGGCTGGATAAGACCGGACAACTGTACGGGGATATTTTCTCCAACCGCCATATCTGCAAACAGCATACCAAAATCGGGTTGATCCACCCCCAACTGTGCCTGTACAACGGGCGAAGTCAGTCCGATTTTCCGGCCCACCAAACGGCGGCCCTGGCTCAATGCATATTGCGTATTTTGCTCTTGAATGGCATAAGCCGTTTGTATATCGGCCTGCACAAGACGGTCTTTAATGGGTGCTAGCGGTTTGCCCGATTGCTGTGCCACCCGCAAAAGCGCGGCGGCACTTTCTATACTTAGCAATTGATCACTCATAATTAATGTGTTTCCTTAGTCTTTGTGACCATTTAACAGGAAATCAATATGTAGTGCATTGAACGTTTCCGGGTCTTCATATTGTGGCCAATGACCGCAGTTTTCCATCACAATCAAACGGCTGTTGGATACCAGCGAATGCAGTTTTTCACCCACGCTGACTGCAGCGGTAGGATCATGGCTGGTCCAAAGCACCAATGTTTCGGCTTCGATTTTGGCCAGTTCTTCGGGGGTCAGCAGGTTGCGCAGGCGTACGTCCATATCCTGCAGGCACATGATGCTTTCAATGGCTTCAAGCATGCCCGGAGAACGATAGGTGGCATATCTGGCTTCAACCAGATCTTCGGTAACAATTGAAGGATCCGCCATCAGGAATTCAAGGCGTTTACGGGTTGCTTCCCGGTCTGGGTTTCTGACCGCGTTCAGACTAAGGGTACGTAAACGTTCCATCACTTTGGGGTCTGCAATCATGCCACCGCAGGTATTAAGCACCAGACGCTTAACCCGTTCGGGGTATTTGGCCGCAAAACGGGCACTGACCCATCCGCCCAATGATTCACCGGAAAGATGAATTTTTTCCAGTCCCAATACATCCATCAAATCACGCAGATGTTCTACATAATCGATGACCTCATAATTGGATTTGGGCTTGTCGGTAAAACCGTGTCCCAGCATATCAATGGCCAGCACGCGAAAATGCTTTGCGTGCGGCAGAATATTACGCATATAAGCTTCCAAGTGACCTGAAATACCATGCAGTAAAAATAATGTTTCGGGCCCCTCACCGGCTTCCAGGACACGGGTTTTTACCCCTTTTACGTCGATATAATGCAAACGGACACTGCCATCCGCAACGGCAGACCATAAAGAACGCAGTTCGGGCTGGGCATTATTCTTATGATTATTTTCCAAAGTGCTGGATGAACGACTCACTTACTCTATCTCCAATATGTGATTAACAATACCTTAAGCATTAAGCATGTTAAAAAACATTGATTTAATCCAATATTTATTTTGTAGTTATTGATAGGATAAAAATCTAATTCAATTTTTTTTATTCATTACCGCAACAGGAAACCCTGAAATTCTGTTCCATCAAAGACAGAAAATACTGAAATTCTTCCATCTCGCAGTGGTCATGCCATGACATATATAAATTGATATTGGGTGGCGTAGGACTCACTATCTTCCTGAAACAAATTGAAGGATTAAGCAATGTAATGACATAATCCGGTAATATGGCAACCCCCATACCCATCGAAACCAGATTCAGGGTGAGCAACATATTGGATGCATTCTGGATTTTCTTGTATTTGATATTGTTTTCTTCAAGGTATTGATTGGTCAATATACCCAGCGCCCCAGAAAAATTAGGGTCAGTAACAATAATATTTTGATCCTGTAACAAGTTTACGGGGATTTCATTTTCCCGAGCCAGGGGATGTTCAACTGACATCACCAACACCAGCTCCTCCTGATATATCAGATTATTTTTAAATCCCTCTACTGTTTGTCTCAAAAAAGCAACATCAAGATCCCCCTTGACCAAAGCTTCTTCCTGTTCAATTGTATTAATACTTTTCAAATCAACATTCAGGGACGGCATTTTCTGCCTGATAAAAGGCATAATTTTCGGGAAAATTTTCACCTCAGCCGAAGGCACGAACCCCATTGTTATTTTTCTGTTGGATTTCCTGACCGAATCACGGGTTACCTGAATGGCAAGGTTAGCCTGCTGCAATACCAGCCGAGCCTCCTTGAGAAAGACCTCTCCCGCTTTGGTCAGTTCTACTTTCCGTTTCGTTCTGCTAAACAGTTTGACGCCTATTTCACTCTCTAAATCACGAATCTGCTGACTCAATGAGGGCTGGGCAGTAAACAGCTTTTCAGCTGCTCTGGTGAAATTCAATTCTTCCGCAACAGCAATGAAATATCGTATGTGTCTAAGTTCCAAGTCACCCTCCAGTAATCTTTTTTAAATATTAATTCAAATAAAAAAAGTATTTCACAGTTGTTACAACTGCAACGATCATATCGGTTGTTACCACACAAAAGAATGATCTTAAATACGACTACTGGAGGCTTAGTTAATGAATAAAACCATAGACATTCAAGCTTTAATAGATTCCAAGAATGGGCAAGTGACTCCTTCAATTTATACTGACCCTGAAATATATGAACTTGAACTGGAAAGAATTTTCGGGCGCTGCTGGCTGTTTCTTGCGCATGAAAGCCAAATTCCAAAAGCAGGGGATTTTTTCAATACTTACATGGGTGAAGACCCCATTGTTGTTGTCCGTCAAAAAGATGGTACCGTGAAAGCATTCTTAAATCAATGCCGTCACCGTTCCATGCGGGTCAGCTATGCCGACTCAGGCAATACCAAGGCGTTCACCTGTCCCTATCATGGCTGGTCTTATGCCACCAACGGAGAACTGATCGAGGTTCCGCTTGAACCCCGTGCCTACCCGCAAGGTCTATGCAAATCTAAATGGGGCCTGCAAGAAGTCACTAAAGTTGCCTCTTATAAAGGCCTCATCTTCGGCACCTGGGACGAAAATGCAGTCAGCCTTGAGGAGTATATGGGTGACATGGCCTGGTATCTTGACGGTGTTCTCGACCGTCGTGAAGGCGGCACCGAAATTGTTGGTGGCATTCATAAATGGACCATTGATTGCAACTGGAAATTTGCAGCCGAACAATTCGCCAGTGACCAGTACCATGCCCTGTTCTCCCATGCCTCAGCGGTACAAGTGCTTGGCGCTAAACCCGAAGATGAACAAAAAGCACTGGGCTCAGGCCAAACACCGCGCCCTGTATGGGAAACAGCAAAAGATGCCATACAGTTTGGCCAAGATGGTCATGGCAGCGGTTTTTTCTTTACCGACAAACCCGATGCAAACGTTTGGGTCGATGGCGAAGTATCCGACTATTATCGTGAGACCTATCCCGAAGCCCTTGAACGCCTGGGTGAAATCAGGGCCCTTCGTCTGGCCGGTCATAATACTCTTTTTCCCACCCTGTCTTGGTTGAACGGTACTGCCACGCTGCGTGTCTGGCATCCCCGTGGCCCCAACCAGGTTGAAGTCTGGGCATTCTGTATTACCGATAAAAATGCTCCTGAAGAAGTCAAAGCCGCCTTTGAACGCAGCGCTACCCGTGCATTCGGTCCTGCCGGTTTTCTGGAACAGGATGACTCTGAAAACTGGGTTGAAATCCAGAAAATCCTGCGTGGCTACCGTGCACGCAACAGTCAACTGTGCATGGAAATGGGTATGGGCAATGAAAAAATCCGTGATGATGGCGTCCCTGGTATCACCAACTACATTTTCTCGGAAACGGCCGCTCGTGGCTTCTATCAGCATTGGGCAAATTTATTAAGCAGTAAAACCTGGCAGGAAGCCAAAGCCAAAACCGATGCTTATCAGAACACCTTGGTTGAGAACAGCAAGGAGGTCGCATAATGACACAAGTTATCACGCCCGTTTCCATGGAATTACATCATGAAATCAGCCAATTCCTGTTTTATGAGGCTCAAAAGCTGGATGACTGGCAATTCCGTGATTGGCTCACCCTGATCGCAGAAGATATCCACTACACCATGCGCACGGCAGTAAACGCCCAAACCAGGGATCGCCGCCGCTGTGTACAACCGCCTACCACCTGGATTTTCAACGATAGCAAATTCCAGCTTGAGAAACGGATCGCCCGACTTGAAACTGGTATGGCCTGGGCCGAAGAACCTCCTTCCCGTACCCGTCACTTCGTCAACAATATCCAAATATCTCCCACTGAACAGGAAGATGAATACGATATTCGTGTGAACTACCTGCTTTATCGTTCACAAAAAGAAAAAGATGAAACCTTCTATGTCGGCATGCGCAAAGATCGTCTTCGTCGAACCGGAAACAATGAAATGGGTTGGGAAATTGCCCATCGGGAAATTATCCTGGACCAGGTTGTTATTACCTCTCATAACCTAAGCATACTGTTCTAGTCATGGAAAAGATTTTTGTTTGCTCAAAAAATGACTTGCCCGAAGGTGAAGCTATCAAGGTAGACTGCCAGCCCGAAGCGATCGCCGTATTTAATATTGGCGGCTCATTTCATGCCATGAATGACAAATGCAGTCATGGCAACGCGTCCATGTCCGAAGGCTATATTGAAGAGGATGGCACGGTGGAATGTCCATTACATTCCGCCCTGTTTTGCGTCAAAACCGGCAAGCCTTTATGCCTGCCGGCAACCGATCCTATCGCCACCCATCCGGTTGTGGTTGAAAATGATTCCATCTATGTCCTTCTTAAGGAGCAGCAACAATGAGCTGGTTACAAGACCAAACGGTTCTGATTACCGGTGGCGGATCGGGCCTGGGCCTGGCCCTGGTGGAACGCTTCCTGAATGAAGGTGCCAATATCGGTGTCTTGCAACGCTCCGCATCAAAAGTCGAATTGCTGAAAGAACGTTACGGCAATGACATCGTTGTGGTGCAAGGCGACGTGGCCAATTACGAAGACAACCAGCTTGCCGTTCAGGAAACCGTCAAGAAATTTGGAAAACTGGATTGTTTTATTGGCAATGCCGCCGTCTGGGATCATGGCGCCAGCCTGATGAGCCTGTCAGCCGAACAGCTGGATACCGGCTTCGATGAACTTTTTTCAATTAATGTAAAAGGCTATCTGCTGGGTGCCAAAGCAGCCAGCCAGGAACTGATCAAATCAGAAGGTTCCATTATCTTCAGTCTATCCAATTCCTCCTTCTACCCCGAAGGTGGAGGCCCCTTGTACACATCCAGCAAACATGCCGCCGTTGGGCTAATACGTCAGCTGGCTTTTGAACTGGCGCCCAAAGTGCGGGTCAATGGCGTTGGCCCATGTGGCATGGCCAGTGATTTGCGCGGTCCTGCTTCCCTGGGACAAGACCAGTTGCGAATCATGGATTCACGCACACCCGAAGCCATTGCCAGCATTTTGCCACTGCAGTTTTTCCCCGATGCAAGTGAATTCACCGGGCCTTTTGTTTTATTGGCATCCCGTGAAAACAACCGTACATTAAGCGGTGTCATGATTAATGCCGATGCGGGTCTGGGCATCAGGGGCATCCGCAATACTGCCGGTGGCATGAACCTGTAAACAGTTCAAGTTTTAATAATAATTAAAGAATGGCTATTTTAATAATAGCCATTCAAGGACATACCTTATGACCGTAAAATTAATATGTGTGGCGCACACGCCAATGATGGACCATTGCTCACCTGGTGACAAGGTCGAAAAGGAAGCACGTGCCGCTTTTGCCAAACTTGCGGCCGAGGTCGATGCATACAATCCGGATCTGATCGTCGTTTTCGCTCCCGATCATTTCAACGGTTTTTTCTATGATTTAATGCCTGCTTTTAATATAGGCATTCGTGCATCGGCCGCCGGTGACTGGGATATTGGCAAAGGTCCGCTTAACGTTCCTGAAGACAAGGCGCTGGCCTTAACCCAGGACGTACTGGATCAGGGCATTGATGTCGCCTATTCCTATCGCATGCAGGCAGACCATGGCTTTACCCAACCCCTGATGCTTCTGTGCAATAGCCTGACCAAATACCCTGTTATCCCGATCTTTGTTAACGGCGCGGCAAAACCCCTGCCAAGCTGCAAACGTGCTGTTGATCTTGGCAAAGCCGTTGGAAAACATTTATCCAAATCCGATCAACGTATTTTAATTATCGGGTCCGGTGGCTTGTCACATGATCCTCCAACTCCTCAAATGGGTGCGGTTCCCCCAGAAGTTGAAGAGTTCCTGATAGCAGGGCGCAACCCCACCCCTGAAGCCAGGAACAAGCGCCAGGCCAATGTTATTGCCACTGGTCAGGCACTGGCCAAAGGTGAAGGCCCCTCCATTCCCCTGAACCCTGAATGGGACATGGCCTTGATGGAGCAATTCAAAAAGGCCGATTTCAAGCGCATTGCCGCCTACACCAATGAAGAAATCCAGCGGGATGGTGGTAAAGGTGGACAGGAAGTCCGTGCCTGGATGTCCGCATTCGCGGCCCTGTCTGAATTTGGTCCTTACGATGCCGAGATTGTCTATTATTACCCCATCAAGGAATGGATTGCCGGCATGGGCATGATGAAAGCACAACCCATTTAAATTAATCCTGGAAAAATTCAATGAATAAAGAAACTATTATCATCATTGGAGCTGGCCAGGCAGGTGCAACCGTGGCGATACAGTTACGCCAGGATGGTTTCACAGGTCGCATCATCCTGGTAGGAGACGAACCTCATTTGCCCTATGAAAGGCCCCCTCTTTCAAAAGAAAGGCTGTTAACACCCGATACAACCAATTGCCAGATTTTCAGTGCTGACTTTTATGCTGAAAAACAAATCGAAGTCAGAAACAATGAAAAAGTCACCAGCATCAATACACAAACCCGTCAGATTTTGTTAGCCAATGGTGAAAAGCTGGACTATTTCAAGCTGGTAATAACAACTGGCGCAAGTGTTAAACATATTTCCATGCTTGATGAGCTTGGGGAGAAGGTTCATACACTCAGAACCATTGATGATGCCGATATGCTCAGGCTTTCCCTATCGCCAGGAAAGCGCATTGCCATTATTGGCGGTGGTGTGATCGGCCTGGAGCTGGCATCCACGGCCATTGACCTGGGTTGCCAGGTCAATCTGGTGGATACTGGAAACCGTGTCATGCGCAGAAGCGTTCCCCCCATTCTCAGTCAGTTCCTGTTTGAACGGCATCAAAAAAACGGTGTTCAATTCCATATGAATACCGGTTTGCGCACTGCCAGCCGGAACCAGGACAACAGTTTTACCCTGACTCTGGAAAACGGCACTTGCCTGCAGGCAGATGCCATTGTTTACGGGATTGGCGTTGAACCCAATGTCAATCTAGCCATCCAGGCCGGCATCCGGGTTAACAATGGCATTGTGATCAACAGTCACGGACAAACCTCCGACCCGGATATTTACGCAGCCGGAGACGTCACTGCATGCTGGCAAGGTCAAACACAAACATTTACCCGCACTGAAACATGGGAAAATGCCCAAAACCAGGCCATCACAGTCGCCAAAGCCATTCTGGCACAAAATCCCCCCGAGTTTTCAGCTCCTTGGTTCTGGACCGACCAATGCGGGTTAAATATCCAGCTTTGCGGTCAAATGAACGCAGACCAATGGATTTGTCGCGGTGACATGAACGCTCCCGAAGGATTTATTCTTTTCGGCTTCTCGCAAGATATTCTGGTGGGTGCCATTACGGTCAACCAAGGCAGGGAAATGCGTAATCTGAAAAAAATGATCGCCCTGCAACATCCTTTTTGCAAGGCAACCCTTGAAAACAAGGAAACGAATTTACGTCAATTAAGTAATTCTGTTACGGTTTAATCGCTTCCTTGTCGTTAAAAGGGTAGCACCCAAGCATTAACGTTTAACCTGTCACGGCCGCATCTTTGACCTTATCCGTCAAAACCGGAATGGCAGGCCCTACCCCCAAATAAGAAAACAGGTCTTTCGGATCGGCCAGCTCGGGCACCAGTGAAATCGACTGCATAAAGCCCAGTTCTTTTGCCGCGTCACGCATGAACAGCATGGCAGAATAATCCTCCAGGGCAAATCCGACCGAATCAAACAGGGTAACCTGCTTATGATCACTGCGGCCCGGCTTTGTTTGACCAAACACTTCCCATAAATGCACCACCGGAAAATCTGCCGCTACATTCTGCAACTCACCTTCGATCCTGGTCTGCTCCTCAAACTCAACAAAGACCGGTCCCATTGACAGGATCTCGGGATGTAATTCCGTTTTACCGGGTGAGTCACCCCCCACGGCATTAATATGCATGCCCGGCTCTATCATATCCGGGGTAATAATATGCGCTTTGGCGTATTCGGCCGTGACCGTGGTGATGATATCCATCCCCTTGACTGCACTGGCCACATCGCTGGCAATCACAAACTTCATGCCGGTATGAGCCAGATTACCCGCCAGTTTCTCAGAAGCCTTGGGATCTTTATCATACAAATGGATTTCTTCAATACCCAGCAGGTAATGAAAGGCCAGGGCCTGGAATTCTGCCTGGGAGCCATTGCCAATCAAGGCCATGGTACGGCTGTTTTTGCGGGCCAGGTATTTGGCCACCAAAGCAGATGTGGCCGCTGTCCGGAAAGCCGTTGTCAGGGTCAGCTCTGAAATGGCCATTGGCATGCCTGTGGCCACATCCACCAGGGCACCAAATGCAATCACGGTAGACAAGCCCTTGGCCGGATTATGCGGATGGCAGTTCACATATTTGAAAGCATAATGCTTTTTATCGGCAATCGGCATTAGCTCCATCACCCCGTTTTCCACATATTTGGCAACCCGTTTGGATTTATCAAATTCATCCCAGCGCAAATAATCAGCCAAAATATAGCTGGCAACCCCCTCAAGACAAGCTTTCATCCCTTTTTTTCGGGCAATGGCAGCAATATCCTGTGGACGGATCAATTCAGTCATTAACTGATTCTGTAATAAGGCATTCATGCGGGGCCTCCTGTATTTATAATTGTAATTCAAGCTATTAGCCATAGTTTGACGCATGATGCCATCAATTTACAGCCCGCATTTTGCATACTTTTGGGCAGTTTTCTATCATAATGACAGAACTACCTACCGGAATGACAATGATGGATACGCTAGATCAGACCCTGATTGCCCTTTTACGCCAAAATGCCCGTTATACCGTGGCTGATCTGGCCCAGAAACTGCAGGTATCGCGCGGCACGGTACGCAACCGCAGGCGGAAACGCTTGATGAACTGGGCCAGGCCCTGGAGCGGATACGGCTGATCAAGGCTATCAGTAACTCGGAAACGAGTATTCATTTGAAGAGTTATAAATGAATGGAAAATATTTATTCAGGGAAAGGGTTTTGTTGCGTTTTTATTATCCGGTTTTTCACATTCAGGATGTGACTTAAAAAATTATTTTAAATTTAAAAAACCTAAGATTGTATATTCATCAGCATCATTAATATATGCTTCTTTTGTACTGTTGGCAATCCAGCTTTTACCCAAAACAGGATCATTTACTTCCTGGTACCCCAACGATATTAAATACTTTTTAAGCACTTCAACATTCTGTTTTCCTGCGTACCGGATATGAAAACCGGAAGGTTTGGTACCGTCCCGGGCATCATAAAAGATAAGAGAAGCATCATCCAGGCCGGGTGCATTTTTTACCTCGTTGGATGTCAACAAAGTATACGGAACCCAATTCCTGCGCGTATAACTGTAATCCAATGAAAAAACATAAGGAATCACTGCATATCCCAACCAGGCAATAAAAAAGATACAAACGGTTATAAATGTTATAAGCGTTTTTTTCCGGCTGACTTTAACGACAGGCATATTTGGATCCATACATAAATGCCAACCCATCATGTCTACTGCTAGGCCTCTCAATTTCTACAACACCCTTATTAAAATTATTAAAAGGCTGAATAGCTGTCATAAATAAGGGTAAAGTACCATAGGATGGTGTGACTGCTTTATTCACTGTTGGTTCTGGAAACAGCAAAGGACGAAAAAGCTTATTTTTATACACACCAACAGCACCATAATAATCCCAGCGTTCAAGAGCCTTTGCTTTACTGATTAATTTCAAATGCGGAAAATAATTCATTGGTCGAACGACACGATAAAACCCCAATAAATTAGAAACCAAATCTTCCGCACTAAAGCCACTATCAGTAAACCAATTATAAGGAGCAGATACCTGCAATCCTTCGAATTGAAGAGAGACCTGCATCATCATAGCTAAAGCAATACTATGCCTTTCATGTAAAGATCTTCCTTTTTTAACTTTCCATCTTATGCTATTACCCGCACAAAAACCTGACATATTCATTGATTGTGCATAAACAAGATCATAATAAGGGTCTGTAGAAATTTCTCCTCTACGCATTTCCTCTAACAAATTTATAATATCTCTACCCTGAGCATGCCCTAAATCAATCCAGCCAAGTATTTCTGAGTAAACCAAACCTCTTCTTGCTCTCCCTGCCATTTCTGGCTCAATTATATCTTCACGTTTACTCATGAAATTTACTCGGCACAAATTAATTAATTCAAAACAATCCTAAATGTAATAATATTCTAATAAAAATACAGTTTTATGACATTAAACACGATACGTTGCAAGAATCATCGTTAATACCAAACGGGAATGATGCTCGGCATCACGGTAAACGGCGCCTGATAGAAACCATCCGGATGGGCATGCTGGACAGGTAACGGCTCCGGGCTCAGGCTCAGTTCATGACGCGGACGCAGATAGTAATTGCTCCATTCTATCTGCGGCAAAGGCCATTAAGTTTCATGATGCATCAATTTACAGCCCGCATTTTGCATACTTTTGGGCAGTTTTCTATCATAATGACAGAACTACCTACCGGAATGACAATGATGGATACGCTAGATCAGACCCTAATTGCCCTTTTACGCCAGAATGCCCGTTATACCGTGGCTGATCTGGCCCAGAAACTGCAGGTATCGCGCGGCACGGTACGCAACCGCATGCTGAAACTGGAAGATGAAGGCGTGATTACCGGTTATTCGGTGCAGCTGCGCCCCACCAGCCAGAACCGGCCCATTACCGCCTGGATGAGTATTGCCATTGAAGGCAACGCCACCCGGCAGGCCGTGGCCAGTTTGCTGGGTGAGCCCTGCGTGGTTGCCCTGCATGACACCAACGGCCGCTGGGATTTGCTAGCCGAACTGCAGGCGCAAACCCTGGATGAATTGGGGCAGTCCCTGGAACGGATCAGGCTAATTAAGCATATTAGCAATTCAGAAACCAGCATTCATTTGAAAAGTTATAAATAATCACAGTATTTTGGCTTTAGTTAATGTTAAGTCTGGTTTATGATCAAATCAGCAATCGTATTATTGTCAATGGTTTCACCGCTTAAATACTTCATTAACACTTCACTGCCCATTTCAGGTAATGAAAATATATAATTAACATGCAAAAGTTGCAATTTCCGGCGATTACGTTCTTCATTAATCATGGTAATGGTTTTAACCTTGTCACCCGCAATTTCCTTCACCGCCAATAAAATATAGGTATTTTCAACATCGCTCTTTTCCAATGCCATCACACAATACGCATCTTTTACAGAAGCCTTGTCCAGGGTCGCGATCTCGGCAACTTCTCCTGAAACCACAATCGCATCTGCAGGGAATAAATCCCGGTTTTTTTCATCACATACAATGACAGTCTGCAGACCCCGTTTTTTCAAGCCGTTATAAACAAAAACCGCCAATTGGGAAGAACCTGCAATAACATAATGATTTTTCATCTTTAACAGCCTTTTATGCACGATTTTGCGTGTATCAGTTGCCGCAATACCTGCCAAGTACACCACTGAAGTGGTAAAAATAGTAATACCAAAAACAACGACACTAACCGTAAAAAGACGTGATTCTATCGTTACCGGAACGATATCTCCATAGCCCACCGTTGCCATGCTTACCATGGAAAAATAAAATGCCTGAAAAACATCGGTAATTTTTGGATTGAAGTGTGAACCCAGATATAATGAACCCAATACTGAATACACATTAAGGATGGCAATACTGAAAACAGCCACTCCTGCTGTGTTGCTGATGCTCTGATTCGGAAAATGTTTCCAAAAATGTATTAGCAGAACCAATAAAACTGAAGAATAAGCGCCATGAATCAAATAAGCACTACCCAGTGTTATATCCAGAACAAGCAATAAGACCAAGGCAATAACACTAAAAAACCAGGCTAGCCGGGCTCCTTTAAACAGGAAAAAACCAAATAAAACCAGGCAAGTACCTAATGCAAAACGGGGCAGTTCAAGTAAATGAAAGAATCCCAAGGTTTGCATCCAATGCACAAACTCAATTGTGTCTTTACCAAAGTGATTGAAGTATTTAGACAGAACAGGTAAGGTCAACCATAATCCATTGCCAATTATTAGCAATGACAATAAAACCCGTATATTTAATATTGATTGGCAAAACGGGCCTATATATTTTTTTACACTCATAAAAGTCCATTAACTCTGCTTATCCGCCAGATTATTTTTGGTCACTCCGAAGGCCATATTCGGTATTGTACCAACGCCTTAAATCAAGCACCCTATGTCTTGACATACGTCATAATACGATAAGATCCAACAAGATTTAAAACCATTCAAAAATGACAAACAAAGGAGACAATATGGACACCCCCACACCCCCCATTCTTGAAACCACCAGAACCAATGGTGTCGTAACCCTGCGCCTTAACCGCCCCGGTCAGTTCAATGCGCTTTCAGAAGCCATGTTGCAAGCTTTGCTGGATCAATTTGAAATACTCCAGCAAGACCACACCCTGCGTTGCGTGATTATTGAATCCACCGGCAAAGCCTTTTGCGCAGGACATGACTTAAAGGAAATGCGCAGCCAGCCCTCTCTGACCTATTACCGTTACCTGTTTGCCAAATGCGGCAAAGTCATGCAGGGTATTCAGTCCCTGCCAGTGCCGGTCATTGCCAAAGTTCACGGCATTGCCACGGCAGCAGGATGTCAGCTGGTCGCTGCCTGCGATCTGGCCATCTGCACCGATTCGGCCAAATTTGCGGTTTCGGGTATTAATGTCGGCCTTTTCTGCTCCACACCTGCGGTAGCCTTAAGCCGGAATATATCTTCCAAAAGGGCCTTTGAAATGCTGGTCACCGCCCGTTTCATCGACGCCGCCACGGCACTGGATTGGGGGCTGGTGAATGATGCCGTACCGGAAGCACAGCTTGATGAGCGGGTTGCGGCATTACTGGCTGATATTTTAAGCAAAAGCCCAACCGCCATTCGCTACGGCAAACACATGTTCTATAAACAGAAACAGATGGCGCTTGCCGATGCTTATGATTATGCGGCCGATGTCATGGCGCGCAACATGATGGAAGAAGACGCGATGGAAGGGATTGATGCGTTTCTGGAAAAACGGGTGGCGATCTGGAAAGACTAAGTTTATTAAGCATAGGATGGAATCCTGCGGCGTTTGTCGTGCTGCACGGCACCGGCTTGGACCCAGCGTCGATAGGTGCGCAGACAGATATCTGCCTCTGAGCAGGCCCGGACCAGGCGGGCACCATCGGCATTGGCCTGTTGGATCAGCGTGATGATGGCTTGGCGCTCTGGGGTTGAGGTCATTACATGCTTACGCAAAGCCTTCTCTTGCCCGGCACTGCGCTCAAAGCCTTGCAAGGACTCTTCTTCCCAACGTTTGACCTGATCAGGATAAAGCCCTTTTTCACGGCAATACGCACTGAGCTGCGCCTCAGACAGTGTAGCGGTTTCAATGACGGTCGCCAGCTTGGC
>LSQX01247372.1_pt1 | contig 56053 bp, 60 predicted proteins | sample 654561 | NCBI WGS metagenome assembly LSQX01 (sample SAMN04489861, study PRJNA283612) | anaerobic digester metagenome | isolation source: 4 biogas reactors fed with cattle manure at either 37C or 55C with and... | place: Denmark: Kongens Lyngby | collected 2014 | reverse complement strand
CGGGCGTGTTGATGACGCGGAAGTCGACCGCCGGCCAGCGGTCCCGCGCCACGGACAGGACGTCGCGTTCGGCGGCGGACCCCCGGCCGGTGATGAGACCCACCCGCCGCGGCAGGTAGGGGAGCGGCTTCTTGCGGGCCGGGTCGAAGAGCCCCTCGGCGGCGAGCTGGGCGCGCAGACGCTCGATGCGGGCGAGCAGCTCGCCGATGCCCATCGGACGGATCTCCGTGACCCACAACGAGAAGGAGCCGCGTCCCTCGTAGAAGGCGGGACGACCGTGGATGACCACCCGGTCGCCGTCGCGCAGGGGCGAGGGCATTCCCTGGATGAGGGAGGTCGAGGCGGTGAGCTGCACGGAGGTCTCGGACTCCGTGTCACGCAGCGTCAGATAGGACAGCCTCCACGACGGCTTCACGTTCACCTGCGTGAGCTGCCCCTCCACCCACACCGTGCCCAGACGCTGGATCCAGCCCTTGACCTCGGCGTTGAGCCGCCGGACCGGCCACGGAGCCTCCGACGTGGACTTCCCACCCGTCATGTGACACTCCTGACAATGCATTCCCGGGACAGTGACGAGTCCCCAGTCTAGGCTTAACGCCTCCCGTTGGTTAGGGTGGGGCCATGAGCGAAAAGAAGATCCTCCTCGCCGCCCCCCGCGGCTACTGTGCCGGTGTGGACCGTGCGGTCGAGACCGTTGAGAAGGCGCTGGAGAAGTACGGCGCCCCCGTCTACGTGCGCAAGGAGATCGTGCACAACCGTTACGTCGTCGACAGCCTCGCCGAGCGGGGCGCCATCTTCGTCGACGAGACCGACGAGGTCCCCGAGGGCTCCCACCTGGTGTTCTCCGCCCACGGCGTGTCCCCGGCCGTCCACGAGGAGGCCGCCGCCCTCAACCTTCAGACCCTCGACGCGACCTGCCCGCTGGTGACCAAGGTGCACAACGAGGTCAAGCGCTTCGTCCGCGACGGCTACCAGATCCTCTTCATCGGCCACGAGGGCCACGAGGAGGTCGAGGGCACCATGGGTGAGGCCCCCGACCACACGCACCTGGTCGACGGCGTGGAGGGCGTCGACACGCTCCCCGACTTCCCTGCCGACCAGCCACTCATCTGGCTGTCCCAGACGACCCTCTCGGTCGATGAGACCCTGGAGATCGTCGCCGCCCTCAAGCGCCGTTTCCCGGACCTGCAGGACCCGCCGTCCGACGACATCTGCTACGCCACCCAGAACCGCCAGGTCGCGGTCAAGGCGATCGCCCCGAAGTGCGAACTCATGATCGTGGTCGGCTCGCAGAACTCCTCCAACTCCAAGCGCCTCGTCGAGGTCGCCCTGGACGCGGGGGCCGACGCCGGTCACCTCATCGACTTCGCCCACCAGATCGACGACGCCTGGCTCGAGGGGGTCGACACCATCGGCATCTCCTCCGGTGCCTCCGTCCCGGAGATCCTCGTTCAGGACGTGCTGAAGTACCTCGCCGAGCGTGGCTACGGTGACGTCGAGGAGGTCACCACCGCCGCCGAGACCATCGTCTTCTCGCTGCCGCGCGTGCTGCGTCCGGCACGCACCTAGGATCTCTGCTCAGCGACGCCCGTGGGGCCCGCAGGCTGTGGCCTGCGGGCCCCACGTCTGTCTCAGGACCTCCGCTTGGACCCGTCCGCTTCCTCACCGGGGCCGACCGGCTCGGTGTGCTCCACGTAGACGAGGTTCACCGGCGGGTCATCGGGGTCGTAGTCGAGGTCGGCGTCGGCGAGCAGCTCGGAGGTCATGTCCTCCTCGAGCGCCGCGATGAACTCCTTGTCCGGGACGTTGGACTCCCGGATGAGACGCTGCAGCTCCCGCTGGTTCTTGCGGGTGTAGCGCTTGCGTGGATCGAGCTTGCGGGCCAGCAGCACGCGGGCACGCAGACGGCGTCTGCCCTCCGTGCTCACCTTCTCCCGGCCGCGCAGCCACGCCACCGAGATGACGAAGAGCATGAGGATGCCCAGGTAGCCCAGCACCGGGTACACGTAGGAGACCAGGTCACGGAAACCCACGAAGCTGAGGCCGAAGCCGATGACGCAGGCGACGATGAACACCGGGCGGAAGAGCGCCGGCTTCCGGCGCGTGAGACGCCGCCCCAGCGCGTAGAACATGCCGATCGCGGTGTTGAAGATCATGCCGAAGACCACGAACGTCATCACCACACCCAGAATCGGGTGGAGCTGGTTGATGAGCGCCAGGACGGGCAGCTCCTCGCGGCCGACGGTGCTCACGGAGACGAATAGCGCGAGTACCAGCAGCATGAGCATGAGCAGGAAGAAGAAGCCGCCGATGAGCCCGCCGAGGCCGGCGGCGCGGGTGTCGAGGTTGGCGCCGCCGATGACGATCGCCATGGACACGGCCGTCATGATGGACAACCCGACGTAGTTCAGGGCGGCCAGCCACCAGTTGGGCAGCGAGGTGACGACGGTCGCCGACGCCAGGTTGAGCGTGCTCCAGTCCGGGTTGGCGGTGGCCAGTGTCCACGCGGTCGCACCGACGATGAACACGATGACGAACGGGGTGATCGCCCCGATGACGGTGGACACCTTGTCGACGTCGAGCATGCCCGCCACCAGGACCAGCGCCAGCATGACCGTCGCGCCGATCCACGAGGGGATGCCGAACTGCTGCTGCAGGTTGGCGCCGCCGCCGGCGAACATGACGAAGCCGATGCAGAAGAGGGTGACGATCGTGGAGACGTCGAGGATCCACGACGTCACCCGGCTGCTGATCCGGCCGAGGACCGCGGTGTGCTCGGTGGCCTGGTAGTAGCTGCCCAGCTGGAGGACGGCGATGCCGGTGACCGTCATGAGCACCGAGGCGAGCACGGCACCCCAGATGCCGCGGGTGCCGAAGGCGACGAAATACTGGAGCGCCTCCTGGCCGGAGGCGAAACCTGCGCCGACGATGAGGCCGATGAAGGCCATCGAGATACCCAGCGCTCTTCTGAACATGAGAAAACACTCCCGAGATAGGTCGTCTACCTTCCAGTAAACGCCATCCGGGAGTGAAAGTCATGCGTGGTCGAGCATGCGACGCGGGCCGCTTGCGGGGGCTGTGTCAGCTGTAGTCAGCTGTAGAGGTCGTCGTCGAAGCGACGGCGGCGACGCGGCTCGGGACGCTGCTGCTGCGGCACCTCCCGCTGCTGGCGCTGTTCCCGCGGGGGCATGGCGCGGCGTGGTGCGTCCTGCCGACGGGTCGTCCGGCGGGCCTCCTCCGGGCGACGGGCCTGACGCTCACGGTTGCGGGCGAGCAGCTCCTCGACGGTGACCTGGTTGGTGCGCCGCCGCGCCCGGGAGACGGTGTCGCGGTTGCGCCGGTTGGCCTCGGCGGTGCGGCGGCGGTCCTGCATCTCGGCGGACTGGGCGGCCCGGCCGGAGCGGCGGGAGAGCCAGACACGCAGCAGCGCGATGGCGGCGGCCGCCGAGGTGACGGACATCAGCGCCGGGAAGAACTGGGCGAGGGGGAAGACGGCGGTGGCGATGCTCGTCATCGAGAACGCGGCGGTGCCCTCCGAGGCGAGGGAGCGGGTCACGGCCCACGCGGAGACGACCGTCATGACGCCGAAGAGCAGCGGGATCGACGCGACGGTGAGGAACAACCCCCGGACCTCGGTGACGAGTGCGACGACGAGGGCGGCGACACCGAAGCACAGCAGGTACGGCAGGCCGACGGCCTGGCCGTTGATGCTCAGCAGCAGGCCGGTGATGAGGGCCGCGAGGACGATGGCGATGCCGGACCAGGTCGGCAGACCGGTGCTGCGGGCGCGGGACCGGCTTCGACTCCGGTGGCTGGGGGTGGACACGGGGACCTAGTCTAGCCGGTGTCCTGTCGGGGATGGTCGTCAACAGACGGGGACGGGGTGCGGGGCCGGATGGTGATCTGCTCCAGATCGGTGGGGTGACGGTCGGTGCGGGCGGGTACGTCCATCTCCGAGAGGCGTCGCGCGGTGACCATCACGCGGGAGTCGAGGGAGCCGAGAGTGGCGTTGTACGCCTCGATCGTCTTCTCCAGCTGACGGCCCACCCGGTTGTAGTGGTCGCCCATGGTGTTGAGGCGGGTGTAGAGCTCGCGGCCGAGGCGCTGAATGTCGCGGACCTTGTCGGAGATGTCCTCCTGCCGCCACCCGAGGGCCACGGTGCGCAGCAGGGCGAACAGGGTCGTCGGGGTGGCGATGACGATGTTGCGGGCGAAGGCGAACTCGAGGAGTTCGGGGTCGACGCCGAGGGCCGCGTCGAGGAAGGGGTCGGCGGGGACGAAGAGGACGACGAACTCCGGGGTGGGGTCGAAGGCGTCGATGTATTCCTTGGCCGACAGCTGCGTCACGTGGGTGCGCAGGAGATGGGCGTGGCGACGCAGGTAGCCGGCGTGCTCCTCGGGGTCCTGCGAGTCGAGGGCGTCGAGGTAGGAGGAGAAGGGGACCTTGGCGTCGACGACGATGCGGCGCCCGCCGGCGAGGTTGACCACCAGGTCGGGGCGGACGACGCGGCCGTCGAGACGCGCGCTGACCTGGGAGTCGAAGTCGCAGTGGCGGACCATGCCGCCGAGTTCCACGACGCGTTCCAGCTGGATCTCGCCCCAGCGGCCGCGGATCTGCGGGGACCGCAGTGCGGTGACGAGCTGGTCGGTGCGGTCGTTGAGGCGGCTGGAGGTGCGCGTCATGGCCTGGACCTGGCTGGCCAGGGAGGCGTAGGTGGCGGCCCGGTCCTGCTCGAGTTCGCGGAGCTGGCCGCCGATGGTGCTCACGGCCTCCTCGAGGCGGATGATGCCGGGGTCGGGGGCCGGGGCCGGAAGCTGGGCCGGGGTGGGTGCCGGGGGACGTCGGTAAGCATGGGCGAGCCAGCCGAGGACGGCGCCGAGCAGCACGCCGACAAGGAGGACAGGCAGGGCGGAACTCATGTTCCCACTGTGTCACACGCCTCCGACATCAACCGTCAGCGACGCCCGAATCTACCGAACAGACGTTCTATGCGGCGGTTGCTCAGACGGAGGCGGCCGAAGCCGGCGCCACTCGTGGAGGTGGTCGGTGCGGGCTCCTCGCCGAGGTCGGCCGCGGGATCGTCAGCGGCGGGCGCCTTCTCCCGGGGTTCGTCGACGTAGACGACGGAGTCGCGCCACCGCTGCCGCAGGAGGCGCCCCTCCTCCTCCGAGAGGCGGCCGTTGAGCTCGCCCTCCGGGGTGGCCCATGTGATGTCGGCGGCGAGCTTCTCGCCCGAACGCAGGGAGGTCATGTCCTGCAGGTAGCGGAAGGCGACGGCGATCATCGCGGCGACCGGCACGGCCAGGAAGGAGCCGACCAGCCCGAAGAGGCCACCACCGATGGTCACGGAGACGAGCACGATGACCGGGTGGAGGTTCATCGCCTTGGACTGCAGCCAGGGGGAGAGGATGTTGCCCTCGAGCTGCTGCACGGCGATGACGAGGCCCAGCACGATGAGCGCCTGCGTCACGCCCAGCGAGACGAGTGCCACGAGCACGGCCAGGGCACCCGCGACGACGGCACCGATCAGCGGGATGAAACCGGCGAGGAAGGTGATCACCGCGAGTGCCAGCGCCATAGGCACACCCACGATGACGAGGCCGAGACCGATGAAGACGGCGTCCACGAAGGAGACGATCGCCTGCGCGCGGATGAAACCGCTCAGGGTCGTCCACGCGCGGGTGAGGCTCTCGGTGAGGTGCCAGCCGATGCGGCGGCCCGCGATGGTGCGCGCCCACGGCAGGAAGCGGTGGCCGTCCTTGAGGAAGAAGAACGTCAGGACGATGACCACGAACAACGTGAAGATGAGGGAGGTGGCGGTGCCCACTCCCGTGAGGATCCCGCCGGCGATGGTGCCGGCCTGCTCCTGGACCCATTTCGCGGCGTCGTTGAAGAACTGCGAGAGGTCCTCACCGTTGAGGTTGAGCGGCGGACCCTGGGCCCACAGCTGCAGGCGCTGCACACCCTCCAGTGACTGGAGGTAGAGGATCTGCGACTGCCGGGCGATGTCCGGTGAGATGAACGAGATGAGCGTGCCGAAGAACCCGAAGAAGCCCGCCATCGAGATGAGTGCCGCGAGCGCGGAGGGGAAACCCCTTCTGCGCATCCACGTGGTGGGCGGGGCGAGGACGGTGCACACGATGATCGCGAAGACCATCGGCATCACGCCCGTGCCGATCTGCTTGAGCAGGAACCAGCCGACGTAGAGGAACACCGCGATGATGAGCATGCGCAGCGCCCACATGGCGAACGACTTCAGCCACTCCGAGAGGACCACGGAGCGGTCGATCTGGTCCCTGTAACCACCGAGCTCCTCCTGCTCGTCCAGGTCCATGCTGCCGAAGGCGGTGGACCCGGCGTCGCCGGAGGAGCCGGTCTGGGGAGTCTCATCCCCGGCGGTGCGGGAGGTCGGCTGGTCAGTCACAGACTCCATATTGCCTGACATGCCGGTGTGGTGTGATTAGTGGAGTTCCTGCGCGGCGAGGTGCTCGTCGCGCGCATGGTCCGCGACGCCCAGGGCGCCGGAGGTGTCATCGGGGTTCGCCCGCAGGTGCAGTGCGCTGGCGATGAAGCCACCCCAGATGACGACCATGAACAGGACCATCATCATGATTGCGATACCGCTCATCGGATCGTTCCTTCCTCGGTGGTGTGCTTGTCGACGCCCACCCGGTGGTCACCGTTGTACTTGCGCGGCGCGTGGAGCTCGCGGTGGACCTCCGGGTCAACACCGAAGTCGGAGCCCGGCGGACCGTTGAGCGGCAGGTTGCCGCGCCACGGCACCAGGGAGAAGGCGAGGGCGTTGATACCGATGAGCGCCAGGACGGCCCAGCCGTAGATGGCGATCTGCGTCGTCGTGTAGCCGCCGTAGGGCTCCTGGATCAGGGAGATGAGCTCCTGCGCCAGGGTGAATCCCAGCACCAGGGTGGTGACGTTGACCACGAAGATGCGCCACAGGGTGCCCACCTTGAAGGAGGACACGGCGTTGATGTGCAGCGAGAACTCGTCGATGCGGCGCAGGATCCAGTCGAGGATGACGACCGCGATGAGCGCGATGGCGACGATGCCGATGTTGTTGGTGAACTTGTCCATGATGTCCAGGGCCATGAGCCCGGACGTCGTGGAGAACAGGCCCAGGGAGAGTAGCGCCATGAAGGTGCCGATGCCGATGGCGACGGTCTTGCGCGGCAGGTTCAGCTTGTCCTTGACCGCCGAGACCACGACCTCCAGCAGGGAGAACAGCGAGGTGAAGCCAGCGATGGTCAGGGAGCCGAAGAACAGCACACCGAAGATCGGGCCGAAGGCCATCTCGTTGATGATCGCCGGGAAGGCCACGAAGGCCAGGCCGATGCCGGAGGTGGCGACCTCGTCGACGGCGACCGACTGCTGCACGGCCATGAAGCCCAGGGCGGCGAAGACGCCGACGCCGGCGAGGACCTCGAAGGAGGAGTTCGCGAAGGCGGTGGTCAGGCCGGTGCCGGTGAGGTTGGTGCGCGGGCGCAGGTAGGAGGAGTAGGTGAGCATGATGCCGAAGCTCACGGACAGGGAGAAGAAGATCTGGCCGTAGGCGGCGATCCACACGGTTCCGTTGGCCAGGGCGCCCCAGTCCGGGGTGAACAGGGCGTCGAGACCCGTGGCGGCACCCGGCAGAAGCAGGGCCTGGACCACGACGATGAGGAAGAGGACCGCCAGCAGCGGGATGAACACCTTGGACACCTTGCCGATGCCCTTGTCCACGCCGATCGCCAGGACGACGATCGCGGCGATCCACACCCCGGCCAGGGCCAGGGCGATCTGCGGAACGAAGTCGGTGGAGAAGGTGGCGGTCTCGTCGAACTGGAGGAAGTCGCCGAAGAAGTAGGCGTTGGGGTCATCGCCCCAGGCCTTGTTGAAGGACTTGACCGCGTAGAGCGCGGCCCAGCCGATGATCGCGGCGTAGTAGATGGTGATGAAGAAGGAGACACCGACCTGGACCCAGCCGACGGGCTCGGCCCAGGACTTGATGCGACGGAACACCAGCGGGGCGGAGCCGCGGTAGCGGTGGCCCAGGGCGTAGTCGAGGAAGAGCAGGGGGATACCCGCGGACAGCAGTGCCACGAGGTAGGGGATGAGGAAGGCGCCGCCGCCGTTGTCGTAGGCGACGTACGGGAAGCGCCAGATGTTGCCCAGGCCGACGGCGGAGCCGATGGCGGCCAGCAGGAACGCCCAACGGGACGAGAAGATCTCGCGCCGCTCGCCCTGCACCTGGCCCGCTGCGGCGGGCTGCGGGGTGGTCGAAGACATATGAATACCTGTCTTAGGTGGAGGATGGGTGATTGACGCCCTATGGTTTGGGCAGGGGAACGTCCAGGGTGCGACGTGTTAAGCGGTAATGTGGTCTGATCATATAATGTTCTCAGGCTCAACCCGCAACACAGGTACAGACGGTGACCTCGGGGCCAAAACCGCAGGCTGCTAGGATCAACGCCCGTGAGCCTTACTCTTGGAATCGTCGGTCTGCCCAACGTCGGCAAGTCCACCCTCTTCAATGCCCTGACCCGTAACGATGTTCTCGCCGCGAACTACCCGTTCGCCACGATCGAGCCCAACATCGGCCTCGTCGAGCTTCCCGACGAGCGCCTCACCCGCCTCGCCGAGATCTTCGGCTCCGAGCGCATCCTGCCGGCCACCGTGTCCTTCGTCGACATCGCCGGCATCGTCAAGGGTGCCTCCGAGGGTGAGGGCATGGGCAACGCCTTCCTCGCCAACATCCGCGAGGCCGACGCCATCTGCCAGGTCGTGCGCGCCTTCTCCGACGAGAACGTCATCCATGTCGACGGCGTGGTCGACCCGGCGGACGACATCGCCGTGATCAACACCGAACTGATCCTCGCCGACCTGCAGACCGTCGAGAAGGCCATCCCGCGCCTCGAGAAGGAGGCCCGCAAGGACAAGTCCCTCGGTGACATGCTGGCCGAGGTGAAGAAGGCACAGGACATCCTCTCCGATGACCGCACCCTGTTCTCCGCCGCCAAGAACGGCGAGATCGACCTCGCGCTCATCCGCGAGCTCCACCTCATGACCGCCAAGCCCTTCCTCTACGTCTTCAACTCCGACGAGGAGGTGCTCACCGACGACGCCCGCAAGGCCGAGCTCGCCGCCCTCGTCGCCCCCGCCGACTGCGTCTTCCTCGACGCCCAGACCGAGACCGAGCTCCTCGAGCTCGACGAGGAGGAAGCCGCCGAGCTCCTCGAGTCCGTCGGCCAGTCCGAGCCGGGCCTGCACTCCCTGGCCAAGGCCGGCTTCGCCACCCTCGGCCTGCAGACCTACCTCACCGCCGGCCCCAAGGAGTCCCGCGCGTGGACCATCCGCCAGGGCGACACCGCCCCGCAGGCCGCCGGCGTCATCCACTCCGACTTCGAGCGCGGCTTCATCAAGGCCGAGATCGTCTCCTTCGAGGATCTCGACGCCGCCGGTTCCATGGCCGAGGCACGTGCCCAGGGCAAGGTCCGCCAGGAGGGCAAGGACTACGTCATGGTCGACGGCGACGTGGTGGACTTCAAGTTCAACGTGTAGCTCGCCGGCCGGAATGAGGCCGCGTGGATTACGGGCGGGGGCCCGGTGTCTCGTCCTGCGGACAGTGAAGACGCGACGTATATTCCGTCCATGGCCTTTCCCACCGATGAATCACGTATCCGCGCTGCAGAGGAAGCGTTGGGGCGCAAATTCCCGGATACCCTGCGGCAGCGTCTGATGTCGGAGAACGGCGGCGAGATCGACGACACCGACGAGGGGTACTGGTTCCTGTACCCGGTGTACGACGATTCCGACCGCCGCCGCCTCGCCCGCTCGGCGAATCACGTGGTGAAGGAAACCGAGACGTGGCGCTCCGAGGCACATGGATTCCCGCAGGACGCCGTCGCCATTGCCGACGACCAGGAGGGCAACGCGATTATTCTCCTGCACGGGGACGACCGTTTCTATCTCTGGGATCACGAGCTCGCGGAGCCGCAGACCATCGAGCTGCTTTTCGACGAATAGCGTCCGGTCCCGGATGAGCAACGGAAATCTCATGGGGGTGATTGACCTCCAGTGCCAGTCTGGTGTTCGGCTCCGGATCGGCAGTGAGCTACGCGTTATCGAGTGCGGACGTGGACAGCCCTCGGTTACCCGCAACCGCATCTCCAACGGTGGTGGTGGCCCGGCGGGACTGTGTACTCGTGACGTGTGATTTTTAAGGTCCCGATCACCCGGAGAATTGGTACCGTCGGGACATGGACCCCGAGAAACCTCCATCAATCGACCGACGTCACGGCCACGTCGACTACTCCGTAGCTCGGGACCGGGTGTCCCTGGCGGGCGACTCCGAGGCGAATTCCGTTTCGGAGCCGATCCGCACCGGGCCGTGGTGGATAGTGCTCCGCGTCCTCGCGGCTGCCGTCGGCATGCTCGTGGCGGTGTTCCTTCCCCTGGTCGTACTGATTCCGACAATTCCACTGCAGAAGATGCTGCCGGAAACCCCCACTGTCGGCATCGTGATGAAGATCGTCCTCGTCGGGCTCACCGCAGCCGGCTACATCCTTGTCACCTACCTGCTGGTCCGATTCATTGACCGCAGTACCCTGCGTCGTTGCGGACTTGTCGTCAGCGGCCGGTCGTTCAGTGCATTCTTCGTCTCGCTGGCGATCACCATGGTGCTGGTCGTCGGCACCGGGCTCGCCCTTCAGACCGGGGGACTACTCCGCGCCCCAACGGAGACCTTCCATATCGACGTGCCTCTGTGGTTTGTCATTGCAGAGGCGCTCCTGCTCGGATTCGTCATGCAGGGATTCGGTGAAGAGCTGATCTGGCGGGGTTATGCCCTCCGCCATCTTCCCGTCAGTGCCGTGGCCTCCATCTGGATCTCCGCCACTGGTTTCGCGCTCCTGCACCTTGTGTCCCAAGGTGGGCAGGAGGGCGCGTTCGAGCACCTCCTCTACCTCGCCAACCCCTTCGGCTTCGCGGTTCTGGCCGGTGCACTCGCAGTGAGAACCGGGCAGATGTGGGCCGCGGTCGCGGTGCATGGTGGGATACACGCCGCGGACCTTGTCATGCAGCTTCTCGGATACGGTTCGGGACCGTGGATGTGGGTGTGTTCCGGTGTCGTCCTCACCATCGCGGGCGTGATCATCATGCGCCGGATTCCCCGTGGCTATCCCGCTGTGCGACTGCAGGACAACCTGCCGGCGCGGGGCTGAGACCCGCACAGGGGTTCCCGGGGCGTCGACAAGCCCCGGGGAGGTTCTAGGGCTGCAGGACCCGCGCACCGGAGGGGCGTGGCCGCATCGAGGAGTCGTCGAGGACGGGCAGGATGGGCGGCGCGTACGTCAGCACGTCGGCCGCGCGGGTGAACTCCGCCAGCTCCGTGAGCAGCGCCAGCGTCGGGGGCAACAGGCGGATTCGACCTGCCTTCTCGTCGGCCAGCAGAGTGGTGACCCGGTCCCAGGAGGAGCGGAGGGACTCGGTGGAGGAGTTCGCCCACCGGGGTGCGTCCTCGTCGCGGACGTGGGTGAGGAAGAACGCCACGTCGAAACGGCGTCGCCCGCCGGGCGGGGTGACCCAGTTGTCCCAGGGGATGAGGTCCGTGGGGGCGAGCAGTACGTCGCACTCCTCGGAGATCTCGCGGATTCCGGCCGCCACCAGCGCCTCGGCGGGAGGCAGCGCTGTCGCAGACCACGCGTCGGCCAGGTGGGGTGGGAGCTCCAGACGTTGTTCATGGTCCGGCGGATCGACCCGCCCACCGGGGAACACCACGGCCCCGGCCGCGAAGTCCATGGTGCCCACGCGGTGCTGGGCGAAGACCTCGAGGCCGGAGGGGCCGTCGCGAAGCGGGATCACGCTGACGGCGGGGCGGGGGACCACCGGGTCGGCCAGTGCCCGGCCCATCGACCGGTGTCCCGGCGTGTCCAGCCAGCGCAGGGCGACCGGGAGACGGTCCGTCTCGTCGTAGCCGAGCCGGGAGAAGAAGTCTGCCTCCTTCGCGGTGAGCAGGGTGAGTGCCGTGGCACCCCGGGAGATCACCTCGGTCTCCACGGCGGAGACCAGTGCGCGGCCGATGCCGCGGCGGCGCCAGTCGGGTTCCACGGCGACGTCGACAAGGTGGAAGAAACCGTCGGACTCCAGGACGCGGGCATGCCCCACCGGGCGTCCGGCGTCGCAGACGAACGTGAAACCACGGGGGCTGGGCGGCTCGCCGTCGGACATGCTGCCGGGGCGGATCCGCCATTCGACACTGTGCATCATGCTGCAACTGTGCCAGATTGCGGGTGTCCGTGGAGGCGAGTCGGGGCAAACGAAGGTGGAGAAGTTCTCGGTGATGTCCGGGCACCGGTGAACCGACCTCACCTGCTGCGACGGCCGGGGGAGCCGGGTTTCCCGTGCTCAGGTATGGTGCAGCAGAGTAGGTCACTACCCAGAAGAGGAGTATTCAGCGATGTCTTTCAACGTCTACCTGTCCGGCGAGATCCACACCGACTGGCGTGAGGAGATCCAGCGTGGTGCCGAGGCCGCCGGCCTCGACATCGTCTTCACCGCCCCGGTGACCGACCACCCCGCCAGCGACGCCGCCGGTGACCACCTGGGGGAGACCGGCAGCCAGTTCTGGCGCGACCACCAGTCCTCCAAGGTGAACTCCATCCGCACCCGCACGCTCATCGAGGCCGCCGACCTGGTCGTCGTGCGCTTCGGCAGCGAGTACAAGCAGTGGAACGCCGCCTTCGACGCCGGCTACTGCGCCGCGCTGAGCAAGCCGTACGTCACGCTTCACGACGCCGACATCGTCCACCCCCTCAAGGAGGTCGACGCCGCTGCCCAGGCATGGTGCCAGACCACCGACCAGGTCGTCGAGATCCTGCGTTACGTGCTCAAGGCCTAGGACCTCCACAGGGACACAGCCCGTCGTGGGTTAGGGTCGGTGATGATCCTGACCATGCCGGAAGGAAAGCTGTCTGTGGCGTCACCCGAGAACATTCTTCTCCACCTGCCCGCCGAGGAGGAAGCGCAGGTACGGCAGATCTACGCGGAGCTTGAGGCGCGGGGTTTCCCGCCCCAGCAGCAGACGCCGCACATCACGGTGACGTTCGCCCCGCATATGCCGGCGGAGCCGGTCGAGCTGGCTTCCGAACTCCTTCCGTCGCTCATCCCCGCGCGTTTCCAGCGGGTGGGCACCGTGGTGTTCGGCACGAAGCGCAGGCAGACCGTGGCCTGGCTCCTGGAAACTGACGACGCGCTGGAGATCGCCGCCCGCCGTATCAGCGCGTGTAACCCGGTAGGACGGGGGCCACGCTGGACCCCGCACCTGACGATGGGCCTGCGCCTGCCCCGGGAGATCGTCCCCGGCTACATCCGGGCGCTGGACGAGATCGCCTCCGCCCGGATGAAGGAGCTCACCGCAGCGCGCGCCGCGCTGTGGCGACCCCGCGTCGGCCAACTGACCATCCTGGCAGGGGAAGGCTTCGGCAGCCGCGAAGTTCGCGTCACCGGAAGGTTGATCTGTGCCAGCCCGTCTGAGGCTGAGATCGTGGAACGCCACCTGCCGCGGCACGTCGAGCTGACCCGGGCTGAACCGGGGTGCCTGCACTTCGAGGTTCTCCCGGCGGCCGGCGGACTGGTGTGGAACGTGCACGAGCGCTTTGCTGACGAGGTCGCTTTCGGCGCGCACCGACGCCGGGTGGCCGGCAGTGAGTGGGGCCAGGTGACCGCAGGGATCGAACGCAGTTACACGGTGGAGAAGTCATCCGGGTTCTAGAGGTCCGGCATGGCCTTTCCTGGCGGCGGATCCGGAGGAGGGCTGCTTCATTCCACGTGGTCAAGGACGGGTTTCCCGCCTGAGGCCGTTGTCGTCGGGGATGACCTGATGCAGGCAGCCAGGGCCGACTGTCACCGGACGGCCCTGCACATTATCCGGAGGAGGCCTCGAGCCACGAGTTCAGGGAATCAGTCTCTTCCCACAATTCATACAGTTCGGAGTGCTCACCGTCGGACAGCGCGCGTTCCTGTTGCTGCCGGATCCACGAGATCCGTTCAGGGGTGAGTTGAGCCGCGAATGCGGCGAGGTCCGCTTCATCCAGGGGGTTGTCCGGTGCCCCCGGATCCTGGTTGATGATCCGTACCAGGGCGGCGAGCGCCACGGCCATCTGCCCGGCGTCGATCTCGAGGTAGTCCTCGTCCTCGAAAGCCGAGGTAAACGACTCGAGAGAGAAGTCGCCCATTCTGATCTCCGCGAGGAGATCCAGTGCACCGTCGTTGTCGAAAGGTCCTATGTCCCAAGCTCCCATGCCTGGCACCCTACAATCAGGGTCCGTTTGTCGCTGGGTGAACTTGTGGGGCTGCCGCTATCGGGGGTGACCAGGTGGCCACGCGCTGGTGTTGCGGCCGGAGGGGAACCCGGCCCTACTCCGCGAATGCGAAGTTGTTCGGGTCGGCCGGGTCAATGGCGACGTTGTGTCGGCTGCCGGGGGCATACATGTCGGCAGTGTTCCGCGGCATCATGATCCGCGTGGTGGCGAGGTAAGTATCCCGGCCGGGCAGGGTCATGTCGATCTCGATATCGGCCCAGTCGACGCCGCTGGCCTTCTCACCGGTGGGGGAGACCGACCTGATGACACCGACTCCACGGATGCCCACCTGCTGCAGGCGCTGCAGTTCCCGGCCGTATTCCTGCAGGGCGTTGTGGTCGTCGAGGATGCCGAGCGGGTTCGCGGCGATGTCCTGGGCGCTCTGCACCGCGCCGTCGAATCCTCTCTTGAGGTTGTCGCGGGTGAATGCCTGCTTGAACTGGTCGAAGAGTCCCATGTCTGCTCCTTGTGGTGAGTGGTGTCGGCGTGTTCCGACAGACCTCACGCTAGGGACGGGGCGCGGCTACCGCTCACGGGTTCTGGCAGGGCGCGGGCAGCAGAAACGTACCTTTAGGGCCCTCCGACAGCATCGGAAAAGGGGGCTTCGCGGCATCTTTTATCGCCTGAACACCAGCAGCGCGTCCCGTGTCAGGTCGTGGGGCAGCCGGTCCCACTCGATCTCGACGACCGCGACGCGCGTGAGGTGCTCGTCGAGTACGCGGGCGCAGTCGTCGATGAGCGGGGTGTGGTCGCCCTCGTGGAGGATGTCGGCGACGTTCCACACGAGGTGGCCACCGGGCGCCAGAAGGCGTGCGCACTCCTGTGCCACGGTCCCGAGTTCCCGCAGGTAGCGCGCGTAGTCGCCGCCGGATTCCTCGTAGGCGGTGAGGGGGTCGGCCTCGTGGTGGGTGACGGTCATGTAGGGCGGGGAGCTGAGGATGAGGGTGACGGCGGCGTCGAGAAGCGGGAGGAGTTCCCCGAGGCGGCGGGCATCCCCGGGGATGATGTGTGCGGCGGGGATGTGGCGGTGGATGTGGGCGACGCGTTCCGGGAGCAGTTCGACGCCGAGGGCCCGGCGGTCCATGTGCACCGCGCGTCCGAGTGTCGTGCCGAAGCCGGCGAAAGGGTCGAACACGAGGTCACCGGGGCTGCTGCAGCGGCTGATCACGTGGTCTACGGTCGCGGGGAGCATGTGGACGTCCTCCTCCGCGCCGGGCGGGCGGTGCGCCACGAAGGTGTCGTGAGAGGCGAACAGTCGCGCATCCACGGGGTTGCCCGGTGTCCCTGATCTTCTCATGCCGGCAGCTTAACCGGGGGCGGGCCCGGCCTGGACACCGACTGCCGCCGGGCGGAGTACCGTGATGGTTATGACCAGTGAGAGGCCATTGTGGGAGCGTTTCCTCCCCGGGGTGGGCGCGCTCAAACGTTACAAGCGTTCCTGGCTCGGTGGAGACGTCGTCGCGGGAATCACCGTGGCGGCTTACCTGGTGCCGCAGGTCATGGCCTATGCGGTGATCGCCGGGTTGCCGGCGGTCGTCGGGCTGTGGGCGGTGCTGGCGCCGATGTTCCTTTATTTCTTCCTCGGCACGTCACGGAAACTGTCGATCGGACCGGAGTCGACCACGGCGCTGATGACGGCGGCCGGTGTCGGTGCCCTCCTGTCGGCGGCCGGCGGCCCCGAGTACTACGCCGAGGTCGCGGCCCTGTTGGCGATCGCCGTCGGAGTGGTCTGCATCGTGGGATTCCTGGCGCGGCTGGGATTCCTCACGACGCTGCTGTCGCGCCCGGTGCTCATCGGCTACCTCATCGGCATCGCGCTGCTGATGATCGTGAGCCAGCTGGGCAAGGTGACCAAGCTGCACGTCGACGGGGACAGCACGTGGCGGGAGGTGCTCGACTTTCTCGGGAAGCTGGAGTACGTGCACTGGCCGACGCTGGCGCTCTCCGCCGTCGTCCTGGTCCTGCTCTACGTGACGGCCTGGATCGCGCCGAAACTGCCCGGTTCGCTGGTGGTGCTGCTCGTCTCGGCGGCCGTCGTGCAGATCTTCAACCTCCGCGCCTACGGCCTGGCCGTCATCGGTGAGGTGCCGAGGGGGCTGCCGTCGTTCCGCATTCCCGACCTCGGGGCGATCGAGGTCTGGTCACTGCTGCCGTACGCGGTGGGTATCGCCATCGTCGGCTTCTCCGACAACATCCTCACGGCCCGTGCCTTCGCATCTGGCAGGGGAGAGGTCATCGATTCCAACCAGGAACTCCTGGCGCTCGGTGCCGCTAACCTGGCGAACGGCTTCTTCCAGGGTTTCCCGGTGTCCTCCTCCGGCTCGCGCACCGTCCTCGGTGACGCCGCCGGCGCCCGCACCCAGGTCCATTCGCTGGTGGTCATCGTCATGGTCGTCATGGTCCTCATGTTCGCCGGCCCGGTCCTGGAGTCCTTCCCGACGGCCGCGCTGGGTGCCCTGGTCATCTACGCGGCCACCCGGCTCATCGACATCCCCGAGATCATCCGCATCGCCCGTTTCCGCAGGAGCGAGCTGGTGATCACCCTCGCCACCGCGGCCGCCGTGGTCATCTTCGGCGTGCTCGGCGGCATCGGTTTCGCCATCGCGCTGTCGATCCTCGACCTCCTGCGCCGCATCACCCGCCCCTACGCGGACGTCCTCGGCTACGCGCCGGGAGTGCCGGGCATGCACAGCCTCGACGACTACGAGGACGCACGCCCCGTCGACGGCCTCCTGGTGTTCCGTTACGACGCCCCCATCTTCTTCGCCAACGCCGACGGCTTCGTGCAGCACGCGATGAGGGCCGTCGAGGAATCCAAGACGCCGGTGCAGTGGTTCCTCCTCAACGCGGAGGCCAACACCGAGATCGATCTCACGGCCGTCGACGCCCTCGACGAACTGCGTGCCAAGTTGGAGCGGCGCGGCATCAAGTTCGCGATGGCGCGCGTGAAGCGGGACCTCTACCGACGCCTCGAACCCACCGGCTTCATCGACCACGTCGGCCGGGACTACATCTTCGAGACGCTGCCCACCGGGGTGCGGGCCTACGCCAACCGCTACCAGGCCCGGCACGGACGCTGGCCGGACGGGGTGCCGCGCGAGGTGGTCGAGCCCTGACGCGGACGGGGTGGACCCCGAGCTCATGCCCGCGGCGGGTACATTTGCATTCAGGTATTCCGTCGCCCCGAAAGGTGTCTGCATCACCATGCACAACCAGACCAAGCTCATCCACTCCGGCTATGTCCCGGGCAACAAGGACCCCCGACAGGTGCCGATCGTGCAGTCCACGACCTACACCTTCGACTCCTCCGAGGACATCGCGGCGGTGTTCGATGAGCCGACCCACGCGCTGATCTACTCCCGCTTCGCCAACCCGACCGTCATGGCGGTGGAGACGAAGATCGCCGAGCTGGAGGGCGGTGCCGCGGCGATGGCGACCTCCTCCGGCCAGGCCGCGACCGCGCTGTCGATCATGAACGTCTGCTCGGCGGGTGACTCCTTCGTGGCGTCCTCCGAGATCTACGGCGGCACCCTCAACCTCTTCCACACGACGCTCAAGCGTTTCGGCATCGAGGTCATCTACGTCGACCAGGACGCCTCCGAGGAGGAGATCGCCGCCGCCTTCAAGCCGAACACGAAGGCACTGTTCGGTGAGACCATCGGCAACCCGGCGATGAGCGTGCTGGACATCGAGAAGTTCGCCCGCATCGCCCACGGTCAGGGCGTGCCGCTCATCGTCGACTCCACCTTCGCCACCCCGATGCTGTGCCGCCCCATCGAGCACGGCGCCGACGTGGTCATCCACTCCACCTCCAAGTACATGGACGGCCACGCGCTGCAGGTCGGCGGCATGATCGTCGACGCCGGCACCTTCGACTACACCAACGGCAAGTTCCCGGGCTTCACCGAGCCGGACGAGTCCTACCACGGCGTCGTGTACACCAAGGACTACGCCGTCGCCCCCTTCATCATCAAGGCCCGCATGCAGCTGCAGCGTGACTTCGGCGCCTACCCGTCCGCGCACTCCGCCTTCATGCTCAACCACTCCCTGGAGAGCCTCGACGTGCGCATGCAGCGCCACTGCGAGAACGCACAGAGGGTCGCCGAGTACCTCGAGGGCCGCAAGGACGTGCTTGTCGACGTCCGCTACCCCGGACTCGACTCCTCCCCGTACCGCGAGCTGGCGAAGAAGTACCTCAGCGGCAACTCCGGCGTGCTGTGCATCGACATCAAGGGGGGCCGCGAGGCCGGCGTGAAGTTCATGGACGCCCTCGAGCTGGTCACCCGCCAGGTGCACGTCGCCGACGCCCGTTCCTGCGTGCTGCACCCGGCGTCGACCACGCACCGCCAGGTGCCGGACGAGCAGCTGCCGTCCGTCGGCATCACCCCGGGCCTGGTGCGCATCTCCGTCGGCCTGGAGAACGTCGACGACATCATCGCCGACATCGAGCAGGCCCTGGAGAAGTCCCAGGCATAGTCCGCTTATCGACGCCCGCCGCCCCGGTCCCTGACGTGGGACCGGGGCGGCGGCTTTCGGGGGGGGTCAGTTCAGCAGGGACTGTACGTAGGGTTCGAACCCGGGCGCCGCGAGCCTGGCACGCTCGGAGATCTCCTCGGGCGTGGCCGGGGGAGCGTCGCTGACGCGGTCGTGGATGGCCACCACCTCCGGCAGCGGCGGATAGGCGACACCGCCGATCTCGACCACTTCTGCGGGGCCGGTTCCCTGTGCGAGGAGCGCGAGGAAGTCACTGAGGTTCGCGGCCACGGTGCCGATCTCCCCCTCGGACCCGAGGAAGACCACCGGCAGTTCCTCGAGGGGGGTGTCTCCGCCTTCGTCGTAGAGCGCGGCGTAACCACCACTGCCGTCCTGCCCGAACACGTGGAAACGGCCACCGTCGGCGGTGTCATTGCCGCTCCAGGCACGGATCCACTCCGTTACTTCCTCGGCGGGGAGGAATGCGGGGTAGATCTCGAGGTCGATGGCGTCCTCCGCGTCAGCGGGCCAGAAGTCGACGTCCACGAGGAGACTGAGGGTGTGGGGGTACTTGCTCTTGTCCATGCGGGGATCGTAAACCGCATCAACGGTTGTCGCAGGGCGAGGACCGGCTGGACTGGCCCTGCGCTCAGGCGTACTCCTCAAGCTGGAACTCCGCCGGGGGCTCCGGGGCGGCCTCGAGTATGGCCCTGGTGACGGCCAGAAGCTCGGCGTGGACGTCCGGGGCAGCGCCGAGCCTGGCGACCTCCCACGGGGTCAGCACGTGCTCGAGGAGCATGAGGGCCCGTTCCGCCCAGAACCGGAGCAGCGGGTGGATCCACCCGGAGATCTTGAACTGCGCCAGGGCCCCGGCGATGTACGCGTCGATCTCGCCGTGGAGGTAGCGGACGTGCACCTGCTCGGAGTCCAGCCAGGCGGCGATCTCCTCCGCGTCGCTCTCCCAGAGATGCTCCGGGACGAGATCCCAGTCCGCGATGAGGTCCGCCAGACACCCCGGGAGGTGTTCGTCGCCGAGGCCGTCGGCGATGTGCTCCTCCATGGCGCGCAGGGTGTCGTTGCCGTCATCGCTGCCGAAGGGGGCGGGGCCGTCGGCGCTGTCGTCCTCGGACCAGAACGACGCGGGGACGGCCGCCACGTAGGTGGGGTGGCTGGTGGTGGGGGACAGGCCCTCGTCGGGGTCGTCCAGGTACGGGCGGTAGCTCATGGGTGGGAGGCTACCGGCGTGGGGGCGGGGACGCGGGGTGGGGGAGAGTCAGGGATGTCCCTGATTCTGGCTTTCGGGCATAGGTGATCAGCGGAAACGCCCCGATAATTAGGGCATGGAAAATAACCTGCTGCCGAACCCGGCGACTGTCCGCCCCCGGCGATCCCCCGCCCGCACTGCCGCCGTCCTGTCCACCCTCTTCGCTGGTGCCATCTTCGGATTCTTCTACGCCTGGGTCTGTTCGACCATGTGGGGCCTCGATGCCGCAGACCCGCGCATCGCGATCCCTGCCATGCAGGCCATGAACAGTTCCGTGCGCAACTTCGTGTTCCTCCCCGCCTTCTTCCTCACCCCCGTGGTCCTGCTGGTGGCCGGTCTGATCAGTTGGGCTGAGCGGCAGAGTTCCCCGGCTCTGCTGCTACTGGCTGCGGCGGCCCTGTACGCCGTGGGTGGCCTCGGGCTCACGCTCCTGGTCAACGTCCCGATGAATGAGGCCCTGGCCCAGGTCGCCGTTCCCGCGGACCTGGCGGAGGCCACCCGGATCTGGCAGGACTACTCCTCCCGCTGGCAGGTGTGGAACATGGTGCGCACGGTGGTCTCGGGAGTGTCCCTGCTGCTCGCGGTGCTGGCGGTGGGTCGGCTGGCGCCCGGGCGAATCGCCCCCTGACGAGAGGACGACGCCGCCCCGATCCCATTGGTGGGATCGGGGCGGCGTCGGCAAGCGGCGGGAAGTTAGAACTTCGGCAGCGGCAGGATGGTCAGGGAGAACATCGCGACGATGGCCATGACCAGCGGGATGGCGATCATGATCGGGGCGGCGATGGCCGGGTTGACGATCGGGGCGGTGCGTGCGCCGCCGATCTTCTTGACGGTCAGCTCAATGAAGAACAGCAGGGTGGTGGCTGCGGCGGAAACCATGCAGAACGGGCAGATCTCGGTGATGACGAACAGCTGCAGGTAGACGAAGACCGCGGACAGGGCGACACCGATGGCGGTCACCGGCAGGAGCAGCTTCTCCAGCAGCTCGCTCTTGGTGAACAGCCACAGGGCGGACGCCGCCATCATGCCGATGTAGTAGACCGCGCCGATGGTGGCCAGGGGGATGGGGCCGACGTAGGAGTAGTCACTCATCATGACGGCCATGGGGCCGCGGGTCGGAACACCTTCCGGGATAGGCAGAACCCAGAAGTGGATCGCGGAGAGGATGGCACTGGCGGTCCAACCCATCACGGCGACACCGAAGAAGGTCCAGATGAGAATGTTCGCGGTGTTGCGCGGCTTCTCGACGGGCGCGGTCGGAGTGGTGAGCTTGCTCAGAACAGAGGTCGTCATGTGACTTTCGTTTTCCTTTGCTGGGATGAGAACGATCACAAACATACCCCGGGGGGTATATCTCGTCAACTCTGATGCTGACAGGACCGCAAAAAGCCTGCATGCCGGAGGCTTCCTGCGGTCTGCACCGCCGGGTGAAAAAGCGGAACCGCGCCCAGCTTTAAGAGCATGGGCGCGGTGGAGGGGAGGGGGACTAGTGGCCCTCTGGTGGGGCATCCGGGCGGGTGGGGTCCAGCCCGCGGCGGCGCAACTCGGCGGCGGCCCGGTCGAGGCCGCCGTGCTCCAGTGCGGCGAGGGTGCTGCGCCCCGACCACATGTGCCTGCCGAAGCGTGACACCGTGACCTCCAGGTCACCGGTGAGGTGCTCGAGATCGCCGGGGACGTTACGGTGCCCGCTGGGGAGGGGGACGGGGAGGACGAAGGCGTCGGTAAGCGGGGCGGAGCCGGTGACCTCCACCCTCCAGCCGTAGCCACGGCCCTCGAACTCCCAGGTGTCATCGGTGGTGCGGGCGCGGACCGGGCTGATGACGGGGTTGCCCAGGCGGAGGACGCGGGAGTCGGGAAGTTTGACCACCAGCCCCGTCACCTCCACTTTCATCGGGCCGGCGGTGACCAGCCCGCCGGCGAAAGCGACGCACGCCTCCGGCTCGGCGAAGCCCTGCGCCTGGCCCCACCACCAGGACTCCGGGAAGCCCTCGCGGCCCCAGTTCTTCTCCCCGTAGACGTGGGCGCCGTCGAACTCCCAGGTCTCCCCGCCGAGGGTGGCGGTGCCGGACGCGCGTCCGCCGAGCAGCCACGGGTGCCAGTACTGGTTGAGGCCGGGGATCACCTGGAAGACGCTGGATCCGCCGAAGGCACGGTGCGGCCACGGCTCGAGGTCGTGGAAGCGCAGGTCGAGTCGGGCGTCGGGGCCGAGGTCCACCCGGAGATGCTCTTCGTCGCCACTGAAGACGGGGGAGTTCATGGGGCCACCACGCACGCCGAGTCGGTGGGGATCCGTCCAGGACCCGGGGCGCGCGGCGGTGCGCACGAACCCGTTCGACCCGGCCAGGCCGATCGTCGCCCACGGACCCTCCGGCCCCTGGTTGGCGCCGCACAGGGCGATGAGGACGCGGCCGGTGGCCGGGTCGGTGAGGCGCCAGAAGTAGCCCTCCATGGCGACGCCGCGGTGGGCGCGGGTGGGGTGACCGAAGGGCAGGTCAGCGCCGGTGCCGCGATAGAGTGTGATCGGGGTCATAGTGCCAGTGAAGCACAGTCCCGCCGTTCAGGCTCCGGTGCGTTCGATCGGCATCCACAGTTCACAGACCGCGGTGCTGAAATCCTCCGCCCGCTGCAGGACAGCCACGATGGTGGGACCCGGCCGGAGCTGCCACGGATTGGATGGGAACCACTCCGCCGCTGCGGCCGCGTATGTGGACTGGAGGGCGGCGGGGTGGGGACCGTCGGAGCGGAACACCACCCATGCCCCGGCCTCCACGTCGATGACGTCGAGATCCTCCGGGACGGGGGAGTTCATGCCCACCGCGGCGCCGTGCAGGTAGGTCAGCTCACTGCCCTCTCTGTACTCGGGGTCGACATCGGCGCTGACATGCAGCAGACCACCGGGAACGGTGTCGCTCAGCTGCTGGAGACGCTGGTGCTCGGAGGCGGGAATGCCCTCGATGTGGGCTCTGATATGCGGATTCTCCCCTTCGTGGAGGAGCGGCACACGCGTGGCGTGGCCGGTGAGGCGGAAAGCGGGTCGTTCAGTGATGCGGGCATCCATGGGGGTGCTCCCTTCTACGGTCAGTCGGAAACTGAGGTGCGGTTGACTGCGAAGGGGGCCACCGTCGCGCCGGGCCCGGCCGTGACTGACCCCGTGCACCGCACGGAACGCCCGGCCGAAGGCCTCGGGGGATCCGTAGCCGTAACGTACGGCGATGGTGAGCAGGTCATCCTCGCCGAGGAGATCCGTGGCGGCCACCGTCATCCGCCGACGCCGGATGTACTCCGACACCGGCATGCCGGCCAGCGAGGAAAACATCCGACGCAGGTGGTGGCCGGTGGTCCCGCCGCGGGCGGCCACGGCATCCACGTCGATCTCGTCGGTGAGGTGTTCCTCGATCTCGGCGACGAGGCGGTTGAGGATCTCGATCATGGTGGCTCCCTTCCTCACCCACTGTCGTCCACCGGTAGCGGGCCTCGCCCGATGATCAGGGACCGATGTGATCGGGCAGGCGGGGCCACTTCCTCACCGGAACTCGTACCCTTCCATGTTGCCCTGCCCGAGGACCTTCTCCGGCAGGTCCTCCGCCACGCAGCGCCCCTCCAGGCCGTAGTTCACCGGCCCGCGGGCGAGGAGTTCCTCGACCGCCTCATGCAGGGTGAAACCCAGCAGTTGCGGGTCGTCGCAGTTCCGCAGCCGGCACAGCGTGTCCACCGGATCGCCCTCACGCTCGCAGGCGGCGACGGTGTAGGTGGCGTCCGGGTCCAGTGGGCGCCCCCCGATCTCCACCGACTGCACCCGGTGCCCCATGGGTGCGCGGGAGATGAAACGCACCCGCATCCCGGCGAAGCGCACCACCCAGCCGCCGAAAACCTCGTCGGCGCGTGGGGAGAAGACGTTGTTCAGTTCCTTCTCCAGCCAGGTGCGCAGCTGCGCACCGGTGACCCGGCCGGTCTTCACCTCGGCGTTCTCCGGCAGCATCGACCACAGGAACTGCCTGCTTATCGACGCCGCCCCGTCCTCCGGCACCAGCGGTGGGCAGAAGCGGAAGCCGTTGGACAGGGCGATGTCGAGGGTCCCGCCACGTTCGGCAAGGGTGGCGGAGGCCTTCGCGAACAGCGCGTCGGTGACCAGGTTGTCCATCGGCGTCTCCAGCACGTAGTAGCGCTGGAGCACCGAGGACGTCGTGCCGATCGTCTCCTCCAGCTCCGGGTGGGCGGCGCGGAGGGAATCCACCAGCTCCCGGAGGTGGGGGTCTTCGGGGAGGTGCTCGTGGACGTCGAGAAGCTCATAGTCCACCTCGCGGCCCCCCGTGGCGGAGACCTCGATGTCGAGCCTGCCGACGAAGGAGCCGAAGGCTCCCGGTTCGGTGACGCGGGCGTGCCTGCCCTGCAGCGGGTGGCGGATGCGTTCGTGGGTGTCGCCGCCGAGGATGTAGTCGACGCCCTCCGCGAAGTCCTCGTCGGCCAGCGCCACCTGCGGCGCCATGCCGAGGTGGCCCATGACGAGCACCACGGCGCAGTCCTCGGTCTCGCGCAGGTGGCGCACCCAGTGGGCCATGCTCTGGGCCGGCCGGGTCATGGCGATGCCCCGGCTGTAGGCGGGTGCCTGGCGTCGGGTGAGCGCCGGGTCGTTGTAGGCCAGCACGCCGATCCGCACCCCGCCCCTCTCCAGGACGTGGAAAGGGGCGAAGAGGTGGTTGCCGATCACGTCGTTGCCCACCGGATCACCCGACTCATCGGCGTGGTGCATGTTCGTGCACACCATCGGCGCGGTGTACTCCCCGGCGATCTCCAGCAGCCGTTCCTTGCCGAACACCACCTCCCAGTTACCCGGCATGAGTACGTCGTAGTCCAGCGCATTCATCGCCGGGACCACCGCCTCACCCCGGGTGAGCTGCACCCAGCCGCTGCCCTGGAAGCAGTCGCCGTTGTCGACGATGACCGTGTGCGGATTCTCCTCCCGGATCTGCTCGAAGAGGGTCTTCATCCGGGCCACGCCGCCGGCCCGCCGGTACACGGGCTGCCCGTCCTCCAGATAGAACTCGTCGTGGGTCTCCAGTTGGCCGTGCAGGTCAGCGGTCTGCAGGATGGTGATGTGCGTCTTGTCTGTCATGGTGTTACCTCCTGCGGCCCACCCTAGTGGTGTGGCTCACATGGTGGTGGGCTTCTCGACGTCCCGCCTCCGGAACGTCTGCCGCCGCTCCCACGCGGCCCGCTGCGCCCGCCCGTGCTCCACCAGCGCCGCGAACAGCTCCCCCTCCGGCAGGGACACCCCGGCATGCGTCAGCGCCGCGGCCATCGCCTGGAACTGCCGACGGTAGGAGTACCCGAGCACCTGGTCGGCGTAGTCGGTGACCAGCTCCGGGACCACCCGCAGCATGGCCACCTCCAGGAGGACGCGGTGCACGGAGGCGCGGGGGAGCGGCGCCCGGTCGCCCATCTCCGTGAGCGCCGACCGCAGACTGCCGGCGTCCACCGGCCTGCCGGCACTCCGCCGCTGCGCGATCACGCCGAACAACGCGCCGTAGTGCGGATCGTAGAAGTCACCCGGCTGCAGGACCCGGCACACCTCATCACTGGCCGGGTGGTGTGTACCCGCCCACATGAGGCCGCACAGCAGGAGCACCTCCGACTCGATCAGGGGCTGGACCGGGACATCGTCCTCGACATCAGGGGCGTGCATCGTCAGAACAGGCCGGTCGTGCTCAGCGCGGTGACCCCGCGGAAAAGTCGTGACATGGTGCCTCATCGTATCCGAGCGCGGGGCGGACGCCAGCGGAATCAGGAGCAGAATCAGCGGCCTTCGGCGCCCCGTCTGCCACGCCTACACTCGGGCCGGTGAACGTCACCATCCACCGCGACCTCGGCACCCCGGACTCCCCGCATCAGGCGGCCCGTGACGCTGCTGCACTCGGGGAACAGGCGGAGCAGGCCCTGCTGGGTCACACGGACTTCCACCACCGGGCAGACACCCTGGCGGCCCACGCCGGCGACGAGGATGAGACACAGCTGCTCGTCCTGCTCCATGACGCGACCGCACCCCTCGGGTTTCTCCACGTCTTCCTGCCGCGCCGCGAGAACCTCAGCACCGTCCACGTTGAGGCGAGGCTTCGTCCGGGACGCGATCCGCGCCCGCTTCTCGACGCACTCTGGCCCCCGTTCCTCGACCTGTGCCGGCAGGAGCGGCGCACGGCGCTGACCTGGTGGGAGCACACCCGGCAGGACCATCCGACCCTGGTCCCGGCGACGGGGACCGGGGCAGTGGAACGCACACCACTCACCGACTGGTTGCAGTCCCGCGGTTTCGTGCTCGACCAGGTGGAGGTGTCGAGCACCCTGCGGCTGCCGGTGGTGGTGGGGGAGGGGGACGTCGATGAGCACTACCGGGTGGTGACCTGGCAGGGGTCCACCCCGGAACACCTGGTGGAGGGGATGACTCGGCTGCGTGCGCGGATGTCCACGGACGCGCCCACCGGCAACCGGGAATCAGACGAGGCGGTGTGGGACGCCGCGCGGGTGCGTCGCGAGGAGGAACTGGCCACCGCCGCCCTGCGCGACCTGTTGTGGGCGGTGGCACTCAACACGGCGGGCGAGCCCGTGGGCTACACGCTGATCGAGTGCCCCGCGGGGCAACCGGAGACCGCCTACCAGCTGGACACCCTCGTACGGGCCGAGGACCGCGGACACGGCCTCGGTCTGGCTCTCAAGCAGGCCAACCTGTCCCAGCTGCAGGGGCGGTACCCGGCGGTGCGGCGCCTGCACACGTGGAACGCCGGGGAGAACCGGTGGATGCTGGGCATCAACCGGACCCTCGGTTTCACGCCGACCAGTGCCGTGGGGGCCTGGCAGCGGAATCGGGAGTAGAATCACCCCTCGTGAAGAACCTCCCGTATATGCTCGCGCTCGTGGCGGTGGCCTTCGGTGCCCTGCTCCTGTACCTGGGTGAGCTGGATGATTCCCCGGGGCTCGGCGGTATCGGCCTGATCCTCATGGTGGGGTCCGTGGTGCTGGCGGTGCGTCACGCGCGCAGGTCGCGACGTTAACCGTATTTTCATCCGCTCTCATCCCACCGTAAGATCCCGCTTGGTTGGTCAATGTGAGGTCGAAGGTGGAATCAGATGAGTGTGGTGCGGAAGCTCCTGACCGTGGTCGGTGGAGTCGCTCTCGTGGCGGCGATCCTGGTCGGAGGGTTCATCTGGGGGAGTTCCTCCTCCTTCCTCGACGCCCCCGTGGAGACACATGAGGAGACCTCCACCTCCGAGATCATCAACGCCGTGGAACGCCGGGAGGAGATCGTCCTGCTGAGCACCGCGACGCAGGGCCTGCACACCGTGCAGAAGGAGACCCGGATCTTCCGTTGGGACCTCCCGGGCACCCGCCGGACGAACATCCTGCAGTACAGCTTCAACTCCAAGCTGGGCATCGACGGCCGCGACGTGAAGATCACGGAGATCGGCCCCGACCTCTTCCGGGTCACCATCCCGCCGTTCAAGGTCATCGGCTACATCGACCCTGAATTCAAGACGGTGCACCGGGAGGGCAAGGTGCTCAGCTTCGTCACCGAGAAGATCGACTCCACCGAGGCCGTCATGGAGATCCTCGACGACGGGAAGCGGCAGGAGCACATCGAGCTGAACCGCGAACTTCTGAAGGATCAGGCGCGCAACTTCTACACCGGCATCATCCACGCCATTGACCGGGACGTGGACCTCCAGTTCGAATTCCGCTGAGGCCGCTGCGGTCGCTGTGGTCAGGACGGTCCGGGCAGACCACGACGGAAACGCATCTCCGGATGCACCGACGGTGCGTGCAGGAGACAGCTGAACCACGGGGTCGGGGGATCGACGCGCCGGTATCCCCTCATGCCGACCTCGTGGCCGGCCCGGATCCAGAACATCTCCAGCCAGGCCTCCAGCGCCAGCCACAGCTGGTCCCGGGGCGTGAGCCCCTCCGGCAGGTGGGTGAGCACGTCGCGCACCACACCCGGGACATCCACGTGCAGCGGTACCGGCCACGGCGCAGGATCGTCGGTCCAGCCGTCAACCGCGACGACGCAGTCAGGGAAGTACAGCAGATCCGCCGACAGGCTGATCGCGGCGCCGGGAGTGACCTGGGAGTCCTGCGCCGCAGAGTGCAGTGTGTCCTCCAGCGCAGCCGCCAGCTCCACGCCCACTGACGCCCACCCGGGCCGCTCCGAATGCATGCCCACGTTGATCACCCGCCCGGCGGAGTCCCGGTAGAAGAACCGGGTGACGCCCCAGGGCTCCTCGGTGAGGGGGTGGACGATCTGCCGGCCGGAACGCAGGACGCGCAGGTGCGCCTCGTGGATGTCGTCGACGAACACCGACACGTCCGGATTGACCGGGGCGGTGGCGTCCTGCGTGAGCAGGGTGAGCTGGTGACCGTCGTCGTCGGCCAGGGTGGCCACCCACCCGTGATCCATGACCACCCGCATGCCCAGAGCTTCTCCGTGCTCATGGATGGCGTCGGTGAGGTCCGGCACGGTCAGGTTCGGCACGACCCTGTCGATCTTCATGGCCCCAGGGTACGGGAGGGCCTGTCTCAACCTGTCGGATCTGTTCCGGAGCACCCTCCCGTTACCTGGGGAAACGTGCCCTGCAGATGTGCAGATCCGACAGGTTGAGACACCCGCCGCGCCTATCCGTTGCCCAGCGGCACGATGAGCAGGTCGGTGGTGGAGTCCAGGAGGCCCTGCTCCGGTGCGGTGTCGGCGGTGACCTCGGTCTGCTGGACACGGATGACACTCTGGTCACCGACGCGGCTCTCCGGGGCCATCTCCGTGGTCCGGGTGGCCTGCGGGGCCATGCGGGACTGCGGGGCGAGCGACTCAGCCACAGCCGGGGCGCCGATGCCGAAGAACTTGTCCAGGCCCGTCACGTTGAACTGCGTCGAGTTGTACCGGCGGTCGTTCGAGGTCCGCCACTGGGAGACGACCAGGTCCATGCTCCCGATGGTGGAACCCGGGACGATGTAGCCGCCGTAGACCTGGGCGAAGTTGCCGGCGTCCTGGGGAGCGTCCCACGAACCGCCGAGGATGACCCGGGCCGGGGTGATGGAGTCCCAGTCGTCGGTGATGTTCTCGGTGATGCGCACCTCGACGGAGTAGGTCTCGGCGTTGAACATGGCCAGGACCCAGTGTCCCTCGATGTAGCGCAGGGACATCTCGCCGGCGGCGACCTTGTCCTTCAGGACCGGGGTGCCGGTGAAAGCAGCGCTCCACTGACCGGTGGTGGGGTTCCAGTGCTCCCAGGTGGTGCGGTCGGCGATCTGCTCCGGGCGGAAGCGGGAGAGGTGGACGTCGTCGGCACGCTTGAACTCGGAGGACATGACGTAGACGTAGCCGTCCGGGCCGTTCTCCCAGGTGATGAGGTTGCCCATGCCCTTCATGTGGGAGGTGGGCGTGGTGCCGAGGGATTCCCAGGTGGCTCCCTGGTCCTGCGACCTCCAGATCTCGGTGCGCAGCACGTTGCCGATGCCCTTGTTCCACATGCCCTGCAGGTAGAGGGTGCCGTCGATGTTGATGACGTCCGAGGGGATGAGCGTGAGGCCGTCCCGGTGGGCGTAGTCGATGAGCTGCTCGACGCGGTCCCCGTCGTTGAGGGGGCGGAGGATCCTGATGCGGCCGTCCTCATCCAGGACGGCGACGACCCCGACGGGGCTCATCCACTCGCCCCGGCCGAAGCTGGCGCCGCGGAAGGAGTCACCGAAGAGGACGGCGAACTCCTCGCCGACGCCGATGCCCGCCATGATCCCCAGGTCACCGGTGAGGAAGCCGACATTCTCGGAGATGCCCTGGCCGAGCAGGTCACCCACCACGGTGATCACCAGCGGGCCGTCCACCCGGTCCTCGCCGAACTCGACCTTGTTCTGCGGGCCGCGGGTGCCACCGGAGCTTCCCGACGACCCCGAGGACCCCGACGACCCCGAGGAACCGGAGGAGCCGGAGCTGCTGGAGCTCTGCGCGGTGGCTGGGGGAGCTGTCACGACGGAGACGGCCGCCACGGTGACGGTGAGGGACAGTGCGAGACTGCGGAGGGTCTTGTTCACGAGTGAGGACACTACCAAGGAACAGCCGTCGTACAGGAGCGGAGACAGATCAGATGTCCGGCGGTTAGGGTGGTCGCATGCGTCGAATTCCCGCCCTGCCCACTCTGCTGTCGGCTGCCTCCCTCGTGCTCGCCGGATGTTCCTCCGAGGCTGCGGACACTCCGCCGCCCTCCTCGGGGGCGACGGTCTCGGCGATCGCGTCCACGACGGACGAGACCCCGGATGCGGGTGAGGTCCGTGATTTCGTCGTCACGGCGCACGGCACCTTCAACACCGGGTGGGCGATGACCTTCCTGCCGGGCACCGACCATCTGCTCATCGCCGAGCGCCGCGGCGCGCTGCAGCTGCGGGACCAGACGACCGGCAAGGTCACGGAGGTCACCGGTCTGCCGCCCGTGCACGCGCAGGGGCAGGCGGGCATGCACGACATCATCCCCGGACCCACCTTCGAGCAGGACGGCATGGTCTACCTCAGCTGGGTCCGGTCCCACACCAACGGTGCGCAGGGGGTCGTGGGTCGCGCGTACCTGGACATGGACCGGCATCAGTTGACGGGGCTGCAGGAGATCTGGGAGCAGACCCCGGCCGCCGGCAACGGCCATCTCTCGCTGCGCCTGCTCATTGACGACGGCCACCTCTACGTCACCTCCGGCGACCGGCAGGAGATGACCCCCGCGCAGGAGAACGACACGAACCTCGGTTCCGTCCTGCGCCTCACCCTCGACGGGCAGCCGGCGCCGGGCAACCCGTGGGACACCGAGCAGTGGACGATGGGACACCGCAACGCGTTGGGCATCGACACCGACGACCAGGGGCGCATCTGGGTCTCGGAGATGGGCCCGCAGGGCGGCGACGAACTCAACCTGCTGGTCGAGGGCGACAACTACGGGTGGCCGGAGGCGTCGATGGGCGTGCACTACAACAACGACCCCATCCCCGACCACAGCGACGACGACGGTTTCCACGGCCCCGCCGCATGGTGGGTGCCGTCGATCTCGCCCGGCAACCTCCTCATCTACTCCGGGGAGCTTTTCGACGGCTGGTCGAACTCCGCCCTCCTCGGCGGATTGTCCGGCGAGAAGATCGTCCGGGTGGAGCTCGGCGAGCCGGCGACGGTCGTCGACGAATGGGAGATGGGCGCGCGCATCCGGGCGCTGGCCGAGGCACCCGACGGGGCGATCTGGGTGCTGGAGGACGGCCCGGCCGGCAGACTGCTGGAGCTGCGCCCGGCCTGACGTGTCGGCGGGGTGAAGAACAGTTCCCGCTCGTGCCACAGCACGACGGCGGTGATCACGAGAAGGACACCGGTGGCGATGACCTCTGTGTCCGGGTGCGTGGCCAGGACCTGGGTGCTCAGGTTCGCGCCGAGGTGGACGAGGATCGTGAGCGTGATGTTGCGGTCGCCGCGGACGTAGATCCAGTTCATCAGCAGCACGAACGGGAGCATGCTCACGGGGAAGTTGAGGGCGTGGATCCACCCCTCGGCCACCGTCTGCTCCTGGGAGGAACCGGCGAACAGGGCGAGCGGGGCATGCCACAGGGCCCAGACCACCGCGAAGATGAGCGACGTGGTGAACAGCGAGAACCGGCTGCGCAGGGTGTCGGTGCCGTAGGAGTGCCAGGCCAGTTCCTCGACGACTGGGGCCAGGATGAGCACCGTCCAGCCGGACAGCAGCCCGATGCCGAAGGTCGCGCCACCCCGCCAGAGGAACTGCTCGGGGGAGTAGCCGAAGAACAGGGAGATGCCGGTGGCGACGAGCACCGCCCCCGGCATGAGCCCGACCGCCAGGGTCGTCCACATCGGGTGGACGCGACGGAAGTCCCACACGCGGTGCCACATGTCGCGTTGCAGTGCGCGGTCGTGGCGGGTCAGCCACCACACGACACCGAGCGGGGTGAACAGCCCGGCGAGCGCCAGCAGGGTCGCCGGCCCCGCCTGGTCCTGGTGGCTGAACCAGGCACCGGGCACCCACAGAGCCCAGGGGACCAGGGTGGCGAGGAGGTAGAAGGTGAGGGGCTTGTCGTAGCGGTCGTAGGGCACGCGGTCGGGGGCGTGAACTGTGCTCATGACCTGGACGTTAGGCCGGTCCCGGGTGGCTGTCTGCCCGGGGTCAGCAAGATCGGGGCGAACCCCGAGATAAACCGGGGCTCTCCCCTACAGCCCCTTGACGTTGAGCACCTGGCGCAGGGTGTGGCGGATCGTCACCAATGAGGCGGCGTCCTCCATGACGACGTCGATGGGTTTGTAGGCGGCGGGGATCTCGTCGACCCACTGTTTGCCGGGGCGGTAGACGATGTCGCCCATGGCCTTCTCCAGGTCGGCGGCGGTGTACTGCTTCTTCGCCTGGGTGCGGCTGAGGGTGCGGCCGGCGCCGTGCGGGGCGGAGCGCAGGGCCTCGTCGTTGCCGAGGCCCTCGACGACGTAGGACTGGGCACCCATGGAGCCGGGGATGAGGCCGGGGCGGCCCTGTGAGGCGTCGATGGCGCCCTTCCTGGTCAGCCACACGTGGACGCCGTCGATGACGGCGGGCTCGGTGTAGTTGTGGTGGGAGTTGATGCGTTCGGCCTCGCCGACGTCGGCGTCGCCCATGAAGTCGGCGAGTGCCCAGGCGAAGCGGTCCATCATGTCCTCGCGGTTGAGCAGGGCGAAGTGCTGGGCCCAGCGCAGTTCGCGGAGGTACCGGTCGAATTCCGGGGTGCGTTCGCGGAGGTAGGCGTGGTCGGGGTGGTTCAGTCTCACGCCCTCGCGGCGGCACTGTTCCTGGGCGGCGCGGATGTGGACGCGGGCGATCTTGTTGCCCACGCCGCGGGAGCCGGAGTGGAGGAACATCCACACCCGGTCGTCTTCGTCGAGGCACAGTTCGATGAAGTGGTTGCCGCCGCCGAGGGTGCCCAGCTGCACCTTCCAGTGCGGGGAGTGGGAGAGGTCGACGTCGTCACGCCGGGCCAGGTCGGAGAGCTCCCGCAGGCGCGGCGCGGTGAAGGGGAAGCGGTCGGTGCGTTTGTTGTAGTTGCCGGGGGACAGGGGGATGACGTGTTCGAGGGTGTCGCGCAGGTGGGTGAGGTTGCGGCCCTCGAGGTCGGCGGCGGTGTAGCGGGTGCGGGCGGCGATCATGCCGCAGCCGATGTCGACGCCCACGGCCGCGGGGATGACCACCCCGACGGTGGGGATGACGGTGCCGACCGCGGAGCCGAGTCCGGCGTGGGCGTCGGGCATGAGGGCGATGTGCGGGTGGATGAAGGGCAGTTCGCCGAGGGAGCGGGCCTGGTCGCGGGTGGCGTCGTCGAGAAGCGAGGCCCAGGACTTGACGGAATCAGAAAGAGAGACGGGCACAGGGTCCTTCCGTGGTGGTGGGGGAGCGTGACGGAACCCGTGACGACGGGGCCGTCACGGGTCGCGGTCAGTTGATGACGAAGCCGGAGCGTGGATCGCGGCCTTCGAGCGGGGTGCCGTCGGCCTCGATGGGCCATTCGATCTCCAGCTCGAGTTCGCGCTTGAGCACACGCTTGCCGGTGTTCTGGACCTCCATCTCCACGGTGAAGGTCTGCGGCAGGTCCATGGAGACCTGTCCGTCGCCCTGCCCGAGGGTGAGCTCGCCTTCGCGGATGCGGGCGGCCAGGTCCTCGAACAGGTCGGCCAGTTCGTCACGGTTGAAAGTGGCCTTGCTCTTGAGCAGTTTTCCGGGTTTCCTCATGATGCTCCTCCTTCCTTACTAAGTCCATGATCTCATACCTTAATAAGTTGGTAAAGAGTCCTGAGCTGGCGAAACTCACTCCAGGGGAAGTTCCGTCCAGGTGACCGTGACCGACGGGTCCGCAGCCTCCGCCACGCCGCGCAACTCCTCCGCGTGGTGGGCGACGGAGTCGAAGGCGTCCTCGCCGCTGGACGTGATCCACGCGGTGACGGCCCCCTCGGACAGCCGGACCGGTGCCGGGAAGCAGCAGCCGCCGGAATAGGCGACCCCGGCCTCCCGCGGCATCCCGGACCACCATCCGGTGAGCGCCTCCCACACGGCGTCCCCGGCGGAGGTGAGGTCGACCCGCAGGGTGACCGACGACTCCTCCGTCCACCGCACCGGGCCGCGCCCAGTCGTAGTTCAGCGCGTAGCGCCGGGCCATGCCTCACTCCCGGTCCGGTCGCCGGCGGGTGGCCTTGAGTTCCGAGCGCCGACGCTTCTCCGCCAGTCGACGCCGCACCGACCCCCGCGTGGGGCGCGTCTGCCGGCGCGGGGGCGGGGGAGGGGCGAGCGCCTCGCGGAGGAGGGCGGCCAGGCGACGGCGGGCCTCCACGCGGTTACGCAGCTGTGAACGCTGCTCGGAGGCCTGCACCCGCAGTACCGTGCCGGCCAGGCGGGGCCGGAGGTTGCGCAGGGCGCGGCGCCGCTGGGCGTCGCTGAGCGCGGAGGTGGCCGCCAGGTCGATCGACAGCTGCACCTTGCTGTCGGTGGTGTTCACACCCTGACCGCCCGGGCCGGAGGAGCGGGCGAACTGTTCGTTGAGGTCAGCGCCCGGAATCACCAGTCCGTCCGGGATGCCGGGGCCGGGGTCGAGGTGCAGGGGGTCCATGGCCGCGAGTATAGGCAGCGCCACCCTCCGGCGGCCGGGAGCGCTAGAGTGGGTGGCATGACAACAAATGTGCTGCCTGATCTGGACTGGAGTGCTTTCCGACGCGTCCTCATCGTCGTCGCGCACCCCGACGACGCCGAATACGGCCTCTCCTGCGCCGTCGACATGTGGACCCGCGCCGGGGTGGAGGTCGGCTACCTGCTGCTCACCCACGGCGAGGCCGGGATCCGCCACCTCGACCCCGCCGAGGCCGGCCCCCTGCGCGCCGAGGAGCAGCGCCGGGCCTGCGAGAGCGTCGGCGTCACCGACCTCACCCTGCTGGACCACCCCGACGGCCAGCTCATGGACTCGATGGAGCTGCGCCGCGACATCGCCCGCCACATCCGGCAGTTCCAGCCGGACACCGTCATCACCGCCAACTTCGATCTCGAGGCCTACGGCTCCTACAACCAGGCCGACCACCGTGTCGCCGGACTCATGACCGTCGACGCGGTCCGTGACGCCGACAACCCCTGGGTGCACCGCGACCTCGACCTGCCGGCGCACAAGACGCAGCGCCTGCTCATCGCCAACGCCAGCGACGCCACCCACCGCGTCACCGTCGACGAGGCCGGCGTCCGCGCGGGCATCGAGTCCCTGGCCAGCCACAAGGTCTACTTCGAGGCCCTGCCGGACCACCCCGAGCCGGAGGAGTTCATCCCGATGATGCTCGAGCAGCCTGACGGCGCGCAGGCCGTCGCCTTCCGGGTGCTCGACCCGATCTAGCGCCAGCTTGATTCGGATCCACATCCCCGGATCCACCCCTCCCGGCGCGGGACAGGTTCGAGATCAGAGTGCGCCCGAACATCTCCTCTCGAACATGTGGTTCCGGCGGGTCAGCCGCGACGCCGCAGCAACGGCACGAAACGGAACGCGCCGTGCTCGGTGATCGCGGCCTCGTCCTCGTTGATCCGCTCGACCCGCAACATCGTGCCGTCCACCGGGATGACCATCACGCCGCCGATGCGCAGCTGGTCGATGAGCTCCTGCGGCAGGGTCGGGGCCTCCGCGGAGACGAGGATCCGGTCGAAGGGGCCCTGGCCGGGCAGTCCGAACACGCCCTCCGTCGCCTGGTGGACGGTGACGTCGCGGCCGACCGCGTCGAGGTTGGACTGGCCGAACTCGACGAGCTCGGGGACGAGTTCGACGGCGGTGAGGTGGCCGGTGCCGTCGAGAAGCTCGTGGAGCAGGGCGGTGGTCCACCCGGAGCCGGCGCCGACGTCGAGGACGCGGTGGCCGGGGTGGACGTCGAGGAGCCGGAGCATGAAGGCCACGGTGTAGGGCTGTGAGTTGGTCTGCCCGTGACCGATGGCGATGGGCAGGTCGTAGGGCGCGTGACGACGCGCCGCCGGCGGCAGGAAATCCGCCCGGTCGACGCGCGCCATCACCTCTCTGATCTGGTCATTCATACTTTCCGAGGGTACCTACTTCCTCCCCGGCGGCGGCTCGATCAACCCCAGCTGGATGAGCATGTCGAGGCTGTTGCGTAGCCCCCAGTGGGCGGCGATGAGGTCGCCTCGGGTGTGGAAGATGTGGACGGCGTCGATGGTGTAGGGACGTCCGGCCGCCTCCTCGCCGTGGATCGAGGCGACGCCCTTGCCGTGCTCCGTGACGCGGGCGATGATTCGGTCGGGGGTCTCGATGATCGCCTCCTCCTCGACGTGCATGCCGAGGGTGCGGGCGAAGTGCTCGAGGGTCTTCATGTACCCCTCGACGCCCCGGGGGCTGCCCGAGGGGTCGGTGAGATCGAGGAAGTCCTCGGTGAACAGTTCCTCGAGTCCGGTGAGGTTGCGGCTGTTGATGGCGTCGCGGATACGGAAAGCGCTGGTCAGGGCCGGATTCTTCTGGCAGTCGGTCATGGTGGGCTCCTTTGTGGGTGGGATAGATCACTTGAGTGTGAGTCTATTAGCACGGATACCCCCGGACAATAGGCCGACAGGGAAAGCCGGGCCCCTCAGTCCGCGCTGTCGGACGCCACCACCGGGCTGAGCACCCTCCGGGGGCCCGTCGGATTCGGCTCGGCGAGCTCCTCACCGGGCACCGTCACGTCCCACGGGGCCTGCGGGGACAACGCCGGGGAGGCCGGGGAGGCCGGGGCGGGCGGCGCGGGGGCCTCCTCCACGACGACCCGCTCCGGCAGCACCGGGACGGGCGCGACGTCGCCGACGCCGATGTCGATGAAGGACTCCCCGTCGACCACGAACACCCGCACCCCCAGCGCACCGTCCTCGAGCGGCACGTACTCGAGCTGCCCGACGACCTCGCCCTCCACCCACACGTCGACGCCGTCGACCTGGCCGAGCATCTGCCGGTTCTCACCCGTCAGCGTCGCCGGGAGGCGACCGCCCTGGGGGAGGAGCCGGGTGCCGTCGACAAGCGAGTTCCAGGGGACGGCGAGTTCGGGGGAGGGGAGTTCGAGGGCGACGTCGAGAAGCCCCCGGTCCTTGTTCACCGACACCCGCGCCCACGCCAACGGCTCGCACTGCGCCTGGTGGACACGTTCGAGTTCGGGGAAGACCTGGCGTAGCGGCCCCGGCACCGACCCGATCGTGCCGAACTCCCACCGCACCCGCCAACCACCGTGGATGAAGTCCGGGATCAGCCGCACCGGGATGAGCGTGCCCCCCGGCTCCATGAGCTCCGCGGCACGCAGCTGCGAGAAGAGGATCGCCTGACTGACCTTCTCCACCGGCAGCGAGTGGACGTCCGTGCCCACCGGAGGGCGGGCGAGGGGATAGCTGGGAACGGCCATGCGTACAGCCTAGTCGCGCTAGCGTGGACGACATGAGGATCCCACCCGCCGGACTGTTCGTCCTCGCCGCCGGCGCCCAACTGCTCCACGGCCGCTTGTCGACGCCCCGCCTCACCCTCGCCGCGCCCCTGCTCGCCGCCTCCGGGGCACTCGGCGTCGCCGCGTTGGGCGACTTCGCACGCGCGGGGACGACCTTCGACCCCGTGCGCATCGACCGCGCCTCGGTGCTGGTCACCGACGGTGTGCTGGCGCACACCCGCAACCCGATGTACCTGGCGCTCGCCGGGGCGCTCGTCGCGCACGCCCTCGCCCGCGGCTCCTGGCCGGGGCTGCTGCCGGTGGCCGGCTTCGTGTGGGCCGTCGACCGCGGGCAGGTGGCGGCGGAGGAGGCGGTGCTGCGGGAGAGGTTCGGCCCCGAGTACGAGGCCTACGCCCGGCGGGTCCCGCGCTGGATTACCTAGGCTGGCGGCATGAAGCTGCGCATTGAACCAGGTGACATCACACGCGTGCGTGCCGACGCCCTCGTCAACGCCGCCAACTCCGGACTCCTCGGCGGCGGGGGCGTCGACGGCGCCATCCACCGCGTGGGCGGCCCGACGATCCTTGCCGAGTGCCGGGAGATCCGCGCCCGGGACCTGCCCGACGGACTGCCCGCCGGGCAGGCCGTGGCCACCGGGGCGGGGGACCTGCCCGCCCGCTGGGTGATCCACACGGTCGGGCCGGTGTGGTCCGCGACCGAGGACCGCTCCGCCACCCTCGCCTCCTGCTACCGGGAGTCACTGCGGCTCGCGGCGTCGCTGGGGGCCCGGACGGTCGCGTTCCCGGCGATCTCCGCTGGCGTGTACGGCTGGCCGATCGACGACGCCGCCGGCATCGCGGTGACCACCTGCCGGGAGGTGGGCGGAGTGGAGGAGGTCATCTTCGTCCCCTTCGGGGAGGTGGCGGAGGCGGCCTTCCGGGCGGCGCTGGACGATTAGTTAGGGGATTGTTATGGAATGCCCTTGCCGCCGGTGAGGGGTGATTTCCTCCGATGGGCGGTGGCCGGGACTGGCGGAAGACGGGTGTCGGGGCGCAGCGGGATCTGCCTACGGTGGCCCTGACCTGTGTTCCCGACCCCGACCGGATCCCCCATGCTCACCCGCCTCGCGTCCACCCTGCGCCTCAAGACCGACCCGTCGGTGTACTTCGCCACCGTGGGGGCCGTCCTCGCCTTCGTCGTGCTGACCATCGTCGCCGGCGACTGGGTCGGGGACGTCTTCGGTGCCGCCACCACCTGGATCCTCACGAACCTCGGCTGGTTCTACATCCTCGGCGTCACGGTGTTCCTCCTGTTCCTCATCATCGGGGCGGTCAGCCGCTACGGGCACGTCCGCCTCGGTGCCGACGACGAACGGCCCGAGTACCCCACCCCCGTGTGGTTCGCGATGCTCTTCGCCGCCGGCATCGGCACCATCCTCATGTTCTGGGGCGTGGCGGAACCGATCTCCCACTTCGCCAATCCGCCGATCGGTGACGTCGACCCCGAGTCCGTCGAGGCCGCCCGCCAGGCCATCGCCATCACGCACTACCACTTCGGCCTCCACACCTGGACCATCTTCGCGCTGCCCGCGCTGTGCTTCGCCTACTTCATCTACAAGCGGAAGATGCCGCCGCGGGTCAGCTCGATCTTCTCCCCGCTGCTGGGCTCCCGCGTCTACGGGCCGCTGGGCCGGAGCATCGACGTCATCGCGCTCATCGGCACCATCTTCGGCGTGGCCACCTCCGTCGGCCTGGGCACCCTGCAGATCAACGCGGGCCTCAACGAGCTCTTCGGCCTGACGGTCTCGCCGGTGGTGCAGGTGGTCATCATCGCGATCGTCACCACCGTCGCATGCCTCTCCGTGGCCGCCGGCCTCGACCGCGGCATCCGGGTCCTGTCGAACGTCAACATCTGGATGTCCATCGGCCTGCTGGTGTTCGTCGTCATCGCCGGCCCGACCGTGCTGGTGCTCAAGGGCACCATCGAGTCCTTCGGCATCTACCTCTCCCGCCTGCCCGAACTGGCCTTCTGGAACAACGCCACCCCGAACAGCCCGGAGAACGCCACGTGGCAGAACACCTGGACCGTATTCTACTGGGCGTGGACCATCACCTGGTCGCCCTTCGTGGGCATCTTCATCGCCCGCATCTCCCGCGGCCGCACCATCCGGGAGTTCGTCGCGGGCGTCCTCGGCCTGCCGGTGACGTTCTCCCTCATCTGGTTCGGCGTGTTCGGCGCCTCCTCCTTCCTCATCGAGCAGGACGGCGGCGGACTGGTGGAGCGCGTCGCCGTCGAGGGCGACATCCCGGGCGCGCTCTTCGAGTTCCTCTCGCACTACCCGGCCGCGACGTTCATGTCCGGGCTCGGCATCCTCATCGTCGTCATCTTCTTCACCACCTCCGTGGACTCCGCCGCGATGGTCACCGACATGATCGCCTCCGGCAGGGAACCCGTCTTCGCCCCCACCCACCAGAAGGTCACGTGGGCGGTGCTCATGGGGGCGGTCGCCGCGGTGCTGCTGGCCGCCACCGGTCAGGGCGGACTCTCGGCGCTGCAGCAGATCATCATCGTCATCGGCCTGCCCTTCTTCGTCATGGGCTTCGTCATGATGTTCAGCCTGGGCACCGCCCTGCGGAACGACCTCGGTGCCCCGGTGCCCATCGTCACCCGCCAGTGGGAGTTCGCCGCGACCGCCGAGGAGTGGGAGGAGATGGAGCAGGCCCCGTCCCCGGAGCCGATCGGCCCGATCCACCACATCCCCGACGGGGAGGGCGACGGTCACATCAACCCGGCCGTCGTCGGGGCCGTGCTGGAGGAGTACCAGAGGCAGGACACCGACGACCACCAGGTGAAGATCGTCGAGCAGACCAGGCCTCGGTAGCGCACCGCAAACCCCTGAACGGCGAAAGTGTTCCGGGTTACAGTGAAGGGACAACATTCCACCAGATCACAGGAGAGTCCCATGTCACTCCAGGATTTCGCAGGTCAGACCATCATCGTCACCGGCGCCGGCTCCGGCATCGGGCGGGTCACCGCCCTCCGGCTCGCGGAACGCGGGGCGCACGTCATCGTCGCCGACATCTCGGACTCCGCCGAGGACGTCGTCAAGGAGATCACCGACGCCGGTGGACAGGCGAGCGCCGCCGTCGGTGACATCTCCGACCAGCAGGTCGTCGACGACGTCGTGGCGCAGGCCGTCGACACCGGCGGCCGCCTCGGCCTGGTCAACAACGCCGGCATCATGGACAAGTTCGACGGCGCCGCCGAGACCGAGGACGCCGTGTGGGAGCGCTGCCTGCGCATCAACCTCACCGCCCCGTTCCTGCTCACCCGCGCGGTGCTGCCGCACATGCGGAAGGCGGGCGTCGGCGCGATCGTCAACACCGGTTCGGCGGCCTCCCTGCGCGGCGCGGCGGCGGGTGCGGCGTACACCGCCTCCAAGCACGGCCTCGCCGGCCTGACGAGGAACACCGCCTACACCTACAGCCGGGAGAACATCCGCTGCAACCTCGTCGCCCCGGGTGGGGTGGACACCAACATCATGACCACCTCCGCGGCCGTCAACAAGGGTGACATCGACCCGTCCCACGGCCTCGCCGCGATCACCCCGGTGCACGAGTCCGCGCTGCGCACGGCAGAGCCCGAGGAGATCGCCGCGATCATCGTCTTCCTGCTCTCCGACACCGCCTCCGACGTCAACGGTGTGCTGCTGCCGGTCGACGGGGGCTGGGTCGCGGGTTAGCGCACGTACTCGCCCAGGTAGCGGCCCGTGAGGGTGGTCGCGTCGGCGATCATCTCCGCCGGAGAGCCGGTGAAGGTGACCAGTCCGCCGTCGGAACCCGCGCCGGGGCCGAGGTCGATGACGTGGTCGGCGTGCGCCACCACCGCCAGGTGGTGTTCGATGCACACGACGGTCCGCCCGGAGTCCACCATGCGGTCGAGGAGCCCGAGGAGCTTCTCGACGTCTGCCAGGTGCAGGCCCGTCGTCGGTTCGTCGAGGATGAACACCGTGGCCTTCTCCGCCAGGTGGGAGGCCAGCTTGAGGCGTTGACGCTCGCCGCCGGACAGCGTGGTCAGGGGTTGGCCGAGGGTGACGTAGCCGAGGCCGACGTCGACGAGCCGACCGAGGATCCGCGCCGCCGCCGGCACCTTCGTCCCGGCGTCCGTGAAGAACTCGTGCGCCACGGACGCGGGCATCTCGAGGACGTCGGCGATGTTGCGGCCTCCGAACTCGTAGTCCAGGACGGCCTCGTCGAAGCGGCGGCCCTCGCAGACCTCGCAGGGCAGGTCGACGCCCGACATGATGCCGAGGTCGACGTAGACCACGCCCGCTCCCCGGCAGTTCGGGCAGGCGCCCTCGGAGTTGGGGGAGAAGAGGGCGGGTTTCACGCCGTGCGCCTTGGCGAAGGCCCGGCGGATCGGTTCCAGCGCCCCGGTGTAGGTGGCCGGGTTGGAGCGGCGGGAACCGCGGATGGCGGACTGGTCGACGAAGACGGTGTCCGCGGTCTGCGGCAGTTCCGCGAGCAGCGAGGACTTGCCCGAACCGGCGACGCCCGTGACGGCGGTGAGCACGCCGAGGGGGATGTCGACGTCGACGTCGCGCAGGTTGTTGCGGTTCGCCCCGCGGATCTCGAGCGCGCCCGTCGCCTCCCGCACCGGGGACCGCAGCGAGACCCGGTCGTCGAGGTGCCGGCCGGTGAGGGTGTCCGACCTGCGCAGCCCCTCGACGGTGCCCTCGAACTGGATGAGGCCACCGTCGCGGCCGGCGTGCGGGCCGAGGTCGATGACGTGGTCGGCGATGGCGATGGTCTCCGGTTTGTGCTCCACCACGAGGACCGTGTTGCCCTTGTCCCGCAGTTCCAGGAGCAGGGTGTTCATCCGCTGGATGTCGTGCGGGTGCAGGCCGGCGGTGGGTTCGTCGAAGACGTAGGTGACGTCGGTGAGCGCGGAACCGAGGTGGCGGATCATACGGGTGCGCTGGGCCTCACCACCCGAGAGGGTGCCCGCCGGGCGGTCGAGGGTGAGGTAGCCGAGGCCGATGGCGGTGAAGTTGGCGAGGGTCTCGCGGAGGGAGTCGACGAGCGGGGCCACCGCGGGGGCGGAGAGCTCCTCCATCCACGCGGCGAGGTCGCGGACCTCCATGGCGCACAGTTCGGCGATGTTGCGGCCCCTGATCCGGGAGTCCAGCGCATGCTGCGCCAGGCGGGTGCCGCCGCAGTCGGGGCAGTCGACGAAGGTGACGGCCCGGTCGACGAACTCGCCGAGCGACTTCTGCAGGGAGTCACGGTCCTTCGACAGGATGGACTTCTCCACCCGGGGGACGAGCCCCTCGTAGGTGTAGTTGAAGCCGTTGAACCGCACCTTCCGCGGTTCGGAGTACAGCAGGATCTCGCGTTCTTCGGCGGTGAACTCACCGACGGGCACGTCGGCACGCAGCAGTCCGGTCTCGGCGAAGGTCCGCCACGCCCAGCCGTCGACCTTGTAGCCGGGGACGAGGATGGCGCCGTCGTTGAGGGAGAGGCGGTCGTCGACAAGCTCCGTGAGGAGGATGTCGGAGACCCGGCCCCTGCCCTCGCACCCGGGGCACATGCCGCCGGTGCGCCGGAACTCGACGCGCTCCCTCCGGCCGCCCTGCACCGACACCGCACCCGCCGCGGACACCGAGGGCACGTTGAAGGAGTACGCGCCCGGGCCGCCCGCCGGGGGTTCGCCGAGGCGGGAGAAGAGGATGCGGAGCAGCGCGGTGGCGTCGGTGGCGGTGCCGACGGTGGAACGCGAGTTCACGCCCATCGGCTCCTGACCGACGATGATCGCGGTGGTGATGCCCTCGAGGCGGTCGACGTCGGGGCGGGCGAGCGTGGGCATGAAGCCCTGGACGAAGGTGGAGTAGGTCTCGTTGATGAGGCGCTGCGACTCGGCCGCGATCGTGCCGAAGACGAGCGAGGACTTGCCGGAACCGGACACGCCGGTGAAGACGGTGAGCCTCCGCTTGGGGATCTCCACCGAGACGCCGCGCAGGTTGTTCACGTGCGCGCCGGTCACGCGGATCACGTCGTGGGTCATGGCCTCACGGTACGTGATGCGTCCACGCCTCCGTGCCGAACTTCTCCGCGACCAGCGCATGCGCCGCCGCGAGATCCTCCTCGGTGAGCGAGGCCGGTTCCGCGCCGTAGCGGTTGGTGAACTCCTCCGCCATCGTCGCGATGATCTCCTCCCGCGACGCCCCGGTCTGCCGGCGCAGCGGGTCGACACGCTTCTTCGCCGAGCGCAGGCCCTTCGACGCGAGCTTCACCTTGCCGATGCGCAGCACCTCCATCATCTTGTCGGCGTCGATGTCGTAGCTCATCGTCGCGTGGTGGAGGACGGCACCCCGGCGGCGCTTCTGGGCGGCGCCGCCGATCTTGCCGCCGTCGGAGGTGATGTCGTTGATCGGCTCGTACCAGGCGTTCACGCCGTGCCGGGCCAGGGCGCCGAGCACCCACTGGTCGAGGTAGGCGTAGGAGTCCTCGTAGCTCAGCCCGGCAACCAGCGACTCCGGCACGTACAGGGAGTAGGTGATGCAGTTGCCGCCCTCCATGAACATCGCGCCGCCGCCGGAGATGCGGCGCACCACCTCGATGCCGTGCTTCTCGACGCCCGCCGGGTCCACCTCATTGACGTAGGACTGGTAGGAGCCGATCACCGTCGCCCTGTCCTCCCACTCCCAGAAACGCAGCGTCGGACCCCGCTCGCCCGCGGCGACCTGGTTGAGCATCACCTCATCGAGGGCGACGTTGACCTGCGTCGGCAGGGGACCGGGGCGGATGATCCGCCACTCGTGGTCGGTGAAGTCGGTGCCGCCGGAGACGGCCCTTTTCACGGCGACGGCGACGTCCCGCGTGCTGAAGCCGTGGAGGGCGAGATCCTCGAAACCGGCCAGGGCGCGGTCGAGGCGGGCCTGCAGCTCCTCGGTGGTCTCGCTGACCGCCGCCCCCGTCAGCGCCGGCCCGAAGGCGTCGTAGGCCTCGTCCGGCTCGAGGAAGAAGTCGCCGGAGAGCCGGACGTCGGTGATGCGCCCCTCATCGGTGGCCACGTCCACGACGACCAGTTTTCCGCCGGGGACCTTGATCTCAAAGTGCTGGTGCATACCGCCCCAGGGTACCCGTGCTAACAAGGAGGCATGGAGTTCAATCTGGAGAAGCTGGTCCACCTCACCCCGCCGGAGGGCGCGGACGAGACGCTCGTGTGCGGGCCCGGGGGCTGCGCGCCGGTGCCCGTCGAGAAGCAGGACGACGACGGCGAGTCCCCGAGTCGAGCACCCGCCGACTGACCGCGTATTGTCTGGTCACATGTACGATCTCCCCACCGTCCTCACCGCCTTCGGACTGACGCTGTTCGCGGGTCTGGCGACGGGCATCGGTGGCCTGATCGCCGTGATGAAGAACAACCCCGGCCGACGTTTCATGGCCGGGGCACTCGGCTTCTCGACGGGCGTCATGCTCTACGTCTCCTTCATGGAGATCCTGCCGAAGGCCTTCGAGGAGCTCACCGTGGCCTGGGGCGAACGCGGCGGATCGTGGGGCGCGGTCGCCGCGTTCTTCGTGGGCATCGGCGTGATCGCGCTCATCGACCGTCTCGTGCCCGAGCCGATCAACCCGCACGAACGCGGCATCGGCGAGGACCCGCAGAAGGCCGCCCAACGCCGCCGCATGATGAAGATGGGCATGTTCACGGCGGGTGCGATCGCGATCCACAACTTCCCGGAGGGCTTCGCGACGTTCATCGCCGGCCTCGAGGACCTCACCGTGGCGGTCCCGGTGGCGGTGGCCATCGCGATCCACAACATCCCCGAGGGCGTGGCGGTGGCCGTCCCGATCCGCCAGGCCACCGGCTCCCGCCTCCGCGCCTTCACGTGGTCCACCGTCTCGGGGCTCGCGGAACCGGCCGGCGCCCTCATCGGCTTCGCGCTGCTCATGCCCTTCCTCGGCCCCGCCACCCTGGGGCTGTCCTTCGCGACGATCGCCGGCATCATGGTCTTCATCTGCCTCGACGAACTGCTGCCCACCGCCGTCTCCACCGGACGGCACCACACCGCGATCTACGGCCTCATCGCCGGCATGGGGGTCATGGCGGCGTCGCTGCTGCTGATGATGTAGCTGTCAAGCGCGGGACTCACCGATGCCCGGTTCCTGTGGATGGAGGGGGTCTGTCCACAGACCGGGCATCCCGCCTGTCGACGCCCCGACGAACCCCGCCTATCGTCCCGGGCATGGACATCACCGCCGCGCTGGAGGCTCTCCGGGCCGTACGGGTGCTGGAGGCCATCGCCTCCGGGAACCTGACCACCCGGCAGCTCGACATGCTCGGCTACCGCGACGCCGGCTCCTGGACCCGCCTGGCCGAGGTCTACTTCGGACCCACCCGGCACCGCCGCCTGCAGGAGGCGGCCCGGCGCGCCGGTGCCGATCTCTCCCTCGACGCCCTCCGGGTCGTGGAGAGGCACACCCGGAAACTCCTCCCGGGTGCCGCCGTGTCCCCGTGGGAGCTGCGCGTCGAACTGTGCGCCCTGCGCGGCACCGTCGCCGAGATCGACCGGCAGGCGGCCGCCCGGGTCCGGGAACTCAACCGCGGGGTCGACGACGCGGAGACGAAGGCCTACGGCCGCCGTTCGGTCAAGGGCGGGAAGAACACCGACGCACTCGGGCTGCGCACCATCACCATGACCGGCCCCGAACGCCACATCACCGCCCTCCTCGCCCACCTGCGGCCCACCGCGGAGAAACTCCGCCGCGCCGACCCGCGCCTGTCCCATGAGCAGGCGCTTTTCGACGCCGTCTTCGCCACCGGCGGCGGCCCGGCAGGAGCCGTCCCACCGGTGCCGCTGGTGGTGGCGACCGTCCCCGACGGGGTCAGGCTGCTGCGCCGGGAGGGCGACGACACGCTCTTCGGCCTCAGCGACGGCACCACGATGACCGGCGCCGCACTGGTGGAGCAGATCATGGCCGACCACCACTACGTGGGCCTCTACGACCCGGTGGAGGGGCCTGTGGACCTCTACCGCTCCCGCCGCACCGCCAGCACGAAACAGCGGATCCTGCTGGCCGGGGAGTCGCTGCTGTGCGAGGGCCCGGAGTGCACCACCCCGGCGGACGAGTGCGAGGTCCACCACCTCACCGCCTGGTCGCAGGGCGGGGACACGAACGTGAAGAACCTGACGATGGTCTGCAGGGTGCACAACGCCCGGAACGACGACGACCCCCACGCCCCACCCCGCAACGGCCGCCTCGAACGAAGACCCGGCGGAGTGGTGTTCCTTCCACCCGACGGGGGACCACCCCGCACCAACCGTCACCCACTCCGGAGGCTCTCGGCGAGGGGCCTGCTCAACGCCTAGGACGGCGGGGATTCAGCCTGCCCAGAAGATGGGCGGCGACGGCCGCGGGCAGCAGCAGCGGGATCGTCCACAGGGGCGCCCACGTCAGCTCCCACGCGATGACCGCGGCGAACAGCGGGGCCCGCTGCATGACCGCGAGCACCATCGCCGCGCCGAGGACCGCCAGGAGGGGGACGGTCTCCGGGCCGGCCCCGGCCAGGGCTCCCGCCCCCGCCCCGAGCGCCGCGCCCACCGCCAGGGCCGGCGTCAGCGTGCCACCGACCGCACCGGAGCCCAGTGACCCGGCGGTGAGCAGCGGCTTGACCACCAGCAGCGTGAGCAGCAGCGGCAGGGCGGTGGCCGGGTCGAGGGCGGTGCGGACGATGTCCTCGCCGTTGCCGGTCACCCCGGGCAGGAACTGGGAGACGGTGACCACGCCGGCCGTCGCCGCGCCGACGCTCAACGGCAGCCACCGCGGATCGACGACCTTCCAGCCGTGCGCGGACCGCATCATCGTCAGGAACACCCGGGCCACGGGCACCGCGGCGAGCAGCAGCAGGGGCAGCACCCAGAGGACGAGCGGGTCGAAGGGGGCGTCGGGAAGCTGGTAGACGGAACGGTTGCCCACCAGGGGCCACGCCGTCACCGTCGCCACCCCGGACATGACGGTGGCGATGCCCAGCGCCCGCCAGCTGCGGCGGACCGGCATCGCCTCGAGGGTGAAGAGCACGCCGGCCAGCGGCACGTTGTACACCGCCGCCAGGCCGGCGCCGGCCGCGGCGGCGACCAGGAGGCGGCGGTGCGCCTCGTCGACGTGCGCCCACCGGGAGAACCGGTCGAGCAGCGCCGCCGCGGACTGCCGGGGAGCCTGCTCCCGTCCCAGGGAGATGCCGGAGCCGACGGCGAGGAGCTGGAGGAGGGCGTCGAGAAGCGTGCGTCCCAGCGGCAGGGGAGTGTCGGTGGTGACGGACTCCTCGACGCTGCGGACCGGGCGTGTGCGGCGCAGCCACCACCAGCCCAGCCCCGCGACGACACCCCCGGCCGCGGCGGCCAGGGCCGGATGGGCGGGGCCGGAGGCGGTGACGTGGTGGAACCAGTGGATGAGCCGGGCCATGGCGCCGCCGATCACCCCGGCGACGACCCCTCCGAGGAGGATCATCGCGAGAAGAACGGCCCGGCTGCGGTACATGGTCCCCAGGGTATCCCCGACGGAAATCTCCCGGTTCGGGGAGCGCGACGGCCACGGGTGAGATACTTTTGTGGCATGAAGCACCCCCGACGCCTCGTCGCCACGCTGGCGGCCGTCCTGGCCACCGCCGCCGTCTCCCTCACCGCCCCTACCGCCCCCATCGCCCTCGCCCAGTCCAGCTCCTCCAGCTCCGCCCCCTCCGGCGGTGGGCAGGAGACCAGCTTCGAGCAGATCATCATCGCCGAGAACACCCGCCACTCGCCGGGGTCGCAGCGGACCGCCGGCAACGACCGCAAGGCCGGGCAGTTCGCGGACTGGACCGTCCCGTACCTGCACCTGGTGCCGTGGGACTCGGAGGGGACGTACTGCGGGAACTGCCTGCGGTACTCGGAAGGCGACGACAGGAACCACACCGTCCTCCACAAGATCCCGTTCGCGTCCGCGGACGAGTACGTGCAGTCGAACTACGCGTGGGGTCCGGTCGACGGGGCCCCGCCGTACTGGGGGATCGCGTTCCGCAGGACCGCGGACTCCTGGATCATCGTCTACACCTGGTCCGAGACACCCTAGACGGGGCGTTTCTCCGGGTGGGTCTCGCCCAGCCGGACGAGCACCACGGTGCCGGCGGCGGCCGACAGGCCGGCGGCCACCCACACGGCGCTGGTCAGGGAGGTGGCGTCGGCGACGAGGCCGCCGAGGAGGGCTCCCGCGGTGTAGCCCAGGTCGCGCCACACCCGGTAGATGCCCACGGCCCGGCCCCGCCACTCGGGGGCGGCGACGTCGCCGATGACGGCGAGCAGCGCCGGGTAGACCAGGGCGGAGCCTACGCCGAGCACCGCCGTCCCCAGCGCCCAGCCGGGCATGGTGTCCGCGGCGGCGATGAGGGCCAGGGCACCCGCCTGCAGGAACATGCCGAGCGTCACCAGTGGCTTGCGTCCCACGAGGTCGGAGAGCCAGCCGGTGGCCAGCTGCCCGACGCCCCATACCAGCGGGTAGAGCGCGACGAGCAGGCCGATCTCCCGGAGTCCCAGGCCGGCGGCAGCGAAGAGGAGGGGGAAGACGCCCCAGGAGAGGCCGAAGTTGAGGTTGTTGGCCATGCCCGCCAGGCTGGCGGAGGACAGTGCCGGGTCGCGCCAGCTGACGTCGGCGAAGATCCGGCGGTCGGACAGTTGCCCGGCGGGGCTGCCGGCGGTGCTCTCGAGGGCGACGAAGCCGCGGGTCTCCCGGACGAAGAGCGTGACCATGACAAGTGCGATGACCGTGTAGGCCACCCCCAGGAGGAAGGGGGCGGGGCGGAGTCCGTGCTGGGCGGCGATCCAGCCGGCGGCGGCGGAGGTGAGGGCGACGGCGAGGTAGCCGGCGGCCTCGTTGAGTCCCATCGCCAGGCCCCGTTGGCGGGGGCCGACGAGGTCGATCTTCATGGTGACGGTGGTGGACCAGGCGAGTCCCTGGTTGATGCCGAGGAGGATGTTGGCCACGATGATCCACTCCCAGGCGGGGGCCCACATGATGAGCAGGGGCACGGGGAGGCCGAAGAGCCAGCCGGCGAGGAGGACGGGGCGGCGGCCGTGGCGGTCGGAGAGGACTCCGGCGACGTAGTTGGAGGCGGCCTTGGCGATGCCGAAGGCGGCGACGTAGGCGAAGACGAAGGTGTAGCCGGTGAGGTGGAACACCTGCTCGGCGAGGAGGGGGAGGGTGGTCTGCTGTTGGCCGACCATGCCGCCGACGAGGGCGTTGACGGCCACGAGCAGGGTGAACTGGGCGGCGTTCTGCCGGAGGCCGAGTTGTGGTCGGGTCATGCCAGGCTCCTCAACTATTCAATGAATTGCTTGAACAGTACAATCAGGGGCATGCCACCGCAAGCGAGCGACCCCCGTGCCTTCAAGGACGAGATCTTCGGCCACATCGCCCGGATCGGCGCCGCCCTGGGCCACGCCAAGCGGGTCGAGATCCTCGACGTGCTCCTGCAGGGTGAGCGCACCGTCGAGTCGCTCTCGCAGCAGGTCGCCGCCTCCGTGGCCAACACCTCCCGCCACCTGCAGATCCTCGCCGCCGCCGGCCTGGTGACCCGCCGCGCGGAGGGCACCTCCCGCGTCTACCGCGTCGCCGACGACGAGGTGGCCGACCTCCACCTGGCCGTCCGGGGGCTGGCGCAGTCGCACATCGCGGACATCAGCACCCTCGCCGATGCCTTCTTCACCGAGGTCGACGGCGTCCGTGCGGTCTCCTTCGAGGAGTTCGACGACCTGCAGCGCGCCGGTGACGCCCTGCTTGTCGACGTCCGCCCCGCCCCCGAGTTCGCCGCCGGCCATGCGGAGGGCGCGGTCAACATCCCTCTCGCCGACCTCGACCGCCGCCTCGCGGAGCTGCCCGCCGACCGGACGGTCGTGGCGTACTGCCGCGGCCCCTACTGCGTCTTCGCCGCCCACGCGGTGACCCGCCTCCGGGAGGCGGGCCTGCAGGCGGTGCGGCTCGCGGAGGGGTACCCCGAGTGGCGGGCGGCGGGTCGCCCGGTGGGGCGCCGGAATTCCTCCTGACCGGCCGCGACAACTTGGGCGCGGCGCCCTGATGTTTCCCCTGGCGAGGGACGAGTCGACGCCGATGTCGCCTACCGGTCGGAGTCTCGCTAGTGCGCCGCCGCTTCCTTCCGGCCGGTCAGCGCCTGCACCCCGTCGACGGTGAGGGCGACCACCATGCCCCACAGCAGGCCGAACACCAGTGAGAAGAAGGTGTTGACCAGCCAGCCGAGGATGCCGCCACCGGCGGCGACCTCCAGGGAGTGGATCGTGTCGTAGGGCCAGGTGACGCCGAACTCGGCGAGGCCCACCAGGATGATGTGGCCGCCGACCCACAGCATCGCGAACGTGCCCACCACCGCGATCGTGGACAGCACCTTCGGCATCGCGGTGACCAGGCCACGGCCGAAGGCGGCGCCGGGGCCGCCCCGTTCGGTCATGTGGAGGCCGATGTCGTCCATCTTCACCAGCACGCCGACCGCGCCGTAGACCAGGGCGGTGATGCCGATCGCCACGACCACCAGGACGGCGGCGCGGAAGGCCATCGGCTGGTGGGCGACCTCGTTGAGGGAGATGACCATGATCTCCGCGGAGAGGATCAGGTCGGTCATGATCGCGCCCTTGACCAGCTTGTCCTCGTCGGCGGCGGTCTTGTCGGCGCCCTGCGCGTGGGTGTCACCCTCGCCCTTGCCGTGGCCCTTGAGCTTGTGGAGCACCTTGTGGGCGCCCTCGAAGCACAGGTACGTGCCTCCGAGCATGAGGATCGGGGTCAGCGCCCACGGGGCCAGCCAGGACAGGAGCAGGGCGACGGGCAGGATGATGACCAGTTTGTTGACCAGTGAGCCCTTGGTGATCCGCCAGATCATCGGCAGTTCCCGCGCCGGCTGGATGCCGGTGACGTAGCGGGGGGTCACGGCGGCGTCGTCGACGACGACTCCGGCGGCCTTGACGGAGGTTTTTCCGGCGGCGGCCGCGACGTCGTCGACGCTGGCGGCGGCTGCGCGGGCGATGAGGGCGACGTCGTCAAGCAGTGCTAGAAGTCCACCGGCCATAGTGCGCACCTTTCAGGGAGGAATAAGAACATTCTAGAGCGTTCCTTAGAATGGTCGCATGAGAACAGCAGTGGTGGGTGTCGGTGCGGTCGGTGGATGGTTCGGCGGGTCCCTGGTGCGGGCGGGGCATGACGTGGTGTTCATCGCGCGCGGCGAGACCCTCGACGTGCTGCGCACCGAGGGGCTGCGTCTCAACGACGACCCGCCGATCCCGGTGGACGCCGTCGGCAGTCTCGCTGAGGCGGGTTCCGTCGACGTCGTCCTGCTGGCGGTGAAGGTCACCGCCGCGACCGACCTCCCCGCGCTTCTCGACGCCCTCCCCGCCGGCGCCCACGTCGCCGTCACGCAGAACTCCGTCGAGGTGCCCTCCCGCGTCGCCGCGGTCGTGGGGTGGGAGCGCACTCTGCCGGGTGTCGTGCGCGGCTACTACCACCACACCGGCCCGGGACGGGTGGAGTTCCACGGGGGACCTGTGTCGTATGACGTGGGAGGGGAGGAGGGGGTCGTCGGAAAGCTGGTGGCGGCGCTGAACTCCGCGGGCGTCGACGCCACCGCACGTGACGACATCATCGTCGACGTGTGGGAGAAGGCCATGTACGTGACCACCACCGGGGCGCTCGGGGCGCTGGCGCAGGCCCCGCTCGGGGAGCTGCGCACCCGGCTGCGGCCGACGCTGGAGGCGCTCATGCGGGAGGTCGAGTCCACGGCCCGCGCGAACGGGGTGCCGCTCAGCGACGACGTGGTCGAACGCACCCTGGAGTTCGCCGACCGCATGCCCGCCACGGCGACCAGTTCGATGCACCGGGACCTGCTCGCCGGGCGTCCCCACGAGCTGGACTCCCAGGTCGGTGCGATCTGCCGGATGGCGGCCCGGCAGGGCGTCGACGTGCGGCTCCATGACCTTCTGCTGGGGGTGCTGGGGTAACGTGACGGACATGACGGCTTCCTCCACTGCCCGGGTCAGGTGTGATCGCCCGGGGCGTTACGCTCGGTCCCTGGTCTCCACTTTCGCCGACACGGCGCACACGGAGTGGGATGCCGAGGAAGGCCGCGGGCACCTCGTGTTCACGTGGGGGCACGACGCCGAGGTGGACATGATCGCCGGCGACGGGGTCCTCCTGCTGCACCTGGAGTGCGCCGCCGCGGAGCTCGAGCAGCTGGAGAGGCTCATCGGGCGCGGCGTCGTCGAGCTCGCCGGCGACGCCGACGTGGAGGTCGCGTGGAAGCGTCCCGGAGGTCAGGACGGTACCCGCTGGGTCGCTGGGCTAGACTGACGCCCGACCACTTTCGTCCACGGGTGCCCGGTGCGAGTCCGGGCTGAGATGCCGCAACGGCGGACCGTCGAACCTGATCCGGTTAATACCGGCGCTAGGGAGATCCCAGTGACCACCACTGCTGCAAGAACGCGTGCCCGCTCCTCGTGGCGCGTCATCGACATCATCATCGCCTCCGTCCTCGGCGTGGCGACCGGCCTCATCTTCTGGGTGTGGAACTCCATCGGCTTCGCCTGGACCACCGCCATGGATGCGCTCACCCCCGGCTTCGGCGGCCTGGCCCTGGGCATCTGGCTGCTCGGCGGCGTCATCGGCGGGCTGGTGATCCGGAAGCCGGGTGCCGCGATCTTCGTCGAGGTCCTCGCCGCGGCCGTCTCCGCACTGCTGGGCAACCAGTGGGGCATCGAGACCCTCTACCACGGCATCGCCCAGGGCATCGGCGCGGAGCTGGTCTTCGCGGCCTTCGCGTACCGGCGCTTCACCCTCCCCGTCGCCATGCTCGCCGGCGCGGGCGCCTCGGTGGGCAACTTCCTGGTCTCGCTGTTCACCAGCGCGAACATCGCGAAGTCGCTGGCCTTCAACTCGATCTACCTCACCTGCGGCGTGATCTCCGGGGTGATCCTCGCGGGACTCCTCGGCCACTGGCTGGTCAAGGCCCTGGCCGGGACCGGCGCGCTGGACCGTTTCGCGGCCGGACGGAAGCGCGTGTAGATGACTGCACTCGTCGAGGCCCGCGGTCTCGGCTGGCGGCACGCCTCCCGGGTGGACCCGGCGCTGGAGAACATCTCCCTGCGTCTGGAACGCGGGGAGAAGGTGCTGCTGACCGGCCGCTCCGGCGCAGGCAAGTCCACCCTCCTGGCCGCGCTGGCCGGCCTGCTCGGTGACGAGGAGGACGGCGACCAGACCGGCACCCTCACCATCGACGGGACGGTCGGCATGGTCCTGCAGGACCCCGACTCCCAGGTCATCGCCTCCCGCGTCGGCGACGACGTCGCCTTCGGCTGCGAGAACCTGCGCATCCCGCGCGAGGAGATCTGGCCGCGCGTGCGCCGCGCCCTCGACCTCGTCGGCCTGGACCTGCCGCTGGACCACCCGACCCGGCACCTGTCCGGCGGGCAGAAGCAGCGCCTCGCCCTGGCGGGCGTCATCGCCATGGGGGCGGACCTCATCCTCCTCGACGAGCCCACCGCCAACCTCGACCCCGTCGGGCAGCGCGAGGTCGTCGAGGCGGTGACCGCCGTCGCCGCGGAGACCGACGCCACGCTGTTCGTCGTCGAGCACCGCCCGCAGCTGTGGGCGGTGCTCATGGACCGTTTCCTCCACCTCGACGAGGACGGCCTCCACGAGAGCACCGCCGCCGGCCTGCCCGCCCCGCCGGTCCTGCCGGCCGCCCGTGGCGTAGCCCCCGGGACGCCGCCGCTGGTCAGTGCCCGCGACCTGCAGACGATCTGGGGGCCGCCGCGCACCCTCGACCTGCCGCAGGGCGCGTCGACGGTCATCACCGGCCCCAACGGTGCCGGGAAGTCGACGCTCGCGCTGACGCTGGCCGGCCTGCTCGACCCCGTCGGCGGCGAGCTCACCTACGCGGAGGAGCTGCGGCAGGGCCTGCGGAAGAGCCCCCACACCTGGAGTTCGCGGCAGCTCGCGCAGCGGGTGGGCTACGTCTTCCAGGACCCGGAGCACCAGTTCGTCGCCCGCACCGTCGCCGAGGAGATGGCCGTGTCCGGTGGCCCGCAGGAGCGTATCGACGAACTCCTGCACCGCCTCCGCCTCACCCACCTCGCCGAGGCCAACCCCTTCACGCTCTCCGGCGGGGAGAAGCGCCGGCTCTCCGTGGCCACCGCCCTGGTCAACGCCCCGGCGCTGCTCGTCCTCGACGAGCCGACCTTCGGCCAGGACCCGACCACCTTCGTCGAGCTCGTCGGCATGGTCCGGGAACTCACCGACCGCGGAGTGACCGTCGCGTCGATCACCCATGACGAGCTCTACGCCCACGCCCTCGGCGACCATCTCGTGGAGGTCCGATGAATCTGCTCGCCGGCATCAACCCGGTCACCCGCATCCTGGCGCTCATCCTGCTGACGACGCCGCTGCTGCTGTCCGTGGACATCGTCTCCGCGGCGGTGGCGCTGGGCTTCACGCTGCTCGCGGCCCCGTTGTGCGGGGTGAGCTGGGGCCGGCTGCTGCGGCGCGGCTGGCCGATCCTGCTGGCCGCGCCGTTGGCGGCGGTCCCCATGGCGCTCTACGGCCGCCCGGAGGGGGAGACGTACCTCCACTTCCTGCTCATCCACGTGACGGACAACTCCCTGCAGCTGGCGGCGGCGATCTTCGTGCGTGTGCTGGCGGTGGGGCTGCCGGTCGTCGTCCTGTCGGCGGACGTCGACCCCACGGACCTCGGCGACGGCCTGGCGCAGGTGCTGCGTCTGCCCGCCCGTTTCGTGCTGGGGGCGGTGGCGGCGACCCGCCTGGTCACCCTGTTCCGTGACGACCTCGACTCCATGCGGCGTGCCCGCCGGGCCCGGGGCATCGCCGACCAGGGGCGCATCCGCCACTTCCTCACGCTCGCCTTCGGCCTGCTCGTGCTCTCCCTGCGGCGCGGCACCAAGCTGGCCACCGCGATGGAGGCCCGGGGCTTCAACCGTGTCGCCGAGCACGGCCGCACGTGGGCGCGGGAGTCGACGCTCTCGGGCCGCGACTGGGTCGTCATGTCCGTGTACCTCGTCGCCTCCGTGGCGGCCATCGGCATCGCGGTGGCGGTCGGTTCCTTCCGTTTCCTGGGCGTGGCGTGACGCGCCTGACCGTGCTCGTCGACGGTCCCTCCGGGGCCGGCAAGACCACCTTCGCCACTGCCGTGGGGCGGCGCACGGGACTGCGGGTGGTCCACCTGGACGACTTCTACCCGGGCTGGTCCGGGCTGGCGGAGGCCTCCCGCATGGTGGTCGAGGAAGTGCTGCACCCGACGCGGCCGGGCTACCGGCGCTGGGACTGGGAGGCCGACGCCCCGGGGGAGTGGGTGGCGCTGGACCCGCGGGAGTCGCTCATCGTGGAGGGGGTGGGGGCGGTGACGGCGGCGTCGATAAGCGCTGCGCGGGAGCTGGGCGAGGTGCTCAGCGTGCGTATCGACGCCCCCGTGG
>LSQX01082679.1_pt1 | contig 56072 bp, 51 predicted proteins | sample 654561 | NCBI WGS metagenome assembly LSQX01 (sample SAMN04489861, study PRJNA283612) | anaerobic digester metagenome | isolation source: 4 biogas reactors fed with cattle manure at either 37C or 55C with and... | place: Denmark: Kongens Lyngby | collected 2014 | reverse complement strand
TCGTCAGGTGTTTTGCTCAGCGCTATTTAATATTAGCTTACCGGAAGCAAAGTATGTGCCAAATTTTAAGAAATAAAAGTATGACTAAGTCAGAACGTTCCTGCGAAAACCCATTGCTTGAAGTAAGGTGCGAAAATTATAAAAGTCGCAGGCAGTTCTGCGACTTTTGCATGTTAATAAAAAGATGCTTGTACTTTGAGAATTGCACGCAAGGCCGAATAGCCCCAAAACCATACCCCGGCACTACCCCGAAAACTTCCGGTAACCACCCCGAATGAGCACACAAACAATGAATATGAGTTGGTATACAAAAATGAAAAAACCATGATAAGTGGCTAATTATCATGGTTTTTTCACATTATTCTTTGGCACGCCCGGAGGGACTCGAACCCCCAACCCTCAGAACCGGAATCTGATGCTCTATCCGTTGAGCCACGGGCGCATAATATGGTGCCGCCGATATTTTTGCAGCAGAACGAATATAGCACAAAGCAAATGTTTTTTCAAGCAGAAGATTATCGTAACCTTAAACACCGATATATGAAATCACATCGCGTATGCCGAAAATGACATCTGAGCCGGTTTTCTTCAAGGAAACAAGGTCCTGATGCCCGTTTGCGATCAAAAGGCTTCCGCAGCCGATGGCTTTTGCCACCTCAAAATCATGTATGGTATCGCCGATTATCAGCGTTTTTGCCATGTCGATGCCCATTTGCTTAAAATAGCTTTCGGCAAGCTCCACCTTGCTTGAAGCATAATGATCGCAAAGCCCGAGGACGGCATTAAAATAGTCTGAAATGCCGAAATGATCGACCAATGATAAAAGCGATTTTATTTCCGAAGCGGAAAGGATAACCTGAGTCAGTCCCATATGTTTAAGCGCTCTTAGCGTATCCACCGCACCGTCAAACAGCTTGAAGCTGGGTAGGCAGCCGGTATATCTGTCAATGTAGATACGGGCAAGCTCCTCAAACGGTTCGGAGCTAAAATCAAATCCGAGCTTACCGTAATAACTGGATACGGGAAAGCAGAACAAACCCCGGTATTCCTCGTCCGACGCTATTGTTTTGAGCCCGCGCTCGCTCAGAATTCCATTCATTACGATGATGCATTGCCTCACATCATCGAGAAGGGTTCCGTTCCAGTCCCACAGGATATGTGTATAAGTCATCGGGGATTCCTTTCAAACGTTTTTCCCAGTATAGCACAGCAATCAAAATCGCACAAGCGTTCGATAGAATATTTTACACAAACCTGATGGAAACAAAGCGGGATTTACCGCGTTTGAGCAAAACACTGTCCGTGCAAGCCGGCATAACCGCAGGGTCTGTGACTTTCCCGCCATCCAGCGAAATGCCGCCTTCAAGGATAAGCCGCCTTGCTTCGCTGCCGGTTTTCGCAAGCCCTGCCATATAAACAAGCTTCCAGAGGGGGTACTGCCCGGACGGAAAAGCAAGCGTCTCGATGTCTTCAGGTATCCCGCCGCGAGCAACCGATTGGTACCTTTGCCTGGCATGCTCAGAGGATGCCTTGTCATGATACATTCCGGTAACGGTTTCGGCGTACAGCAAATGGGCCTTTCGGATATCCAAGCTGAGCAGCGCAGAGTATTCCGTGTCTGAAAGATTGGTTGTCAGCCGAAAATAATCGCCCAGCAGGGCATCGGGAACCCTCATGCATTTTTCAAACATAATATCGGCGGGTTCGTCGATTCCGATGTAATTGCCGAGTGATTTGCTCATCTTCTCCGTACCGTCAAGGCCGGGCAGGAGAGGAAAGGTGATGACCTCCTGCGGTTGTTGGCCGTAGTCGCGCTGCAACTCACGTCCGACCAGCAGATTGAAGGTTTGGTCGCTTCCACCGACCTCGATATCTGCGCGCAGTGCGACCGAGTCATAGCCTTGCATCAGAGGATAAAACAATTCCTGCATAACAATAGGTTGGTTATCCTGAAACCGGTCCGCGAAGTCGTCTCGCTCAAGAATACGCGCCAGCGTATATTTGCCGGCAAGCTTAAGTACGTCCGCAAAGCCCATTTTTGACAGCCACTCCGAATTATAGGCAATGACCGTTCTTTTGGGGTCAAGTATTTTCGCTGCCTGGGTAAAGTAGGTCTGTCCGTTTAAGCGCGTCTGCTCGAAGGTTAAAGGTGCCCTTGTTTTTTTTCTGCCCGAGGGATCACCGATCATTCCGGTGAAATCACCGATCACAAAGACAATCCTGTGACCTGCGTTTTGCAGAAGCTTCAGCTTTCTGAGTACAACGGAGTGCCCGAGATGCAAATCGGGCGCACTGGGATCAGCGCCGAGCTTGACGGTAAGCTGTCTGCCGGAGCACAGTTTTTCCATTAAGTCTGCTTCTGAAAAAATTGAGACCGCGTCTCTTTTAATAATCTTGAATACGTCACTGCCATTCATGTTAATCCTCCCGTTCATCTATAGAAATTAAAACGCACTGGGTAAGAATACAAAAAGGCCCGAAGCCGATAAGGCTCCGGGCCGCTATGGTTCATCACGAGGTTAAATCCTGTACCGTCGTTTTGAGCATAGAGACCAGAGCCTGCTTAAATAAGAATAAACAGACGCGACGGTATATTCGTTTGTGCGCAAAATACATACCATCGTTACGGTCTCCTGATAAATTTCCGGTTGATGACAAAGATATTAACACATCATGTAAGCATATGTCAATGTTTTCTGAGCAGCAGCAGCAGTCCTGACAGCCTATAAAATTTCGGTCTCCGTATCAAACAACAGCATTTTTTTGAATGCGGCCGCGGCGTATGAGGGCGGTGTATCCGGAAGCTCGATGAGGCCCAGCCCGCGCTCCGGTATATCGGTTAAAAGATCCAGCCGGAAAATCGTTTTGTTGTCGATAAAATGCCCGCATAGCTCATAGGGAATAAAGCCGATGCCCAGATTATTTTTAATAAAGCTGATAATGAGGTCGACGCTGCCGAGCTCGAAAGCCGGCTTGGGCTGCGCGCCGGTCTGTTCAAAAAAAGCGTCAAGGAATAGCCGGCTGTTGCTCTTGCGTTCAAGCATGATTATCGGATAGTATAGAAGCTCCTGAAACTGCAGCTTTCTACCGGTAAGAAACCGGTATTTCGCACCGCATACCGCTACCTCGTTGATTTTACGGCAGAGGGTTATGCTAAGGGAATCATCCTCATAGGGCAGGTTAATGAATCCATAATCAATTGTGCCTGTCTTTAACAGCTCAACCGTTTCGAACGACGTGCGGTTCGTCAACTTCAAAGAAATATGCGGATACCGTGTTGTGAATTCAATGATGGACTCCAGTAAATAATAATTGCATATCGTATCACCCGCGCTGATGGAGATTGAACCGGCATTCAGTTTCTTGAGCTTGTCCAGCCTTCGTTCAGCGATCTCAATGCCGGCAAAGGCCTTATCGAGCTCTTCAAACAAAACCTCGCCCTCTTTTGTCAGCGTCACGCCTTTTTTGGATCGGACACAAAGCTTTGTGTCGAGCTGACTTTCTAAATTTTTTAAGGCAAGACTTACACTTGGCTGCGTGACAAACAGCCGTTCCGACGCCCTTGTCAGATTTCTTGTTTTTCCGATCGCCCAAAAGGTCCAGTACAGGTTAAGAGACGCGCTTTTCACATTCAGTCCTCCAAAAACATTGGAAAATATTATAGATATAATTAATAATATTAATTTTACTAATGCATGTCAATACAATATAATCAAAATGCAGGAGAGAGAGTTTTTTGCAATAAGAAAAGGGGAGCATAGTTATGTCGATAGATGTGCTTGTCGGTATGCAATGGGGGGACGAAGGAAAGGGAAAGATGGCCGATTATCTCTCAGCCTCATCGGATCTTGTGATCAGGTATCAGGGAGGTGATAATGCAGGGCACACGGTCATAAACGAGTTCGGTGTTTTCAAAATACACCTGATACCATGCGGTATATTTCACAGCCATTGTACCTGCCTGATCGGAACAGGAGTCGTGCTCAACCCGGACAGTCTTATAGAGGAAATGGATGTTCTGGAACGTTCAGGCGTGAGCTTATCAAATTTGTATATATCCGAACGCGCACAGCTGATTTTACCTTTTCATTTAAGAATAGACGAGTTGATGGAAAAAAGCGGAGGTATCGGAACGACAAAGCGCGGTATCGGGCCTGCCTATGCTTACAAAATGCTGCGTAAAAATCTGCGTGCCGGTGACCTGAAGGATACGGAAGTAATGAAGAAAGCGCTGACTGAAAGCGCAGATTTCGCAAATGCGCAGATCGTTGCACTGGGCGGAGAACCCATAAGTCTTGAAAGCCTGATTGAAAAATGCATGGGGTGGAGAGAAAAGCTGAAAGATATGCTGGTGAACGCCGAACGAATGCTTCAGCATTACATCGAAGCGGACAAAAACATTTTGTTTGAAGGTCAGCTCGGTGTGATGAAGGACATCGATCTTGGCATCTATCCTTATGTCACCGCCTCAAATCCGGTTGCCGCATATGCTGCGGTTGCAAGCGGGTTTTCCCCGAAGCTTATCCGGCGGGTGACAGGCATAGCGAAGGCCTTTTCCAGCACTGTGGGTGCAGGACCCTTTCCGACAGAGATGGATTCCGGTGAAGCGGCGATGCTGCGCGGAACCGGGGAGAACCCCGATGATGAATACGGTGCGCGAACGGGAAGAGCAAGAAGGATCGGATGGCTGGATATCCCGGTCCTGCGGTACGCAAACGAGGTCAACGGTCTGACAGATATTACTTTGACAAAGCTGGATAAACTGGACAGCCTTAAGGAGATAAAGGTCTGTACGGGTTATCTGCTCGACGGTGAGGAAATAGACTACATGCCGGACACAGGGGAGTTATCTCGCGTTGAGCCCATATATAAAACCTTCTCAGGTTGGCTTTCTGACACAACCGGCTGCCGCGAATACGCAAAACTACCCGAAAACGCCAAAACTTATATCGAATATATCGAGAAAGCCATAGGTGTTCCGATAAAGCACATCGGAATCGGCCCGAAACGAGCGGAAATCATCAAACGCTGACCCGGGCGAGGGTAAGCCGATTGAACTTCATAAAGCGATTTGTCTGAGGGTAAGGTGCAAGAATAAATACCGCATAAAAACCCCAATCGGACGGATCGCATGACGCACAAAACGGCGGGAAATCCCCGCCGTTTTTCCGTTCATTTCGCCGATACCGCTATGCTGTGTAAAACGACATCAGCCGCCCGATACCCGCCTTGCTTCTCCTTTTATCAGTTCCGGCTCCAGATGCCGGAGAAACTGTTCAATGCTCATTTGGCCCAGATTTTGTCCTTGTCTTGAGCGGACCGTAAAAGCATCTTCGGCTATATCCAAGTCACCGGCCAGAAGAATATATGGGACCTTTTGCTGCGTGAAACGTTTAATTTTCTCGCGCATATTCAGGTCTTCCGGATTGATTTCAATCCTCAGACCTTTGTCCTGAAGCTCGCTTAACAGTTTGAGGCAGTATGCGTTGTGCTCCTGTCTGATGGGAACAATTCCGATCTGAACGGGCGCAAACCAGAGCGGGAAATCGCCCTTATAATGCTCAATGAGCAGCGCCACGAAGCGCTCTATGCTGCCGAAAAGCGCCCTGTGCACCATATACGGCACATGTTCCGACCCGTCCGGACCCGTATAAGCCATATTGAAACGGCCCGGCAGGTTGAAGTCAAACTGGATCGTTGAGCACTGCCATTCCCGTTTGAGTGAATCGAACAGTTTGATGTCGATTTTCGGACCGTAGAATGCACCGCCGCCTTCGTCGATATCAAAGGGCAAACCGAGGGACAATACCGCCTGCTTTAACAGTGCCGTTGCCGTCTCCCAATTTTGTTCTGAACCGATTGCCTTTGAAGAAGGCTTTGTGGAGACATAAATCTTATAATCCGTCAGTCCGAAGGAAGCCAGCGTATACAACGAGAGCCTCAGCGTATCTTTGAGCTCTTTCTCAATCTGTTCGGGTGTACAGATAATATGCGCGTCGTCCTGCGTAAAACCCCGGACTCTGGTAAGCCCGTTCAGTGTCCCGGAAAGTTCATAACGGTAAACAGTGCCGTATTCGGCGTATCTGACCGGAAGGTCCCGATAGGAACGGAGCCTGCTGTTGAAGATTAAAATGTGGAAGGGGCAGTTCATCGGCTTAAGATAGTATTTTTCATCATCGATTGTTATCGGGTTGTACATAGCATCCGCAAAGTTTGAAAGATGACCTGACTGCTCCCAAAGGGCTGCTTTTCCGATGTGCGGACTGATTACCCATTCATAGCCGTTGAGAATATTCATCCTCTGCGCAAATTGTTCAAGCATCAGGCGAATCATCGCGCCCTTCGGGTGCCAGAGAATCAGACCTTGGCCGACTTCCTCCGATGTGGAAAACAGTGAGAGCTGTTCGCTGATTTTTTTGTGGTCGCTCTCAGCCGCAGCCAGAAGAAATTCCCTGTGCTTTTCAAAGGCCTCCTTATTTTCAAAGGCCGTTACATAGATCCTCTGCAGCATTGGAGCATTCTGATCTCCGTCTTTGTATACGCCGGAAAAGCTGCTGATTTCATATACGCAGGGCGAATCAGGTGCTTGAAAAGCGTCTTTAATCGCCTGAAAACCGGAGGGATTCAGAGGTTCGGGCAGATCAAAATCACAGTACAAGCCGGATGATGTTTCCTCGGAAGAAATAAGCTTCGCGCTTTTATAAACCTCCTGCGTCCTAAGGCTGAGCTGTTTTATGATTTCATGTTTAAATGACATACGGCATTCTCCTTATATAATGCCTGCTGAACAATTCCAAAACGCAACAACTGAAATACTTTGACAGCGTTTTTGAATTNNCAGACAATCAATGCATCTGAAACGGCAAAACAGGCTTGTTTTGCCGTCAAAAAAAGCAGTTTTTGCTCGTTTTGCAAACGCGTTTGTTCAGTGGACATTATATAAATGTGATATTTACATGACGAAACGCCGCCGCGGTCACCCGTCCTGCCGGTGAGCCGATAGAAATAACCATTAGGACGATCACCCCCTTCAGGTAATCTGCTGCATATAATACTATTCTCCGTTAAAGATTTAGGATAGTATAAGTTTAAAATCGCCAAGATAGAAAAAGCCTTACCGGAATACCGCCCGGTAAGGCTTTTATATCAGACACAGGTTAATTAATCATGCCGTCTAATAAAAGCAGCCGGACGTCCTTTAGGGCTTACCCCTGACGCCGGCCGCATCAAAATCACGTTTTCGATGCGAACGGAGTCGGAAGCGAGCCCCTGAGGGTAGTGACGGTTGCATAATAAACCATGATTCGGCCCTTTCTGATTGCTGTTTTTCTTCACTATAACACGCCTGAACAGTGCCGTCAATAACCGCAGCAATATTGCCGGCGGATTATTAGTCTGAGCACGTTTGCGCTGCGCCGTTAAGCGTTATTACATATAAAAATCGCCGGAGGAATGCTCATGAACGGAAAAAAGTTCAAAATGGTTTCGCTCAAACTTCAACAGTCCCTCGTCGCGCATTTTTCCGAGCTCGGAAGACATCGCACTGCGGTCTACGGATAAATAATCGGCCAGCTCCTGTCGATTGAATGGGATATCAAACCGGCTTCTTCCGGTTGCCTGTGCTTGCGAGGAAAGATAGGACAGTAGTTTTTCTCTGGTGCTGTGCTTGGTCAAATGCTCGATTTTTCTGGTCAGCAGAATATTTCTTTCCGCCAGAACGCCGAGCAGGTTTTTAATTAATGACGTATGAAAGATACAGGTAGTGGAACAGGTCTTGATAATTCTTCGGCAGTTTATCAGCATTACCGCCGTCTTTTCGTCGGCAATGGCGGAGACCGGTAGCAGTTCGTTTCCCGCGCAGGAAAAAGCCTCCGCAAACAGGTTGCCGGGGCCAAGGCGCATTAAAATCGAGCGGTTGCCCCAGAAGTCCTCATGTAAAACAGTCACACTGCCCGATAAAACGATACCGACTGAAACAGCGGGCTGTCCCGCCAAAAAAATAAACTCATTTTTCGTAAAGCTCTTTTCCGAAGCGTCAAGGCAGCTAAACAGAGATTCCAGCTGTTCGGCAGAGATATCGGCAAACAGCGGGCAGCGTTCAAGTACAGAGAGATACCTAATCATCATGCGCTCCTTGTATAAGCAAAATTGGATTCTATACGGGAGAAAAAACTAAAATAACTTCAAAAGCGTTGGAAATACAACAGATTGTATGCGGCAAGTATATTACGATATTGTCAGAAAGTCAATAAAACAAAATACGGCGCTCCGCTGCCGCAAAGGCGGAAACCGCAGGCTTGGACAGGTGATCCGGGTTTTTGCGGTAAGGAGAAGATTATGGCAGAGATGTTTTGTTTTCAATGCGAGCAGACAGCAGCCGGAAAAGGCTGTACGAGAGGCGGCGTCTGCGGGAAAAAGGCCGATACCGCGCATTTTCAGGACGAACTTACCGGCGCTTTGATTGCTCTCGCGCGGGCTGCCGACGGGACCGAGCCGACAGAGTCAACGCATAAGGCTATGCTTGAAGGTATGTTCACCACAATCACCAACGTAAACTTTGACTCAGAGAAGGTTCAAGAGAAGATAGAAGCGGTGCGCGAAGAGATAACAAAGCTCGTGCCGCAGTGTTCAAGTTGCTCTTCTGCATGCGGACGTAACGACGAATACGATATGAAGCTGCTCTGGGAAGCAAACGAGGACATCCGGTCCCTGAAATCACTTATTTTATTCGGGCTGCGCGGCATGGCAGCCTATGCCTATCATGCCTTGGTGCTCGGGTACACAGATAAAGAGGTCATGGACTTTTTCTATAAAGGCCTGTTTGCCGTCGGAGAGGATCTGAGCATGGATCAGTTGCTGCCGCTGGTGCTGGAAACCGGTAAAGTCAACCTGAAATGCATGGAGCTCCTCGACAGAGCCAACACTGAAACATACGGAACACCTGAACCGACGAAAGTTTCGATGCTGATCGAAAAAGGACCGTTTATCGTCATTACCGGCCACGACCTGAAGGACCTGGAGCTGCTGTTAAAACAAACCGAGGGAAAGGGAATCAACATCTACACACACGGTGAGATGCTGCCCGCACACGCATATCCGAAGCTGAAGGCGTATGCGCACCTCAAGGGTAATTTCGGTACCGCCTGGCAGAATCAACAAAAAGAGTTCGCCAATATTCCGGGTGCCGTTTTGTTCACGACCAACTGCATCATGCCTGTAAAGGACAGCTATAAGGATCGCGTATTCACGACCGAGGTGGTGGAATATCCGGATGCCGTACATATCGGCGAAGACAAGGATTTTACACCTGTGATCGAAAAAGCACTTAAACTCGGCGGTTACAAAGAAGACATGCAGATGAAAGGCGTAAACGGCGGCACGGAAACCATGACGGGCTTTGGGCACGGCGCGGTTCTGTCGGTCGCGGATAAAATTATCGACGCGGTAAAGGCCGGAGCGATCAGGCACTTTTTCCTGGTCGGCGGCTGTGACGGCGCGAAAACGGGCCGCAGCTACTATACCGAGTTTGTCGAAAAAACCCCGAAGGATACCGTTATCCTGACGTTGGCCTGCGGAAAGTACCGCTTCAACGATTTGAATATTGGAGAAATCGGCGGTTTCCCGCGGATCATGGACATGGGCCAGTGCAACGACGCCTACAGTGCGATAATGGTCGCATCCGCTTTGGCCGAAGCATTTAACTGCGGCGTCAATGATCTTCCACTGACTTTGGTACTCTCCTGGTACGAGCAAAAAGCCGTCTGTATTCTGCTTTCGCTGCTTGCTCTTGGCATAAAAAACATCTATCTCGGACCGACGCTGCCGGCCTTCATATCCCCGAATGTGCTGAACGTACTGGTCGAAAACTATGCCATATCTCCTGTATCCACACCGGACGAAGACCTGAAAAAAATCCTCGGCTAAAAAACTGCAGATAACCTCCCGAAAACGAAGAAGGAATGCCTCGAAAGGGCATTCCTTCTTCGTTTTCGGGAAACGCGTTTATCCGTTGTGCAAAAAGAACGGCCCTCAGCTCAAACCGGGAGCTCTCGCGGTAACCAACAAAAAAGCGCAGCCGCTGTGCAAATGTGACATTTTTCACATACTGTACAACCTATAATAACGTTAACCGCCGAAGCCCGGTCAAAACATAAGCTGAGGCATGGACAGCGCGAAAAGCTCGCATCTCTGACCCGGATAACCTTACATAGGCCGCCGGGCAAAAGACAGAAGAAAAGATCACTGCCGATCAACATATTATGTTTTTTATTTGAGTATTGTCTGATCAGCGGCGGTTGAGACTTCCCGATGCGGGCTTTTCGGACGGCCTTATCCGGAGGGCAAAACAGATGAAAAAACTTGAAAAAGCCGTGGCTATGATTTTATCGGTTTTGGTCATCGTCACCGGCAGCGCGGGGCTGACGAACCGAAGCGACGGACAATCGACGCCGGTAAGGCAAATCATTTCCGGAGCGCACAGCGTCGGGCAAAGAGACAATTTAACGGCAGATACACACAATTCAACAGAACACGAGAGGAAGGACGAAGAATTCGACGATTTGCGGTCCACTGTTCCCGAAGCGCCGTTCGAGGCGATCAGCCGCAGAGATTTTGTTTTTTATCTGACAGGCAGAGCCGACAGCGGTGAAAACAGCGGGAACTACCTTACACGGGAAGAAGCAGCATATATTTTATTCGCTGTGCTTATGAATGAGGGGTATGAGAAATCTGATGGAGCCGGAAATCTTTCGATATTTCCTGACGGAATCGATACGTCGCCGCAGTACGCACAGGCTGTATCCGAACTATATACGCTTGCCGTTTTGCAGCCGTCAGGCAGTTTGCTAAAGCCGAAGGATTTGATCTCCCGCCTTGATGCCGTCGAAATGATCATGCGCGCGAAACAAGCCTGCGGAGATTTAAGCGGCCGCTTCATGCTCTGCCGGTTGCTTGAAATCACCGTTTCGGACGTAGAGGTGTTGGAAAACATGCTCTCCTGCGTAATCGGTGCGATACTCAACCATAAGGCATACGGGTTTAGCGATGAACCCGATATCCGTTTTTCATCACTTGCGCTTTATAATGCGATATGCCGGGGCTTTATACCCGAAAGCCTTTGCATGCTGAAGTCCGAGACAGCCGTTATGATAACGCAGGCCGATATGCAAAGCCTGTATTCCGGCATGTTTGCCGAAGGCTCCTTTACGGCGTTCGATCCCGTGGCGGCAGACGACAACGTTACAGTGCTGGGAGACAACATCATCTTTATACCGGAAAAAAAACAGGACATAACCGTATCGGCCGGAACGGCTGTCCGGGAGCCGGACGGCTCTGTCGCCGTTTGCTGTACGGTTTATGTCCTGTCAGCGTATTTATGCACCGCTAAGGTTGTTTTGAAAAAAACGGGAGGTTGGGCCGGAGGCCATAGCGTTAAATCGGTTACGCTGTCAATGGGCTGACTGTGGTAAGCTATCCCGCTATTGCTTTATCATCAGCCCCAGCTCGTCAAGCTGAGAAACGTCTACGATGTCGGGACAATTGGTCATCGGCTCGGAGGCGTTTTGCACTTTCGGAAAGGCGACGACCTCACGCAGGCTCTCGCATTCCAAAAGCTGCATGACCAGGCGGTCAAGTCCGATGCCCATTCCTCCGTGGGGCGGAGGCCCGTATTTGAAAGCTTCCAGCAGGTAACCGAACTTGCGCGCCGCTTCCTCCTCGCTTAACCCCAACAGCTTAAATATTCTGCTTTGCAGCTCGGGATCCGTTATTCGGATTGAACCGCTGGACAGCTCGACGCCGTTGAGTACCAGGTCGTAGGCTTTTGCGCGTACCTTGGCCTTATCGGTTTCCAGATAGTCAAGGCATTCGTCCATTGGAGCGGTAAACGGATGGTGCATCGCATTATATGTTTTAGTTTCCTTATCATATTCAAAAAACGGAAACTCCACGATCCAAAGAAGATTGTAGATGCCTTTTGGGACGAGGTCCAGCTTATGTGAAAGCTCGATGCGCAGGCTGCCCAGCTGTGAAAGAACGCTTCCATCGTCTGCGTCCGATATGATTAAGATGACATCGCCTTCATGTGCGCCTGCCCGGGAGATAATCGCATCCGTTTCCTCCTGCGTCATGTACTTTTTAAAGCTTGATGTGATATCTTCACCGGTTATTTTGATCCAGGCGATGCCCTTGCCGCCGATGCCTTTAATATAATCGATCAGCTTGTCGATTTCCTTTCTCGTCAGCGCCGAAGCCGCGTTTTTTGCGCAGATTCCCCTGACGCTTCCACCCTCGTCGAGTGCGGTGCGAAATACGCCGAATGCGCTTTGCCCGGTAAGATCGCTGAGATCGAAAATCTCCATACCGTATCGTGTATCGGGTTTGTCGGAACCAAACCGCTCCATCGCTTCCTTGTAGCTCATCCGCGGGAGGGGCAACGTGATTTCTTTCCCCATGATTTCTCCGAACAGGCGGGCCATATAACCTTCCACAATATCAAGAACATCATCCATATCCACAAATGACATCTCAAGGTCTATCTGTGTAAACTCGGGCTGCCGGTCGGCCCGAAGGTCCTCGTCGCGAAAACAACGGGCAATCTGCATATACCGATCAAAGCCTGCCACCATTGACAACTGCTTATATAACTGCGGGGACTGGGGAAGGGCGTAGAACTTACCTTTTTGGATTCTGCTTGGTACAAGGTAATCACGCGCACCCTCGGGAGTTGATTTGATCATAATTGGCGTTTCGATTTCGATAAAGCCGTTTTCATCAAAATAATCGCGCGTCAGCTTCGTGATTTTGTGCCGAAGCATGATGTTCGCCTGCAGGTTCGGCCGCCTCAGGTCAAGATAACGGTGTTTAAGACGTATCAACTCGTTGGTCGTGCAATTTTCGGTAATTTCAAAAGGGGGTGTGTCTGAAACGGCGAGTATCCGCAGTTCAGAAACCTCAATCTCAATATCTCCGGTCGGAATGTCCTTGTTCTTCGATACCCTTTCACGTACCCGGCCTTTGGCGGCAAGGACGTATTCCGGCTTTGCCAAAACAGCCTTTTCAAAAACATCCTTCGGTGTATTCTCATCAAAGGCCAGTTGAATGATGCCTGTTCTGTCGCGCAGATCAATGAAAACAAGACTGCCCATATCCCTGACGCGCTGAACCCAGCCGCAGAGCGAAAGCTCCTTGTGTCTGTCTTTTAAACGCGGCTCAGCGCAATAACATGACCGCTTAAAATCCTTCATGTTTTCCATACCGTTTATTCCAGTCCTCTCTATGTGCAGATCATATTCGGGCAATAATCACCCCTATATGATTATTTTCCTTAGTGTAATTTTAACAATGCTTTTATCGCCCCGGCATCGAGTGTGCCGGTATGTTTTTCGCCTGTGGCCATGTCCTTGACTTTGATGCTGTTAGATATAAGCTCATCCTCACCGATGACAATCGTATACCGAGCGCCTATTTTATCGGCATACTTCATTTGCGCCTTTAAGCTGCGTCCGGTGATATCCCGTTCCGCAAATACGCCGAGCTTCCGGAGGTCGTAGACCAAAGTCTGCACTGTTTTGTCGGCGTTTTCATTCTGAGAAGCAACAAAAACCGAGGCGGTTTCAGGTTTCGGGATTTCGATTTGCTCCGCCTCCATAACCAGAAGCATGCGTTCGATGCCGCTTCCGAATCCGAGGCCGGGTGTGGGCTGCCCGCCCAGTGCCGATACGAACCCGTCGTACCTTCCGCCTCCGATAACGGTATCCTGTGCGCCCAGCCGGTTCGAAATAAATTCAAATACGGTTTTTGTATAATAGTCCAAGCCTCTGACAATCCGAGGATTGATAACATAATCAATGTTCATCGCGTCAAGATATTCTTTGACCTTCGTGAAGTGGCTTCCGCAATCCCCGCACAAAAAGTCAAGGCCGGAAGGCGCGTCTTTAGCTAAGGCCTTGCAGATGTCGCTCTTACAGTCCAAAATTCTCGACGGATTTCGCTCCAACCTGTCTAAACAGGTTTCGCACAGCTTATCCGCGCGGTCTTTAAAGTGCGCCCGGAGCGCGCTATGATAATCCGGTCTGCATTCGGGACACCCGATCGAGTTGATTTCCAGCCTCACATCGTTTATGCCGAGACGGGCAAGGTATTCCCGCGCAAGCGAGATGATCTCGCTGTCGGCTTCCGGACCTGCGGCTCCGAAACATTCCACGCCGAACTGATGGTGCTCCCTGTACCGTCCGGCTTGCGGTTTTTCGTACCGAAAAATCGAAGTTATATAATATGCTTTTACAGGCAGACCGGAAGCGTACAGCGAATTTTCGATATAGCTGCGCACAACGGAGGCCGTACCCTCGGGCCTCAATGTAATCGAGCGGTTTCCCTTATCAAGAAAGGTGTACATTTCTTTTGAAACGACATCGGTGGTATCTCCGATTCCGCGCACAAAAAGCTCGGTATGTTCAAAAGTCGGAAAACGTATCTCGCGAAAACCATAATCCTGCGCCGTTTTACGGGCAACGCCTTCAATGTGGTGCCATTTATGCATCTCGTCCGGTGTAATATCCTTTGTTCCTCTCGGCGCACTGTATTTAGCCATGCTTCTTCTCCCATTATTATATGATGAAACGGCGGCAACAGCCGCCGTTCGCGTAAACGCCGGTTTCGGCTTATTTCTTTGGGTTGACAATATCGCGCCATGCCAGATCACCGCGCTGCAGCCCGCGGACAAGCACCTCCGCCGTGGCGACATTTGAGGCAAACGGAATGGAGTACTGGTCGCATAGCCTCGCAATCTGGTTGATTTCGTCGGAATACTCAGGATGGGCGGGATCGCAGAAGAATAAAACAAGATCAATTTCATTATATGCGATCCGAGCGCCGATCTGCTGGCTGCCGCCCTGACTGCGGGAAAGATACAGCGTTACCGGAAGGCCTGTCGCTTCTGTAACCAGACGGCCTGTCGTATTGGTCGCGCAAATCGAATGGCCTGAAAATATACCGCAATAGGCGATACAAAACTGAACCATCAGTTCCTTTTTGTTGTCATGAGCCAAAAGAGCAATGTTCATATTAACCCCCATTCCGCCGCGAAGCGGCGGCACAAATAGCTGCGTGAAAAGCTTGTCTTGAAAATAACCTCTTACCGGCTGTTATTCGGGCCTATACGTAATTCCTTATTCGTCTTATCGCAACTTTTTTGCCCACAAGCCTTTGTGCTGTACGCATATATGCCTTAGCAGCGCCCCTGTCTTCATACAGAAGAAGGGGAATACCAGAATTAGCTGCCAGAATAACTGCCTTATCCTCCGGAATAATGCCGATGAGCTGCGCACCGGTAGCGTCTACCGCATCATCGATTGTCGATTTCATGCGTGAAAGGAGGGAGGGTCGTACGCGATTGACAATCAGGCGGATATCTTTTATGCCCATTGCGGTAAGCTCGATTACAATACGGGACGCATCTCTGTAGCTTGTACAGTCGGTAGTCGCAACCACAAGCGCATTGTCTGCCCCACAGGCGGCAAGCTTAAAACCGCTCCCGATTCCGGCAGGAGAATCGATGATCAGATAATCATACTCGTTTTTGATCTGCCCGACAAGGTCTTGCATTGCCTCAGAGTCAACCGATTCGGGGGCGATTGAAACCGGTGCGGTCAGGAAAAAAAGATTGCCGATCTTCGGATGAGAAACGACAGATTCGGACAGCTTTGCCCTTCCGTTCAGAACATCGCAAAAATCCATGATTGCCGTATCGGAAAGCCCAAGGCAGAGGTCAAGATTCTTCAAACCCATATCCGCATCCAGGCACAGTGTTTTGTATCCCATTAAGGCTAAACAGCCCGACAAGGCTGCCGCTGTTGTGGTTTTTCCCGTTCCGCCTTTTCCCGATGTGATTACATACGCTTTTCCCATTCCTACATGCCTTTCGACTTATATACAGCATCATATACAAAATAGATGAATATTTCAATACTGTTTTTATGTTTGTGCATTAAATTGTCAAAACTTCCTCCGTGCGGCTGTCTGATGTCAGACGTTTCTTATCGGTTCATGGCAAAAGCTGATTCTCGGCTGCCTGATTATTGCCCGCGTTTTTTGAAGAGAAATAATAGTCAAAAACACTTTTGGCAATCTGCGTCACGGCAGAACCGGCTCCTCCGCTCTCAACAACAACCGCGACAGCGATCTGCGGGTCATCGTAGGGGGCGTAGGCGATGAAAATCGCATTGTTTTCCACATCATCGCCGAGCTGAACGGTGCCTGTTTTCGATGCAACTTCAACAGCGTAAGAGCTGAAGGCCGATGATGAGGTTCCGTACTTGGAAACATTCAGCATACCTAGTTTAATAGCGGAAAAATACTCGGGCTCCGCCTGAACGGTACTGAGGAGTTCGGGAGCATAGGTATAAACCGTTTCGGAACTGTCATGCGACATGATGGATCTTAAAAAGTGCGCCGAATACCGTTTGCCGTCGTTTGCGATTGTCGCGCAGTAGGAAGCGATCTGCATTGGGGTAAAAAGGTTATAGGATTGTCCGATTGCGGCTTGCAGTGTATTGCCGCCGTACCAGCTTTCATGAAAGTTTTCTTCTTTGTATTCCCTCGTTGCAAGCGTTCCCAAATACTCATCAAGTTCGATGCCGGTGCTTTGCCCAAGGCCGAATTGAGAAGCGTATTTAGAGATATTGTCTATACCCGTTCTATCGCCGATAAAATAAAAGAAATAGTTGCAGGAAACCTCCAGTGCCTTTATAACATTTATCGTACCGTGAGAACCCGGAAAAATCCAACAGCGGGGATGTTCACCTTTGTATTCGGTATAAATGCCGTCGTCGTGAATCTTTGTTTCTGTTGTTATAATTTTCTCATTCAGAGCCGCAATTGCGGTGACCATTTTAAACGTTGAACCGGGTGAATACGTACCCTGGATTGCCCTGTTGAACAGGGGATCCATCGGATTTAACAGAAGATCCGAATAGTCTTTTGAAAAGGATGCAAGCTGGTATGTTGGATATGAAGCGGACGCGAGGACGTCCCAGTTATTAATATCCAAAACAACAACCGCGCCCCCTTTAGCAAGCTCTTGATTTTCCTGTCTTCCGGCGTTTATCGAATCAATTGTGCTTTTCAGAGCGTCTTCCGCGACCTGCTGGCATTCAATGTCGAGCGTTAAAACAACATTGTTTCCCGGCTTCGGATCTTTGGTATACAATACATTTGTAACAATGCCGTTTGAATTCGTTGTCGTCGCGCGTTCGCCGTCCACACCGCGGAGATACGGCTCAAATACGGCTTCCAGACCATCTTTACCGACCAATGCGTTAATCGGATAACCAAGGGCTTTATAATGCTCATATTCATCTTTGTATATCGGCCCGATTCTGCCCAGTATATGAGCGGCATAATCGGTATGGTATTCCCTGACCGGTACGGCAGCGATTGAAACGCCGGGGTATTTTCCCTCTTCGATAACAGAAATGAAATCGATGCTGATATCAGATGCAAAATAATAAGGTTGAAGATTAAAAAGCTCCTGGAGTTCCAGCTCATAACGTATACCGGCAGCGATCCTTAAATCCTCGTCAGAGAATATGTCGGGTATCGCGTAGTGCTGCTTGAAGTATGCCATCAACTCCTCTGCGGTAATACCGGGATCGAGCTTGAAATGTGCAATATAATCATTAAGGAGATTTGCTTGCGACGATGTCATTTCCGGTGAAAAGGTGAATGGAAAAGTAAAGCTAATAGGAGCTGTGTCCATATAGCCGATGCCAAGGTCCTCGGCGTGCCGTACAAGGTTGAGCAGAATCCCGTTTGGGTCTTCTGATTGTACGAGATCTGAACGGTTGATCTCAACATTGTAGCTGATCCGGTTGGAAACGAGCAGACGGCCGTATCGATCTAAAATGCTGCCCCTGGAAGCGGCGACCGTTTCATTTGTAATAATGCTGTTTTGAGATTCCTCGAAATAAGCTGCGCCGTTTAAAATCTGAAGGTCATACAGTGCTATCAGGCAAGCGGCAGATAGAAATATCGGAATGACAATCATAAACGCAATGCGAAAAGGCTTGAGTATTTTTTGCATAGCCTGTTCCTTTCCTCTAAGCCCGGGTTCTGCGGGTAACCCTGCGGACAGGATAATATACGGGAATGATAAAGATGGCAGAATAAAGAGTCTGATACAGCGCAACTTTGCTCAAAAGCATAAAGTCGACCTTGTAAAAGACCAGATACTTAAACATCTGTAAAAGCGCAATTAGTATCAAAGAAATGACGGACAGAACAAAAAATGACGGAAAGCCGCGCGCAATAATGAACTCGGAAAAAAAGCCGGTAAAAAAGCCTATGACAGTGAGTGTCACAGTGAACAAAAGAAACGAGTCCGCCATTGATATGTCACAGAGCACGCCCGCTGCGATACCCCATATTCCACCCCAAAGTCCTTCTTCGAACAGCCCGATTCCGACAACAGCCAGCGGCAAAAGCATCGGATATACACCAAACAACCGCAATCGCGTAAACACGGAAGTCTGGAGTATGTACAGCACAAGGAGAAGAATAATATGCAGCAACACTCTTTTAATTTTGTGTCTTGTATATGTCATCGGTTATTCCTCTGAAAGCTTATATTCCTTTATCACAAAAACCTGGGTGAGCTTCGAAAGCTCGGCTGCGGGAGAAATGATGCCGTACCAATTCAGGCCGGATTCTTCCTTCTGTGTTGAAACAATTGTACCGATTACCAGATCCTGCGGGAAAACCTCGCCTTTTCCGGAGGTCAATACGGTGTCTCCGTTAATCAGATCTGAACCCGATGGCAGAAACGAAAGCTTCAACCGGTTTTCGCCCATCAGTGTGAATTCGCCGCTCGCAACACCGGAGATACCTGTTCTGTCAATCAGCGCTCCGATGCTTGTTTCCGCGTCGACGACCGTACGCACGACAGAAGTCGTAGCGCCAACCTCGATTATCTGACCGACGAGAGCTTCCGATTCGGTGATAACACTATCGTATAGTTCAACGCCCGAGCTTGAACCTTTATTTATGACAAATGTAGAAGACCAGTTGGAGGAATTCCAGGAAATGACCAAAGCGTCTTCAAATACCAGATGCGGCCTTTTGACCTGAAGGTTTACCAATTCCCGCAGACGGTCGTTTTCATCGTTTGAAATTTTCGCCTGTCGAACTGCTTTTTCCATATCAGCAATTTTGGCTTTTAATTCCTCGTTCTCGGCCTTGAGCTTGTCGAAACCGTACATATAATCGTAAACGCCCTCCAGATAATCGGCGACACTGCTTAAACCGGATTCAAAAGGCGATGTGACCGTCCGGAAGATATTCGCAAAAAGATTCGACCTGCCAGCCGAGAGAAAGGTTGACATGAGTATAACAATCAATACGGCAGCCAAAGCGACTGCAACCTTGATACCCTTGTTCTTAAAAAAATCCTTCATAATCGATCCTTTTATAATTAAAACAGGGAAAAACCCATTTCACTCAGCATTGAACCGAGCAAACAAAGCGGCAATCCGACGACATTGAAAAAGTCTCCCTCTATGCGCCTGATGAAAAGGGAAGCCAATCCCTGCGCACCATATGCACCTGCTTTGTCCACCGGTTCACCCGAAGCAATATATGCGCATATCTCTGCTTCGGTGAGTTGCTTGAATGTTACAAAAGTCGTTTCGTATCGGCACAACTGCCGCCCGTTATGGATGAGCGCAATACCCGTGCAAACCATGTGGGTTCTTTGCGACAGCATATTGAGCATCCGTGCTGCGTCAGAAGCATCCACGGGTTTCCCTAAAATGTGGTTGTCAAGGGATACCAAAGTATCCGCAGCCAGAATAATATCCCGATTGCCGACCTTTTCGGCGACTGAAACAGCCTTTGATAAGGCAATCTGAGCTGCCGCTTCGCCGACGGGAAGCGTGGGAAAATATTCTTCTTTTATATCTGCGGGTATGATTTCCAAACAACCGATACTAAACATGTTAAGAAGCTCGCGCCTTCTGGGTGACCGGGATGCGAGAATCAGTCGTTTTATCATTTCTTTGTCCATTCATTCGATTGATACGGTCTATGTATAAAGAGTTCTTCAATAGTAAAGGCCTCTAGTCCGGGAGACAGGCTCATAGCTGGCCGATTTATAGTATCTTTGCGCTACCTGTACACACTCTCTGGCATTTTCTGTCGTAAACATCAACCTTACTGCCCAAAGACCGAGTCGGTTGATATCCTTCTGCTTATCGGCAAGATATATCTTTTTCGAACTGTAGACCGTGTTGCGGCATCTCCAGGTTTTTGCTATGGGATAGACGGAGCCGCGCTTGTCCCTGATACCGGATGTATTGTCGCAGCTGCAGACGCCGGTAGCGCTTTTGACGATGCAATTCTCTGTAACCATCATCGGAATTCGTCCATAGACGATCATTTCTGTGTCAATACACTTCGACAGCTCACGTATCTCCGAGATTTTGAGTTCAAATGAGGCTGTAGCCGATTCCAAACCCATTTCCTTCAAGGCTTTCAATGTCTGGGCGTTTGTCGCATTCAAGCCGTAGTTCCCTCTGATACGGAAACCGAGTTTCTTTGCCGTTTCGATATGGCCGATACTGTTGACAAGGACCTCCTCAACATGGATATCCTTTAGTTTTTTCAGATTATCGGAAACACTCTGCTCCTCATCGTCATGAATGATTGGAGGAAGGACAGCACATATAATGGTTTTTCCGTTTTCCCAGAACGATGTTATTCTGGCAGGGGCCACAGTCAGTTCCTCCAGCGGTACATAGATTATCTGGGGTTTTATACCGGCAAGCTCAGGTGAAAGCTGATCTGACCGCATAACGGAAACCGTTAATTCGGGCTCTTTTTCACGGTTTATATACTTTAGACCGGGATGGAACGTTTCTTTTCTTTGCGCGGGGATCGCACGCCGGGTCAGGCTCAATTCGTGTAAAAGCTCATTGCGCATTTTACTGATTTCTGCGGTAGCCATATAGAGACCCTTGTCAACAAGGCTCTTTACGCCGGTGCAGTAATAAGGCGTGCCTGTGGTCTTATACAGCTGTGTTTGCAGCGAAACCGATGAAAGCTCTCTGTCTCCGCGCTCATCCGGTACCGGACCGGATATTTTTATCGTATTGTTTCTGTCGTCCTGTACGGCAATTTTAGCCGGTTGTCCTTTTTGGATCAGACCGTAAAAGTTTACCGGAACGCGCTGTCTTTCCTCGCCCATGTAAAAGGCTTTAACCGATTCCAGTACAGTAGAATGCTTCTTGCTTTCATACCTCGTTTTACCGAACATATGGGCGCCCTTATTTCCGGTAAAGTATCCGTCGGTAAATCCGGGAGTCGGAAAGGATTCAACCAGAAGCTTCATGTCATGATCGTTGGGCGGCTTTTTGTTTTTGATTGAACGGCTGAATATATCCGTAACCATAGCGATGTACTCGGGGCGTCTGGATGAAGCTTCGATTTGTACGCCGCGGACGCCGCATTTATCAAGCTCGGATAGATGCATACCCAGCGAAAGCTCCTTGAGATTCAGCGGGTTGGAATCTGCTTTTGCACCCAAGCCAAAGCTTGCCTTGCAGGGATAATCGCAGAACATAAGATTGCAGCTCCTGTGACCGGTAAATGCACTCATATAACACTGTCCGGAATAGGATATGCACAAAGGCCCGTGACAATATACTTCAATATCAATGGGGGAACGAATACATATACTAAGAATTTCGTCCCGCTTCATTTCCTTTGGCAAAATAACTCTGGAAGCGCCAAAAGAAGCAGCATGCAAAATACCCTTTAGGTTATGTATACCCATTTTGACGCCTGCGTAAAATGAGAAGTCGGGAAAAACGGATTTAAGCGTTTTCAACAGACCGATGTCATTGACAATGATGGCATCAGCGCCATGTAAAACAGCACTGTCCGCCAGCTTTATTGCATCCTCGAGCATATCGTCGGTGATTAAAGTATCAATCGCTATGTAAGTTTTAACGCCGCGGATGCGGCAGTACTCCGCTGCGGCAGAAAATTCGTTATCACGGAAAAAGCCGAAGCTCTTTGCGGAATAGAATGCTTCAAAACCGAGTATAACGGCGTCGGCGCCGTTCTGAACAGCAGCTCTGACAGCCTCCGGAGACCCGGCCGGAGCTGAAAGTTCCAACATTTCATACCGCCCTTTCCCAAGTTTATTGTATGGTGAAATGCCGTGAGAAATGTAAGGATAAACCGGCATATTACAATAAAAAAGCAAATTTACAGAGATTCCTGCGAATATTTAGTATATCACATTAATAATGGATTTGAAACAATCTATTTTTCAATCCTGATATTTTTTCGGTTTCTGTCCTGTGCGCGTTGCGGCAAGTAGGTTTATTTGCTATACTGTCCATGATTGCAGCCGGTAAAAAGAAACGGTTGTTTTAACAAACGGAAATCAATAGGCCTTGTTGTCTTGATTCATGAATAAATCCTACCGTAGCTGCAAAGCATCACAAAGGAGACGAAAGATTTTGAAAGAGAAAAAATATGTTTTGCCTCCGCCCGAATCTATAACGATTAGCGGTGAAACGGCGGACAAGCTGATCAAAAGCGCGAATCCGGCTGCCGCACTTCTTTATTTATACATATTAAAAAACGGCGGAGAATTATCATTGGGCGAAGCCGGTGCAAAGCTCAAGCTTGGAGACGCTGTTTATTCAGCGCTGTCGGAACTGAAAAACCTGGGATTGGTCGCCAGTGAGCCGATTGAGATAACCGAAAGAGAGGATGTTCCGCCGGAGTATACGGCGGAGGACATAGAAATGTCGGTAAACAGCGGTTCTGCCTTCGGCCCGCTGGTCAAGGAAATTCAACATAGGCTCGGAAAGGTGTTATCCGGAGGCGATTTGATTATTTTCTTCGGTATCTATGACTATCTGGGTATGCCGGCTGAGGTGATCGCCCTTTTGGTCAGTTACTGTACGGAGCAATATGCCAATAAGCATGGAGCAGGCAGAAAACCCAGTGCGCGCATGATTGAAAAAGAAGCCTATACTTGGGTCAGAAAAGAAATTTTTACCCTTGATGCAGCCGAAGAATACATCAGAAAACAAAATGAAATGGACTCGCGCAGCAATGAGGTGAAGTCTATGCTCCGAATCAAAAACCGCGGGCTGTCTCCGACAGAAGAAAAGTATATCTTTTCCTGGCTCGAGATGGGGTTTGAACCGGAAGCGCTTGCGATTGCATATGACCGTACTGTCGTTAACACCGGAGAGCTTTCTTGGGCTTATATGAACTCAATTATAAAAAATTGGCATAATAAAGGCTTGCGCTCGCCGGCCGATATTCTGGCGGGAGACGTTAAATCAAATAAGAACCGGAAAATTATCATAAAAGAAGAGAAAAAAGATGAAAAAAAGGAAATGGAGCAAATTTCACGGTTTCTTGAAAAGATGAAGCAGAGCTGATATGTGCGCGGAGGGATTGTACTATGTCGCTGGACGGAAAAATACTGGGAAGAGCGATCGAACGGCTGTCAAAACGCAACAAAAAACATGCAGCGGATATGTTAAGGCTTCGCGAAGAGGTTTATCGGAAAATACCGCGTATCGCACAAATAGACGCAAAGCTATCACTGGCTTTGGTAGATGCGGCCTCAGCTGCGCTGGACGGCGGAGCCGACCCCGAAGAGGCCGTACGAAAAGTCGGCATTCAAAATCTGGCGCTTCAGGCCGAAAGGGCGGAACTGATGGTCGAAGCGGGATATTCAATAGATTGCATTGATGAAAAACCATTATGCGATATATGCAGTGATCGCGGGTATATCGGCTCAAAGCCATGCGAGTGCCTGATGAGGCTCTACAAAGAAGAACAGCGCAAGGAACTGTCCGCTACCTTAAAACTCGGTGTCGAGACTTTTGATGCATTCAATCTGGCGTATTACAGCAATATTCCCGAACCCGACAGCAAGATATCGGCAAGGGAAAGAATGGAGAATATCTATGAAGCATGTCTGCAATATGCGTTAAAATTCAACAAAAACAGTCCAAATCTGTTTTTCACGGGGAACCCCGGCTTGGGAAAAACGTTTTTATCGACATGCATTGCAAAAGAGGTTTCCGAAAAAGAATTCTCTGTTGTATATGATACAGCATCATCTGTTTTCATTAAGCTTGAGGAGAGCAAGTTTTCGAAAAGTCAGGATCTTGAAGAACTGCATGGAGAAATTATCAGATATTACCAATGCGACCTTTTAATACTGGACGATCTCGGAACGGAGATGACAACCGCGTTTACAGTAAGCGCTTTATATGATTTAATCAATACAAGGCTTACGTCGGGAAAACAGACCATAATAAGCTCGAATCTCAGCATAAGAGATATTAGGCGGAGGTATTCCGCGCAGATTGCGTCAAGGTTGGAAGGAGAATACATGAATCTGGTGTTTGACGGAAAGGACATCAGACTGATAAAGAACAAAATGTAGTATGGATAGATATTATTTTTCGTGAAAATACCCGAAGAAAAGTAATTGACTTTCATTATTTTTTGATATACCATATTTTCAATAAGGGGTGCTGGAAGCGTTTCCGGCTGAGATGGGGCAAATTGCAGCCCCGGACCCGTGAACCTGATCCGGATAATGCCGGCGTAGGAAGCAAAAGAAGAACTTCAAACGCCGTGCTGCATCATCCTGCAGCGCGGATTTTCTTTGCTCCGTTCAGGATAATTTTCTACAGGAGGAGAGAAAATGAAAAACCGAGAGAAGATAATAACACTGTGCGAGGGTGCCATATGCGTAGCGCTTGCATTGGTGCTCAGTTACATTGAGCTTAGTTTTCTTCCGAACGGCGGATCCGTTGAGCTGGTCATGATCCCGATCATCATCTTTGCCGTGTATCGCGCAGGCGCAATTTGGGGCGTTGCAGCCGGAGTCATTACCGGTACACTCAAGTTTTTTCTGGCCAATGGTTTTGCGATTACGTGGACATCTATCATCATGGATTATTCTTTAGCTTACGGTGTTGTGGGGTTGGCCGGCTTATTTATAAACAAAAAAAACGGATATGTCTGGGGAACTCTGCTGGGTGGTTTCCTTCGTTTCGTGGTTCATTTTATCAGCGGAATTACCATATATGCCATCTCCGGACTCTCAGAGGTTTTATGGTGGTCCACCTCATCCGTTTGGATATTCTCGTTTATTTACAATATATCTTACATGAGTATCAATACTTTAATCGCCGTCATTATTTCTCCACTGCTCGGTAAAGCGCTCGCAAGAGTTAGAAAATCAGGCTTGCGCATTTAAGCATAGTAAGTGGGATTATTACACATTTTTAAGGGCAATGACAGAAAAGCAGTTGACATAGCTCATTGATATAGGGTAAAATATTGCTTCGGTAGTTAATCACCGGCGAAGCAACATTTTTTGCTTTATATTTTTTCTGGCTTTTGTAGAAGACTGCGGCGTAAATACGCCGTTGAGTATATTTTCAGGAGGTGTCTTAATGCTTAGAACATTTCAGCCCAAAAAGCGCCAGCGTTCCAGAGAGCATGGGTTCCGTAAGAGAATGGCCACAAGAAGCGGCCGCAAGGTCCTTGCCCGCCGCAGAGCCAAGGGCCGCGCGAGACTTACTTGGTAAGGGCCGGTACAAATGTGAAATTTACAACAAGCCTAAAAAAGAATCACGAGTTTAAAAGAGTCTATACCAGAGGCAAAAGCGTGGCATCTTCTCACGTGGTGTTGTACTGTCTTAAAAACGGATATAATGCCAACAGACTTGGCATAACAGTAGGAAGCAAGGTCGGTAATGCCGTGATTCGAAATCGTGTTCGCCGCCGCTTGAAGGAGATTTACAGGATTAGCGAGGATATGTTTTCAAAAGGCTGGGATCTGGTGTTGGTTTCCAGGGTAAGGGCCGGAGAAGCCGATTTCAAAGAGATTAGATCCGATTTTCTACAGGTGGCTGCGAAGCTTGGCTTGGTTAAGCAGCCGGGACTGAAAAAAGAATGTTAAAAAAAGCATTGATGAATATCATCGGGTTTTACAGAAGATGCATTTCTCCGCTCAAGCAGCCGACATGCCGGTTTATTCCGACGTGCTCGGCTTATGCCTTAGAGGCATTAGAAAAACATGGTGCATTGAAGGGTACCTGGCTCACAGTTCGAAGGATACTGAAATGTCATCCTTTTCATAAGGGTGGCTATGATCCCGTGCCTTAACATGCCGCGTTTCGGTTCAAGTATTTCACGGAGGATTAGATGGATATAATTACAACCCCTTTTTCTTGGCTGCTGATGTTTTTGTACAAAATGGTCAGCAACTATGGTCTGGCGATTATCCTTTTTGCTCTTGTTGTCAAGGTTATTTTACTGCCATTCGGTATGAAAAGCAAAAAGAGCATGATGCGTTCGGCTCAGTTTACGCCAAGAATAAAAGAGCTGGAGAAAAAGTACGAGGGCAACAAGCAAAAATATAATGAGGAAGTTGCCAAGCTATATAGAGAAGAGAAGATCAAGCCGCTTGGCGGATGCTTGTGGACATTGATCCCGTTTCCGATATTGATCGCACTCTACAGCGTAATCAGGCAGCCTTTTACAAAAATGATGAGCCTCAGTGCCGACCAGTGGACAACCGTTAAAAACATCCTCACAGAGAAGCTTTCATTGGCTGTGGATGCCGGTAGGGGCGCATATGATCAGATATTTTACGCGCAGAAGCTGCATGAAAATTTCGAAGCAATCAGCACGGAACTGGCCACAAATCACCAGGATATTCTGAACAAAGTAAGCGATATTAATTTTTCTTTTTTGGGCTTGAATCTGGCAGAAAAACCGAACGCAACGTTTTTCCTGCATATCGATGACTGGTCGCCCGCTGTTGTATGGCCGGCTCTCGGTCTTTTTCTGATTCCGATCGTTTCGGCGGCATTGTCGTTTCTGGCCTCAAAGATCAGTCAAAAGGGAACAGGAACGGCACCTGAATCAGGAGGAATGAAGGGGATGCTCCTGCTTATGCCGATCATGTCGCTTTGGATCGGTTTTATTATGCCTGCCGGTCTGGGTATCTACTGGATAGCCAGCAGCGTGTTTTCTACAATACAGGATATGTGGCTGACAAAAAAGTACGGCAAGCAGCTTGCCGCTGAGAAGGCTGTAAAGGATGAAAAGAACAGACTTTTAGAGGAAGAACGCGAGAAAAAAAGACTTGAGACAGAGCGCCTTCGCTTAGAAAACGCAACGAATGCCAATCCCAACACAAGCAAAAGAAAGATTCAGAACCTGGAAAGAAAAAAAGACGAACAGAAGGCAGCGGAGTGGCAAGCCATTCATGGCAAGGCAAAAAAGAAACCGGAAAAGGAAAACACGTCACAGGTCGGAGACAGACTGTATGCCAGAGGCCGAAATTATAAGCCTGACCGCTTTGGCGTAAATACGTCAACCGGTGAGACGGACAGCAATGATATACTGGATGAAGCACCGGAAAACAAGGAAGCATTGCTTGAACCTCATGATATGGAAGCAAAGGACAGCTCTTTGGCGGATGAAATAAAGGATTCGGAAATTACCGACAGGTAAAAATTACCCAAAGGTAATTCTACCTTTGGGTAATTTGAGGATTTAAATCGGATTAAGGAGAGTGCCTTATGGTTAAATCTATTGAAGCAGTGGGAAAAACTGAAGAAGAGGCGATTTCTTCCGCGCTTTCCCAATTAGGCAAGGAAAGAGACGAGGTCTCCGTAGAGATTATTGAACGGTCGAGGTCGGGATTTTTGGGAATCGGTTCTTCACCGGCAAAAGTCAGAGTCAGCTATGAATACAAGGAATCGACTGTTGAGCTAACCGAGAAATTTCTGATAGGACTTTTGAAAAAAATGGGATCCGACGCTGTCCCCAAAGTGGAAATGGCTGAGAACGACCGCATCAATGTGGATCTGATCGGCGAAAAGCTAGGCATACTCATCGGGCGCCGTGGAGAGACTCTGGACGCTATCCAGCACATTACCAATTCCGTGGTTAACCGGGGGGGAGACTCGCGGGTTCATATCAGCATCGATGCCGAATCATACAGGAGCAAAAGAGAAGATTCCTTGCAGCGCCTCGCTGAGAAGGTTGCGGGCAAGGTGCTGAAATACAGAAAGAACATGACACTGGAACCGATGAATTCTTACGAACGTCATGTCATCCATACAGCTCTTCAGGAATATGAAGGTGTAACAACATTTTCAACCGGAGTAGAACCAAACCGCAGAATCGTTGTAGCTTACGGAAAGAACCGCCGCATTGTCGAGGAAAAATCGAGAAAAAAGACATGAGATAGTCTTTCAATAATTCATTACGGAAAAGTAAGGGGAGCGAAATGATGGTACTTGATAAGATTAAGGAAGTTCTGTCTGCGCAATTTGGCATCGAAAAAGACATGATTAACGAAAAAACGGATATCGCTGCTGATTTGGGTGCCGATTCACTGGACATTGTAGAGCTGATGATGAGCCTCGAAGAAGAGTTTGGTCTTTTGATAACGGATGATATGGCCAATGACATTAAAACAGTCGGAGATCTTACAAAATTCATTAGTGATTTATTGGAATAGCTAAACCGAACGAACAGAAAAAACAGGGGTTATTAAGTGTCTCCTCCGGGATACTTAATAACCCCTGTTTGCGCAGATTATAACAAAATTCAGTAAGATTCCTCTGCGCTATTGATTCCTAATTTATAGTTGCTTCTTTCTGAATATCAATACAGATAACAACACAAAAAGCAATGAAAGCAGGCAGGATATCAAGATAGTACAGTAGAGCGAGGATACTGCTATGGAGTTCGATATAAGTCCTAAATTATCAGTTGCCAACGAAATTGGATTATACCTATGCGCCGCCGGTATGATATTCACGAGCATACAGACGACTGCTGCCGCGCCTGTGATAAGCAAGCATCCATAATTGCTTTTTGTTAAGGTTGCTGAAAGCAATAACACCACCAGCAAGAACACACCGAACAGCCATAGGCAAAAGGTGGAAAATATCAGATTTGCTGTTTCGCCCGCCGGGAAAAGATATACCGTGTAACCATAAGTCAGTGCGAAGCATAGCGCAATACTGATCGTCCAAACCAGAACCATACAGGTGTATTTTGAAAGGATGACCGCTGTTCGAGACAATCCTTTTGTCAGCATATTGATAAGCGTCCCCTTCGACAGCTCAGAGGACAAAACGCCACTGAATAGAATCACCATCACGATCAGTCCCATTTGTGTTGCGTTTTTGAAAAACTGCGTCCAAGCGTCGTAGGCGGTCGCCTCCGGCAATGTCATGATGTTGCCATCCGTCATAAGTTTTCTAAGTATTTCAGGCAGCAGTTTTGCCATGAGGGGATTTGTGATTCCGAAAACCGCGAAGACCATCAGCATAATGAGCAGCTTATAGGTTTTTGTGTATTCAAGAACCTCTTTTTTTAGAAAAGCTGAGTAGTTTCTCATTGCACCACCTCCATAAACAGACTTTCCAGAGTTGGTTCCATAACCGCGAACTTCAATGGAACAATCCGCTTTTGCGATAACACGCCCAGCAGAAAATGTCCGCCCATATCGTGATTGGTAAGAAGCGCCGTCACAGTGTTTCCATCGCGCGACAGACTTATTGACGGCTGTTTTAGCTCTTCCGTGTTCTCAAATAAGGACGCTTCCTCCGCACTACCGAATTCAAGGACCAACCCGTTATGCCTGTGCCGTTCCTTTATTTCTGAAAGCGTGCCGTGCAGCGCAAGTTTGCCTTTGTGCAATACCGCAATGCGGTCGCATACCCTTTCCACATCTGATAAGATATGAGTAGAAAACACAACGGTTGTCTTTCCTTTCACCGCAAGCAGGATGTCGAGTATTTCCTTTCTGCCGATTGGATCGAGGGCCGAGGTTGGTTCATCGCATATGAGAAGCTTTGGTTCGTTCAGCAACGCCTGTGCGATACCGAGACGCTGCTTCATCCCTCTGGAAAATCCGCTGATTTTCTTTTTTTCGTCTTTCAGCCCCACGAGAGAGAGTAGTTCCTCGCTCTTCGATTTGGTTTTTGCTTTTGTAAGGCCGGTTATTTCACCGCATAGCTTCAAATATTCCATTGGCCGCATATATCCATAGAACTCTGGAACATCGGGAAGAAAGCCTATGTTGCGGTTGGTTTTTGTTTCGCCATACGTGACCTTTTCCCCGCACACGGTTACACGTCCGCTGTCCGGCTTCAATAATCCGAGAACAATTTTCATCGTCGTTGTTTTACCCGCGCCATTCTGCCCGACAAAACCGAATATGGAATGCTCCGGGACATCCATGTCAAACCCACTCAGCACTTCATGGTTTCCAAAACGCTTGAAAAGCTGATTAACCTCTAAAATGCCCATTATTCATTACCCCTGCCAAAGGCGAAGTAAGCGGCCGGCCCGATAAACTGCACGAGCATGACGATAATGGCCCACATTACTTTATTCCCGAAACGGTAATGGGGATACCGCAGCACATGAACAAGGGCGGTAATGCCAAGTGCAAGCTGCGCGATAACCAGCGGAATGAGAAACGGCAAATACTCTTTCAACATAGCTAAATCCATGATGTAATCCTCCCTAACAGTTATTCTTCAGCTTTTCCGCAACACGTTGAAAGCGAAACTCATCGGCCAACGGTGTAAATACAGGATTGTTCACTACCCCGTCGGACATGCTCTGGCGAATGATTTTTTCATCCCGGGGCAGGGCGGTTCCTAAATCAAGCTCATCAAACCACTTATCTATCAGATTGAAGTAATCGTCTCCTTTTAATTGCAACGGATAAATATCTCCTGTGACAAGCTCCGCGTATTTTTCAAGGATTTCCAAGGCTCTGTCTGTATTTCCGAGCATCGTATATCCCTGCGCAGCGAAGATGTGGAGCTTCACGAGTATCGACGGGTGAAGATTTTTTAAGTCAAAAGCCTCAGCGACGGCAAGCACCCGCCTGTATGTTTCATCAAACTGTTTCGGCTCGTCTATACAAAGCATGAGATAATCGGGGAAGGTGCCAAAAAGAGAAAGCATATGCTGGTAGATGCCGACTTGCAATACCGATTTTGCTTCTCTGGGTTTGCCGATCATTTGGTAAGCTGGCGCAAGTAGCGTTTCCGTGGAAATTATCTTCCTGCTTGTTCCCTCAAGCAGTTCTATAACCTCATTTGGATTGCCCAGCGTCAAGGCGCAGAATGCTTCCATATTCAATGCGAGTTGCTTAAGCTCCGCATCTTCACTTTCTTTCTTCACCCGGATAAACAGCTCTTTGGCTTCCGCAATCACAGAGAAGGTTTTATCCATGTCACCCGATTCCATGCTGTTGTTTACAAGCAGCGCGCCCATTTGAAACAGTAAGGGAAAGCAGGAGAAATACTTTTTAGCAATCTCACGGCAATGCCCCAGCACGTCATCAAACGGTTTAACTGTAAAATCGGCGGATAATCTCAGATACAATTTACGGATATCATCTTTGCCCATTTGTGGCTCGTAGCCCATGAGCTCATCAATGCTGATATTGAAAAAGGCCGCAAGCTGTGGCAGAAAAGTGATGTCGGGATAGCTTTGCTCCGTCTCCCATTTGGAAACGGAAGCCTTGGATACGCCGATGTAGCTTGCAAGGTCATCTTGGGTCAGTCCTTTCTCCCTGCGCTTATTTACAATCGTCCGTGCAATATTGATTTCTTTCAAACTTGTCACCTCCACTATTATTATACAAGTTGACAATTTTACTTNNCGCTAATTATACAAGTTGACAATTTTACTTCAATGGATTCGCGGTTGATTCTTGTTAACAAAATCAACTACAGGGAATCTTCCGGTGTTAACATTTCGGCTCTCCGGTTCTTTGACGCTTTCATTTTCTGTCTTGATTTGATATAAAAAAGGGCGCTGGCTTAATTGAATTTTAACCAGTCATACAATCAGCGCCCTTTTAGCAGATTCAGTACATTCACTTGATTCGGTTTTGGGCAGTACCTTTTAAATTTTTCTGTCTTCTAAAAAAGGGCGCCGCTCCTATTGTTTTGCTTGTAGGTTTAAGTCCTGTCAAAGTGAAGCAAATGCCCCAATAAATCTACGAAAAAAGAGCTTCCACTTTTCACAGTGAAAGCCCTCGAAAGGTGCGGATTTACTGGCTTTGAGACCAATAAATCTATATAACCTTTTGCTTCTGGTCGGAGTGGTGGGATTCGAACCCACGGCCTCATGGTCCCGAACCATGCGCGATACCAAGCTTCGCCACACCCCGTCAGGGTATTAATGAATTAATGGGTAATCTATCAAGACTTTGCGCAGTATAGAGATGTGTTGCCTTTTTGCCGACCCAAAGAATTCCCCTAAAATTACCTTTTATTGCTCCTCCCAACAGCTTGCGTTTTACTGCTTTAAGGCTGTTGCACTGTCAGGGTAAAAAGGCTAACGATAGGTATGATACCATACCTTTTCCCGTGCTGTCAATAGCATTTTCACAATACGGCACAAGTCCGGTACAAGTGCGTGAAATGGAAGAAACCGGCGGTTGGAAAAAACGGTACCGCCGGTAATGATCATAATTGATTTAGATGGATCGTTTCCGTACAGATATGCTGCTGGTCGATTGTCAGGTCGAAATGATAACCTCCCTTGTGTGGAAATTTGATGTTAACGAGATTTAAAACGATATTTGCGGTCATCTTTGGCAGAGCCGCGTCTATCGCGCCGTGGATTGGCGGAATCAGCTCGTTCCCATCGTCATCAATGAACGTGAGTCTGAACGGGTGGTTGCCGATCTCGCTTCGGTGAAATACAATGCTTGCGATATAAACGCAATGCGGATGGGTGCATGGGAAGTGCTTCGTATTGATGCTGTCGAAGATACCTAAAACGTTCAAATTACCGGTTTGTGAGATATTTGCCGCATCACATAAAAAAGAATACTTGACGTGCATACTTTTCCCTCCCGTCATGTACGAATCGTTATCCCAGCGATATAAGTGAAGCCCGTGTACGTTTAAAGGCTGGTGATGAAAATGGGGGAATGCCATGTAAAATTCGTTAAATCAGCTGATTTTACTGAGAATGATCATCTGAAGGTCCGCAGTTTTTTGGATGGTAAATAAAAGCAATATAGACCGCTAAAGGCAGCAATAGCAGGCTTATCCATTGCGAAAGAGAAAAACCAAAGAGGATACCCCTTTCGGCATCACCGCGGAAAAACTCCAAAACAAAACGGATAATTGAATAAAATAATAAATAGCTGCCGAACAAGAGCCCGTCGCGCCTTTTCCGGCGCCCCAAGAGCATCAGCGCTATAAAAAGGATAATATTCAAAACAGATTCAAACGGCTGTATGGGGAAGAGCGCCGTCCCTGCCGGGGCCGCGCAGCCTTCCGGGAATGTAAGTGCCAATGGTCCGTTATACGAACAGCCATAACAACAGCCCGCGCTTAAGCAGCCAAGCCTTCCGAATGCATGTGCAATCGGGATACCGGGAGCCACGGTATCCAGCATAGGCAAAAGCTTGAGCTTATATTTCTTACAATAAAGATAAACGACGCCCACCGCACCGAAAACCGCTCCAAAGAAGACGAAACCTCCGTTGAAGAGTGCTTTCAGTATGGCCGGATGCTCCGAGATCATCTGTCTGTATTCCCATAAAACGGGGATTACAGATACGATATACAGGATTTTTCCGCCGACGAGAAGCCCGACTACACTGAGCAGCATGGCATATAGAACATCATTTTTCTGTATACCGATGATTTTTGAACGAGAAGTACCGATCAGTATGGCAAGTGCGATTCCGAGAACGCAAAAAATGGCATACATGGAAAAGGGGCGCCCGAACACATCAATTTGCGGAAGCATGTTTACCTCCCTTGGCACTTATGATCCAACTGTACCGGCCGACTGTATTAACACCGGTAAACATGCCAAGAACAGCTTACCAAAACAAAAGCAAGCCGTAAAGCCTGCTTTTGTTTCTTAAATACGATTAAAACCAGTTATAATTAACGATTGAGGAAATAGAGGAAACACAAACAAGAAAACTTATAAAAACAATGGCGGAAAGTGAAACACCGATAATGGACAACACAAGGCCGGCGGTAGCCATCCCCCTTGCCATAAAGTTACCTGACGCTTGCATTTCTTTTTTTGCGCTGACAGAAAGAACGAGACCGACAATAGCAAGAATCAAAGCAGCAATGGCAAAATATCCGAACCAGCACAATACAACAGAAATAATGCCCATAACCAAAGCGGCCGTCGCTTTTCCTTTACCGGGTACCGGGTAAGGTGAGCCGGGGTTCGGGTACTGATTTTGATATTGGTTCTGATATTGATACTGGTTTTGGCTCTGATTCTGATTCTGATATTGATACTGGTTCTGATTCTGATATTGGTTTGGGTTTTGATTATCGTTGTTGTTATTGTCCATATATTAACCTCCCATTTCGTTGCGATGCGGTTGCATGAAAAACAGATGGCTTAGGTGTAAAACGTATTTCGTATAGCGAAATATGTTTCGCGTTTTTCGCGCCAACCTCCCGCTATTATATATACGAGAGTATAGCATATTTATGCTTTTCTGTAAAGAAAATTGCAGCATATCATACAAGAATTCCACAAAACTCCCCAAAAGCCAAGAGAGTGATCACATATTTATTGTTATATAAAAAATAAAGCTTAAACGTAGCGCTGCTCTGATTTGTTGACGGTACAAAGTGTTTGACATTGGGAATATGAAAATCTATAATAGCTTGGAGTCGATGTGAAAAGGATATACGTGAAAGCGTGGAAAGGAAGTCTAGACATGAAAAAGCTTACGGTTAAATTAAGTACGATAGATGATGTTAAAAACTTTGTTTCGGCCGCCAACATGCAGTTTTCGGATATTGATGTCGTGTCCGGTCGTTATGTGATTGATGCAAAATCCATACTGGGCTTATTCAGCCTTGACCTGAGCAAGCCGATCGAGGTGATCATTTACGGAACCGAGCATGATGCCGAAAAGTTTCAAGAATTGATAAAGGATGTCGTCGTACCGCAGTGAATATCTATCTGGATAACGCGTCGACCACAAAAGTCTGTAAGAGGGCGGCTGACGCTGTCGTAAAGGCCATGACTGAGGAATACGGTAATCCGTCCTCAGGCCACTTGATGGGCAGAAAAGCAAAAAACCTGGCTGATGAAGCGCGAAAGATTGTGGCTAAAGCACTTGGCGCCGAGCCTGAAGAGATCTTTTTTACATCCGGCGGAACTGAAGCGGATAACTGGGCTGTTGTGTCCGCAGCCAACATGATGGCTAGAAAAGGTCGGCATATCGTCAGCACCGCTATAGAGCATGAGGCTGTAAAGAAGCCATTGGACATGCTGGCAAAAAAAGGATTTCGCGTCGACTTCATCCGGCCGTTCAAAGACGGAAGCATCTCTCCGGAACAATTAGAGGAAACCATCGGAGCCGAGACTGTTTTGGTTTCCGTTATGGCTGTCTGTAACGAAACCGGAAATGTGTACCCGGTAAAAGAAATATCAAAGATAATAAAAAGGAAGAAAAGTCCCGCACTACTTCATACCGACGCAGTGCAGGGATTTTTAAAAATACCCATTTCCGCAGTGAATCTTGGCGCAGACATGATTACGATCAGCGGACATAAGGTACACGGACCGAAAGGGATCGGTGCGTTGTATATCAAAAAAGGCTTGAAGCTGCCTCCGCTTCTTTACGGTGGAGGGCAGGAGAGGGGGAACCGTTCGGGAACCGAGGCAATTCCGCTGATATCCGGCTTTGGTGCAGCTGTGGAGGAAGGATTTTACAGGCTAAACGAGAATATAGAGCATATGAAAATGCTCAGAGATTTTTTGATTTCCGAATTTAACAGATGCATTCCGGAAATTAAGATATTGGGAAACCCGGAAGCACCGCATATCATTGCAATTGCATTACCGGGATATAAAAGCGAAGTCATCATGAACTATCTGGACAACATAGGCATTTATCTTTCAAAGGGTTCCGCGTGTAAAAAAGGAAAGCGGAGCTATGTTCTTGAATCTATGGGGCTCAGCCCTGAGTTAATGGATGCAAGCTTACGGATAAGCCTGTCACCGGAAAGTACCCGGCAGGAAATATCGGACTTGGTCGCTGCATTGATCAGCGCGAAAAACGCCATTTTGCCGGACTTAAAATAAAACGATCTGATAGAAGAAATCGATTTGGCCGCCAAAAATAACGGTGGCTCTTTGCAGGCGCGAAGCAAGCGTCGCACGCACACCGGTTTCTTCCGGATTGTTTTGCCGTTTTTCGGCAGAAAGGGGTTTAATTTGCGGATGTTATCGATCATGAAGCAGCCAAGGGGTTTTTACAGGGGCGTGTTTGCCTTAATGATTCCAATGGTTTTACAAAACCTGATTACACAAACACTGACATTTGCCGATGTATTTATGGTCGGGCTGCTTGGGCAGAATTATTTGGCGGCAGTCTCAACTGTAGCCACGCCGTTCTTTGTGGTCATGGTGCTGATGATGGGCGTACAAAGCGGAGCGGGTGTTTTAATTGCCCAATATTGGGGTAAGGGAAACGCGGCTGTAATCAACAGGATTCTGGGTGTCGGGTTGTATATATCGTTTGCGGTTTCGGTTATCGGAGCAATCTTAATGTCCGCGTTTCCGCACACTTTGCTCAACATGATCATTAATGATCAGAATATTGTTCAACTGGGTCTGGATTATGCCAGAATCATCGGCTTTTCATATGTTTTCAACAGCATAAGCGGAATGTATATCGCAGCGCAAAGGAGCATGGGTAACCCCAAAATAGGCTTCTTTGTTCTGACGATTTCGGCGGTTTTCAATGTATTTGCCAACTGGGTCCTCATTTTCGGCCATTTTGGATTCCCGGCTCTAGGCATAAAGGGTGCTGCTATCGCGACTTTGTTCTCGCGTGTTCTGGAGGTTATAATAGTTGCGTGTTATGCCTTTAAAAATAAAAGGTTTATTTTAAATATTAAACTGCTGCTCAAACCCGGGCTCATTATTGTGAAGGATTTTTTCAAATATTCACTTCCGGTTATTTTGAACGAGGCGCTTTGGGGAATCGGAGCGATGCTGTATCCGATTATCCTTGGCCACATGTCTCAATCAGCCGTTATTTTAGCAGCCTATACGATAGCAGGGAATATTGAAAGGATCTTTGGTATAACGGTCTTTGCCACAGGGGGAGCAACGGCGATCATTATCGGCCGAGAGATCGGTGCGGGGAGGAAAGATACCGTTTACTCTGTGGGCAAGACAATGATTGTGCTCAGCATGATGCTTGGATTTGCCTCCGGCGCGCTTTTGATGTTTGCTCGATTTACCTTTTTAGATAAATGGATCTATCCGTTGTTTAAGCTTGACCAGGCCGCGCAGGCCACATCAACCACAATGATCACAATTCTTGCGGTTGTGATGCTGCTCAGAAGCCTGGGTGTTACACTGGGCATCGGCGTTTTGCGCGGTGGCGGAGACGTCAGGGCTGTCATGTTTATCGATGTGGGCACATTGTATTTTCTTGCGATACCCGCAGCTGCGCTGAGCGCATTGGTATTTGGCGCTCCTATCGCAGTCGTGTACTCTTGCATTGCTCTGGAGGATATCGGCAAAGCAATTCTGCTGCTCAGGCGGTTTAGAGGCAAAAGGTGGATAAACGATGTAACCAGAGCTGAACTGCCTGCATAATAAGCGCGGGTTAACAACACAATTTTATGATGCTTCGCCCATGCCCTCTTGCTGCTGCAGGCGAAGGGCATGGGCGGTGTTTTTATGGTTAAAAAGGCCGTGAGCGCAAAACGCCCGCAGTTGCAGCTCATGCCCACGTGGCCATGTTACAGTTCTACAATTTAATCGAAGAACAGTATTATTTACTGCCGAAACAAAATCATTTCCATAGCCTGATATAACCTTTGTCATTAAACTGCTTCAGAAGCATTAACACAATAGGGAAGAAGACCATGCCCAAAATGCCGGAAACACGAAATCCCAAGTAAATGGCAACCAGAGTCGCAACGGGATGAAGCCCGGTCCGCGATCCGAGGAACTTGGGCTCTAGAAAGCTGCGGACCAAGGTTACCAAAAGTAAAGTGATCGAAAGAAAGGCCGCGCGTTTGAGAGCGCCTGTAATAATGCATACAATGATCCAAGGGATCAGGATTATACTGGTACCCAGAACAGGTAAAGCGTCGATGAATGAAATCAGCAATGCGAGTATCACCGCATAGTCGATACGAAGGATAAGAAAAGCGATGGTCAATTCAGAGAATGTAATGCCCATCAAAGCAAGCTGAGCTCTCAACCAGCTTCCCAATGTATCAAAGAAACCTGACTTAATTCCCTTGAACCAGACCTGCCGGTTGGCTGGTATCTGTTGCTGAATGAAATCTCTAACGGTGGGATAACCGCCGCTGATAAAAAACAGACTCATTCCGAACGTTACAGCAAAAAACAAAATGCTTGGCATACTGCCGATAACCGATGTCAGAAAAGCAAACAATTTACTATACAGCATGGTGGGCAGCTCGGAAGACTGCGCGAGAAGGCTGTTCAGCGTGCTTTGAAAAAAGCTCTGAACCTCCGGCGGAGCAGCTATGATGTATTCGTACAACCGCTCTTCAGCACCTCTGAAAATTGAAAGAAAAGGTGACAGAAATTTCGGCAGCTGCTTAATAAAAGAACTGGCTTCGTATAAGATCCGTCCTGCGGCAAGAACAGTTAAACCGATTAGAAAAGACAGCATAACTGCTGTGCAAAGAAAAGCCGCAAACCAACGCTTTAGCCTTAGCTTTACAGTCATCGTACGAACCAGAGGCTCCATAATACAGGCAGCCAAAAAGGCGATTAAAAAAGGCATAAGTCCGGGCAAAAGGTATCGAAAAGCAAGCCAGCACACGATCAAAATCGATGCAATATATATCATTTTCTGAATAAAGCGACCTTCCTTGCTTTCTAACATGAAGCTTCCTTTCCGCCGCTGCGTAAGCGTTAATATTTCCTGTCTTATTATAAACCACCGGCCGCATAAAGCCGGTTTGAATACTTGGATAGCCGGGCGAACTAAAACAATGACAAGTCCTCTTTGTAATAAGCAAGATAAGTAAATAGCCAAAAAAGCGTACAAGGCTCTTGCGTGCAGGCGTATAATGTGGTAATATACGTATCACAAAAACAAATGCCTTTGTGGGAGGGACTGTGTTATGCCGGAAACTAAGAATCCGCAGTATTATTTAGTCAGTGCCGATGTGCTCCCGGACATTTTTATAAAAGTAATAAAGGCGAAAGAAAAACTCGAAACCGGTGAAGCGGCGACCGTTGCCGAAGCTGTCAATGCCCTTGGCATCAGCCGCAGCGCGTTTTATAAGTATAAAGACTCGGTAACGCCTTTTTTAGACATGAAGAGTGAGAGAATTGTTATTTTTAATCTCATATTAAAAAACAAGCTCGGGGCACTGTCATCGGTGCTTTCTATTTTTGCCAACTGGGATGCGAATATTCTGACAATCAGCCAGAATGTTCCGGTTCACGGCAGTGCGAATTTATCGGTGACGGCCGAGATATCTGGTATGAAGGGACGTCCCGAGGGACTTCTCCAATGCATAAACGGACTGGAAAATATAATCAAAGCAGAGATTTTAGCAGGTTAAATGAAAGTTTGAGGTTGTGGATATGGTTAACATAGCAGTGCTGGGCTTTGGTGTCGTTGGATCCGGGGTTGTAGAGCTAATGAAAAGCAACCACGATAAAATTGCAGGAAGCGCGGCACAGGAAATAAACGTAAAGTATATTTTGGATATCATGTCGTTTCCGGACAGTCCATTTGCAGACTTGTTTGTCGATCGTTTTGAAGTCATTGAAAATGACCCGGATGTTCAGATTGTCGTAGAGACAATCGGAGGAACGAAGGCTGCATATGACTATACGATGAGAAGCCTGCGTGCCGGAAAAAATGTTATTACATCCAATAAGGAACTTGTGGCATCATTCGGCCATGAGATACTGAAGCTAGCTAAAGAAAAGAATTTGAACTTTTTATTCGAAGCCAGTGTCGGAGGCGGGATACCAATTCTGCGTCCCATTAACCAGTGTCTGGCAGCAAACGAGATCAAAGAGATTTACGGCATCCTAAACGGTACAACTAATTATATTCTGTCCCGGATGATTAAGAACGGAAGCAGCTTTGAAGAATCGCTGAAAGAAGCCCGGGACAAGGGATATGCGGAGGCAGACCCCTCGGCAGATATTCAAGGAAAAGACACCTGCCGGAAAATCTGTATATTGTCCGCTCTGTCATTTGGCCGCCACATCTTTCCCGAACAGGTTCCGACCGTCGGTATCGAAATTGTCGAGGCTGTCGATATGGCTTACGCAAAAAGCATGGGCGCTAAGATCAAGCTGGTCGGCAGAGCAGTTCGTACAGAGAACGGAAAAGTAGCTGTTTATGTCGCGCCTCATCTGGTTCTTAGCGACAGCCTGCTTGCGAATGTCGAGGATGTTTTTAACTGTATCGTTGTCAGAGGAAACGCTATAGGCGATACAATGTTTTACGGAAAAGGAGCGGGAAAACTTCCCACAGCCAGCGCTGTTGTGGCCGATATCATCGACGCCGCTAAACATTTCCATGCCCGGAAATACATATATTGGGAGGCCGGCGGTAATTCCGCGGTTTCAGATCCCGAGCTTCTGGAAAACCGCTGGTTTTTGAGGGCTGGGATCACCTCAAAGGAAGCGATGGAATTATTCGGGGATATCATACTTATTGACGATAAAAACGGATTTACGGTATTTTCGACAGGTATGATCAATGAGAAAGAATTGAAAAATCGCATGACCGGCAGAACGATATATGCGTGTTACCGAATTCTGGAATAAATCTAAAAGGAGTCTGCCGTATAGCTTACCGGTCTTGGGCCAAATTAAAAAGTATTATGACCACCGCGGCGGGTGCTTCCCGCTCACAGTCTATAAATACAAAGCTTAACCCTGTTCCGGGCAACAAAAGCCTTGAACAGGGTTTTTCGATGTCCAATATAATACCATGGTATTATATAACAAAAGGAAGCCTTCAGCCTTGAAAAGGTGAAAGCTTCCGATTGATGCAAAAGGAAATCAAAACCGTTATCCGTTTACCGGTATGGATGTAGCCGGAATTCCATCTGTTTCAATGGGGTCCTCATCTCCGGGAGAAGAGGTAACCGGAGTTTCTCCGGGTGGAGACTCGCCGGGCGGAGACTCGCCGGGTGAAGACTCATCGGGCGGGGGATCTTCAGGCGACGGTGACGTGTCCGGTGGCGGAGACTCCTCGGGGTCCTCGATCTCGGGCGGTTGATAAGTGGGCGGCCTTTGCCATACATCCGGGGATGCCGGGTCCGGTGTTCCGGTGAAAAACTCTCCGGTCCACGGATTGATCAGCCTGCCAGTATCCGGATCGATCAGGTAACCCGTTTTGGGATCGACTTGCTTCCCGCTTAATTTGTCATAGAACTTATCGTTTACTGTGTCGTACATGATATTTCGGTTTGACGGGTTGAGCAGGTAGCCTGTGTTCGGATCAATATACCAACCGGTCACCGGATCGAGATTATGAAGTCCGCAGGCCTTAAGATCGGTTAACACATACTCAATCGGATCCGGGGCGTCCGGACTGTCAAGCGGCCCCGTGTAGGAATAATCCTTTCTTTCAGTAAAATACGGCGGCGTTAAAACCGTATCGTTGCTCCTTGACAGGTCCAACACACCAACTCTCTGGACCGCATCGACAGGACAGGTATCCGTTCTGAGGCCGAGAGAGTCATGACAGACTTCCTGCCAGACATGCGCTGAGCAGGAGCTGGACGGAATCTGGGATTCCTTCATATACAGCGTCATCGTATGATTACCGCGTACATCGTTTCTGCAGATCTCTGTCGCGAGTTTTCCGGTATCGATACAGACTGTTACGCTTCGCATATGCTCATCAAGCTCGTTAGGTCCGAAAAAGTCTTTATATTCAAGGTTTTCATGAACCCGAGACATTACCTTTTGCCAAAGGACGGCGGATGGATTATAGCTGCCCATATATTCAGGTATGTCGTATCCGGACCATACGGCAGCAACATAATAGGGGGTATAGCCAACGAACCAGCGGTCACGCCAGCTATCCGACGCACCGGTTTTACCCGCCACGGGCATATTGGAAAGCCTGGCAGAATAGCCGGTGCCGGCGTTCACGACGTTTTGAAGCATGTCGTTAATATAGTATGCCGTTACATTGCTGAAAGCCACATTGGTATCCGGGGTATTATCGATTACGATATTGCCCGCCGAATCTTCAATTTTTGTAAAGGTAACGCCCTGTGTATAAATCCCTTTATTCGGGAAGCAGGAGTAGGCGGCCGTGATTTCCCTAACCGATATGCCATTGGTCAGCTGACCTAATGCAAGCGGCGCATAATCGATGTCGGAAAAACCATCTTCATTTTCCACAAGGCTGCTCACACCCAGTTTTTTGGTTAAAATTTCATAGGATACCTGAGGTGTTACAAGATCCATAACCTGTGCGGCGATGGTGTTGATCGAATACTGAACCGCTGTCCGAATCGTCACAAGCCCTCTATAACCGTAGTCGTCATTGTTCGGATACCAACTCGTTCCGTGAAGCTTGATATTCGGTCCGTCAAAGATTGTGGTATATGGCTTAATATAGCCAAGGTCCAAGGCGGGCGCGTAGGACGCAATGGGCTTAATCGTCGATCCCGGCGGCCTGACGGCTTGGGTCGCCCTGTTGTAGATACGACGGCCTTCCTTCTCACCGAAACCGCCCGCCAGCGCGACGACATGGCCTGTATACGGATCCATGACTACGATTGCTGATTGCAGATCCTGTGTATCGCTTTTGACAGAGCCGGAAGGCATTTCTTCCCGGTTCATGTAAACTTCATCAACCATTGACTGTATTTCGGGATCGATGGTTGCGTAGATTTTATATCCTGCAGTAAAGACGAGCCTGGAGGCAACCAAACGGGATATGTTCTTTTCTTCCCTCAAACTGTCGATCACGTCCTCAATAACGGCATCAACAAACCAGGAATTGCTTTGCAGCGCGGTTGATTCGGTCGAGTTGCCTTTATTAAAGACGAGAGGTTCGCGGATGGCCTGCCGATACTCTGCCTGCGAGATGAGCCCTTGATCGAGCATCTCACTAAGGATCAATTCTTGCCTTTCTTTATTTGCTGATTTATTCAGATACGGATCATACATTGACGGATTGTTTGTTATGCCGACAAGGGCCGCGCATTCGGCAAGCGAAAGCTCGGAAACCTCTTTCCCGTAATAGACATTCGCGGCGGACCCTACACCCCAGCAGCCTTCTCCGAAATAGCTGGTGTTCAGATACCATTCCATTATGTCATGTTTTGAATAATTTTTTTCAAATTCGAGCGCTTTGAATATTTCTAAAAGCTTTCTCTTTACGGTAACATCATCGTACTCGGTAAGGTTTTTGATCAATTGCTGCGTCAACGTAGAACCACCGAAAGTATCTTTCATTTCAAGAAACATATTCCCGAATGCGCCGACGGTTCGGAACCAGTCTACTCCACGGTGATCGTAGAACCTTTTGTCCTCAATCGCCACAACCGCATGCTCGAGAATTAAAGGAATCTCGTCGTATTTTACCCAAGAGCTGTTTTTGTCGCTGTACAAGGAGGCCAGCTCTTTATAGCTTCCGGTTTGTTCATCCCAATAATAAATTACGCTGGTTTGGTCCAATGAAAAATCACTCAGGTTAAGATCGAGGTTCGTAGCCAGCGAAGTCTTGACATATATGGCAAAAATACAAGTGAAGATGATACCGGTAGTCAAAGCAATAAGGAAAATTGTTCCGATTATTTTAAAACAGAGCTTTACGATGTCACCGATGGTCCTTGCACCGATAACGGCGCCTTTAGCTACTTGGTCTTTTCTGATTTTCATAGTAACCCCCAATCCGCCGCAAAGCGGCGGCACAAACAGCAGCGAGATTTATCTTCAGATGCATGAAAAGCACTATAACATGTCTGCGACTAGGTTAATGCTTTCGCGCAAGGCGATAAAGCTAATATATACATTTACACCCAACTTGTCAAACATATGCGCTGCATAGCATTTAACCAAACTCAGAGTTTGGTTGATTTGTATATTTCGGCTGAAACCGGGCGATAATCCATAGGTATATGTATGTAAAGGAGGACAATCGATGAAGATAAGGGTTTTTACCGCTGCCACTTGCGGCATTATGTTCATCGTAGCATTTTTCAGTGCAATTATCCTGTTAAAGTCGGTGTCAACAAACGGCGCAGTACCGGCTGCCATAGAAACGAACGTCATAGTGGCAGAGAAAGTATCGGAAAACGAAGATAAATACATCTTAAAAGAATATCAGGGGAGCATATGTATTTTTCACGGTGATTTTCAAGACATACCGGCCATCATAACCGATATTTCTGTAAACGATCTTACGACGAAGGACAGAGAGCTTTTGTTTCAAGGAATTGTGGTATATGGGAGGGAAGCGCTCTTGAAGCTTTTGGAGGATTATGGGTCATGATGCGCTTCGGTATAATCAGCTGTGTAATTTCTTGATTCAGTTATTGATTATTGGTGCTTCTTGTTGTAAAATGCTCACATGTGATCGCAAGGGATCGCAAGGGATCGCATGCGATCCCTTGGAATGGTAAAATTTGGTTATCGTTTCCTTGCATCACAAAAAGGCGTACCGCGCGCCGCAAGAAGCGGAAGCTGCAAAAATTGGAAATCAACAGGATTGCGGTTATGGAGAAGCATAATGAGTGAAGAATATGGCAGTGATTTTATTACCATAACAGACGAGGAAGGAAACGAATATGAGCTTGAGCTTTTGGATTCGATAGAAATCGAAAACGACATTTATATGGCATTTTTACCCGCTGATTCAGATGAAGCAGGCGAAGAAGCATCGGAAATGATCATACTCAAAGTCATAGAAGAAAACGGCGAGGAGCTTTTTGCCACAGTTGATGACGAAGATGAGCTGGAAAATGTTTATGAGCAGTTTATGGAGCAGATGTTCGGCAATGACTGATGTTTGTATTTACCAGAAAAGCGGTGCTTTTTTGACTTGAAAAAAAGGTCTCGTTATGATATCATTTTTACAGATGAAACTTGCAGTGGTTCATGGGTCCCTGCTATGTTCGTGATAGGTCTTTTTAAACCCACATTTATAATAAGGGACGCCGGACTCTTGCTGTGAATTGCAGGCCTCCCCATAGCGGACGTTGGAAGCAGAGAAGCAACAAGGAGGCGACCCACCTGCCGATTGTGCAGGTTATAAATGGGCTTACACGGCATTGGCGGGGAAACTTGAACCGGGCCAAAGGGTGAATCGACAAAATCGGAAGATTTGGTTGATTTGCCTTGTTCTTTTTATGTCGTTCAGCCGGAGACGCATAACCAAATAATTCGGGAATTTACAGGTAAACCCTTGCAAGATAATAGCTTTTCATTTATAATGTGCGGTATTGAATCGGACTTCGGGCCTGAGCCTGCTGGTTTTTCGTATAGTCCCGGTGTTAAACAAAAAGGAATGATCATATAATGAGTGCATCTCAGGAAAAGAAAAGGCGAAGAGAACAGCGAGCCGAAGGTGTAGAAAAAAAGCAAGTGCAAAAGACCAAAACACTTATGGCCAAAAAACGGGCAAAAAAAATAAAGACTGCCGCAATATGCGCAGTTGCATTTATTCTTATTATACTTGTCGTTTTCAACTCATCCTTATTTTATACCGGATTAACGGCAGTTCATATCGGAGACTGGAAGTATACAACAGCTGAGTTCAACTATTTTTATCAATCGGCCTTTTTGACGACATTTAACCAATATTATCAGAGTTTGGGCGAGTATGCGTATTACCTTCTCGATCCGAATAAATCGTTTAGCAAGCAGGACTACAATGAAGAGCAGACATACGAGGATTACTTTACCGATCAGGCATTTGACAGGATGAAAAAAATAGCCATGCTGAATAGGGCCGCGGTTGAGGATAAATTTGTCCTGGACGAAGACGGACAAGCCCAGATTGATATGACGATTTCAAACGCAAAGGCTATGGCGAATCAAGGCGGCTTGAGTTTCTCTTCATTTTTAGTTCAAACATATGGCAAGGGGATGACCGAATCCATTTTCAACAAGCTCATCAATTGGGAAATCATTGCCGCAAATTATACAAATACCATGCTGGATAACATGGTGTTTACGGATGAGGAACTAGACGCCAGATATGAGGAAAGCTCGGCAGACTATAATCTGATCACATTTCATAGATATTTTGTCAACGCCACAGCGAAACCGGAGGAAGGTCTTGACGATGCCGCCGCAAAAGCCGCCGCTTATACCGCAGCTAACGAAATAGCAGTAGGGCGTACGGAGGATGTATTCGCGGAGCTGGTTTATCAGCATGTACCCGAAGATCAAAAGGAAGCATATGCTGACCCAACAGCAACTCTTCAGAAAAACGTCAGTCCCTCATCCATAAACGCCGATTATAAGGAATGGCTTACCTCACCCGAACGCACCTATGGCGAAACGACGGTTATAGAGACCGAAACCGGCTTTCACGTTCTGCTTTTTGTAGGCAGCAACGATAACAATTATTATCTTCAGAATTTCAGACATATTCTGATTAAAGCCGAGGCCACCGGTCAGGCCACCGCGGAAAGTGAAGCACCTGAGCTGACAGCTGCCGATATCAAGACTGCGCAGATGAAAGCGGAAGAGGTATTTGCACAATGGGAAGATGATCCAACTGAAGATTATTTTATCCAGCTGGCCAATGAAGAAAGCGATGATGCGGGATCAAACACCATCGGCGGATTATATGAAAACAAAAAACTCGGGGATCTGGTTCCGGAGATAGAAGATTGGCTTTTTGACGAAACAAGAAAAGTCGGCGATACGGATATCATTTATGTCAAGTCCGCCAATTACACCGGATACCACATTATGTATTATGTAGGGGCAGGAGAGCGATGCGACCGGACGATTGCCAAAGGCATTTTACAGACAGAACGGTTTGAAACATGGGTTGCAGACAGGGATTCCGATTATAAGCTCAGCACAACAATGGCTTTCTGGTTTGCAAAATAAGATAACCAAAGGCGGCCTGCAGGCCGCCTTTGGTTATGATGTTTAAAGGGGAATGAGATGAAGTGGAGGAGCGATTCAAACGTCAGGAAATGATAATTGGCGCAAAGGCAATGGATAGACTGCATGATGCGCATGTGGCCGTTTTCGGCCTGGGCGGAGTTGGCGGATATGCAGCTGAAGCTTTGGCACGCGGCGGAATCGGAGAACTGTCATTGATTGATCGCGATGTATTCGGAATCAGCAACATAAACCGACAGATTGGCGCGTTGAACTCTACGATTGGCAGAAGCAAAGCCGAGGTCATGGCCGAAAGAGTCTGTGATATTAATCCGAATATAATCGTTCATCCGATCGATGCGCATTATAACGCAGACAATCGAGATATGTTCTTCAAAAGCAATTACGATTATATTATAGATGCAATCGACCTGGTATCCGATAAGCTTGATTTGATTGTAACGGCTATCGAAAGAGGAATACCGATCATATCTTCACTTGGGACCGGAAACAAACTGGATCCTTTGAGATTTCAAATAACCGATATTTCAAAGACTGCAAACTGCCCGTTAGCCAAAGTGGTACGAAAAGAACTTCGGAAAAGAGGCATAATCAAACATCGCGTTTTATTTAGCGGCGAAGACATTATAAAACCCGATCAAAACTACATGGAAGAGTTGCCTCCGGGCAGAAGAAGTATTCCGGGAAGTGTTTCCTGGGTGCCTGCCTGCGCGGGCCTGATGCTGGCCGGGGATGTAATCCTTCAGTTATGCGGAACTAAATAATACCATGGATTTGCGGCATGTATCCGCAAATCCATGCAGGCAGACAATCCACAGTGGCCATTATTTTTACATGTTTGGGGGCGTAAACCCGTTTGATGGATTTAAATGGCGATACAGCAGATGCTGATAAACATACGCATAAGTTACCTGTATATAAGGAAGCTTCCAAATCAAAAGAATCCCAAATGTCATCATACCGAGTAACCACCAACCCAAAAACGACAGATCCAATATGAAAAGCTCCAGCTTACTGCCGTGCATAAGGCGCTTGCTTTCATTGATGCACTGCAGGGGGCCAAGGTCCTCGCGGTCAAGAGCGATATAGTACGCCATCCGATATCTGTAGGCCGCTATAATACCGGGAACGATCAAAAGCAAAGACCAAAGCAGAACAAAGATCGTCTGAAGAAAATATATGCCAATAATCGCCCGGTATCGGTAAAACCCGTCACCGAGATTATTCATGTTGGCAGGCTGTTTTCTGGAGAGTCTCAGCGTGTATGAAAGATATCCGACAGAAATGAACTGAAGGAGAATACTCAAAGCCAGAATAAGCAGTATGGGTATAAACATGCTTTTTTCAAATTGAGGGTTAAAGCTCCGGAAACTGATTTCATACTTCCAAAAGAACATTGGTTCACTCAATCGACTTTGCAAATAGTCAAGTATGGCAGTAATAATCAAATATACAAAAGTAACCGTGACGGGCGAGGGGTTCGCTTCCGAAACCACCTTGGCGGCGCGGTATTTTAAACTTAGTCTGTCAAACATAAAACCTTCCATTCTGCCGCGAAGCGGAAGCACAAATAGTCAGAAAAAAGCGATTGTGCGAAACGCGATACAGGTATCGCACCTGCAAATGGCCGCCGTCATATTTAGCGGCCAAATCGACTTCTTCCGTGCGTGAAAAAATTTTCACGCTAAGCTCCGTTCCTATACCGATACTGTTTCTTGATTCAATTGATGAACAGTATTAAAAGCACCGCAACTTCGAGCGCAAAGCGCTTGCAACTGCAAGCGCTTTGCGCTTGGCCTTTAAATATGCTCTATACTATTCTATTTATGAAATAGTATAAAAATTATGACGGTGGAATAACGAATGGGACATGGCTCACGGTTCATTAACCGGAATGCAGAATGCTATTGAGCCTTTCGGCAATCGCTTTAATAAAAACTTCCGTATTTGCGATAACCGGAGTCAGACCTTCAGCCATATCAGCCAAATCCTTCGTCATGATGCCGTCGCTCAGCGTTTCAAGACAGGCCTGCTCGAGCGAATGACCGAAGTTTGTAAGCTGTCGGTTTTCATCGAGCTCGCCGCGCTTTTTCAGCGCACCGCTCCACGCAAATATTGTCGCCACAGGATTAGTGGACGGTATTTCACCCTCCAGATATCTGTAGTAATGCCGGGTAACGGTTCCGTGGGCGGCTTCAAACTCATATTTCCCATCGGGTGAAACCAGAACGGAAGTCATCAGCGATAAGCTGCCGAATACGGTAGAAACCATGTCGCTCATCACATCACCGTCGTAATTTTTGCAAGCCCAGATATAGCCGCCTTCGGAGCGAATCACGCGGTGTACCGCATCGTCTATCAAGGTGTAGAAATATTCAATATTAAGTCGCTTGAATTCGTCTGCATAATCGGCATAAACCTTTTCAAATATTTCCTTGAAGGCGCCGTCATAGACTTTCGAAATAGTGTCCTTTGTGGAAAACCAGAGATCCTGTTTTGTGTCCACGGCATAATTGAAACAAGAGCGGGCGAAGCCTTCAATCGATTGTTCCGTATTGTGTATGCCCTGTAAAACAGCGGGGCCGGTCAGCTTCTGGACTGTCTGCTTAACGTTTTTTCCACTTGTGCCGGTAAAAATCAACTCTGCCGTACCCGGCTCTTCGGTGCGAAGCTCCACGCCTTTGTAGACGTCTCCGTATGCGTGACGGGCGATGGTGATCGGTTTTCTCCATCTGGGAATGGCAGGTTTAATGCAATCGACAATGATCGGCGCCCTGAATATCGTTCCGTCCAGAATGCTCCGGAGCGTTCCGTTCGGGCTTTTCCACATTTCCTTTAGATTATACTCGCTCATTCTGGCCACATTGGGCGTGATCGTCGCACATTTTACGGCTACGCCGTATTTTTTTGTGGCTTCCGCAGAGTCAATCGTAACCTGGTCGTTCGTCCGGTCACGTTCAACAAGACCGAGGTCATAATACGCTGTTTTCAGGTCAACAAAGGGGAGAATCAGCATATCTTTTATCATACGCCAGAGAACTCTGGTCATTTCGTCTCCGTCCATTTCCACAAGCGGGGTCGTCATTTTTATCTTTTCCATCAAAGTGCTCTCCGTTTCTTTTGATTTTCAATGACGCTCTGGTCAGATTCCGGCATGTCCGGCTTTGTAAAAGTTCATCAGACAGCCGTCCAGCAGTATGCTTTTTTCGTTTTCCGTCAGTCCGGTCAAATGAAGAACAATATCCTCTGCCTGACCACCGGCATTCCGTGTTTGCTGCCCGATTACCTTGGCGGGAATGTTTTCTTTACCTGAGCGGATCGCCTCTCGGATATCCGGTATAAAAATATAAGTGCCCGTTTCATACGCAAACGGATTATCACGGCCGATAGTGAATGGTATGATACCCCAGTTGATGCAGTTGCTGCGGTAACGTTTGGTTGCGTATTCGTAACAGATATTTGCACCCCCGCCGAGCACCTTCTGGCAGGAGGCGGCCTGTTCACGGGCGCTTCCGTCGCCGGGCTTTCTGGCAAAAAGGCAGGAAACAACATCGGTTGTTTTGGCAAGAGTCAAAGGATCGTGTGATACGGCGGCCAGAATATCGATCACTTCAGACGGGGTGTCTCCGGCCCTGCGCCTTTGGTCAAGCTCACGAATCGCTTTGGAAATGCCCGTATACTCAGGCGCCCTTCTCGAAAGCGTAAATTCCGACAGCCTGATCGGGTTTGAACGATATGAGGATGTTTCACCGGACGGGATAAGCTCATCCGTTGTCGTCACATCATCGTGAATCACCGCAGCAAGCTTTATCAGCAAATTGTCACCCAGCGCATAAAACGTTGGCCAGTCAGTGATATTCGGACCTAATATCAGATTAGTATTCGGGTCCGGTTTATTAAAACCGTTATAAACCCTTTTTTGATAAATCGTATCATCATAAACGTATTCATGGGGGTTTGTCTCGTAATCAACATCGGTTGCCGCTGTAATTATCCCACCGTTTAAAGCTGTTGCCGCAATTGAGCGGGCGTCCATCAAAGCGACGGCAGAAATTTGCCCCTCTCCCGGTTTTGAACCCTCCCGGTTCGGAAAATTCCTTGTCGCATGCCTGATGCTGAGCGCGTTATGCGACGGTGTGTCGCCCGCTCCGAAGCAAGGTCCGCAGAAAGCGGTTTTCATGACGGCGCCGGCTTGCATCAGGGTTTCGGCGGTACAGTCTTTTGTTATGGCAAGATTGATCGGAGCAGAGGCAGGATATACGGAAAGATTGAAGATTCCGTTGCCGGTTCCGGCTCCGTCGAGGATGGCGGCGGCTTCTACCAGATTGTCATACATGCCGCCGGAGCAGCCGACTATGATACCCTGATCGGCAAAAACCTTTCCGTCAGCGATCTTCTCCGTTAAACTCAGCTCGACCTGTCCTTCAAGCGAGCGGTTGCATTCTTCCTGAACCTTTGACAATATACCCAGCGGATCCGCTTGAAGCTGCTTGATTGTATACGCGTTAGACGGGTGAAACGGCAATGCGATCATACATTCCTGACTGGATAAATCGATGGTTATCATACTGTCGTAATAGGCGGTATCATCCGGGCGCAGTTCTTTAAATGAATCGGGCCGTCCTACCATATCGTAGTATTGTTTCACTTTTTCGTCTGTAATCCAAATGGAGGACAGGCAGGAAGTCTCGGTTGTCATTACATCAATACCGATCCGGAAATCCATCGGCAGGTCTTTTACGCCCGGTCCTGCGAATTCCAGTACCTTGTTTTTAACGAGTCCGTCCGCGAATACCGTCTTACATAAGGAAATCGCAACATCATGCGGCCCTACGCCTTTTCGCACGGAGCCTTCCAGCCATACAAGGACCACCTCAGGTGCATCAACATCGTAGGTATTGCCAAGCAGTTGCTTAGCCAGTTCTCCGCCTCCCTCACCGATACCCATGGTACCGTAACAACCATACCTTGTGTGGCTGTCCGATCCCAAAATCATACCGCCGCATGAAGTGAGCTTTTCTCTGATATACTGATGACATACCGCGATATTCGCAGGCACATAAATCCCGCCGTATTTTTTGGCAGCAGACAGTCCGAAGGCGTGATCATCTTCGTTAATCGTGCCACCGACAGCGCAAAGGCTGTTGTGGCAGTTTGTCAGAACATAGGGCAGCGGGAATTTTGTTATGCCGCTGGCTCTGACCGTTTGAATGATTCCGACATAAGTGATATCGTGAGACAGCAGCGCGTCGAATTTCAAACGCATTTTGTTTGACCGATTCGACTGATCATGTGCGCGCATGATTTTGTATGCGATCGTACCTTCTCTCGCGGTTTCGGGTTTGGGTAAATCTGTATCCGCTTTGTTTATTAAGGCTCCGTTTTTCAGGAAAACGCCGCCTGAATGGTATTTGACCATCTTTTAGGATCCTTTCTTTTCAGGTATTATACCTGTTCATCGCTCGGTCTATATCGAAAGAAATAATGCACGCCACAGCCTCCGCCGCTTTGGCGGCGGCTTCGCGGATTGTTTTCAAGTCCTGCCCGGACGGCTTTCCTATCACCCAGTCGACCATGTCGAAATCCGGGTGCGGGGGAGAACCGACGCCTATTTTCACGCGCGGAAAATCGGCTGTTCCGAGCCCGGCGATAATACTCTTGATTCCTTTATGACCGCCGTCGCTGCCGTTTCTTTTTATTCTGAGCTTACCAGGTGAAATATTAACATCATCAAATACAACCAGAATTCTCTCCGGTGGGATTTTGTAAAACTTTGCGGCGGGAACAACCGCATCTCCGCTTAGGTTCATATATGTCTGCGGCTTCATGAACAAAACCTTACGGCCCCCGAGTGAATCGATGCCGGTAAGCGATTTGAATTTAAGCTTGTTTATCTTTATTTTATTTCTTGCACAAAGCTCATCTGATGCCATATATCCGGCATTGTGACGCGTGTTTTCGTACCGTAAACCGGGATTGCCCAGAAAGACGACAAGCCATTCCGGCGACCCCCTGTTCATGAAGTTTTTTAACACAGTGAACCTCCCGGTTGTATAGAGGTAAATGCTACGGCATTATCGCACAATATACCTGTATCTGCGCAATTCGGCGATACGGCATGATGATTATTTTACCATAGATACGCAAAGAATGCAAAAGAATGTGACAAAGGGAGTTCAATTTAAGGATTTACGAAAACCAGTAAATTTTTGGCCGACTCTCTTCAAGCGGAGGCTCTAAATTAAAGACTGCACCGAAGGATAATACCTTTAATGCAGTCTTTCTTAATGTGTGTTATTTTCAGATAAATATTTGTGTTGTATTCTTTTGAATATGTCAGAGGGCATATCAATCGTATTCATTTTCTACCTATTTATAAGCAAGAAAAAAACTATTAAATGGATAAAGCACCTATTTTTAAGGTTTATACCATTTCTCTTGTTACCAATACAAACGTGCATATTAACCTTTGCATTCCGATAATTCCTCATGTGTCCTGCTCGATCAATTTGCTCTGCTTCATAACAAGGATTCTGTTTACCGGTCTAACTGAAGCCAATCGATGTGTTACGATAGTGAAGTTTTTGAAACTTCTGCAAATCGATTAAATATCTTTGCTTCTTCAGTAGGGTCAATGGCTGCCGTTGGTGCATTCAGAACAATGAATTGGTGTTTTCGGAAAATGTAGCCTCGTCCTGAATTAAACCCATGTAAGTGATATGTGCAAATTTCTCACTTTCAAGCCGGCATTCGTGGCCAACTTTCAGATTGCATTCTGATTTAGACATGGTATTATATGGACAGACAGGAATATATTGAGCAGCTTTGAGCAGTGGAATAGTTATATAACCTTAGGTTGTTGGGAGAGGAAGCCAATGGATGATTTAATTAAATTTGAAGTTGTAAGGCCGCCTAAGTGTTTGATCATCGGTAAAGAAATTCGGTACAGCGACGAAGCTTTGAATAATGGAGACAATCGACTTCCCGCGTTTTGGAACGAGTGTTATTTGGATAACATCTTTGTTCCGCTTAAATCGCAGGTTGAGTATATTTACAACGATTCTCACGCGGGTGTTTTTACTGATTGGTACTTAAGCGATGGCGACTTTTCCTATATCGTCGGGATGCTGATGAAAGAGGGCGCGGCTGTTCCGGAGGGATATTGCCGTGCGTGAATTGGCAGAGACGGACGCGGCGCTTTGCTGGATCAAAAGTAAATCCTTAAGCGAGACCCGCGCCGTCCCCTTTGACTCTGCGGCGAAAGCGATAAGAGAAATTGGCCGAAGCTGCGTGAATATGAAGTGGTGCATAGACCTTTATCATCAATCCCGTTATGCCGTGCCGGACAAAAACGGCTATGTTATTTTAGACTGCTATATACCACTTGATTAACGAAAGGAGAAAATCATGGCAGCACAAGAAATAGAAGATGCTATTAAAAGTGTTCTTGAAGGCGACACACACAAAAACGCGCTGGATTTTGTTGCGTACTTAGAGGCGAAGGGATTGCCGTTGGATGAATCCGATAAGTATTGGGATGTTAAGTGCAATGGCAGGACCGTCTGCGCTTTATGGATCGACGGCTCTGACAGCGTACCCGGCCCTTGGACCATCTGGTCTGCGGAGGAACCCGACAGCTGGGCCTACTGGTCTGACGGTGAAGAAAACAGGAAATATATCAACGCAATGGTTGACGAGTATATAAAAGAAATCGCTTGGGTAAATGTAAATGTTTGCGGAAATTGTGGTGGTTGCGGCAAGCCGGGAGGAAGACGTAAGACTGTTCTCGGAAAGGATTTTGACGGTCTCTGCAACGCTGCAATGCAGTTTGTCAATCCGAATGCGGAAGCTCTGGCTTGTGCTAAGAAGATGGTAGATATAAGGATAGCTGATATTCTAAATGATGTTGAGCGTGTCTGATAAGCATAGCACTAAACCGCTGCCGCGGTGATATTGAAAGCAGTTTCATCAGTTGTTCACGAAAACGCTCTTATCAGGCTTTATGTTCTTGACGGGGGAAAAGCGCTCCACAAGGGTGTCGTGGATACCTTCGGCAAATCCGCCTTCATTCAATACCGTCAGGTACATAAAAAACGAAACGTACTATCCCATCTACCGAAAACGGAGCGGAAAACACATCAATTACCATGACCATACGTCATGCAGCGGCAGGGTTTAAAGAAGCGGAAAAAGGCTTCTGAAGAATCAAAAATATCGTCAATCAACTGTCCTTATTGCTTTACTGGATAATCAGATAGCAGATTCAAAAATTATATTTGCGTAACATGAGCTTTCAGGAGATATTTGGAGCACGGAAGAAGGGGCTGTAGCAAAACGAAAATTGCTACAGCCCCCGATTTATGCTCTGAAGCTGATTCTGAAGCCAAGGAAAGTAACCGTGGGGACGGTTCTCGCGGTTGACACCGCTCCCACAGATATGTTACGATAGCCTCGAGGGTGGAATAATATGCCAGGAAGAGCAAGACAAAAAAGTGAAAGCCGCAAGCATAATACTACTAAAAATATGGGTATATCCACAAGACAGCTGGAGCGTTTGACGGGAATAAGCAGAGCAACTATCCCGAAAGCATATACCGTAAGAACCGTCAGACTGTGTCAAAAGTCTTCAAAAATTCAGTAAAAAATGATATAGTAACCATAGCAGAACAAAAGGCAAATCGGGGGTATTGCTATGGGATATGTAATAGGAGAAAGCAGAGACCAAGTGATGATGCTGGCATTGTACGAAATGGTAGCAGTAGACGGGACAAGAATCAAGGCAAGTAATAACAAGAAAATGAGCTTTAGCCGCAAGAAATTGGATGCAAGGCTTAAGCATATAGACAAGCAGATAAAAAATACCTAGGGCAACACCGCACAGAAAAAGG
>LSQX01408393.1_pt1 | contig 56082 bp, 59 predicted proteins | sample 654561 | NCBI WGS metagenome assembly LSQX01 (sample SAMN04489861, study PRJNA283612) | anaerobic digester metagenome | isolation source: 4 biogas reactors fed with cattle manure at either 37C or 55C with and... | place: Denmark: Kongens Lyngby | collected 2014 | reverse complement strand
GGGGCCGCCGCGGGCTACATCGCACGCAACCGACGAGCATGGTGGAGTGTCGGTCTCGCGGCCCCGGCGCCGATCCTGGCCACCTATATGGCCCGCCGCCCACCCGCCTTTGTGCGGAATGCCGTGGAGGCGCGCCACATCAATATCGCCCACGGACTGTATCCACGGGACGCGCTCACGACGGAAGACCTGGATCGGCTTGCAGCCTTTCTCCGGGCGAACGTCTGCACCACGAGCGGCCGGACCTATGCTGTGGGATTGACCAAGTTCGAGCCGCGAGAGATGGAGCGACTGCTGGTTCCCGGGCTGGGACTGCTCCGCGACCGGAGCTGGAATGAGTCAAGTTCTGCCATCAACGGATGAGCCGGAACTCCCGGCGCAGTGCTGCGCATCACATCTCTGGCGTGCCCTGAATTCCTATACGTGGTAGAGAAACTGCATTTCTCGGAGTTTTCCGCTAGCATGCGGAGATCTTTTCGTCCACGACTGGAGCTGGCTTTGCTGTCGATCCCACCTACGGGCCCGATCCCCGATGGCTCATTGCTCATCGGGGATGTCGCTGAGTTGACCGGATTGAGCCTGCGTTCCATCCGTCACTATGAGGAAATGGGCTTGGCGGTGTCCGACAGCCGGACCGCCGGTGGGTTTCGGGTTTTCGGAGCCGAAGCCGNNGAGTCGAGTTGGGGAAGCAGCTCACCGAACGACTGCGGAAGGCCGCCAATGACGCGGCCATACCATCCGAGTCCGCTGTCGCCGAGCAGGGCTGAGCGATCGGCAGCCGCGGTCAGGGATGGACGCGGCGGAGCTCCGGCCGAGAAGCCCGCACTTCGGCGCGGGGTGCCATCGCCTTGCCGTAAGGGGGCACGTCCTGTGTCACGACCGCATTCGCTCCGACAACCGCGTCCTCGCCGATCTCGATGGGCCCGACCGCCACAGCGCCTGCGCCGAACGAGGCGCCTCGCCGGACGATCGGAACCGCGTGGGGTTCGGCTTTGTCATTGTCTCCCCGCAGGCCGATCGTGACGTTCTGTCGGATCAGCACATCGTCCTCGATGACCACGCTGGGATGGATGACGATGCCGCCTTGGTGCACGATGCGCACGCGACGACCAACAGTCACCGCGGCCGGCAATTCAATGCCATAAAAGGCTTTGCTCATCCGCAGCCCCAACCGGGAGGTCTTTTGCAGCACGGTCCGAAGACCCCGGGGTGCTTCGTCGGTGTCGGACCAAGTGGCGATTCTGTGCAGGATGATGGTCTGGCAGCCTGGCTGGGTCAAACCGCCGTTGACGTGGCGATCCTCGCGTATCACATCGACGACGGGAAACCGCTTTGCGAGCTTGGCAGCCCACCAGCGCTTGGAGGAAGTACGGCGGATCCAGGCAAGGGGAGTGGAACGCATTCGGTTTCGCCCTTTCATTTGCGAACTTGGTTTGCCAGACCCGGTCCATCGAGTCCTGAGGGCCATGAAGACCCGCAGCAACAACCATACCTAACATAGGGGGAGGGTTGGGGTTTGGGTGCCACAAATCTCAACGGCCAACCGGCGGAAGCGCGGCGCGCCTCCTAGAATCACCAGGATGGACGTCAAAATCATCGCCAAATCACGTCAGCGCGACGGAACCCAGCACCTGGAAGCGACCGCACCCGCCGAGACTCCCGTCGACGACGTCGTCACCGCACTCATCAAGAAGCTCGGCATGCATCCCGACTGTGAGGGCTGGGGTGAGGTCAAGGATGACAGCAGCGCCTCGACGTGGATCTATCAGATCTCGATCGAACCCTGACCGACAGGCGTGGCGTGCCAGACGGCACGGCATGCGGGGAGGGCGATAACAACGCGCTAGGGTGGCGTCGCCTGGGATGTTCTGCAGCGGGCCTTTCTTTCTTTCATTCGGTGTCCATGCGCCGCGGTGTTCCCGCGTCGAGCAGAACCTGACGCCACCATTGGAGCTTCCTCTTGTCTTCCGACACCTTCGGGCCGCTTGGCGTGCCCGCGTCCCTCGTCGCTGTTCTCAACGAACGAGGCATTACTTCTCCTACCCCGATCCAGAAGGCGACACTGCCGGATTCCCTCGCCGGCCGGGATGTCCTCGGCCGGGGCCGCACCGGGTCCGGCAAGACTTATGCCTTCCTGCTGCCGATCGTTGCCCGGCTGAGCGGTGGGCGGCGTACGCCCAAACGCCCGCGCGCACTCGTCCTCGCGCCGACACGCGAACTGGCTGTGCAGATCGACGAGGCCCTCCAGCCTCTCGCGGCTGCCGCCGGGCTGAACAGTCGCACGATTTTCGGTGGCGTGGGCCAGAACCCCCAGGTGACGGCCCTCCGGAAGGGCGTCGACGTGATCGTCGCCTGCCCCGGCCGTCTCGAAGATCTGATTGGGCAGGGACACGTCAGTCTCGACTCGATCGAGGTCACCGTCCTCGACGAGGCCGACCACATGGCTGACCTGGGCTTCCTGCCCGCGGTCCGGCGTCTGCTGGACCGGACTCCCAAGTCCGGACAGCGGATGCTCTTCTCCGCCACCCTGGACAAGGCTGTGCAGACACTGGTGGCCCGCTATCTGCACCGCGCAGTGATTCACGAGGCCGATTCGGCCCAGTCCCCGGTCGCCGCGATGGACCACCACATCCTCCACGTCACCAAGGACGCGCACCGCGAGGTGTTGCTGGATCTCGCTGCGGCCCCGGGGCGGACCGTCATTTTCACCCGGACCAAATATCGGGCGAAGTCCCTGACCCGCAAGCTCAACGGCGCAGGGGTGCCGGCGGTCGAGCTTCACGGCAACCTCAGTCAGAATGCCCGTACGCGCATGATGGATGCCTTCCACTCCGGCGAGGTCGCGACCCTGGTGGCCACCGACATTGCCGCCCGCGGCATCCACGTCGATGACGTGGCTCTGGTCGTCCATGCCGATCCGCCGGCCGAACACAAGGCTTATCTGCACCGGTCCGGGCGTACGGCCCGAGCCGGGGCATCCGGCACCGTCGTCACGCTCATGACCGATGAGCAGCGCCGGGATGTGCACGATCTGATGCGCAAGGCCGGCATCCGTCCCACGACGACGGTGGCGAAGGCCGGACATCCCGTGCTCCAGGCGCTCGCGCCGGGGGAGCGTACGTTCCCCGGCGGCCGGATTGCGAAGGCCCCGCAGGCACCTGGTTCAGACAGCCGCAACGCGGGCGGAGGCCATCGCGACAACGGTGGTCGCGGTCGGGGACGGTCGGGCTCGGGGCGCACCGGCGCTCAATCGCCGAGCGGCTCGCGAGGCGGGAAGCCGGCCCGCAGTGGCAACAACAGGGGCGCCAAGCCGGCCAACGGGGGCGCCAGAGCTGGACAGCGTCGGGGACAGAACGGACGCGCGTCCGGTGGCGCTGCCAGCTTCTCCGCCCGCCTGGGCCGCGACTGAGCCAGAACAGTGAACAGCCCGGTGCCAACGTGAGCACCGGGCTGTTTTCCTGTCGTGGGATCAGCGAGTACGCCGACTCCTCGACGTGGATGGCTTGCGCTTGGCCGTCGACTTCTTCCTCGTTGATTTCTTGGCCGACGGGGGAGTGAATGCATCGAACCAAGCATCCATCATCTGTTTGCTCGCCTTCTTCTGTTCGGCCTTCATGGCCGCAGTCATTGAACCGCGAGCGGTATTGGCCATCTTGTTCCACGAACTCAGATAGGCGCTCATGAACGGGTTCTTGGCCATGCGAAACCTCCTGTTGGGGTGAGCGGCGACACTGCCATCATGCCACCGCGTCTGCCCTGGGTGGATATGTCCGCTTTTCCGACTGGATCAGCGCGCGGTCGAATCCGGACCTTTCGGCCACTGCCCCTGATCGCTGATGCCGGGGGTTGTCGGCCGCCCTTCGGGGTCGATCGCGACAGGATCGCCGGGCTCGGGATCGACAAGCTCCGGGTCGGCACCGATCGGATCACGGCCCAAGGGATCGCGCTGGGGGTCCGACGGCTTGTGACCTTCGTTCCGGACCTGCTGCGCCGCGTCCTGACCGTGACTGCGAACGTCCTGGGCGGAGGCCGTGGCGTGGTCGCGGACCTCCTCTCCGTGTGCGCGGCCCTCATCGGCCACGAATTGGGCCGACTGCGCTGCTGACTCCTTGACGTTGTCGACTGCCTGCTGTGCGCCGGGCTTGAGGTGCTCGGCCGCTTCCTTTGCTGCCGTCTGGACGGCGTCCACCGCTGGCTGTGCCCGGTCCTTCAGGTCGGCAGCGACCTGCTGCTCGCGGCGCGAGGCGGGAATCAGGCTGCCGAGCAGGGCACCGGCGCCGAAGGCGATGAGTCCGGCCGCCAACGGATTGCCCCGCGTGCGGCGCCTGATCCGCCGCGGTGCGTCCTCGACCGTCTGCCGAGCGTCCGCACCGAACTGTTGGGCGCGGTCCCTCGCCGAAGGGTTCGCTGGGTCGGGGTAGCCGTAGACATCCTCTTCCGGTGAGCCGAAGACGCGTTCCTTAAGACCCTGAGCGCTCTCCTTGACGCCCTCTACTTGGCGACGCATGACGTTGCCGGGCTTGGCTTCATCTGCGAGAGCATTGACGTCCTGGCTGAGGTGTGCGCGCGTGCGCTCGATATCGCGACGAATGTCGTCGGGATCGTTGTGAGTGGTCATCGGTTCTTCGCCTCCTCGCCCTTGAGGGCATTCGGGATCTGGCCAACGGTTTCGGTGGTTCGAGGGACGCCCTCGACCTTGTTGAGTGACGACTTGCCGACAGCGGCGAGAATGCCCGCGATCACCGCCCAGATCACGGCCACGATCACGAACGCCCAGCCGAATCTCGGTTCGGTCGAATCGAGGAGGTGAGCGACAAGCCACCACAGCCCGAGCGACAGAAACATGAGCACCATGTGGCCGGCGACTCCCGCTCCGGCCAGCAGGCCGGCGCCCTTGCCCGCGGTGGTGGCAGTTTCTCGCACCTCTGCCTTGGCGAGCGCGACTTCCTGGCGCATCAGGGTGGAGAGGTGTGCGGTCAGGTCGGAGAAGATCTCCCCGATCGACCGTTCATCGCCCGCCAACTGCCGCTCGACCGACCGGCCCTGTGACAAATGGATGTCGTCACCTTCATGGGACCCCACCGCGGGGACTCGTTGCGGCTGCTGCGTACCCATCGGGTCCGTGCTGTCATAGCGATCAGTCATCGACGTTCACCCGGATCCCCGAACTGGCGCTCCCCGAATTGGGCTTCATAGGGCTGCCCGGGAGCCCCCGGCCGATAGGCCCCGGGGTCGGACACGCCGGGGTAACCGGGCGTGGTGCCCGCAGAGCCGGGGCGCGACCGACACCTGCACCGGCAGGGTCGGCACCGTAGGGCTGGGGGTCTCCGGCGATCTGGGGAGACCAGCTCGAACCTGCGGGCGGTTCGGCGTACCCGAGGCCAACCGCTGGTTCGCGTGTGTATCCGCGTCGACTGTCGTATCCGGGGTAGGGCTCGTCGTTTGCGCTGTCGTCCCGCAGACCGCGGGCGAGGCGGCCGACGAGGAGGCCTGCACCAGCGGCCAGGGCGAGGAAGGTCCACGGATTCCTCGCCGCATAGCGCCGGACCTCGTTGAGTGCGTCCCTCGGCTCGTGCGTGTCGAGCCAGCCCACCAAGCGCTCTCCACGGTCGGACAGCTCTCGAGCTGCCTGGGTGGCATAGCCGGAATGCTGACTGCCCTGGACCATCTCGCCGAGTTCAGTGACGACTTCGCGGAGTTCGCTCGCCAGTCGGTTCTGGCCCGTGCCCAACTGGGTGTTCAGTTCGTTCAACCCATCGTCAACCAGCCCACGAAACTCGCGGCGGGCGTCGCGCGCGACTGCCTTGGCCTCGGTTCCTGCCGTCTGTGCGACATCGCGCGCGGCGCCGGTGGCGTGATCCTTGACGTCGGTTGCCTCTTGAAGCGCATGGTCCTTGACCTCACCGGCTTGTTCCGCCGTGCGGCCCTTCATATCTCGCTCAGAGGTATAGGGATTGTTGGTCATTTCTGCTCCTGCCTCGCCTTCTGCGTGCTTCAGCGTGACCAGCCGTGTCCACGGCCGTGAAAGAAAATATATATGTCGACAAAAGTGCGCAAGGGGCAGGTCCCGAATATCCCCGGCACTTCGCCATTACGCTGGTGGCAGCGCCTGAAGAGCAAGGAGGGCCGATGAGTCAATCGTTCTCGACCAGTGCCGGGGGGCCCTGGACCGTTCGGCACGAGTCAGCTCGCAATGTGCTGCTCGCCGGGCCAACCGTGTGGTCATTGATCTGTGAGCACGAATCGGGGTGGCGGATCGTTCACGAGGAGTTCGCGGAACAGGCCATGATCTTTGCGCCCGACGGAGAAGTCGTCGGGGCCGTCCCCGAGAAGCGGCACAATCCCAGCAGCCATCGCATGATCGCAGCGCTCACCCTGTGGGTTGAGGAACATGCCGCTGCCCTCGGTCTGCCCGGGCTGGGCGAACTGAACTGAGGTCGGCTCATCGCCTGCCAAGTCCTGACGAGAATTCCATCACAATGCCATTCAGCGGGCATCAGGCACGCCTGACGTAGGGTAAAGAAATGAGCAACACGGCACCGCGGTCCATGCTGGGGGCGTTTATCCGCCGGCAGCGGGAACTCTCGCAGATGTCGATGCGCCAGATGTCGAAGATGGTCGGCATCTCCAACCCGTATCTGTCCCAGATCGAACGCGGGTTGCGGGCGCCATCGGAAGCAGTGACAACAGCTATCGCCACGACTCTGGGCATCACCGTTGACGAGCTCTATGAGCGCTCGGGTGTTGACCGGGTTGGCGGGGGAACATCGGAACTGACCAAGGCCATCGAACGCGCACCGGAGTTGAGCCGGTCGCAGCGTGACTGTCTCCTGGGCCTCTACCGTTCTTTCATGGTTGTCAACCGGGCCATGAGCCTCGGCACAGCAGGGAGCTCAGCGGAGGACACGGCCGGCACTGCCGCTGCGGATGACAAGGCAGCGTCCGATTAGCAACCCGCCGGGGGCGGGCGGTGTTCGGTGAACCGCCTTCTCGTCAGGGCAAGCAAAAGGCCCCGTCGTGCGGCGGGGCCTTGAGCAGGTGCTGGTGAACGTCAGCGAAGGAGTTCGCGGGCAGCCTTGGTGTAGGCGTCGCTGAGGTCCTGGACGAACTGGACCTGGGTGGAGGCGAGGGTGTTCAGCCACTCGACCTGGCTGGCGTTGGCCATCTCCTTCTGGAAGTCGAGCATGCTGCGCAGCGCCTTCTCGTAGCTGTCGAGCGCAACGTTGCCGGACGCCTTGGCGGTCTCGATGAGCTTCTCGTTGAACTCACGGATCCGGGCGATGGTGGCCTCAGCGGTCTGCATGGCTTCCTGGGCGGCCCTCTGGGTGTTCTCAGTCATAATTCGTTCCTTCAGGTGTCGTTCGGGTTCACTGTCAATGCTAGCCAGCGCTGGGCGACCTGGGGGTCGCTGTGCCGGATTTGGGTGGTGGTTGCTCCTGGCTGCGCGGCTCGAGCCATTCGACGATCTCGGGCCAGATCTCGCGCTTGGCCTTGGAGCCGGCCATGAGCCCGATGTGACCACCCACGCGATCCATGTGCACCACGTCGTCCGAGCCGAGCAGATCCAGCAGGGGGAGAGTGCCTTCGCGTGGTGCGATGTGGTCCATCGACGCAGTGACGATCAGCACGGACTGCTGAATCTTTCCGAGATCGACGCGCTGACCCCGCATGACCATTTCACCCTTGACCAGGGCATTCTCCTTGAAGAGCGCAGTGACCCATTCCGCGAAGGCCTTCGCCGGAAATGGAGGGTTGTCCGCGACCCATTTCGCCATCGCTTGGTGGCTGGTCTTGTTGACAGTGCCGTCCTGGACCTGATTCCACAGACGGACTGGGGTGCCCAGGAAGTTGGGCACCGGTTTGAGCAGCTTGTTGGCCGTGTTGACGGCCCAACCCGGCAGTGACGGGATGCTGGTGGCCAACTGCTCCACATCGAAGGTCTCGCGTCCCATCCAGGTTTGATAAGTGCTGTTCTCGGTGTCCAGCGGCATGGTCAGGGGCACCCAGTTGCGCACTGGGGCGTCCGGTGTCAACGCCAGGTAGATGCCGCTCAGCGCAGCGCCCATGCACCAGCCGACCATCGTGATCTCCTCGGCCCCGCTGCGACGGCGTACTTCGCGGATCGCAGCAGGGAGATGGTCGAGGGCATAGTCGTCCAAGCCCATCTCGCTTTCCTCGTCCCCGGCGACTCCCCAGTCAACGAGATAGACGTCGAATCCCTGCTCCAGCAGGTATTCGACAAAGGAGTTCCCGGGTCGCAGATCAAAGATGTCGGGTCGGTTGATCAATGCAAACACCAGCAGGATCGGCACCGGATGGCGCCGATTGGTCGAGCGATAGCGGTACAGCGTCGTCTTGCGATAGGTCCAGACGACTTCCTTGGGGGTGGCGCCGACCCGGGCATCCTCCGTGGTCAGCATGATGTTGGAAAACTCCAGCAGCTGGCCCGGCAGTCGCACGGCACCGCGCAGCGCTCCCTTGAGACCGTCAGCAACCATGGTCACTCCTGGTTGGCGGCGGGCTTGCGGACAGTGGACTTGCGGGCTGCGGGCCCGGTTTCGACAGATGCCTCATGGGCGGTCTCGGCATTCTTTGCGTTCTCTGCGTTCTTGGCGCGCTCTGCCTTGAGTTCCGACTGCAATTCCTCGACGAGGGCCAGGACTTCCTCCAGCTTGTCCTCATTGCGTGCGAGCTGGCGGCCCAGTTCGGACACATCACGTCGCCCGGCCAAGCGGGCATTGCGAATCAGCAGGTCCAGCGTCTCGCCCCCGATGCGGCTGATCGCGACCAAGTTGCCGGTGAGCTGCGCCAGGACATCGCCGAACGCCTTGGTGTTGACAACTTCTTCCAGACCAACTCCACTCGACCCGAAGAATTCGTCGATGCCCTTCCGCAAGCGCTCGGTCGCAGTGACCCGTTCGGCCATGTCGATACGTCCTTTGTCTCGATAACTCCTGACTCCGATGCTAGTCGGCGGGCCATTGAGGTGGAACGGTCGGGGGCACGGGGGTTGCCACAGCTTGGGCGGCAAGGGACAGCATTGGCTGTGCCTCAAGACAGCATGTCCCATCTGACGGTCCCTCATGGGGACTATGGGGACCGAGTGCGGGATCCTCTTCCTATCGACGAGGGGTCGACAAGCAAGATGCGAGGAGCACCGAATGAGCTTTGCGAGCCAGAGCGGCAGCCAGAAGCGTGCGGAGTCCGTCGCGAGGGCCATCGAGGATCGCATCGTGGAGCTGGGGTGGCCGGTGGGTCACCTGATCGGTTCGGAGCAGTCGCTGATGGCGGAGTACGGTGCCAGCCGGGGCGTCCTGCGTGAAGCGGTGCGCCTGTTGGAACATCACGGAACGGCGCGGATGCGCCGTGGTCCGGGCGGAGGCCTCGTCGTCGATGCGCCCAGCGCCCACGCTGTCCGCCGCTCGGCCTCACTGCTGCTGCAGTACCAGCGACTCGATCTCGCGAGCCTCGTGGCTGCACGCGCGGCGTTGGAGCTCACGTGCTTCGACCTGCTGGCCGAACGGGCCGGCGGTCCTGGCGTGAGTGGCCAGCTGCTGGCCGCGATCCAGCTCGAAGGGGCCCCGTCCGATGCCCAGCCGCTCGGACACGGTTTCCACGTGGTCCTGGCTCGACGTGCTGCCAATGCACCCCTGGCGCTCTTCACGCAGACGCTCATCGAGATGCACGGTGAAGAGGTCGACGGGACTCCTCAGGACCCGGAATTCCAACTCCTCGACCACGGTGCTTGTCAAAGCGATCACCAGGCCATCCACGACGCGTTGGCCACCGGCGACTGGACCGGGGCTCGTGCGCAGCTGGTGCGGCACCTCGCTCGACTCACGGAGGCGACTCTCTCCGCCCTCGGCCGGGACGAGCTGATGGCATGAGCGGACCGTCTCAGACGGCTGTTGTTTAGTATCATTTTGATGACGCGCCGCGTGGGCGCGTGCTGTTCCGGCGCCAAGCCGTGAGACTCGACATCGCAAAGGCCTCCCACATTCCTTCCCCGATGCGATGGAGATCCACAATGTCTGTTACCCGCACCACTGCGCGCCGACTCGCTGCAGCAGCAGTCGGATCATCACTCCTTCTCTTCTCCGCTGCTTCCTCGCTGCCCGCATATGCGATCAAGGGCGGCACCGTGAAGGTTCAGCAGCCCCACACCGACACCCCGACCCCCGACAACAATCCACAGATCGAGGGCTGCGCGGTCGTCGTGGAGCTCCGTGGCTTCTATGAGGTCGGCGACGGACACACGGTCAACATCAAGATGGAGCACCAGGGCAGCACGGAGAGCGGGCCGGTCAAGATGACGCCCGACACCAAGATCACGCTGAAGCAGGACAAGAAGGACAACGAGCTCAACGCCAGCCAGACCTTCTTCGTCGTGCCGATTGAGGGAAAGCCCGCCCTTCACCTCAAGGTGACCGCTCAGGATGAGAACGGCCAGGATCTCCAGTCCAAGGTCTTTTGGATGAACAACTGTGAGCCGGGAGACGACGGCGACGAGGGCGACAACGGTGAGACCCCGGAGCCGGGCAACGGTGAGGCCCCGGAGCCNNCCAAGCGCCGAGCCGAGCACCCCGGTGACCGATCCCAGCGCCGACCCTTCGGCCGCGGAAACTCCTGAGCACCCGGAGCGGGTCAACTCCGGCGGTGTCGCGGACCCGAGCGGTTTGATCTTCCTGGGCGTGGCGGGCGCAGGCCTCCTGGGCGCTGCGGGCTACGGCCTCAACCGCGCTCGTCGCAAGAACTGACTCATCGAGCTGAGTCGAAGCTTTGCTCAGCAGATGAAGGTGTGGCCCCGGGCGATATGCCGGGGCCACACCTGTTTTGCGTTCAGCCCCGATTGGTCCGTTCAGTCCCGGTTGCCCGGCAGGATTTCGTTGAGATCGAACGCCGCCACCGTTTCGAGTTGATCGAACGTGCATGATTCCGGATCCCGATCCGGTCGCCACCGGGCGAATTGTCCGGTGTGCCGGAAGCGTGAGCCCTCGAGATAGTCGTATTTCACTTCCACCACCAGGTCCGGGCGCAGCGGCACGAAGCTCAGATCCTTGCCGGCATTCCAGCGGGACATCTCCGACTTCCGTGGGGAACGGGCCCCGTCGTGCTGGGTCGTCTCCGCTGCCCACGACCAGGGGTGATCGCTGAGCTCGGTCACGAGGGGCTGGAGGGCGGCGTACATCTCCTTGCGCCGCTTCATCGGGAACGCGCCGATCACGCCGACGGAGGCCAAAGTGCCCTGGTCGTAGAGCCCCAGCAGCAGCGACCCGATCGCCTCGGCATCGTTCTTGTGGGGGCGATAACCGGCGACGACACAGTCAGCCGTGCGGGCGTGCTTGATCTTGCTCATCACGCGCTTGTCGGGTTGGTACGCGAGCCCCGGCGCCTTGGCGATGATGCCGTCGAGTCCGGCTCCCTCCCATTCGGTGAACCAACGCCGCGCGACCTCGACGTCGTCGGTGAGCGGGGTGAGGTGCAGCGGTGCGCGTACGCCGGCGAAGAGCCCCGCAAGGAGCTCACGGCGCTCGGACAGCGGCCGGTCCCGGAGGTCTTCGTCGCCGAGGGCGAGGAGATCGAACGCGACGTACTCCGCCGGCGTCTCCTCCGACAGCAACCGCACCCGGCTCTCCGCCGGATGAATGCGTTGCTGCAGCATCTCGAACTCCAGACGTCGGCGTCCGGGGCCCGGGACAATGATTTCCCCATCCAGCACACACCGGACCCCGAGCTGCGCGCCGAACTCCGCGACCAACTCCGGGAAATAGCGCGTCAGTGGCCGCTCGTTGCGACTGCCCAGGACCACGTCCTCGCCATCGACGAACACGATCGAACGGAAACCGTCCCACTTCGGCTCATAGAGCTGGCCGGGCGGGATTGTGGCCACGGACTTGGCGAGCATCGGCTTCACAGGAGGCAACACCGGGAGTTTCACGGCATCATCGAAGCATGACCGGACGTACTTTCGCGGCGGTGGTCCCGCCGCCACACGTTATCGAGGAAATGGAGGACTACATCGCCCCGCGTCGGGAGGCCGACCGGAGGCTGTCGTGGGTGTGGCCCGAGCACTGGCACATCACCACGCTGTTCATCGAGGATCTGCCCGATCGCAGCCTGGATCCGCTGTTGGAGGGTTTGGGGGCGTTGGCTGCCCGTACGCAGCGCTTTGCCGTCCGTCTCGCCGGAGGCGGGTGCTTTCCCGATCCCTTCCAGGCCAAGGTGTTCTATCTCGGCGTGACGACGGGACAGGAGACCCTGGCGGCGTTGAGCAAGACCGGGCGGGCCCTCGCGAGCACGGTCGGGGCGCCGCCGGACGGTGCGCGGTTCGTGCCGCACGTGACGCTGGCCCGCACCCGGACGCGATTCGACGGGACGCGCTGGCTGGGCGTACTCGACTCGTTCGGAGCCTTCGACTGGGAGGCCACCGAACTCACCCTGATCCGATCCCACCTGCGCCAAGGACAGCGGAAACGTTCGCGCTATGAGGTGCTGGGCCGCTTCCCCTTCAAGTCCGAGGCCGCCCGACCAGACCCGAGCCGACCCCGGAGAGGCCCCATTGACACTGCGGAGGAGCGCTGGGCGCGGCCGGTTTCCGTGCTCGAACGCGAGGCGCGGGCCCGGGAGTCTGGCAACCATTGGCGCGGGTGACTAGGTTGCTCCCCATGTCCTATCGCCACGAAACCTTGGCCGTGCACGCCGGCCAGGAGTCCGACAGCGCCACCAACGCGCTTGCGGTGCCGATCTATCAGACGACGTCCTACACGTTCGACAGTGCCGAGCACGCAGCGGACCTATTCGCCCTGCGCACGCCCGGCAATATCTATTCCCGCATCATGAACCCGACCTCGGGGGTCTTCGAGGCCCGCGTGGCCGCTCTGGAGGGCGGGGTCGGGGCCCTGTCCACGGCCTCCGGCGCCGCCGCGGTCACCTATTCGGTGCTCAACCTGACCTATGCCGGCGACAACATCATCGCGTTGTCCACCCTCTATGGCGGCACCTATGCACTCTTCGCGCACACGCTGCCGCAATACGGCATCGAGGTCCGGTTCGTGGACCCGGAGAAGCCCGAGGACCTCGCGAAGCACGTCGACGACGAAACCAAGCTGGTCTTCGGCGAGACGCTCTGCAATCCGAAGGTCAACGTCATCGACCTGGCCGCCTGGTCCGAGGCTGCACACGCCCAGGGCCTGCCGTTCATCGTGGACAACACCGCGACGACCCCCTTCCTCTGCCGGCCGTTCGAGCACGGAGCGGACGTCGTGGTGCACGCCGCGACCAAATACATGGGCGGACACGGCACGTCGATCGGTGGGGTGATCGTGGATGCAGGCACGTTCGATTGGGGGGCCCATGCCGAGCGGTTCCCGGGGCTCAGCCAGCCGGACGGGGCCTATCACGGTGTCGTGTGGACCGAGGCGGTGGGGAATCTGGCGTACATCATCCGCGCCCGCACCGTCCTGCTGCGCAACACCGGAGCGACGCTGGCTCCCATGAACTCCTGGCTGTTCCTCCAAGGCCTCGAGTCGTTGCACGTCCGCATGGAGCGCCATTGCGAGAACGCCCTCAAGGTGGCGGAATACCTGGCCGATCACCCGGCTGTTGGCTACGTCAACTACCCAGGGCTCGAGGGCAACCCCTATCGGGAGGTGGCGGACCGCGTCTTCACCGGATACGGCTATGGCGGCCTGGTGTCCTTCGGGCTCGTGGCCGGGCGCGAGGCCGGCTCGAAGTTTGTCGAGGCTCTCGAGCTGTTCTCCCACGTGGCCAACATCGGCGACGCAAAGTCTCTGGCCATCCACAGTGCGTCGACGACCCACAGCCAGCTCACGGACGAGGAGCTCGTGGCGGCGGGTGTGCCGGGTGACATGGTCCGCCTGTCGATCGGCATCGAACACATCGACGACATCGTTGCCGACTTGGACCAGGCTCTCAGCGCCGTGAGCGGTGGGGGAGAATGACCCGGTGACAAGCGGATCCACCCTCGGGCCGGCCTCGCCGGCGCGCCTCGGCGAACCAGTCGGCCCGGGGGTGGGCATCGTCGAAACGCAGCATGTGCGGCTGTTCGACGCGTCCCACCCCCTCACCCTCGTCAGTGGTGCCGTCCTCACCGAGGTCGACGTCGCGTACGAGACCTATGGCGAGCTCAACGACGAGGGCACCAACGCAGTCTTCATCTGCCATGCCCTCACCGGTGACGCCCACGCCGCAGGCTTCCACGAGGGCGCCCGGAAGCCGGGCTGGTGGGACAACCTCATCGGTCCCGGACGCCCCGTGGACACCGATCGGCTGTTCGTGGTCTCGGCGAACCTGCTCGGTGGCTGCCAGGGAACGACCGGTCCGACCTCGGTGAACCCGGAGACCGGCAGGGAATATGCGCTCGATTTCCCGCTGCTCCAGATGGCGGACTTCGTCACGGTGCATCGGGCTCTGCTGGCGCATCTGGGCGTACGCAGGCTGCTCGCCGCAGTGGGTGGTTCCCTCGGCGGCATGCAGGTCCTGCAATGGGTGCTGACCCACCCGGAGGACATGACGCACGCGGTGATCATTGCCGCATCCTCACGGCTCACGGCACAGAACATCGCGTTCTCGGCCGTCGCCCGCGAGGCCATCAAGCGGGATCCCGGATTCGCGGAGGGCCGTTATCGCGAGGAGGGCACCACCCCGACCTTCGGGCTGTCCATCGCCCGGATGATGGCCCATATCACCTATCTTTCCGAGGAGGGACTTGCGGAGAAATTCGGGCGCAGGTTCCAGGACTCGGAGACCCCGCGCCACGGTTTCGGCGCGGACTTCGCGGTCGAGAGCTATCTCAACTATCAGGGCGAGGCCTTTCTCAACCGGTTCGATGCCCTCTCCTATCTCTATCTGACCCGCGTCATGGACTACTTCGATGCGTTCGCCGACATCGACGAGGCGAACCCCGGGGACGCCTTCGCAGCCGTCCAGGCGGCCGGCACCAAGTTCTGTGTCCTGTCGTTCGACACCGATTGGCGCTTCGACACGAGCCACTCGCGCCGCATTGCCCACGTCCTGGAGCGCGGTCGGCTGCCGGTGACGTTCCGGGAGATCCCGTCCGTCTGGGGCCACGACTCGTTCCTGCTCCCGATCCCGGCCTACCACGACACCCTCCGGGCCTTCCTGGAGCGAGCGCAGGAGGAGGTCCTGTGACGGTCACCGATCACGACGCACCGCTCGGACAACCGCCCCTGCGGGCCGACCTCGCGCTCGTGGCCGATCTCATCCCTGCGGGCTCCCGTGTCCTGGATCTCGGCTGCGGCTCCGGCACGCTGCTCGCACACCTGATGGCACACAAGGGCTGCACCGGTACCGGCGTCGACAGCGACAACGAGCAGGTGATCAAGGCGATCCGGCGCGGTCTGTCGATCATCGATCTCGACATCGAGACAGGGCTCCACGACTTTGCCGACGACTCCTATGACATGGTCGTGATGTCGCGGACCCTGCAGGCGATCCGCCAGCCTCGCGCCCTGATCGAGGAGATGGGCCGGGTGGGGGAGCGGATCATCGTGTCCGTCCCCAACTTCGGGCTCTGGCGCAACCGCCTCTCGCTCATCGGCGGCCACATGCCGATTTCGAAGGACCTGCCGTTCACGTGGTACGACTCGCCCAACGTGCGCTACACCACCCTCGCCGACCTCGAGGCGTTCTTCCACGCCACCGGATTCGAGATCGAGACCCGGATCCCTCTGGTGGAGTCATGGCGGCCGCTGAGGCGCGGCGTACGCATGGCGAACCTGTTGGCAGGATCCGCCGTCTACGTCCTCAAGAAGAGTTGAGACGGCAGGAAATCCCTTTCCCCGCCAAGGGGTGGCCCAGAGGATTTTCCGCCATTAAATTCGGTGACAGTTTCCCGACTCGCAACTATTCTGTTTCCGGATCATTGCCCACGCCGGGCACGATGAGCCCGCTGGAACGCCCAGCCACAGGAGCACGGAAGGAGCAGGCAATGAGCAACGAGCGCACGACCTTGGGTCACGTCTCCGGTGACCAGAGCCTGTCGCCCTGGTGCCCCTGCCTGCGTCGCCGCACGATCGACGGCTGTCTGGGCTGACACCTCCCCCTCGGAGTTGTTGGCGCATGCCACCGTCCTGCGGTCCGCGCAGGGCGGTTTTTGTGTTTTCAGCACACTTCGTCGCCACGGAAGGAGGAGATCATGAGCGGTGTCCTGGTGCTCAACACCGACAACACAGCGCTGCACACGGTGTCGGTCAAGCACGCGATCGGCATGCTGGTGCGTGAGGTCGCGATCGTTGAGGAGGCCCGGGAAGGGCACGCGATCGGTCCCTATCCGTGGCCGGTGGTTCTCCGACTGATCCGTTATGTCAAGACGGCCTTCCTCTATGCGCGTGCACCCGGGTGGACCAAGCGGGGAGTGTTGAAGCGAGACAGGCACACCTGCGCGTATTGCGGTGCGCACGCGACCACGGTCGACCACTTGCTGCCGACCTCACGCGGCGGGCCGAATTCGTGGCTGAACACGATCTCAGCGTGCGGTCCGTGCAACTTGGCCAAGGCCAACCGCACCCCGAAGGAAGCCGGGATGCCCTTGTTGTTCAAGCCGTACGCTCCGTCCCGAGCTGAGCTGGCGCTGCGCTGAGGCACGACACGATTGATCAGGATATGTCCTATAGGAGACGCGTCCTCTATAGGACATATCCTTTATAGGTGTCTCTCAAGCACGTGATTCTGGGTTTGCTCCACGAATGTCCGCTCACCGGTTACGACCTGCGGCAACGGATCGCCAGCGCGGGCATCTGGTCGGCGGACCAGGCCCAGATCTATCGGACCCTGGCGGGGCTGACCAAGGCGAAGATGGTCACCCGGCACACGGTGGTGCAGACCGATCGGCCCAGTCAGCACCCCCACGAGATCACTGATGCGGGACGCGAGGAGTTCCAGCGATGGCTGGCATCACCACCCGAGATGTCCTCCGGGCCACGCGACCCGTTCGATCTCCATCTGTGGTTCGGTGGCCTGTGCCCCCTGCCAACCACGCGGCGAACGCTGGCCGAACGCAGATCCGAACTGCAGGAGATCGAGGCTGAGCTGACCGCGGAGGAGTGGCCGCGGGGCACCGACCCGCAAGCCGCGCTGCGCTATGCGGCCCGGGCCCGGCGGCTGGTCCATATTCGGACAGAGCTGAGCTGGCTGGACGCCACCGATGCGTTGCTGGCACGCTTCGACCAGCCCACCACGCCGGAGTCTTCCGGCCGCAGCGCTCTCGGCCCAGAATCTTCGACACACTGAAGGATGATCCCGCATGGACAGTCTCGGTCTTTCCCGCAACTTTGTGATTGGGCAGATCCTGTTCTTCGTCGGCTTCGCCATCATGGCGTTGTTCTTCCTCACCCCTTGGCGTTCGTGCCCGGACGGTGCCTGTCCAGCGGTGCCCAGCGACACCATCGGCTTCGTGGTGGGAGCGGTTCTGGGGTTCGCCGGGATCATCCTCACGTTCACCACCGTCCTGCGTCGCAACAAGGGGTAATTGAACGACACCCGTTGTCCTCGGATGGTGGCTGTCAGCCGTCGCCCACAGCAGCCAGCGCAGCTTCGATGCGCTCGGCGCTGCCGCCAAGCCCGAGTCGGCTGGTGATGGCAGCGAAGCCCTCGGGGTCGCCCGGAGCCGTCGGCAAGGCGGTGTCCGTGAGCGTGACGTCGAGCGGGAGATCGCGCCTGACGCGCACGACCGCCGGCCCCACCTCGAGATAGTCGCGGCCCGCCAGCACGCGGTTCCGCTGGGCTTTCGTGAGGCCGGACTCGGGGTCTTCAGCGGCGGCCACGAGAGCACCCAGGTCGGCGTACGCATTCACGAACGTGGCCGCTGTCTTCTCGCCCACTCCGGCGAGCCCCGGAATCCCATCGGACGTATCCCCACGGAGGGTGGCAAAGTCCGCATACCGCTGGGGCTCGATCCCGTACTTCTCCCGGACCCAGGCCGCGTCCACCACGGCGAGATTGGACATCCCGCGCGCCGGGTAGAGGCACCGGATGCCCGCATCATCATCCACGAGCTGAAACATGTCCCGGTCCCCGGTCACGATGTCCACGCGTTGACACTCGGGGGCAAACCTGGTGGCGAGGGTCCCGATCACATCATCGGCCTCGAACCCGTCTGCGCCCACGATGGTGATGCCCAGAGCGGTGAGTGCCTCGGCGATCCATGGCACCTGCGGGGCGAGGGCGTCCGGGGCTTCCTCGGCAACACCGGACTCCGCGCCGACACCACCGGCACCGATCACGGCAGCCGCGGCAGAGCCCGGATCGGGAACAGCCACACGGTGCGTCTTGTAGCTCGGCAGCAGATCCACCCGCCACTGGGGGCGCCAATCGTTGTCCCAGCAGGCCACCAGATGGGTTGTGTGATGATCGCGGACCAGCCGGGCGATGAAATCGAGCAGGCCCCGGACGGCGTTCACCGGTTCGCCCTCGGGGGAACGCAGACTGTCCGGCATGCCATAGAACGCACGGAAATAGAGGCTGGCGGTGTCCAGCAGCATGAGCCGCGGACCGTGGGCCGGTTTGGTCATTAATCAATGATTCCCCACCGGTGGACGGATCCCGGGAGACGCGCCAGCAGTGGAACACTTCTTCCATGGAGGAGATGGACAAGAGAATCCTGAAGCTGCTGGCTGCGGATGGGCGCATCTCCTATACCGACATAGGGAAGCAAACCGGGCTTTCCACGTCGGCCGCACAACAGCGTGTCCGCCGGTTGGAGCAGAAGGGGATCATCCAGGGGTACACGGCTCGCATCGACCAAGCAGCGCTGGGTCGGAGCCTCACCGCGTTCGTTGCTGTGCAGCCCTTCGAGCTGGGTCAGCCCGATGACACGGCGGAGCGGTTGCGGAGCATCTCGGGGATCGTGTCCTGCTATTCGATTGCCGGTGACGCCAACTACCTCCTGCTGGTCCAGTGCCAGGACCCCACCGATCTCGAACACCTGCTCGCGGAGATCCGGTCGCAGGCTCGGGTCTCCACCCACACCACGCTGGTGCTCTCCGTGCCCTTCGCCGACCGCTCGCCCCTGTGACCGCGGTCGGGCCCTGCGGCAGACCCTCCCCCTATGGCATGCAGAGGTAGAGTTCCGAACGTGACGCTCTGTCTGCCCACCGGGTCCCGTGCTCCGGTGCGCGCCCTGCTCCCGACTTGGCCGCGAGGTTTGCGCTTCCTCGTTGCCGTCGCGATGGGTGCGCTGGTCGGTCTGGCGTTCGAACCCACCAACCTGTGGCCCCTGTTGTTCGTCGGAATGGCTGGCTGGCTGATGCTGTTCGATCCTCGGCTGCGTCCGGCGGGGCGGGGGTTCGGGGTCGGGTACGGCTTTGGGCTTGGCCTCGGCGCGGTGTCGCTGAGCTGGTTGTCCGCGCTCGTCGAGGGGGTCGGCCCGTTCCTCGCGGCCGCGCTCATTGCCTTCGAGGCTCTGTTCTTCGGGGTGCTCGGCGTGCTGGTGATGTGGGTGCGCCGGCTCGCCTGGTGGCCGCTCGCGGTCGGACTCAGCTGGGCGGCGGTCGAATTCCTCTATTCCCGGGTTCCGTTCGGCGGATTCGGGTGGATCCGATTGGCGTACGCCCAGGTCGATGCCCCACTCGCCGGTCTGTTGCCGATCGTCGGGGTCGCGGGCGTCACCGTGGTGACCGCGACCGCTGGTGCACTGCTGGCGGCCCTCGTGGTCCGCTTGTGGGCGAACCCCCGCGGATGGGTGTGTCCCGCGACCGTGACGATGGGCGTCCTGATCGGCAGCGCGGGTGTCATATCCCTCACAGCCGGCTATCAGCCTGCTGAACCGACGGGGGACGTCGATGAGCCGGTGACCATCGGCATGGTCCAGGGCAATGTCGACGGGGGTGCCGGCATCGGCGCGATGGGCCGTGCCCGGTCCGTCACCAACAACCATCTCGGGGAGACGATCAACCTGATGGCACGGGCCAGGGCCGGAGTGGTGCCCATGCCCGACTTCGTCCTGTGGCCGGAGAATTCCACCGACATCGACCCACAGATCGATGCGCAGACCCGGGCAACGGTCACCGCAGCGGTGGCCATTGCGGAGCGCCCCATTCTCGTGGGCGCTGTGACCGAAGGTCCGGGAGAGGACGAACGCCAGACCACAGCGCTGTGGTGGGACCCGGACGCGGGAGTGACCGACACTTATCACAAGCGTGATCTGGTCCCGTTCGGTGAGTACATCCCGTTCCGTGATGTGCTGCTGCCCCGGATCCCCCTGCTGGAACTGGTCGGAGCGCAATCCGTGCCCGGCACCGGACCCGGCGTACTCACCGGAGAACTCCCCGACGGACGAATCATCCAGGTCGGGGACGTGATCTGTTTCGAGCTCGCCTATGACGACACGGTCCACGAGGCTGTCCGGGGCGGTCAGGTCCTGGTCGTGCAGTCCAACAACGCCACCTATCGCGGCACCGCCCAGATCCCTCAACAGTTCGCGACCACCCGGGTTCGCGCCATGGAAGCCCGACGCGAAATCGTCGTCTCGACGACGAACGCCGAATCGGGCTTCATCGACCCGTTCGGCCGGGTGCTCGACCGCACGCGGGTGGGGACAGCCGCCTCCAACAGCTATTCGGTCCCGGTGCGCACGGGCCTCACCCCGGCCGTCCGGTTCGCCGAGGTCTATGACGTGCTCATCCTCCTGGGGGCGGGAGTCGGCATCATGTGGGCAGGCCGAATCGCCTGGGTGCACCGCCGCACGGACCGGCAGTCGGTGTTCGGGGACAAGATGGGACACAATGGATTGTCGACAGCCAGCAGGCTGGGACCTTTGACGACCACCGAAAGAAGTGACCGTGGCGGACAGCACTGATTCCTATCCGGGCCTGGGCAGGATTCTCGTCATCATCCCGACCTACAACGAGGTCGAGAACATCGAGTCGATCACACAGCGTCTTCGGACGTCAGTGCCCGCCGCCCACATCCTCATCGCCGACGACAACTCTCCCGACGGGACCGGAGAGGTCGCCGACAAGCTCGCCGCGGCCGACGATCACATCAAGGTGCTCCATCGCAAGGGCAAGGAAGGTCTGAGTGCGGCCTACCTCGCGAGCTTCCGCTGGGGGCTGGAGCGCGACTATGACGTGCTCGTCGAATTCGACGCGGACGGTTCCCACCAGCCGGAGCAGCTTCACCGGCTCCTCGACGCGCTCGTGGCAGGGGCCGACATGGTCAAGGGCTCGCGCTGGGTCAAGGGCGGCTCGGTCGTCAACTGGCCGCTCCACCGCGAGATCCTGTCCCGCGCCGGTTCCCTGTGGACCCGGCTGATGCTCGGCATGCCGATCAAGGATGTCACCGGCGGGCTCAACGCCTTCAAGGCGGAGACCCTGCGCCGCATCATCGACGACATCGAGGCCGAGGGCTACGGCATCCAACGGGACCTGACCTGGCACACCTATCAGAACGGCATGAGCGTCGTCGAGGTCCCGATCGACTTCAAGGAACGGGAGCGGGGCAACTCCAAGATGACCTCCGACGTATTCTTCGAAGCGCTCAAGCAGACGACGAAGATGGGCATCAACCACCGCATCGCTCAGGTGCGGGGGCTGCGCGGCAAGGGCAGGCCGATCGGCCGATGAGCTTTCGCCAGCTGCCCCCCGGCCCCGCCCGCCCCCGACGCTCCTGGACGATTGCCCTGCTGTTGGTGCTGCTCATCGCGGTGCCGATGGCCGAGATCTGGACGTTGTTGCAGGTCGGCAGTTGGATCGGGCTGCTGCCCACCATCGGGCTCCTGCTCGCCATCGCGGTTCTCGGCACCTGGCTCTCTCGCCGTGAGGGTGGCAAGGCCTGGCAGGGCATCAATGAGGCGTTGCGCACCGGAGAGTTCCCGAGCGGCCGAATGGCCGACGGAGCGATGGTGTTGATCGGCGCGGTGCTGCTTGTTTTTCCGGGTTTCCTGACCGACATCGTCGCGCTGCTGTTCCTCGTGCCTTTCACCCGTCCCCTCATGCGTCGCCTCCTGGGCTGGTCGATCGCCCGGCAGGCCCGCAAGTTCACACCTGCCCCGGGGATGCTCCCACCCTTCGGAGTGCCTGGCATGTCGGGGATGCCCGGTCGGGCCCCCGGATTCCATGAGGATCCGTCGTCTCCCCGGGACCACGGAGACGTGATCTCCGGCGAGGTCGTCGAGGACGACGGAAAGACTTCCGGCAACCCGGGTGACCAGCGCTGACCGTGACCGTCGACCACACCGCAGCCCATTCATCGATCCACATCAGGAGTTTTCTGCCATGACCCGACTCGTGTTCGCCATCGGCATCTTCGCCCTGAGTTTCCTTGTGACTGGACAGCTGTTCGCGATTTTCCGCGGCGACGCCACGATCGCCACGTGGGCGCTGCTGGTCTTCGGCATCGCGGGCTTCATCGGCCTCCTGCAATTCAACAGGCGCGGGATGCCCCCGCGCGGATAGCGTACGCCGCGCGTCACCGGGCGTACGCCCGAGCGTCTCAGAGCTCAGCCGACGCGCGCCAAAGCGGCCGTGATGTTGTCGCTCCCGCCTTGATCATTGGCCCACTGCACCATTCCGTGCGCCAGGGCGAGCGGTTCATCGGGAACACCGGAGGCACGCACCTGCGCGAAGACCGCCGCCATGTCCTTTTCGTCGGAGGCATAGTTCCACAGACCGTCGGAACAGACGAGGAGCCAGCCGGGTCCGGACAATTCGAACCGGCGGGCATGTGGATCGATATCCGGGGCATCCACCCCGAGCCACCGGGTGATCGTGTGCGAGATCGGGGTGTCTTCCGCGTCGGCGCGCGGCACTCCGGACGCGATGAGGAACTCGGCCATCGAGTCGTCGGTGGTCAGCATGAGCGGCTTGCCCTCGTCCGGGATCAGATAGACCCGGGAATCGCCGATCCCTATGGTCCACACGACGTTCCCGGCGACAACCGCACCGGCAATCGTCGAGGCGCCGGTCCGGACGCCACTGCGTTCGCTCTCACGCAGCACGGCCGCCTGGGCTTCCCTGATCGCCCGATCGAACGTACGCCCGGCGGCGACCACCGCACTCGACTGACCGCCCAGGCCCTTGCTGAACGGGGCGGCGAGGATGGCGAGTGCGGCGCGGGCTGCCGCGAGCGAGGCCACATCGGAGTCCGGTGCGGAGGTGACTCCGTCACACACGACCAGCGCCGCATGGGAGCCCTGTGGTTCAGCGGCCGCCAGCGCGAGGGCGTCCTCGTTGCCACGATCGACCTGTCCGCGATCGCAGACGCCCGCCACCCACGAGGCAGGAGCGAGGACGAAGTGGTTCCGGTCGCCCTCCTCGTCGTGCAGAGGCGTGGACACCGCCGCACCGCAGGCTTCGCAGAAACCTGCCTCCTCGGACATGGGATGCCCGCAGCGTTCACACGTCCGCGGAGTTGCAGCAGGGACCCACGGGGGAAGGTCGTCCAGGGGTGAGCCCATCGCGGACGGGTCCGGGTCGGGGCTCATCGCAACGTCCAACGCCGCACCGAGTTGGCCTGATTGACCAGATCGATCCGGTCCTCGGGCCGTGCTGCCTCGCGGGCCAGGCTGCGATAGGAACTTTCGAGCGCCTCTCTGATGGCGGTCTCCTTGGTGTCGAACGAACCGATCGTGCCCTGTTGCGGTCCGTGCTGGTCGATCAACTGCAGGGCTCGGGTCAGCACTCGCGAGACGATCGTCTCGCGCTCGGTGACTCCCAGTGATAGTCCGTCGATGCTCTTCATCGCGGCGTCGAGCGTCGCGACATCGACCTGTTCGGCATTGGACAGCAGATCAGCGCGGAAGCGCCGCGCTTCCACATAACTGCGGCTGCTGGGGGGCACCATGTCGAGCGCGGCGGTCGCGTCGGCGATGTCGTTGCGGGCCACGCGTACGCGGGCAAGGCCGAACGATGCCGGGGCGACATAGGCGGCATCGGTCTCCACACAGGTGCGATAGAGGTTTTCCGCGACGTCCAGTTGACCTCCGGTCTCGCATGCGACAGCGAGCGCCAGCTTGGGTGCCAGTTCGCCCGGCACCTGCTGGTAGACGGTGTTGAACGCCTGCTGGGCCCGGGTGGGGTCCGCTGCCTGCAGCGCCGCCAGACCACTCAGCCACAGGGCGCGCCACTCCCATGGGTCGGCCTGGAGCATCGTCTGGGCGCAGTGCTCGGCCATGGCCGGGTCGCCGGCACGCAGGTGCTCCTCGCCGCGGGCGAGCCACACCTCGGCGGTCTCCTCCGGCGCTTCGGCGAGGTCCTGCAGCCTCGTGGCGGGATCGCCGGCGGCGAGGTTCTGCAGCCACGCGTACTGCCGATCGCTCGGATCCGGTTTCAGCGACGGCAGCTCGTCCCAGGTCATGCGCTCCGTCGATGCCGCCGGGTTCGCGAAATAGAGGGACGTTGCGGTGGTCTGAGCCGCACCGGGTTCCTTGAGCGCGACAACCTCGCGGAGTACGCCCAGCGCCTGGGCCCGGAGCTCGTCCGCCGACCCGAACCGGTCGTCGGGGTTGGGCGCACAGCACTTTGCGAGCAGCCAATAAAGCGAGTCGTACTGCTGGAAGAGGGGAGTGTCCGCCGGTTCCGGGAGGCTGTGCAGATAGGTGGTCTGGTATCCCCGGAACTCATAACAGAGCACCAGCAGCGTGCGCCCGATCGTATAGATGTCGGACGCGATGCTCGTGCCCTGCCGGGGAACTTCGGGAGCCTGATAGCCGACCGTGCCATAGATGGCCGACCCGTCGTCGTCGAGGTGCCGGACGCCGCCCAGGTCGATGAGCTTGACCGCATCGCCGACCTGGATGAGATTGTCGGGTTTGAAGTCGCAATAGACCATGCCCTGGTCGTGCAGGTATTGGAAGGCGGGCAGGATCTCGATGATGTACGCCAGCGCCTGGTCGACCGGCAGGGGTTCATAGACGCCCCCGTTGGCCGCCATCCGCTCCTTGAGGATCTCCTTCAGGGACTGGCCGCCCACGAACTCCATCACGATGTAGCCGGCTTCATCGTGGGTGACGAAGTTGTAGATCTGGACGATCGACGGGTGATCGACGCGCGCGAGGAAGCGTTGTTCCGCGATGGCGGCAGCCAGGGCGTCCGGGTCACCGGAGTTGAGGAGGCCCTTCAGGACCACCCAACGATCGGAGACGTTCCGGTCCTGGGCGAGATAGATCCAGCCGAGGCCGCCGTGGGCGAGGGCACCCGCCACCAAGTACTGGCCCGCAACGAGGTCGCCCTTGTCCAGCTTCGCCGAGAATGAGAAGGCGGTCCCGCACTTGGAGCAGAAGCCCTCCTCACGGCCCGGACGGTCCCCGACGGAACGACCGACCGGCGATCCGCACTGGGCGCAGTTGCGTTTGTTCTCCGGGACCGACGGGTCGGATTTGATGACCACGTGGGGGTCGACGGGTGCCACGGACGGGATGGTGGTCAGCCCGGCGCCGAGGCGAGCGGAGCGGACCCGCTGCGAATCCGACCGGACGCGCCGGGTCGATTGGGAGCCGGTGCGCGAGGACCCCACCGCGGCGGACCCGAGACGGGCCGAGGCGACACTGCGGCCCGAATCCAGGGCGTCCTCGGCCAGGGCGGTGGCTTCGTCGGCATCGGCCGGGCTCGTCGCGGGAACAGCGGGGGCGTCCGGCGGCATGCCGCAAACGTCGCAGTAGCCATCCTGGACGGAGCCGGCGCAACCGGGCTGGGAACAGGCACTCATGTCAGGTCCTTCCGGCTGATCAGGCGTTGCGGCCATAGACAGGGGTGGGCTGCCGGCCCTCGCCCAGCGTCGGGCGCAACCAGCGATCATAGGACGCCTGCCAGCGGCCGTCCTCGCGCATGCGCTCGAGGACCCCGTTGACGAAACGGGCCAGGTCCACCTGGTCGGCAGCGACGCCGATGCCATAGGGCTCGTCGGTGAAGGCCTCCCCGGGCAGGACAACGGCATAGGGATCCTGGGCTGCCAGACCGGCCAGCACCGTGTCATCACCGGTGATCGCATCGACCCGACCCTGCTGGAAGAGCACCAGACAGCCGGTGTGGGTGTCCGCCGGCACGATCTCTGCCCTCGGGGCCAGCTCACGGATCTGGTTGAGCGTGGAGGTCGCGCGCGGAGCACAGACACGGTGTTCGGCGAGGCCGGCCAGATCCGTGATCCCGGAACCCTTGCGGACCATGAGCTTCTGCCCGGAACGGTAATACTCCGCAGAGAACCCAATGTCCTGCCACCGGTCGCAGGTCATCGTCATGTTGCGGACCACCAGATCGACCTCGTGGTTCTCCAGCACCGGGATGCGATCCGCCGCGGAGATCACCCGCAGTTGCGCCTTCGCGTCCGGTCCGAAGATCGCCTGGGCGACCGCGTGCGCCATGTCGATGTCGAATCCCTCGATCACACCCGTCTGGGGATTGCGGGAGCCGAGCAGATAGCTGTCGGACGAGACCCCGACGATCAGGCGTCCGCGGGCCTTGATATCCGCCATCGTGGAATCTGCCGGGAGATCGTCTGGCCCGGGGAGCGCGCCGGGGCTGTAGGACTGGGTTGCGTTGTCACAGGTGGGGGCCCCGGCGGCCGGGGGAGCGGTGTCCGCGGGTGGTTCCGGCAGCGGGGGCACCGCGGTTGGCGTGGCGCCGCAGGCGGCCAGGGTGACAACGGTCAACAGGCCGGCAAGGGAACCGGCGACGCGGCGGCGGATCATGCGTACTCCTTCAAACGAGCCGTGACACCGCGCCAGGCGAGTGCGGCGGCTGCCAGGCCACCGATGACCGTCGCGATGGTGGTGACGATGAAGGCGGGGCTGCCGCCGCGCAGAGTGCTGGAGGTGGTGGCCGCGGATTCGGTGATCAGGCGTTCCATCCCGGCATCGAACGAGGAGAAGTGCATGCTCGCGGACCCGTCCTCACGCTGGGTCGCCCGCGTCACTGCGGCGTCCCAGTCCCCGCCGGAATCGAGTCGGACGACTTCGTCGTGCGCGGTCACATATTCTTCCCAGTCCGCCCGCGGCGCATCCGAGAGTTCGGGGCGGTCAAGTGCATCGGTGACGTCACCGGAGAATGCCACCCAGGCCTCCTCGTACGCCTGTCCCGATCCCCGCGCCACGAGCCGCAGGCTTTCGTTGGTCTTGGCCGCATTGGCGTCGCTGCGGGCTTCCGACCCGGTGACTGCGGTCGCATAGTCGTGTTCGCGCAAGTGGGCGTTCGCGCCGGCCTGGGCGGCGCTCACCGCGAACGCCGCGATGCCGAGGACCAACACGGCCGCGGCGGCACCTGCGAGCCCGGTGTTGATCCGGCGACGGAACCGGCGGGCGATCCACTGGTTCATCAGCCCCAGCACCACAAGGGCCGCGATCGCGGGCAGGGCCAGCAGGATGGGCACGTGGGCGTTGAGGGATTGGCCGGCGCGCTCGGTGTTGGCCTCCACGAGCGCATCGACAAGGACGACACCGCGGTCGCGCAGCAGGCTGCTCGAATCCCGCAGATAGCCCGCTCCGACCGGCAGTCCCTGCCGATTGGTGGCGCGGGCCTGGGCCATGCCCTCCGAATAGCGCAGGACCACCTCGTTGAGTTCGACCAACACGTCACGGTCGAGCGGCTGTGCCTGGGCTGCCTCGGCGATTCCGCGGCTCACCAGGGCCAGGGATTCGTCATAACGTTCACGCTGCTCCGGCGCTTCCAGACCTCCGATGAGGAAGGCATTGGTGGCGAGCGCATCGGCGCGCAACATGTTGGCTTTGATGTTCTGGACGCGCACGAGTTGCGCGGTGTCCTGGGCCGCGGTCTGCAGTGATTGACCGGCCAGGATCAGTTGCAGCACGGTCAGAGCGGCGAAAGCCAGCACGACCACCGCGCTGAGGATCCGCATGCGGCCCAGCTGTCGGGGAATCTCCCGCCCGTCGGACACAACGGTGGGTCCGGTGGGCACGGGAAGCGCCGGGGACTGCGAAGCAGAAGTCCCTTGGGGGACACTTCGGGTGGCCTGCGTCATGGCCCAGAGACTAGCGCGTGACGCTGTCTGTGCAGCCGCGTGACGCGACTGCACCGGCTCAGGTCACGCGCTGTGCCTGGACCGCAGGAGATCGATGCGCTCGGCCAGCAGGTCCTCGAGCTCGGCGATCGAACGCCGCTCGAGCAACATGTCCCAGTGCGTGCGGGCGGGCTTCTCCTCCTTGAGGATCATTTCCGCGCCGTCCGAGCGCTTGGACAGCCGACCGCAGCGGGGGCATTCCCAACTGGTCGGAAGCTCCGCGTCCTCGGCGAAGACACGGGAGAAGTGGTGCCCCACAGGGCAGTCGAAACCGATTTCCTGACGAGGCGCGAACTCAATGCTGGACTCATCCTCGAAGCTCTTGGCGCCCAACCCGGTTCCGCGCAGTGAACGATCAGCCATTGCAACCTCCAGAAGACGTCTTGACAGCTTCAACGCCCGTTCGTTCGGTTTTGTTCCCTCAGCTCCAGAGGCCTCGCTCCTCACAGACCTCGCGGAGCACGTCGATACGATCGCTGATGAGCCCGTCGACACCCAGATCCAGCAGTGCGTGCATCTCGGCCGGGTCGTCGATCGTCCAGACATGCACGTGCCGGCCGGCGGCGTGGGCACGGGCGATCAACTCCGGGGTGACCAGGCGAATCCGGCGACCCCGGATCTCGGTGTGGACGGGGATCTGCAGGGCCATGCCGGGCGCGGGCAGCACCCGGGCCAGCGGCAGGAAACGGGTCCAGGCCACTCCGATCTGGGACAACGAGGTGGGCACAGCGGACCCCATCAGGCGGCGGAAGGCCCGGATGCGGTCGACGCCGAAGGACCCCACGCATACCCGGTCCTGGGCGGCGTGGGCCACAATGCTCCTGGCCAGCGGCTCGATCGCCCCCGGTGCTTTGATGTCGATGTTGAAGCGTTGCTCGCCGAACGTCTCCAGGAGCTCATCGAGGGTTGGGATCGGTTCGAGCCCGCCGATGCGGGCTTCGCGTACCTCTGACCACGGCAGCTCCGCCAGCAGGCCGGTCCGGTCCGTCACGCGGTCGAGGCGATCGTCGTGGAACGCGACCAGCACGCCGTCGGACGTGACGTGGACATCGGTCTCCAGATAGCGGTAGCCCAGGTCCACGGCGCGGGCGAAGGCATGGACGGTGTTCTCCCTGCCGAGGTTGGCCGGCAGGAGCGCGCCGCCGCGGTGGGCCATCGCGATGAAGGGCTGATCGAAATAGGGATAGTGGGTGGAGTGCGAACGGCGGGCCGAGAGCATGGTGTCAGTATCGGTCATGCCACGCCGGGCAGGTGCCTCAGCCATCCGGAGGCGGAGTCCGGCAGCCAGGGCGGGATCCCATAGATCAGGGTGCCGACATAGAAGAACGTCCACGCGCCGGCAATCACGGCCACCCAGAACAGGATCCGCCGGGCGCGGCTCCATCCCCGATAGCGGTCGACGAGCTTCTTGAACCGTCCCATCAACCGGTTCGCCCACTCGAATTCACTCGACCAGACGGCCAGACCCATCAGGAACAGCGGAATGCCCCCCGGACCGGGAAGGGGGCCGGTGAGAATGGCGGCAATCATCAGCACCAAGCCCGCGACTCCGACACCGATCCGATAGAAGAACAGCTGGCGGGGATCCCTGCGGATCCTCGCGCGCCAGCGCCAGCGATCCTCTTCGGGCTCAATCAGCTGGGGCACGGGGAGATGCGGCAGATGCGGCAGATGGAGACCGCTCTCCTCGTCGTTCCCGGCCTTGCCAGCATCGTCGGAACTGTCGGGACCGGCCCGTGCTTTGTCGGCCCTGTCGGCATTGCTGTGCGAGCGCGTGACGGGCTGATCAGGCGGGTCGGAGGAGGCGTACGCGCGCAGGCCGGGGTCGAGTCCGTCCAGCTCGGACTCGTCCCGTTCAGCACACATGCGCCCCACTTTATGCGCGCATCAGGATGGCGTACGCCATCACCAAGCCCCGAAACCTTGTGGCAGCAGCCCGCACACGGATCCCGAACACGGCCGGACTTGTGGGGTGTGCCGGTGGCAGGATGTGCCGGTGACGACGATCCTCTCCATCCAATCCACGGTCGCCTATGGGCACGCGGGCAACTCCGCAGCGGTTTTCCCGATGCAGCGGCTCGGCGTGGACGTGTGGCCGGTGATCACCGTTCACTTCTCCAACAACACCTCCTATGGCACCTGGCGAGGCCCCCTGCTCTCGGCGTCGGACATCCACGAAGTGGTCCTCGGGATCGACGAGCGCGGGGTGCTCGATCGGGTGGACGGGGTGCTGTCGGGCTATCAGGGCGCGGTCGACGTCGGCGGGGAGATCCTGGCCGCCGTGGCACTCGTCAAGGAGCGCAACCCCGCGACGCTCTATTGCTGCGACCCCGTCATGGGGGACGTGGACCGCGGCTTCTTCGTCCGGCCCGGCGTACCCGAATTTCTGCGCGACGAAGTGGCCCCCAAGGCCGACGTCATCACGCCGAACCACTTCGAACTCAACTTCCTGACAGGCACGGTGTCCACCACGCTGGAGGAGGTGTTGGACGCCATCGACCGGCTGCGCGCGAGCGGTCCCCGCGTCGTCCTCGCCACCTCCGTCGTGCATGACCGGCAACAGCCGGGGACCCTCGACATGGTGGCCGTTGACGACGAGGGGGCATGGCTCGTCACCACACCACTCCTCGACCGCCGCTTCACCGGATCCGGGGACCTGACCAGCGCCATTTTCCTGACGGCCCTGTTGACCGAACCGGGGACAGCGGGCGCGCTGGAGCGGACGGCCAACATTGTCTATGGAGTGCTGAAGGCGACGACGGATGCGGGGGTACGCGAGCTTCTCCTCGTGCAGGCCCAGGATGAAATCGCGCACCCCAGTCACAGCTTCAGCGCTGTACGCCTGCGCTGAAGCCGCACCGGATCGGTCAGTCCTGGAACACCTGGATGTTCGCGCCGACCGCGTTGAGCCGATTGGCCAGGTCCTCGTAGCCGCGGTTGATCACATAGACATCCCGCAGGATCGAGGTGCCGCGTGCCGCGAGCATGGAGATGAGGATGCAGACCGCCGGACGCAGGGCGGGCGGGCAGATGACCTCAGCTGCACGCCACCGGGTGGGCCCGGTGACGATGATGCGGTGGGGGTCCAGGAGCTCGATGTTGGCGCCGATGCGATTCAGATTCGTCATGTGGATCGCGCGGTTGTCATAGACCCAGTCATTGATCAGGGTCCGGCCGTTGGCCGCGGCGGCAATCACACCGAAGAACGGCAGATTGTCGATGTTGAGCCCGGGGAACGGCATCGGGTGGATCTTGTCGATCGGCGCCCTCAGCACCGACGGGTGCACCGTGAGGTCGACCAGCCGGGTGTGCCCGTTGGCCGCCTTGTATTCCGGAGTGAGATCGAACTTCAACCCCATCTCGCGGAGGATGGCCAGCTCGATCTCGAGGAACTCGATCGGCACACGACGGATCGTCAGCTCGGACTCGGTCACGATCGCGGCCGTGAGAAGACTCATCGCTTCGATCGGGTCCTCCGACGGGGCGTATTCGACGTCCTTGTGCACCGTGTTCACGTCCACCCCGGTGATGCGCAGCGTCGTGCTGCCGATGCCCTCGATCCGGACACCGAGCTCCTGGAGGAAGAAGCACAGGTCCTGGACCATGTAGTTGGGGCTGGCGTTGCGGATGGTCGTGACACCGGGGGTGATCGCGGCAGCCATGAGCGCGTTCTCGGTCACGGTGTCACCGCGCTCGGTGAGGATCACGCTGTTGTGCGGGGTGACCTTGTTGGTGCTGACCTGGTAGTAGCCCTCCGTCGCCTGCACTTCCAGGCCGAAGTGGCGCAACACCTGCAAATGCGGCTCGATCGTGCGCTGGCCGAGATCACAGCCGCCGGCATAGGGGAGCTGGAACTGCTCGTAGAAGTGCAGCAGCGGGCCGAGGAACATGATGATCGAGCGGGTCCGCCGGGCGGCGTCCACGTCCATCTCATCCAGCTTGAGCTCATTCGGACGCCTGATCGTCAGGTCCGAGCGGTCGTCGGACCATTCGACCTCGACGCCGATGCTGGTGAGCACCTCGATGATGCGGTTGACCTCTTCGATCCGGGCCAGACCACGCAGGACGGTCGTCCCGCGGTTCAGCAGCGAGGCACACAGGAGCGCGACGCCGGCGTTCTTGGACGAACGCACGTCGATGGCACCGGAGAGCTTGGTGGGTCCGTTGACGCGCAGATGCACGGGAGCGCCCGCGCCCACGGAGATGAGTTCACTGTTGAGGGCCGTCGCGATGCGGTTGATCATCTCGAGGCTGAGGTTCTGGTTGCCGGTCTCGATGCGGTGGATCGCGCTCTGGCTCGTGCCCAGTTGGTCGGCCAGCTGGGACTGGGTGAGGCCGCGGTGCTGGCGAGCCTGGCGGATCATGGCGCCGATTCGATACAAAGAAGTCTCAGTCACAGTCACGCACAGAACGTTAACTCATATCAGAGATATTTCCGAAGGGTGTGCCTCGTGGCGGTTCGAGGTGTTCGCGTCATTCCGGAGTCGGGGTCCGGCATCGGCAGCCGCAGGGAATGAATAGAGTGAGCCCCATGAGTGCGCACTATGACGTTGTGGTCCTGGGAGCCGGACCGGGTGGATATGTCGCTGCGATTCGCGCGGCGCAGCTCGGGCAGAAGGTCGCGATCGTGGAGAAACGCTACTGGGGCGGTGTGTGCCTCAACGTGGGCTGCATTCCCACCAAATCGCTCCTGCGCAATGCCGAGCTGACCCACATCGTGACCAAGGAAGCCAAGACCTTCGGCATCAACGGAGACATCACCGTCGACTACGGCGTCGCCCACAAGCGCTCGCGCGGGGTGGCGGACCGCATGGTCAAGGGCATCCACTACCTGATGAAGAAGAACAAGATCACCGAATTCGACGGGTGGGGTGAGTTCGTCGACACCAAGACGCTCAAGGTCTCCGGCGGCAAGGACGACGAAACGCTGACGTTCGACAACTGCATCATCGCGGCCGGCTCGGTGACCCGCATGCTCCCCGGTGTGGAGACCAGCGCCAACGTCCAGACCTATGAGGAGCTGATCCTCGACCCCGATCTGCCCGGTTCGATCGTGATCGCAGGTTCCGGCGCCATCGGGATCGAATTCGCCTATGTGCTCGCCACCTATGGCGTCGAGGTGACCGTCGTCGAATTCCTCGACCGGATCGTCCCGACCGAGGACCCGGAGGTGTCCGCCGAGCTGGCGAAGGCGTACAAGAAGCTGGGCGTCAAGCTCATGACCAGCACCAAGGTCGAGTCGGTGGAGGACACCGGAAGCGGCGTACGCGTGACGGTCAGCTCCGAGAAGGGCGGTCAGGAGACGCTCGAGGCCGACCGGCTGTTGTCCGCCATCGGATTCGCCCCGCGCACCGAGGGCTATGGCCTGGAGAACACCGGGGTCGAGCTCACCGAGCGCGGCGCGATCGCCATCGACGATTTCATGCGCACCAACGTCGAGGGCCTCTATGCGATCGGCGACGTGACCGGCAAGCTCATGCTGGCCCACACGGCCGAGGCCCAGGGCGTCGTCGCCGCCGAGACGATCGGCGGCGCGGAGACGATGCCGATCAACTACGACATGATCCCGCGGGCCACCTATTGCCAGCCCCAGATCGCGACCTTCGGCTATTCCGAACAGCAGGCGAAGGACAAGGGCTATGACGTCAAGGTCGGAAAGTTCCCGTTCTCGGCCAACGGCAAAGCCCATGGCCTCGGGGACGCGACCGGGTTCGTCAAGGTGGTTGCCGACGCAACGCACAACGAGATCCTCGGTGCCACGATGATCGGACCCGATGTGACGGAGCTGCTGCCCGAGCTCGTGCTCGCCCAGATGTGGGATCTCACCGCCGACGAAGTGGGACGCACCATCCATGCCCACCCGACGCTCTCCGAGGCGATCAAGGAAGCCGTGCACGGTGTCGCCGGGCACATGATCAACCTGTGACCTGCACCCAGCGCCCGTTCCGACGAGTCGGGACGGGCGCTGTGGCGTTGATGAGCATGCCCACAGCAGAGAGTTGTCCGCAAATGCGGATGTTACGATCATGCCGTGGCGCATATTCGGATATCTCATGCTGCTGACCTCCTGGGCGTCAGCGACGACACCCTGCGGCGCTGGATTGATCAGGGGCGTCTCGGATCGGTGACGGATGACGTCGGTCGCCGCGTGGTCGAAGGCGCCGAGCTCGCCGGACTGGCCCAGGACATCGCAGCGGACCATCCCGTCGACCAGCTCGATGCCGGTGCCGGGATGCGGTCCTCCCGCAACCACCTCACCGGACTGGTGACCGGCGTACGCTCCGACCCGGTGATGAGCCAGGTGGAGCTGCAGTGCGGTCGCTATCGCATCGTCTCCCTCATCTCGACCGAGGCTGTGGAGGAACTCGGCATCGAGGTCGGCTCCGTGGCGACGGCGGTCATCAAGGCCACCAACGTCTCCCTCGAAAGGGATCGCTCGTGAAGCGCTGGCTCGTTCTGCTCATCGCAGCCTTGTTCTTCCTCGCCGGTTGCGGCCGAGCCACCCAGGACGCGGGCGAAACGGACACCGACGCATCCTCCGGGGGCCCGGGGCGGACCACGGTCTTTGCTGCGGCGTCCCTCAGTCAGGTGTTCTCCGAGGTCGCCGAGGGCGCCGACGTCTCGTTCTCGTTCGACGGGTCCTCCGGGCTGGTCGATCAACTGGTCGGAGGCGCCCCTGCCGATGTTTTCGCCTCCGCCGACGAGCACACCATGACCAAGGCTGTCGAGGCGGGCGCCGTCGACGGTGATCCCGTCATGTTCGCCACGAACCATCTCGTCCTGATCGTCCCCGTCGGCAATCCCGGGGGCGTGACCGGGTTCGACCGGTCCCTCGATGGGGTGCGGCTCGTGACCTGTGCGCCGGAGGTGCCGTGCGGCGCGGCGACGGTGCGGGTGGCGGAGACCGGGGGAGTGGCGCTGGCCCCGGTATCGGAGGAATCGAGCGTGACCGATGTGCTCGGCAAGGTCACCTCCGGTGAGGCGGACGCAGGGATCGTGTACGCGACGGATGCCGCCCGGGCAGGGGAGCGCGTGGATACGTTCGATATCCCGGGGGCGACGACCGACCCGAACACCTACTGGATCGCCAAGGTCGCGAATGCACCGAACGCGGCGGGTGCCGACGAATTCATCGCACTCATCACGGGCGATCAGGGTCGGCGTGCGCTGACCGAGTCCGGGTTCGGTCCTCCCCTGTGACCTCAATCCCGCGCTGGTCCTGGGTGCCCTTGGCGCTGGCCCTGTTGCTGCTCGGTATCCCCCTGGTCGGCCTCCTCCTGCGGGCCAACTGGGCCGAGCTGCCCCAGCTCCTGGCGAGCGATCGGGCACAGGATGCACTGACGCTGAGCCTGGCCACCTGTGCGGTGTCGACCGTCCTCGTGCTGATGCTCGGCGTGCCCACCGCCCTCGTCCTGGCACGCTCCACCGGTCGCTGGACGCAAGCCGCGCGGACGTTGGTGACCGTTCCGATGGTGCTCCCGCCCGTTGTCGCGGGTCTCGCCCTGCTCACGACGCTGGGGCGCCGCGGCCTCATCGGCACGCACCTTTCCGCGGTCGGCATCGAGATCGGCTTCACCACCCTCGCGGTGATCGTCGCCCAGACCTTTGTGGCGCTGCCGTTCCTGGTGATCTCTCTCGAGGGGGCCCTGCGGACGAGCGGCGCCGATTTCGAGCGGGCCGCCGGCTATCTCGGTGCCGGGCCGACCCGGACCTTCTTCACCGTCACCGTGCCGATGGCGGCTCCGGCGCTCGCGTCGGGGGCGGCCCTCTCCTTCGCGAGGGCGCTGGGGGAGTTCGGGGCCACGTTGACCTTCGCGGGGTCGCTCCAGGGCGTCACCCGCACCCTGCCACTGGAGATCTATCTGTTGCGGGAGTCGGATTCCGACCTGGCGCTCGCCCTGGCGGTCGTCCTGCTCGCGGTGGCCGGGATCGTCGTGTGGGTGGCGACCCGCCTGCACACGTGGGGGACCCATGCCTGACCCCCACTCGTCCGAGGCCGTGCAGGTCGAGGCCGGCGTACGCAACCGCGGAGTCGACATCGCGTTCACCGCACCCCGCGGTGTGACCACCGCCCTGATCGGACCCAACGGATCGGGCAAGTCCACGTCGATCCAGCTCGTGGCGGGCGCGCTCCGCCCGGATTCCGGCCGGGTGCTCATCAACGGACGGTGCGTGGCGGACAGCCGCACACTCGTCCCGGCCCACCAACGCCGCATCGGCTATCTGGAGCAGCGTCCGTTGCTGTTCCCGCATCTGAGTGTGCTCGACAACGTTGCGTTCGGGCCGCGAGCCCGGGGTCGGAATCGGGCGCTGGCCAGGGAGCGTGCGAGCGCGGAGCTGGCCGCGGTCGGAGCGGATCATCTCGCCGAACGCCGGCCCGGAGAGTTGTCCGGGGGGCAGGCTCAACGAGTGGCGATCGCCCGCGCGCTGGCGATCGATCCCGACGTCGTGCTGCTCGATGAGCCGTTCGCCGCTCTCGACGCGATGTCAACACCGGATCTGCGCCGGCTGCTGAGGGAACGTCTGCGGGGGATCACCACCCTGCTGGTCACCCACGATCTGGTCGATGTGCTGTCGCTCGCCCAACGGGTCGTGGTCCTGGATGCCGGCCGGGTGGTCGCTGCGGGGGGACTCGATGACGTGCTCACTGCGCCGGCATCCGAGTTCGTGGCGGACTTCGTCGGGGTCAACCTGGTGCACGGGATCGCGGTCGCCGAGGACGTCGTGCAGCTGGCGGACGGCGTACACCTCACCGGAACCGGCACCGCACTGCGGATCGGTGAGGACGCGCGCGCCACCGTGTCCCCGGCCGCGATCAGTCTGCACCGGGAGCCTCCGGGTGGGAGCCCGCGGAACACCCTGCCCACGGAGGTCGTTGGGCTCGACACCCGCGGACCGGTCGTCGGCGTCACTCTTCGGCTCCGGGATCAGGATGTGCGTGCAGAGCTCACCGCGGGGGCGGTGGCTGAGCTGGGTTTGATTCCGGGTACGCCGGTCGTTGCCGTGGTCAAGGCCACCCAGGTGCATCTGCACCAGACGGCTTCCGTGCAATTGGGTGCGCGGGACGGCTCCATGGGCCAGAGTTGAGGCAGCGCGATGAAAGGAAACCCATGGCTTCGCACGCACTTGTCCTGCAGCGCCCCCGTGACGACAGGCTCGTGGCCGGCGTCTGCGCAGGCATCGCCCGGCGCATGGGCGTGGACCCGCGGTGGGTCCGGGTGGCTTTTGCCGCTTCGATGCTGCTGCCCGGCCCGCAGTTGCTGCTCTATCTGATCGCCTGGGGGCTCATCCCGAGCGAGTAATCTCCCTGTCCCCATGCGATTGCGCCGGACGCGGGCGCCCACTTGGTGACTGGTGTGCCCCCAATGTCGGCGGGAGCGTGTCTAATGGAGGGTGGACCCACCGTCGGTGGGCGCACGAATTCAGAGGAGTCCGGTGAGCAGCCCCGATCAGGCCGATCCGCACGCAGCCGACCAGGCTGCCCATGTTTCGACGAGCGCGGTGATCGCGCCCGAGGACGAAACAACCCCTCCGCCCGACACACCCATGCCGGCCGGGGCACTGCTCGCCGTGTGGGCGGCCATTGGCGTCGGCTTCGCGATCGTGGTCTTCGGAGCGGTCTATCAAAGTGCCCTCCCGCCGCTGCGGGGTCGCGAGGACGCCGACCCATTGTCGAACCTGGTGACCGCTGCGATGCACTACGCGGCCAATCTGGCCATGCTGGCGACGTTCGGGCTGCTGCTCGCGGCAACGTTCTATTCGAGGACGAAGCGACGGCACCATGAGCTGACCGATACCGGTCGGCGACTGGCCCGGGGGGCGGGGACGGCCGCGGGGGTGTGGTTCGCCACCAGCCTGATGATGGTGCCGCTGATGGGGGCCGAGAACAACGGCGTGCCCCTCGCCGCGGTCCTCCAGGCGCTCGGCCCCTTCGTGGCCGCGACCCAGCCGGCGCAGGCGTGGTTGGTCCCGGCCGTCGTTGCGCTCGTGATCGCGATCTCCGCCCGCCGCATGCAGCGGGCCGGTGCGGCAATGACCGCCCTCGTGTTCGGCGTGATCTGGCAACTGCCACCGATGGTGACCGGCAACGTGTCGGTCGGCGCGGACCACGACTTCGGCACGGACGCGGCCATCATCGCCACCGTGGCTGCCGTGGTCGCCATCGCCTCCGCGGTCGCCGCGCTGGTGACCGTCGAGTCGGACGCCGATGCCGTGCGGGGTCGCCGCTATGGCTGGACGATGGCCATCGCCGCCACCGTCGTGGTGGCCGCTCAGGTGGTGGTGGTGTGGTATGAACTGGCCGGCACCCACCCACTCCAGACCGCCTATGGCGTGGCGTCGACAGCGGTTCTCATCGGCTGGGCACTGCTCGCTCTCCGCAACTGGCTGGGGCTGCGCACAGGGGCGCGTACGCGGACGGGGCTCGCTGCGGATCTGGCCGTCGCACTCGTGCTGACCGGGATCCAGACCGCGATGGCGCACATGGTGCCGCCCCGATTCCTGGTGCCCCAGGGATCGGCACAGATCAACTTCCTCGGATATGAGCTCGACACGGCACCCACGATCGCGACGCTGATCCTGCCCGGACGGCCCAACCTGCTGTTCGTCACGATCTCCGTCGTTGCGATCGTCCTCTATGTCGGTGCGCACATCATTCTCGCCCGACGCCGCATCCATTGGCCGATCGGCCGCACCATCGCCTGGCTGCTCGCGTTCCTGCTGCTGCTGTGGGTGAGCTCCGCGGGCATCTGGGCCTATTCGGGCGGCACGTTCAGCCACCACATGCTGGCGCACATGACGGTGAACATGCTGGTGCCGGTCCTGGCCGTGCTGGGCGCACCGATCACGCTGGCGCTGCGCCTTCTGCCGACGCACGCCTCCGGTCACCCCACCAGTGCCCGCGAACTGCTCAATGCGATGGTGACCTGGAAGCCGCTCGAATATCTGCTGCACCCGATCGTCATCGGCATCAACTTCATCGCCACTCCCTATGCGATCTATTTCTCGGGCCTGTTCGAATATCTGATGCGGTATCACTGGGGCCACCAGTTCATGACGCTGCACTTCCTGATCTCAGGACTGTTGTTCTTCGGCCTGCTCATCGGTGCGGACCGCAACCCGAGGGAGCTGCCGCATGTCGCCAAGCTGGGATTCCTGTTCGCTGCGATGCCGTTCCACGCGTTCTTCGCCGTGATCCTGCTCAGCTCCGACCTCGTCATCGGCTCGAACTTCTATCGCGGTCTCGACGTGGTGTGGATGACAGACCTGGTGGCGGACCAGAAGCTCGGTGGTCAATACACGTGGGCCATGGGCGAGATTCCCATGCTCGTCGTGGTGATTGCCCTGGTGTTCCAGTGGTTCGCCCAGGACTCCCGGGATGCCAAGCGGCAGGACCGGGCCATGGACGAAGGCCTGGACGATGCCCATGAGGCCTACAACGAAATGCTCCGCAAGCTCTCCGAACGGGCCGACCGGTGACCGCCGAACTTGACCACACGCCCGACCAGAACACGCAGCTGCAGATCGAACTCGCGGTTGGCGGCATGACGTGCGCCGCGTGCGCCACCCGCATCGAGAAGAAGCTCAACAAGCTCGAGGGCGTGACCGCCACCGTCAACTATGCGACGGAGCGGGCTTTCATCACCGGTCCGGTCAGTGCTGACGACGCGATCCACGTGGTCAAGAAGGCGGGCTACGATGCTGCCGAGGCCACCGGGGACGATTCCGAGCTGGGCCGCGTGTCCGAGGAACGCGTCGGCATGCTGCGCCGGCGACTGGCTCTCGCGGCCATCCTCACGATTCCGCTGGGCAATCTGACGATCGTGCTCGCGCTGGTGCCGGAGCTGCGCTTCCCGCTGTGGGAGTGGGTGTGCGTGGCGATGGCCGTGCCGGTCGTGTTCTGGTCCGCGATGCCCTTCCACGTCGCCACGTGGCGCAACCTGCGCAACCGCTCCTTCAGCATGGACACCCTCGTTTCGCTCGGGGTGCTCTCCGCGTTCTCGTGGTCGCTGGTCTCGATCATTCTCGGGGCCGAGGACACCGAGGGGTATTGGCTTGGTTATGGCATCACCCCGGCTGGCGCGGACGCCATCTATTTCGAGGTCGCTGCAGCCGTCACGACGTTCCTGTTGGCCGGCCGCTATTTCGAGGCCCGGGCCCGACGCTCGGCGCAAGGTGTCCTCGGCGCGCTCAATGCGCTGGCCCCCAAACAGGTCCGCAAGATCACGGCGGACGGGACCGAACAGGTCGTTCCGATCGCACAGCTCACCCGGGGCGAACGGTTCGTGGTCCGTGCGGGGGAACAGATCGCCGCCGACGGGACCATTGCCGAGGGCATGTCGACCATCGACACCTCGATGATGACCGGTGAACCGGTGCCGGCGGAGGTCGGTCCTTCGGCGGATGTCCTTGGTGGCACCGTCAACCTCACCGGGCGGCTCGTGGTGACGGCGACGCGGGTCGGTGCGCACACCCAGCTGGCCCAGATGGCCGCTCTCGCGGAGCAGGCGCAGATGCGCAAGGCCCGGGTGCAGCAGCTGGTGGACAAGGTGGTCGGCTGGTTCGTCCCGGCCGTCTTGCTGATCAGCGCCGGCACGCTCGCCGGCTGGCTGCTCACCGACCACAGCGTGCGGGCTTCGGCCAGCGCGGCACTGTCGGTGCTGATCATTGCGTGCCCCTGTGCCCTCGGGCTGGCGACGCCGACTGCGCTGATGGTGGGCGTCGGCCGCGGCGGCCAGCTCGGCATCCTCATCAAGACACAACAGGCGCTCGAGTCCAGCGGCCGGATCGACACCGTGGTGTTCGACAAGACCGGGACAATCACCCCGGGCAACCTCGTGGTCGAGGCGTTCACCCCGACGGCGGGTCTTGCGGAAGCGGAGGTACGCCGGCTCGCGGCGTCGGTGGAGTCCCACTCCGACCACCCGTTGGCCAAGGCGATCGTGTCCGACCATGAGGCCAACCATGAGGGCGATGTCCTGCCGGTGACCGAGTTCGTGACCACGCCCGGCCAAGGGGCATCCGGCATGGTCGATGGACGGCACGTCATCGTCGGGAACGAGCGCGCGGTCGGTGTTTCGGGGCCGCTTCCCGGGGCCACAGCGACGGTCGTGGAATCCGCGCGGGATGCCGGCGCCACCCCTGTTCTGGTCGCCGTCGATGACGAGATCGTCGGCGTCTTCGTGCTGACCGACACGGTCCGTCCGTCGGCGGCCGACGCGGTGCAGCGGCTGAAGGATCGGGGGCTCAAGGTCATCCTGTTGACCGGCGACCACGAGCGTGCTGTTGCTGCGGTCGCCCGACAGGCAGGCATTGACACCTGGATCTCGGAAGTCCTGCCCGCCGACAAGGCGGGGGAGATCTCCCGCCTGCAGAGCGAGGGACACGAGGTCGCGATGGTCGGCGACGGCATCAACGATGCGCCTGCGCTCACCCAGGCAGACAGCGGTATCGCCATCGGCACAGGCACAGATGTGGCGATCGCCTCGGCTTCTGTCGTGGTGATCAGCGGAGACCCGCTTTCGATCTCGCAGGCTGTGCGGCTTTCGAAGCGTACGCTGCAGACAATCAGGCAAANNGGTCGGCGACGGCATCAACGATGCGGCAGCGCTGGCCACGGCCAACCTCGGTCTGGCGATGGTGTCCGGCACGGACGTGGCCATGAAGTCCGCGGACATCATCTGTGTCCGGGAGAACCTCCACGTGGTGCCCGACGCGATCGCGCTCTCCCGGGCTACGCTCCGCACGATCCGGGGCAACCTGGTGTGGGCGTTCGGCTACAACACGGCAGCGATCCCGCTCGCGGCCGCAGGTTTGCTCAATCCGCTGATCGCCGGGCTGGCCATGTCGCTGTCGTCACTCATGGTGGTCGGCAACAGTCTGCGTCTGCGCAACAAGACGCTGCACTGACCTGCCTATGCTGTGGACGTGACAACGGTGCTGTCCCTCATCGCGGATATTGACCTGTTGGCGACTCCGGACGAGGTGGGCACATGAGTCGCGACGGCGACAGCCGGACCCTGGTGGTGGGTGCCGCGGTGCTGCGGGACGGTCGGGTGCTCGCTGCGCGCAGACGACGGCCGGCAGGCTTCTGGGAATTCCCCGGTGGCAAGTGCGAATCCGGGGAGGAGGCAGTGGCGGCGCTGCATCGCGAACTCGCCGAGGAGCTGGGCCTGAGCGTGGAGCTCGTGTGCGAGGTCGTGCCCGACGGTGGCGGGAGCTGGCCGATCAACGATGAGTTGCACTTGCGGGTGTGGCTCGCGAAACCTCTGGGCGTACCCTCTCCGGGACCGGACCACGACCAACTCCGTTGGCTGCGCCCGGACGACTTGGGCACGGTCGAATGGCTGCCCGCGGACGTCCCGGTCGCCGCCCGGATTGCCCACCTGCTGGAGGACCGATGAACCACATCCGCATCCATGGCGTCGTGAGTGGCCGTGTGCAGGGGGTGTCGTACCGGTATTCGATGGAACGCGAAGCTCGCCGACTCGGCGTCGCTGGGTGGGTCCGCAACCTGCCCGACGGGCGGGTCGAGTTCGAGGCCGAAGGGGATCGCGCAGCGGTCGAGACGCTGGTGGCGTGGGCGGAGGAGGGCCCCGCGTACGCGCGCGTCGACCGCGTGGTCACCACGAATCGTGACGTGCAGGGTGACCGGGAGTTCGGGACCCGGTTCTGATCACTGAGGCACAACCCTTGGGGCAGGGTCCTGGGAGCGTCCGTTATCGCGGCGCGGCGGCACCGCAATCGAAATCGACACAGCGGCCAGACCCTGGGGCCCGGCCGCTGTTGGTTGCGCTGAAGGTCAGAGCGTCAGGAGATGACCTGGTTGCCGCGGTCGGACTTCGCGTGACGGAAGCCGAGGAGCGACAGGACGATCATGACGGCGCCACCGACGAAGGCGGCGATGGCGGCGATGCCGGCGATCTTGCCCATGGTGCCGAAGGCATAGGCGTTGAGGAGCAGGCCGCGCAGGGAGTTGCCCATGAAGAGGCTCTGTCGCAGCTGGGCCATCTCCTGTGCCTCGGGGGTGGTCTTGTCCTCGATCTTCATGTACTCGCCGGAGACCTCTTCATAGGTCTTGCCGTCGGAGGAGGCGTTCATGTGGTTGAGGATGTAGTTGTCGGCGAAGGCCTTGGCCTCGTCACCGGTCGACATCAGGTTGCCGGCATAGGGCTCGAGGGCCTTCTTGTCCTCCTCGTTGCCGAGGGCGTCCAGGGCCGGGCCGGACGGCATGGTGATCCGCTGAGCGGTCAGCTGGTCTTCGACCTGGTTCGCCACGAAGGTGCTGGCCCAGGTGAGAAGGCCGCCGCCCACGATGAGCAGGGCGGCGAGCGCCAATCCCACAAACGAGATCAGCTTGTCGAGTGCACTACGGCGCATCGGTTATCTCCTATGAAAAGAGTGTGGTGTGCAAGAACTGCGGGGCTCATTGAAGCATGAACTACTACCTCCGGTAGTACCGCAAACGGTTGCAAGGCACGAAAACAGCCAAATGTGGCCAATCTCACACGAATTCGGGCACCTCGAGACGCAACTTATGCTCTCGATACCTCTGTTTATCCGGCAGTTCGCGGAATTCTCTCGTCCCACGTGCGGGCCGCGACAGTCCCTCGCACCCATTCCCCATCCGGGCTGAGAAGCTCCGCGCGGACGCTGGCACGCACGATGAAGTCCTCTGCGTCGCAGTGGACGTCCTGTTCCGTACGGACGACGACGTGCCAGTTGCCCCGCTGCAGGCTCACCCGCCACCGTGATGTCGCCACGGCGGACAGTGGGTCGTCCTCGCTGATCGCATAGGTCTCGTACGCTTCTTCGCCATAGACCAATCCATTGGGATAGGCCCGCGAGCCGCCGTACGCCGGGTCCACGCGCAGGGTCCAGCGGCGTGCCTCGACGTCGTGGCGTACTTCGCGCTCGACCATCTCGGTCCCTTCCGGACCACGCGCGCGGGTCGGATGGAAGATGACGGGTTTGAGCTGGAGAGCTTGTTCCGGTTCGCCCCAGGTCGCTTCGTCGGCGGTCGGCGTACGCGCCGCGTCCAGGACCGGCAGCTCAACGGAACTCGACGGCAGGTGGACACGCAGGAAGCCGTTGTCGGGCTGGGGCCAGACCCAAGGCCAGTAGGTCGACGACAGCACCAGCCGCAGGGCATGGCCGGGTGACAGCCGGACACCGAGGCCGGTGAGCTCGATCTCGACCGCTTCGGGTTCGCCCGGTGTGAAGGCGTCGGTGCGGTCGCGTCCGTGGCGGGTGGAGAGGTTGAGTACGCCGCGTGACAGCAGACGGGAGGACCCGTCGGGAGCCACATCGCACAGCCGCGCGATCACCTGCCCCCGCGGTGCCGTGCTGTCCAGCAACAGTCGCACCAGGGGCCGGCCCACCACGGTGACGGGCTCGTCGGCGACGAACACCTCGAACGCCACCCCGCGCCCGTCCTCGGCGCGCTGGTCCGGCGGCAGATCGGTGGGGTTGCCATAGGGGAAGAACTTGCCGGAATCCACGCCGACGTGCTGCGGCGTACTCACCACGACCCAATCGTCGCCGGCCGGGACCGACGGAGCCCGCAGCGGCCACGCCGTGGCCGACACGTCGTCGGTCGGCCAGGATGTCGCCAGCCAGACCCCCGGGACGTCGCCGGGATCGGGCACCGGCGGCCGGGAGTCCTCGAGGAAGACCCGCAGCTCCGCCTCGTCCATGATCCCGGTCGGTTCGTTCTTGAGCCAGTGGTCCCACCAGCGGAGGGTCTCCTGCAGGAAGCCGATCGCGGGTCCTGGCGTGGTCGCACGGTCGGGATAGTGGTGCGCCCAGGGCCCGAGGATCCCGCGCGCGGGCCCGGGCAGATTCTCAACGAGCCGGAGCACCGTGTCGTGATAGGGATCGGCCCAGCCGCCGACGGCCAGCACGGCGGCCTTGATCGCGCTGTAGTCCTCACCCACCGAACCGCGCTTCCAATAATCGTCACGCGTCTGGTGGGAGAGCCAGTTCAGCAGTGGGGGAGTGAGGTGCTCGATCCGCTCCTGCCACATCGCCCGCCAGCGATCCCCGACGTGGAGCGGGTCCGGCGGTCGGGATGAGAACGCAAGCATCGTCCCTGCCCACGCCGTCATATCGATGCCCAGCACCGAGCCGCCGACATAGTGGACATCGTTGTCGAAGCGGTCATCCGTGGAACAGACCGTGACGATGGCCTTGAGCGCCGGCGGCTGCAGGGCTGCGAGCTGGAGCGAATTGAAGCCACCCCACGAGATGCCGAACATGCCGACCCGGCCGGTGCACCAGGGCTGCTCGGCCAGCCACGCGATCACAGCGAGCCCATCGGTCAGTTCCTGCTCGGAGTATTCGTCGTCGAACACCCCTTCCGAGTCGCCCGTGCCCCGAATGTCCACGCGCACCGAGGCATAGCCGTGCCCGGCGTACCAGGGATGCCGCTCCGCGTCCCGCACCGCCGTCCAGTCGGACTTGCGATAGGGGAGGTACTCGAGCAGCGCGGGCACAGGCTGCTGCCCGGCGTCGACGGGGATCCAGATCCGGGCGTGCAGGCGTACGCCGTCGGCCATCGGGATCCACGCGTGGCGGACCTCGGTCCGGTGGGGCAGATCGTCGGGGTGAACGAGCCTCACGATTCTCCTTCGGTGGTGCGCCACCGCCTCCAGCGGTGACCGTCGCCGGCATCCTCCCAGCCGTCCCTGTCCTCGCTGATCCAGGTGCGTTCCTCCATCACCCGGTCCAGCGGATCCGCACGGTCCTCCCCGTCCCCGGGGGCCGCGAGCGTAGCTCCGAGAAGCTCCTTGGTGTAGGGGTGGCGGGGGTCGGCGAACACCGCATCGACCGGCCCCTCCTCCACCACCCGCGCCGCGTGCATGACCATGACCCGGTCGGCGATGCCGTGCACGACCGCCAGGTCGTGGCTGATGAACAGGCAGGACAGGTTGTTCTCCCGACGGATGTCGTCGAGCAGCCGCAGCACCTGGGCCTGCACCGACACGTCGAGCGCGGTGGTAATCTCGTCGGCGATGATGATCGACGGGTCACCGGCCAGCGCCCGCGCGATGCCGACACGCTGCCGCTGGCCACCGGAGAGCTGGCCCGGCAGCCTGCGCAGGAACCTGTCCGGCAGGTCGACCTGTTCCATCAACTCGCGCTGACGCTCACCGATGCGGTTCGCGGGCACGGTCCGGAACAGTTTCAGCGGCCGGGCCAGCGACGTGGCCACGGTCACCCGAGGGTTCAGCGCCGTGTCGGCGTTCTGGAACGCCAACTGGATGCGCCGGCGCAGATCGATCGGGCGCCTCCGCACCGGCAGGCCGAGGTCGTGCTCACTCGGCGCCGCCGCACCGCCTTCCGCGGCGCTTTCGCCCGTATAGACCAGACTTCCGTCACTGATCGGGTTCAATCCCGCGACCGCCCAGGCGAGCGTGGACTTGCCGGATCCGGACTCGCCGACCAGCGCGAGGATCTCGCCCCGGCGGACGCGGATGTCGACCCCATCAACGGCCCGATTCGCATGGGCACCCCGCCCATAGGTGACCGCCACGTCCTCGCCGGTGACCACGATGTCCGGGTCGGCCAGCTCGGGTCGCGGGCGGATCGTGCGGGTCCCGTCCTCGTGCACCTCGACGATGCCGTTGTCGTCGAGGCGCGGGGCGGAGGCGAGCAACTGGCGCGTGTAGTCGTGGCCGGGGGAGCGCAGGACCGCGCGTACCCCCGACTTCTCCACCACGCGCCCCTCCTTCATGACCGCCACCTCGTCGGCCATGCCGGCCACGACACCGAGATCGTGGGAGACGAGCACGGTCGCGGTCCGGAGCTCCTCAGCGAGATCGCGCAGCAGCCTCAGCACGCTCGCCTGGGTGAGGACGTCCAATGCCGTCGTCGGCTCGTCGAGCACCAGCACTTCCGGACGCGCCGCGACGGCCATCGCGATCGCGACGCGCTGCTGCTGTCCGCCGGAGAGTTGATGGGGGTACGCCCGGCCCAGGCGCCCCGGGAGCTTGACGTGTTCGAGCAGCTCGGTGATCTGGTCGGGAGTCGCGGTGTGACCGTGGACTTCGAGAGCCTCAGCGATCTGACGCCCGACCCGCATCGAGGGCGTGAGCGCCTGGCCGGCGTTCTGCGCGACCAGGGCCACGGTGCCACCCCGGTGCTTGCGGAGCGCTTCGCCGCTGAGGGAGAACACCTCGGTGTCACCGACGAAGACCCGGCCAGAGCGCAGAAACGACCCGCCACGCAGATAGGCGAGGAGGGTGCGGGCGACGGTCGACTTGCCGGACCCGGATTCGCCCACGATGGCCAGTGTCCGGCCGGTGTCGACGGTCAGATCGACGTTGTGGGTGACGTCGATGGCGGGACGGTCGCGACCGGTCCGATAGGAGATCGACAGGTCCTCGATGCGGACGAAGGGCGTCCCCGTGCGGGGCTGTTCGATGCTCATGAGGCACCTCGCTGGAGACGGTCGACGCCGAGAAGGCCGGAGAGTCCATCGGCCAGGGCGGACATGCCGATCACCAGGGTGGCGAGCGCGACGATCGGGGCGATCGTGGCCAGCGGCACCACGGTCAACGCTGTCCGGCCCTCGGAGATCATCAGGCCCCAGTCGGGGGTCGGCGGGTTCGCGCCGAAGCCCAGGAACGACAGGGTGGAGACGAGCAGGATCACCCAGGACGCGCGCATCGCGTACTCCACCAGGATCACCCCGGGAATCGACGGGAGAACCTCGCGGAAGACGATCGAGAAGGTGCCTTCACCACGGGCGCGGGCCGCGGTGACGAAGTCCAGGGTCACCACCGTGGACGCTGCGCCCCGGACCACTCGGGTGACCGCCGGCGTATAGATGATCGTCACCGCCAGCACGATGACCGGAAGGCCGTTGCCGAACACGGTCACGATGACCAGCAGGGACAGGATCGTGGGGACCGACAGCATGGCGTCCACGATGCGCATGACCACCATGTCGAACCAGCCGCGCAGATAGGCGGTGATCACGCCGATCAGAGTGCCGAGCGCGACCGCGACAGTCGTCGCGAGAAACGCGACCAGGAGTGCATAGCGCCCACCCCAGATGGTGCGGGTGAGGACGTCTCGGCCATATTGATCGGTCCCGAGCCAGTGCTCGGCGCTCACCCCATAGAGCGCCTGGCTCGGCTGGGACACCGTCGGGTCATAGCTGGTGATCAGCGGAGCGAGCAGGGCGATGATGATGTGGAGTCCCACCAGGATCAGCCCGACGGTGAGGGTGGGGGAGTCGCGCAGAGCGTTGCGTACGCGGGTTCCGCGGGACTCGCGTGGGGCGGTCTCCTGCGGCTCTTCGCTCGCGGCTGGTGGGACGTGTGAGGTTTGGCTCATCAGTGGAACCTCCCGGAACGCTGGCGGGGATCGAGGCCCATGGCCACGAGGTCGGCGCCGAGGTTGGTGAGGGCATAGACCGACGCGGACAACACTGCGATCGCCTGGATCACGGGCAGGTCTCGGTTGTGCACCGACTCGATCATGAGCGTGCCCATGCCCGGATAGTTGAAGACCGCCTCGACCACGACGACGCCGCCGATCAGCCAGGCGACGTTGATGGCGATGACGTTGAGGGTCGGCAGGATCGCGCTCGGCATGGCGTGCCGCACGACGACCCGGCCCGGCTTGACACCTTTCAGGCGGGCGGTGGTGACGAACTCGGAGGCGAGCGCGTCAATCACTCCGGTGCGGGTCATCCGGACGATATAGGCGGCCATCGAGATCGTGAGCACGATGACCGGCAGGACACTGAACGGAATCAACTCGCTGACTCTCGCCTCGGCGCCATCGATCACGACCGCCGGGAAGACGGGAATCGCGATCGCGAACACGAGGACGAGCACGGTGGCCGTCACGAACTCCGGCACCGACATGCCGACGAGCGCCAGCCCGGAGATGGTCCGGTCGGCGCCGCGGCCGCGGTAGAGGCCGGCGAGCAGACCGAGCACCACGGACAGGGTGATGCCGAGGACGATCGTGGGGATCGCGATCAACAGGGTGTTGCGGGCGTGGATGAGCAGTGTTTCCGCGACGGGTTCGCCGGAGACGAGCGAGGTGCCCATGTTGCCGGTGACCATCCCGCCGAGCCAGTCGAAATAGCGTTCGAGGACCGGGCGGTTGAGCCCGAGGTTCTCGCGCATCGCGGCCACCGCCTCGGGGGTCGCGTCCTGCCCGAGGATCTGTTGGGCGACGTCACCCGGCAGCAGTTGGACGGCGACGAACACGAACAGGGACGCGAGCCAGACCGTCAGCACGGCGGTGCCGAGGCGGAGCAGGATCATGCGCAGCATGTGATCACCTCAGCCCGATCTGCAGATAGTCGAACTCGAAGCCGTGTTCTCGATAGTTCAGGACCTCTCTGCTGAGGCCGACCAGACGGTCGGCGAACATGGGCGTGATCGTGGCGCCCTCCCGGATGATGAGTTCCTGGGCGTCGCGATAGTGGCCGAGGCGTCGGTCGGGATCGACCTCCGCGCGGGCCGCGTCGAGCACCGAGTCGAAGGTGGGATTGGCCCAGGCGGATTCGTTGTAGGAGCTGCCCGAGCGGAAGATCTGGTTGAGCAACTGGTCGACCGGACGACCGGTGTACCAATAGGTCACCATCGCCGGCTTGATCATCCACACCTGCGTGTAATAGGAGTCCGCCGACTCGTTGCGCACGCGCACGCGGAACCCTGCTTCGCTGACGGCGTTCGCGAACGCGACGGCCATCGGCGTGAACACGGGGTCGAGGCTCGAGGTGGACAGTTCGAAGGCGAAGCCGTCGGGGTGCCCGGCCTCCGCGAGCAGCGCCTTGGCGCGCTCGGGGTCGCGCACGTGCTCGGACTCCAGATAGGCCGCATCCGTCGGGACGACCGGGTTGTCGTTGCCGATCGTGCCCGCACCCTGGACGGCGACGTTGAGGATGCGTTCCGGCTCGTACGCCAGCTTGAGCGCCTGGCGGACGCGGACGTCAGTGAACTCCGGGGAGGTGGCGAGGGTGGGGATCGTGTACCACTGACCGTTCCGCACCCGCGCGATCGTCGCGGCCGACGACGCCGCGACCACCTGCGCCGTGGCGAAGTCGAGGTTGGTCTGGGAGATGAGGTCGATCTGCTTGGCCATCAGCGCATTCACGCGGGCCTGGGTGTCCTGGATCGAGAAAAAGTCGATCCCGTCCAGGACCGGACGGCCGGCGAAGTGATCGTCGAACGCCTCGACCGTTCCGCGGCCGCCCGGTCGGAAGCTCGACAACCGGAAGGGCCCGGTGCCGTTCCCGGAGTACTGGATCTCGTCCAGCGTCGAGCCGTCCGGGACCACATAGCACTGATAGGCCGTGAGCAGCGACGGCAGGTCGGAGTGCGGGGAGTCGAGCTCGATGACCAGCGTGGTGGGATCCGGCGCGGAGATGCCCCCGGTGGACATCACCGAGGACAACACGCCCGCCTGGGGCGATCCGATGTCGGGGTCGAGGATGTGCGCGAGGGTGAACGCCGCATCGCGCGCGGTGAACGCCCGCCCGTCGTGGAAGGTCACGTCGTCCCGCATCCGGAACGTCCAGCGCATCGCGTCCGGGGTCACGTCCCAGTCCGACGCCAGATCCGGCACCGGCTGGCCCTCCTCATCGAGGCGCACCAAGCGGTTGTAGAGGGCGCCGAGATATTCGTACGCCGACAGTGACGCGGCCGAGTCGAGCGTCTCGGCGCGGGAGTTCGCGGGGCGGGCGATGCGCAGTCGGCCGCCCCGGCTCGGGGTCCCGGATGCCGCCTCGTGGGGGAGCTCCACTGGGCCACGCGCCTGCGAACACCCCGTCAGGGCGGCAGCGCCGCCGATCGTGAAGGCACCCGCGGCTGCCAACTGCAGGAGCCGTCGGCGGGACAGGTGCGATCCCTGCCACGCACCGTCAGCCGGGCCGGCCGGTGGCATCGTTGAACCGTCATCGTGAGCAGACATCGAAGCCAACCTAGGCCGAGTCGATATGTATGCCTACTATTTTCGGGTCCTCACGTCCATTTCGTTAGCAGGCGTTGACCTTTCGCCAGCTCGGGTTCCCTTGGCGACACCCACCCCATATCGATATGTCTGCCATCATGGGACCAGTCACCGACGACTTGGGGAGACCTCATGGCCACACGATCGTCACGGCCCGGTTTGGGCGACGCGGGAGAACAAGCCCGCCGCGCCGGGAAGCAGGCGCAGCAAGCGGGATCGCAGGTGCAGCAGCACCCGGCGTACCGAATCCTGGTCACCGTCGGCCTCATCAGTTTCGGCATCATTCATCTGCTGCTCGGCTGGCTGTGCGTCCAGATCGCGCTCGGCGGCGGGGGTGAGGCCTCCACCGACGGTGCGCTGAAGGACCTCGTCTCCAGGCCGCTGGGCAATGTGCTGATGATCGTGTTCGCGATCGGCCTCTTCACCCTGGCGGTCTGGCAGCTGCTCGAGGCGCTCTTCGGCTATCGCAACCGCGAGAAGAAGAAGATGATCCGCAAGAAGATCTCGTCGTCGGCTCGCGTGATCATGTACGCCGGCCTGGGCTTCTCGGCCCTGCTGCTGGCGATCGGCTCCCAGACCAGCGACTCGGAGGAATCCGCCCAGAGCACGACCGCCATGCTGATGGACGCGCCGTTCGGGCGGATTCTCGTCGGGCTGGTCGGGCTGATCGTGATCGCCGTGGGCGTCGGGCACATCGTGAAGGGCGTACGCCGCAAGTTCGCCAAGGACGATCTCAAGCCGGGCGCGCCGGAATGGGGCAAGAAGCTCGGGATGGTCGGCTGGTCGGTCAAGGGCGTCTCGATCGGCCTCGTCGGTGGGTTGTTCCTGTGGGCGGCGATCGCCTATGACGCCGAAAAGGCGGGCGCCACCGATGGTGCGCTGAAGACCCTTCAGGATCAACCGTTCGGGCAGATTCTGCTGATCCTCATGGGGCTCGGGTTCGCGGCATACGGCGTGTACTGCTTCGTCTGGTCGAGAAACGTGAATTTCGAGAACATGTGACGACCGAACATTTCGCCACAGTTGGAGCTGTCCGTGACAGGTGAGGGGAGACCGGAACCGGTCCTGTCGGACATGAGGGGACTCTTCCTCGTCCTGCTGTTCTTTGCCGAGTTGGCAGCCTGGGCCGCGATTGGGGTCAGTGCTTATCTGATGGCCGGCAACGGGTGGCGCAGAGCGCTCGTGGCGGGCGGGGTCGTGGTCGTGACGCTCGTGCTCTGGGGGCTCCTGGCCTCGCCAAAGTCGGTGGCGCCGAGGCCCGTGAAACTCGTCGTGCAGTTGGTCGTGTTCGCGGCCGCGGTTGCGGGACTGCTCATCGTCGGACACGTCAGGTTTGCGGGTCTGCTGACCGGTCTGATCGTCACGGCAGCGATCGGAGAACGAGTCACCCGTCCCCGGGACGTCACTGGTAACTGATCATCACCGGGGTCGGATCGACCTGATCGATCGTCTGCTGGGGCGTCAGCATCGGTGAATCCTCGTCGTGGAAGTTCTTCCAGCCCCACACGACGTTGGCGGGCGCATTCTGCTTCATGACGCGCCACGTTTCCTGCTTGTCGCCCTGTGGGCCCTGGCCGTCGACGTGGATGAGCGTCTGCAGTTCGTCGTGGTCGGTCCTGATCTGGTCACGATCCTTCAGCATCCGCAGCTGGAACTGGTGCAGCACGAACAGCTTCTGCGGCAGACCGTTGTCCCTGGTCAGCTCGCTCAGCCACTCGCCAACGCGGTTCACCTCTTCAGCCTCGACCTGACCGATCTGCTGCAGTGGCCGTTGGTCCGGCTTCAGCTTCCACTCGGGATCGATTGCGAGACCGACGTGGGGGAGTTCGAGCAGCGACTCATAGATCTTCGCCTGATCCACCAGGTCCGCCCGCCCGGGCTGCAGGTCGAGCACCACATAGATGCCCTCCTCGCCGGCCCGCTCCACCCATGGCCGCAGGAAGTCGGGGCTCACCTCATTGGTGTAGTTCCCGTTCGGTGACGGGTCACCCAGCGCGACAGTCGTGATGATCTCGAACATTGGCACCACGGTCTTGTCGCTCAATTCCTCGTACGCCGCCGCCTGCTCCTTGGCGCGGTCCACCGCGGCGTCAAGGCCCTGCTCGCCCAGAACACCGAGCACCGGAGTGCCCGGGTGGCCATAGAGCGCGATGTACTGCTTGCCCGGGGCATGCAGCTGGCCGCCACCGGGCAGGTGCGTGCCGGTGGCCGCAGCGGCCAGCCGCGCCGTCAGCTCCTGGGGGCTGCCGAGGCGGTCACCGACGCCAATGGCCCGAGTCGGTTTGGCCGCAGCGACGGCATCCACGGATTCGCGGGACTCCCGCGGATCGCCCGAACGGGTGTGGACATGGGTTGCCCCGGCCGCGGATGACGTCGCCCGCGCGGCTGCGGTGGTGGCTTCGTCGAGGCCGGACACCTGGGGGTCAGCCGTGAGGACTGCGGTCTCCGGCTGGGCCTCCGCCCGTTCGAATTCCGGCAGGCCGGCGGCGTCGGCAACCACCTCGACGCCTGCTTGTTCGGCCACCGCCGTGGCCGCCGGGCCGAGCGCGAGGACTGCGTCCGCACCGAGGCGATCCAATTCGGCCACGACCGCCTCGGACTCCACCTCCGGCGCGCCGGCAGCGGTCTCGTCACCAGGTGTTGCAGTCTCCGCCCCCGGTGTTGCGGTCTGCGCCCCCGGTGTTGCGGTTGGGCTTCCAGCAGGGGAGGGGGGCGGCGTACCGCCACCGGACACGAGCAGGACCGGCAGCCCTAGATCGTCAAGGGTCGCGAGATCAGCCGAGGGATCCGCCAACACCGCTGCCGGAGAACTCTGGAAGAGCGCCGCACTCAGCCCGGTCGTCACGTCCGCAGGGGAAGTTCCCGAGACGACGACCGGATCGGTGCTGTCCGACAGCGTGACGGCTGCGGTTCGGCCCGGGAGCTCGGGCAGAGGAGAGCCGCCGGAGCAGGCGGCCAGGGCAGCGACGGTCACCGCGACCACCAACAGGCGCCCGGCCTTGGTCAAGCGTCGGCTTCGTGTACGGCCTGGTGCGGTGGTCACGTTGGGTCCTCCAAAAATCGACTTGTCACTGACCTCTGGGGAGTATGTCATGTGCCCCCGGAATCAGGGCCGTGACGCGGCGACGGGCTCCATCGGGACAAAAGTCTCCGCGTTGACCTCGCGTACCCACTGGCCCTTGATCGCCCGCCATCCCTCATCGTCCAGGCCGCGGCGCCAGTAGGGCGAGCAGGACAGGTCGTCCGGATGCACGATCTCGTTCTGGAGAAGCACCCGGCGTACTGCCCGGGTGGCTGCGGCCTCGCCGTGCACGAAGGCGCTCACGCGACCGTGGGGCCGGGGGAGCGCTGCCACTGAGTCGGCCAGGAGATCGTCCAGGTCGTCCCGGCCGGACCGGTGGATCCAGTGCACGCTCAGCGCGCCGGGGGAGTCGAGCGGGATCTCGCCGGTCACGTCCTCGACTTCGGCAACGACGGTGACCGGCTTGCCAGCAGGCACGCGCGCAGCGCACACGGCAATCGCCGGCAGCGCGCTCTCGTCGCCGACGAACAGGTAGGAATCCGCATCAGGGTCAGGGGAGTAACCGTCGGCAGGTCCGCGGAACTGCAGACGGTCGCCCGGCTTGGCGTGGAGAGCCCAGCGGCCGGCGTACCCCACCTCTCCATGCACGGCAATGTCCAGCGTCAACTCGCGACGGTCCGGATCCCAGGAGCGGACCGTGATCCGGCGGGGGAATGGTCGCTGTTCCCGCGGGAGGCTGCGGACCTCGTCAACGTCGAAAGGGGCACTGTAGGGCGCCTCGTCCGGGAGGAAGAAGCAATTGAGGTACGCGTCCGCGGACTGGGGTGCCTCGAATCCTTCGAGTCCCGCGCCGCCGAGCACGACGCGTACCAACTGCGGAGTCAAGCGCTCTGTGCTGACAACTTCTCCGTGCATGCGATCCTCCCGGACGTTCTTTTGAGGTTTGCTTTGAGGTTTGCGCTGCCCAGCGTGAAGGCCGGGAAGACAATCGAGTAGCCTAAAGTTAGGTTAACCTAACCTACTGAGAGTCGATGCGAGGTTCGGCGTGCCGCCAGCGGCCGCGGGTGCGGCGTGACCGTCCTCCGTGCGCGCATGGGACCATCACTCCCGGTCAAGACACAGGGCGCGGTCAGCGATCTGGTTGAACAGCAGCGCCGGTGATCGAGTCGGGTGCTGGGTTTGGGGACGCCCTTCTGAGCCTCTCCTGAACCTCACCCCTTAAACCTCACCCCTTAGTCCGATAAGCTACATTATGTCATTTAGCTCTCCGTGTCCTTGGCTTTGCCTCCGTGACGGCGGCGGCTGCTGCTGCCCCGGTGTCGCGGGCGGCGAGAGGCTCGAGCGTCCTGGGCTCTCCCATCTGCACTGCACAAAGTGCAGCAGCAGTGGACGCCACGTGAAGACCTCAACGGCTCGGCTGACCTTCAGCGATCCGCGGCGGGAAACCACCGGTGGCCACCGGACCACAGTGCTTGGGTCGTCCGCAGCAGCGTCGTGCCTCCCAACACGAACCACCACTTCCCAGCACGAAGCCGACTGCCCACCCCGTACACGGGGTGGGCAGTGCAGGTGATGTTGGGAGGTCGTTGTTGATGTTGGGAGGTGGAGCGGAATCGCGGTTGCGAGTGTCCACCGCTACTGCACCCAGCGGCGCGGCGGCCGAGCGCGAACCTCCACGACCCAGAGCCTGTCCCGGCTGGAACGGACAACACCGGGCGGTCATCGATTGTGCCCGACCGTTGTCGTACGCCGACGCCGTGGCCGTGGTCAATGCCACTCTCCGCCAGGGCTTCGATCGGGCGGCGCTCCAACTCGACCGGGCGCGTCGCCGGCCAGGGAAATGTTGTGGCCCGTCAGTGGCTGAGCCACCCGGTCGGGCACTTCCCCACCCCATCGGGCACACTTCCCACCCGCTCGGGCACTTCCGAGCACGAGCTGGCTCACCCGGAGTCGGCGCAGTCCCAGGACGAGCTGCACTTCCCAACACCAACCACGACCTCCCAACATCACCTGCACTTCCCACCCCGCAGGCAGGTAGGGGGAGGTCAACTTCATGTTGGGAAGTGCCAGGACATGTTGGGAAGTGGCCGGCACGTGTT